>OBEQ011003820.1_pt1 | contig 15464 bp, 13 predicted proteins | sample 1670901 | NCBI WGS metagenome assembly OBEQ01 (sample SAMEA104232315, study PRJEB22302) | groundwater metagenome | biome: forest; feature: aquifer; material: groundwater | place: USA | collected 2011-08-07 | depth 5.4 m | reverse complement strand
GAATTTGGGCAGTCCCGGTTTTTCCGGCAATTTTAAAACCTTTCGGTTTATAAAACTTGGCCTCTCCTTCATTAACTGCTGCCACCATCATCTCAGTGGCAATTTTGGCAGTTCCTTCTTTTATCACTTGCCGGATCACTTTTGGTTTTATGTCAAAAGCTTGTTTGTCATCCCGAATTTGCCGGACTAAGTGCGGTTCCAAAAGATACCCCCCATTGGCAATAGCAGCAACAGCCCTAACCATTTGAATAGGGGTAACTGCAATCCCCTGACCAAAACTGGATGTGGCCAGATCAATTTCCCGCCACTCTTTTTTTGGTCTTAAATCGGGAAACGACTCATCTTGCAAATCGATATCGGTTGACTCTCCAAATCCAAAATTTTTAATATAGTCATAGAATTTATCCAAACCTAATTTTTGTCCCACAAAAACCATGCCGGTGTTGTCTGAGTGGACAATGACATCCTTCATATTTATATTGGGAATATACTGATTATTCCAAGTCCTGATTGAAAAGCCTCCGATTTGAACCGGGCCATCGCAGATATTACACTGAGTATCCGGCTTAACAACATCCTCATTTAAAGCAGCTGACATCACCAGTACTTTAAAAGTTGACCCCGGCTCATAACTATCTGCCACCACCGGGTTTCGAAAGTATTCTTTTGGGAAATTAGAATATTTTTGCGGATCATAGTTTGGATAAGCTGCCAGGGCCAATATGCCACCTGTTTTAGGATCCATTACTATGGCTGAAGCCGCTTTGGCCCCGTACTTTTCCAAACCCTTTTTAAGAGCTTGCTCAACAATGAATTGAATACTGCGATCAACATTTAAACTCAAATCTTTACCATTGCTGGCATCTTTTGTAAAAAAATTCCCTGTCAGAATTGGTAAACCCCGGGCATCTTTTTCGTTTCGGAGCGATCCTGAAATAGCTTTGAGCTCTCCCTCATAGTAACCCTCCAACCCAAAATATCCTTTAGCATCTCCTTTAGCGTCTAATCCTTCGAACCCTAACAGATGAGCGGATGAGGATCCTTCGGGATAAAACCGGCTGCTTTCCTGCTCAAACCCTATTCCAGCTAAATTTAGTGATTCAATTTGTTTCTTCTCCTCAAAAGAAATCTGCCGCCTCAAAAGGGTCCAATATAAATCCTGTGACAACTTATCGATAAAGTTTTTGGCTAAACTGTCAACTTCCTCACCATCACCGGCTAAAATTTTACCCAGCCGATACCCGATGGTTAACTTTTGCTCCTTAGTAATCAGCTTGGGCTGAGCAAAAAGTACAAAAGAGGGATTCGAAGAAGCGAGTACAGAACCATCAGCAAAAAAAATACTTCCCCTTGATGCTCCTACTTTAACATCCGTAAAGTATTGCTGCTCTGCTTGTGCTTGTAAATACTCCCCTTTAAAAATTTGCCAATAAAACAACCTGACCGCTATACCAATAAAAAAAAGTAGGAAAAAAGATTTTATCCAAAATATCCGCATAAATCTTTTAGAATTAACGAATATATTGTATACTTTGATCGGAAGAAAAGCCAAGTTCGGCAGACTTTGAGGCAACGCTACTAAGAGATGCACTTTTGGCAATTTCGTTTTCCAGGATCTGGTTTTCTGTTTTCAAGTTTGTTATAGCGCCGGACAATTGTTCAAATTTCGCGCCATAGGCCACTGCCGTATTGCTGGCCCAAATTTCAATTAAAATGAGGGTCAATAAACCCATAACTGTCATCACAATGTAGTTTTTGGGGAATTTCTTTTTTTGCTGCTCTGGTTCAAATTTTTTAATGATTGTCATGTAATTTTAAATACTCTCATTTTGGCTGACCTTGACCTGGGATTTTCTGTTATTTCAGGAAATCCCGGGCTAATTGGCTTTTTAGTTACAATTTCACCTAGTCCCATATCTTGCCATTTTCTAAAAGTAATCTTAGTGATCCGATCTTCCAATGAATGAAAACTAATAATCACAATGTGACCATTTTTTTCTACCAGAGGCTCTACCTCCTCCAATCCCTCTTTCAAAGCACTCAGCTCGTCATTAACAGCAATCCTAAGAGCCTGAAATATCCTGGTGGCAGGGTGTATCTGACCCTTTTTCCTGCCAACTTCTCTTTCCACAAGCTCTGCCAAATCCCTGGTAGTTTGTATTACTTCACGGGCGCTGACCAAAGTATCAGCCAGACGCTTAGAATATTTTTCTTCACCCAAGTTTTTAAATAGTTCATAAACTTCAGTCCTTGATAAAACATTAATTAAATCCAAGGCCCGAACCCCTAGCTTCGGATCCATTCTCATATCCAAAGGGCCCGACCTAACAAAAGAAAAGCCCCTTTCGGGGTCTTCAAGTTGCAAACTGGAAACCCCGAGATCAAACACCACACCTGCAAATTTTGTTTCCGTCTGCTCGCCTCGCTTCGCATTCGAAGCGGGTTCTGATATTAAGTTTTTTACTTCTCTAAAATTACCGATAACTAGCCTAAACTTATTTTCTTCAATGCCCTGAACCTGAAACCTTTTCTGCACTCTTTTTAGGGCTTGCGGGTCAACGTCTAGTCCGACTACCTTCCCACCCCGCTTTATAATCTCTATTGAATGCCCTCCGTCGCCTATAGTTGCGTCCAAATACCAGGCATCTCGGATTTTGAGTGCATCTATCGCTTCCCTTAAAAGAACGCTCTTGTGATAAGTCATCTTATCAGAAGGTTCCCTTCATGATATCCTTCCATAATCTTACTTGAGTCGTTCCTGTTCAAGTTTCCAAAGATTTAAATCCCAAACCTCAAAATGATCACCGGCGCCAATAATCCATACCTCTTTTTTAAAATTTAAATTATCCATAAACTCTTGGGGCAAGATAAATCTTCCCTGACTATCTAAAGAGCATTCTTCAGCATTAGGAAAGAGTCGCAGTCTCTTAACCCTACCCTCTTTTGTGGAAAGTGGGAATTCTAAAATACTATTTGTCAGTTTAGACCAATTTCTCGGATCAAATCCCCATATTTCCCCATTTTCCCCCAAAAGTATATAAAACTTATCTTCGTTTAATTCCTTCCTGAATCTTTTCGGTAAAATTAATCTATTTTTGCCACTGAAGAAAGTTTTATAACTACCCAAAAACATATTTTTTGGGCAGATTCACCATCTATTACTATTTTCCGCCATTTTAACATCACTTGTCAAGGGGTATTTTTGTATCAAGAAAGGAGCGAAGTCACGAGCAAAAAAGCAATTAGAAAGTTTTATGTGCAGATGCCCGTCATAAAACTTTCCCATAGTGAGACCAAAAACTGATCTCAATGTCTTACGAATTACTTGGTCGAACGGTGCTTTTTGCCGTGACGAGCGACTATTTGGAAACTAATACTGCAAATATTCCGGCTCCATCTGCTTTAGCCGATAATTTAGATCCATCAACTTTTGCATCTAACTCTTGCCACTGTCCTTTAGAGCCGTCATATCTCTCCAGTTTTGCCTCGCCTGGTGGATTTTGGGCTTCTTCCAATGATAAATCTCCTCCTGGTAAATCCTTGGCAATAGGCACATTGAGAGAATAAACCTTTCCCAAAACTTCCTTTCCAGAAGGCAGTTTTGGCACACCTGTTAAGTCATTGATTATTGAAAATCCGACATTGGTTAAGGCTTGTCTGTCAGCATTGACTTTATAAATTAAGTGCCCATCGCCAGAAGTTAAACTGCCCAGTGCCACATCCGGTTTTTGCAAATGCCACTGAGTTATCATTTTATAAGCTTTATCACCTTTTTTAATATGCAAAGTTAAAGTTCCATTCTCAACTCCCTTATCATATTTGCAGACATTCTTAGAACAAGTTCCAAACAAAATCTCCTGCTCATATTCTCCCTTTTTATCTTTAGTATCAATAGTTCCTTGCACCCCTCTGTCAATAGATCCACTTATCGGAGCTCCTTCTTGATCAGTTGATTTACCTCCCTTTACAACAGTTTCATCTACTTTAGAAGTATAGGCAAGTTCATAGGAAATACTGTCATAACTGGCTGTTCTTTTAAGATTTAGAACTAAAGCATTACCATCCCTTCTGGGAGAAAGTTGGGCATAAGGACCCTCTGCATCAAAGCCTAAATCAACTTCCGGAGCAGGACCGGCTTTTTGTGAGCTAAGTTTTTGAAAACCGAAGTATCCTAAAACTGCCAGAAGAATTAATACAGCGATTAAAACTATTGTTTTGTGCGCAGCAATAAATAACTTAAATCTATCCACTATTTCAGTTTATCATTAATATAGGAGTGCAAGTCAACTATCTTTACTCTTTCTTGTTTGGAGCTATCCCGATCCCTAATAGTTACTTTTTCGTCCTCTAAACTTATGAAATCAACTGTTATACAAAAAGGTGTACCCATCTCATCCTGAGAAGCATATCTTCCGCCAATATTGCCCCTACCATCAAAGGCTACCATAAAATCCTGCTTTAGATCAAGATAAATCTCTTTGGCTTTTTTTACCAAATCAGGTTTATTGGATAGCAGTGGAAATACTGCCACTTTATAGGGTGCGAGCTTTGGGTGGAGTTTCAAAAAGACTCTTTTCCCGTCTTCTTGGTAAGCATCAATTAAGAAAAATAAGGTGGCTCTATCCACTCCTCCTGATGTTTCAATTACCCAAGGTAGATATTCTTCATTTGTTTCAGGATCACGATATTGCATATTTTGACCAGAGTACTGCTGGTGGCGGGATAGATCCCAGTCTCCCCGGTGATGGATACCTTCAAATTCACTCCAACCAAAAGGAGCGTTGTATTCAATATCTGTAGCTGCTCTGGCGTAGTGAGCTCTTTCTCCCTCCTCGTGATCCCTAAGCCTTAAATTTTCTTTTTTAATCCCCAAAGACAAATACCAATTCAGTCTCATCCTTTTCCAATATTCAAACCATTTCTTTCCTTCGGCTTCTTTTGGTTCTATATAAAATTGATTTTCCATCTGCTCAAACTCTCTTGATCTGAAAGTAAAATTGCCCGGTGTAATCTCATTTCTAAAAGCTTTGCCAATTTGAGCTATCCCAAAAGGAATTCTAACTCTGGTAGAATCCAAAACATTTTTAAAATTAACATGTACACCTTGAGTTATTTCTCCTCTTAAATAAATTTCCGATTGTTTTCCCTCTATTACTCCTAAATATGCTTTTACCAAAAGATTAAACTTCTGGGCTTCTGTAAACTCATGATTTAAAGTTCCATCAATACATTTTTCTTCTAATCCCTCTATTTTATCTGCCCTAAATCTTTTGTGACATTTTTTACACTCCACCAAAGGGTCTGTAAATGCTTCAACATGACCTGATGCTTCCCAAACTTTGGGGTTCATCATAATTGCGCCGTCAATCCCCACCACATCTTCCCTAAGCTGCACCATATCCTTCCACCACTGGTTCTTTACATTTCTTTTTAACTCTGTACCAAGCGGACCATAGTCCCAGGTACCACCTAATCCTCCGTATATTTCTGATCCGGGATAAATAAATCCTCTCCTTTTGCAAAGTGCCACGACTTTATTCATTAAATCATTCATTTTTTGATCTCCTTTAAAAATTGCCTGCTTTTTAGCTGCCCCTCAATTACTCTTTCTAAATGATATCTCAATATTCTCTCCAGTTCCAGACCCTCTTTTTCTTCTATCTTTATTTTCAAAACCTCAACCCAGGGTAAATTTTCTAAACTCTGTAGTACTTTTTTAGTTTGTGTTGACGCTTCAAGGCTGGAAATATACTTTTGAGAGCTAAAATCTACAAACCCTAAATCTGATAGTATTTTTGCTTCAAATGCTCTGATTAAAATTTGCCTGGGACTCGCAGATAATCTCTTTAGTACTTCCACTAAATGCTGATATAAAATTCTGTTTTCTTGGTTCTCTGCAGTTAGTTTATCAATTAACTCTATAATGTGGTAAGCGTAGGTAGAGAGTGTCAGATCGGATTTTATCTTTTGGTAAGTTTCCAGACTTTCTGCCTCGGTTAAAATAGGCATGCCTTTCCCTACATACAAATACATTTGGACGCGATTTAGGAGCTCGACATTTCCGGCTCTTCTGGAAGTAATTCTTCTGACTCCTTTAGCCATGACAGTGATTTTCCCACGATGCAAGCTGAAAATAGTCAAGATTCTGTCAGCTTCCCCAAAATTCCTTCTCTTTAAAATAATCCCTTCAGTCTTAAATCCTGGCATGAAGTGAAGTTTACAATAATCTCTAATTTTTTATTACAAGCTAAGTGTTAGCTCTTTATCCTGATCTAACTTAAAATCCGCTTTTTGGGAGCCATTAATTTTAATCTTGTATTGAAAATCTTTGGCTCCGGGTTGCTTTTGAATTAATAATTTGTATTCCCCTGTTGGCTTGTATGGCACCTCGTATTCTATTTCTAACTTTCTGGAATTCTGAGGCCTAACCTGCACAAAAGCTTCAAAAACTGTTTTACCCAAATCTTCAATAGTGTTTACCGGCTCCTCGGATCCTTTGGAAGAAATTAGCTTACTGCCTTTGGGCACATAAAACCTGACATAATCTCTGTTTATACCATTTAACCAGCTATTGAACTGTTGGGGATTTTTATATTCAATGGTTATCTTTTTCCTTACCACTTCACCCTTTATGCTTATTTCTTGAGTTACTGTCTGTTCAACATACAAATTAGATTTTCCTCCGGCAAAATTAGAATCATTAATATGCAAATAATCCCCGCCGTAATCTTTAATCTCACCTGTCCAATTAAGATCTGCTACTCCTTTCTGAGTAGCACTATCATGCATATAAAACATTACATGCTTATGATTTGCGAGCTGGGCAATTGTCTCAATTAATTGTGGTAGCTTCTCCACCTCTGCCCCAACCGACTTTGCCAAAATCTGCTGCATTAAAACTCCCAAAATTGCTTTTCGATCCTTTTCCCCTTTGGCAGCAATTTCAGCATAATTCTCCAGCTCATAGATAACATTTGGGCAATTGCATCTTTTATCAATCTCGCTGGAGTATTTGGTACCGAAAACATCAATTGGGCCAGTCACCTCGATTAATGCTTCCACCACCTGAGAGTCAATATAAATTATTCCATCAAATGGTAAACCCCCGCCTAAGAGAGAATACATTCTCTCAAATTCTTTGGCAGAGGTTGGTACATCAGGGGAAATATTGGAATCCCTCATACTCCAGGCAGATCTTGGTTTCCCCGAAACTTCAGGAAGGTATTTGACAATAGGGGGCGGGGGAGCCAAGGGACAAATTTTTGTAAGACACACCTTTAATAACTTTTCATCTAGTGTATAAATATCATCCGAGGTGGTAGCATTAACCTGTCCTCTATCGATAGTTAAGGTGGCAAAAGCCGTTATAAATCCGCCGGTTGGCCTAATTTCTTTATCATTTTGGAAAAGCAGCAGATAATTTTTTCGGTCTGGTATACCCAGAGCTTGTGGTGCCACCGTCAGTGCCCCTTTCCCGTCTCTTACAGCAATCTCTGCTCCCATGATGAAATTTCTGGCCACTTCCAAATCCTTCTTTAAGCTAATATTTTTAAACTTGTCCGGATATTTATTAGTATCAATGTTTTTAACTGAATCCGCTCCTTTTTTTAAGTTGTCTTCAACTTTAGAAAGAAGAGGAATAGATTTATCTAAAATTTTAACCACCTGCGTAACTCTGTCAGGCCCTTTTTTAGGATGATTATCAAAGCCTAACTCTCCTTTAACCGGTTCTAAATTGGAAAGAAGGCTATCCAAAGCCTTAAATTCTTCTACCCCAGCACTGGCAAAACCTTTGGCATCAGAATAGTAGCCTCCTAATATCGGGATGACCCTTAACCAGAATAAAAAGCCTAGAGAAAAGTTAGTTTTTTGTAAACCGTTTTTGGTAGCTACAACCTCTGCTCTTAAACTATTAAAATCTTGCTTTTTGTATGCTTCCACCAGTGTCTTTCCGTGTGAAGAGGCTTCTTTCATCCCGAAAAAAATAAAAATTGACGGAAGTACCAAAGCAACAATTAATATTGCTAAAATCGAGACCAATCTTCCGGCGGTTTTATTCTTTTTGTATGATCTATTGTTTAAGTTTGTAATCATCTTAGACCGCACCTTTTCCGGATAAGACTGCCGGGACTGTTTTTAAAAGAAGCCAGCAATCGTAGGGTACTGATCGTTTCTGAATATATGAGGCATCCATTTGTACTCTTTTATCAAAATTGATTTCAGATCTTCCTGAGACTTGCCAAATTCCGGTAATTCCCGGTCTACCGGATAAAATAATCTTAACATATTTTCTGGAACTGGGGTATTTTGCCTGCTGGTTCTCCAACTCATCGGGATAATATGCTCTTGGTCCAACTAAACTCATTTCTCCTTTTAGTACATTTAGAAGTTGCGGCAACTCGTCCAGTGAATATTTTCTAATGAATTTACCAACACCTGTAATCCTGGGATCGTTGTAAAGTTTGTAATTTCCCTTTTTATATTCTTCATAAAGGGTTTTAAATTGGGGGTCTTTTCTTAAAAGCTCGTGAGCATCAGCTATCATTGAACGAAATTTATGCATTCTAAAAAATTTACCGCTCTGTCCAACCCTCATCGGTGTATCGGCAAATATTGGCCCGGAAGAACCTAGCTTTATAGCCAATGCGACCAAAAGAAGTAAGGGGGATAAAATAATAAGCCCGATAAATGAACCAATTATATCTATAGTCCTTTTTACAAAATTATACATCTACTAATATTACAATAAAGAAGCCACTGTTTGTTTGAAATTCTTGATAAAATTCTCCTTACTGAATCCTCTTGCATTTTCTCTGCAATTAGCACTTTCAAAATTATCCGGGTTAAATAAAAGCAATGTCTTACTTAAACTTTCAACACTGGCTGGGTTAAAAAAGATTCCTGTTTTACCCTCTATTACTGTTTCCAGAGCCCCGCCTCCTCTATATGCAATTACCGGTTTTCCCAAGGCTTGGGCCTCAAGAGATGAAATCCCAAAATCTTCTTCTCCCGGAATTATTAAAGCCCTGCACCCTGCCAAAACACTGATTACCGCTTCATCTGAAAAACTTCCATCTATTATTTTTAGTTCAAATCCTTGCCTTTTGCAGGCTTCTTTTGCTAGGTCAAATCTTTTATATTTGTTCTGTCTTCCGACAACTACAAAATATCCTCCGTCAAAAGTATCGATGTTTTTAAATCTTTCCAAATCAACAAATGGGTAAACAATTTTTGAATCCACTCTGTAAATTTTTTTTATCCTTTTTCTGGCATTATCTGACCCGGCTATAAAGTGATCAACCCGCTGGGCCGAAACTTGATCATATAGTCTAAGCTTGCTCATCAAAACCTCTCCCAAGCCAAAATTTCCTTCCCCTGAAAAATGCCATAAAAATCTGGGAGGGGTATGACAATAACAAATATGGACAGTCTCAGGTTTGGTGATGATGGATTTGGCAAATCGGGTGGTATTAGAGATAACCAAATCATAGCCGTTAAAATTAAATTGTTCAAAAGCAATTGGGTAAAATGGTAATAGCAGCTTATACATACTTCTCCATCCGGGAATTTTTTGTAAAAAAGAAGTTATTACTTTGCGCTGTCCCAGTTGCGATAGCGATTTGTTGTTCCTGTCATAGAAAGAAGTGAAAATTGGTGCATCGGGATAAATCTCACAAAGGCCGAGTAGAACCCTTTCCGCTCCTCCCCATTGGACTAAATCATCATGAACTAGCGCTACACGCATGTTAAGTATTCCTCCAAAGTCTGTTTGGCCATTTTTTCCCAGCTAAATTTCTTGACCCTTTTTTTACCCTGTTCAATTAGCTTAACCTTAAGTGCTTCCGAATTTAATACTCTAGCGACTTTGTCAATCATATCCCCCGTATCTTTGGGGTCAAAATAAATTGCTGCCTCCTCACCAATCTCTGGTAAGGAACCCTCACTCGAAGCTACCACCGGACACTCAAGTGCCATTGCTTCTAAAACAGGTAGTCCAAAGCCTTCCTCAAAAGAAGGAATAATCAAGCAATTGGCATTTTTATATAAAGCTACTAATTCCTCATCACTAACAAATCCTGTATAGACTATTGCTGGATGTTGATTTTCTTCCTTTAGTCTCTTCCAAAAAAAATGATCATATCCGGAAAGGACTAGGTTTAAGTTTTTAAATTGTTCTTTTAATTTAATAAATGCTTTAATTAATCCCTCCACATTTTTGTGAGGATGGGCATTGCCAACATAAAAAATGAACGGCAAATTAACTTTAAGTTTAGTTAAAATGGCCTCGCTTTTTTCCTTTGACATTTTTTTAGCAATTTCCAATATTTTGTCATCAACTCCCTCTGGAGTTACTATAATTTTATTATCAGCAACTTGCCATTCTTTGGTTAAAAGTTTTGCCACAAATTTTGAGGGCACCAAAATTTTCTCTGATTTTTTTATGGCTTGGGTAAATACTTTTCTATAGCCAACTTGTTTTATTTTAAAAGTAAGAGGATCTAAGGTGGTCGATCTTCTCATGGCGTAGCGTTGATGGATTAAATCATGAATAGTCACTACAAATTTCCCGGTATAAAAAATCGGTACGTTAAAGTGAGGAAAGTGCACTAAATCCAGGTTGTATTTGTTTAAAAGTTTAGGAAATTTAAATTGTTCTGCAAACCCGTACCAGGCAAAATCCGCCAAAACTTTTTGAAAATTTTTTGTTTCACTAAAATTGCTGAAATCTTTAGGCAGCAAAAATATAAAGTAGTCATTTTTGTAATCCAGAATCTGGAGGTTTTTAATCAGATTTCTAAGATACCGACCCACTCCTGACTCATTGTAAAACCTGGCATCTATTCCAATTCTCATTTCTGCTTTTCTCCCAAATTTTCATAAATACCGGAAAGTTTTTTTGCTATTTGACCCCAATTGTATTTCTGCTTGACTAACTTCTTGGCATTGTCAGCAATTTTTTTGGCCCGGGCGGGGTTTTTAATAAGCTCTATTGCAGAACTGGCAATATCTCCTGGATTATCTCTCACTATTACATCCACCCCGTCTTTGGCATCTGTTCCGCCAATGCCGATTGAGGTAGTTACTACCGGGAGCCCCGAAGCAAAACTCTCTAAGTTTTTATATCTGGTTCCCCCTCCCCCATAAATAGGAGCTACTAAAATCCAAGCTTGCTGATAAACTTTTCTAACGTCTGTAATCTCATCCACTCTAATATCAACACCTGACAAATTTGGGAAAAACTTTTTAGCATCTTTACCAATTATCCAAAGTTTCGCATCTTTGATTCCAGAAGCTATAACAGGCCAGACTTTATTTAACAAAACTTTGACTGCCTCCCGATTTTGCAGCCAAGTAAAATTTCCCAGATACAATATAACCGGATCAGGCGAGCGATCAGCCACTTTTTGACTAAAATAAGTGGTGTCAACCCCGTTTGGCACGATGTCGACATCAAGTGCAGGTAGCTGAAATTTCATTGTTTGCTTATCTTCTTTGGACATGGCGGCCACTTTTGCAGCCCTGCTCCAAAACTTTTTCTCCCAAAATTTAAGTTTACTGACATCGATATATAAAAATGGCTTTAAAAAAAATAAGGGGAATTCATCAACAAAATGTTTATAGACTAAATATTCAATCGTTTGCTCAACCAACAGTATCGGGATTTGAGTCACCGGTATATGAGGCATAACATAAAAAGTTTCTGCATGAATTAAGTCAAAATTTTGTTTTTTAAGTATTTTCTCGATGGCTTCTTTTTCTCCTTTGGCCCAATTCCTGATCACCAAAAATGGATAAACAGAAAAAGAAGTTCTTAAAATATTTGTTAAGGTCCAAGGTTTTTCCGACCTATTAAATACCGAAACAGTTTCGCAAAATTTCTCAAGTTCCCCAACATATTTTCTCTCACTGTCTGATTTTACTAAACAAAAAAGAGTAATTTTGTGCCCTAGAGATGACAACCTCTTAATTAGGTTGTATGAGCGAGTTTGACCACCAGTTAAGAGAGGATACGGCAGATAGGGAGTTAGCATTAAGACCTTCATATTTATGGCTCCGGGTCAGCGCCCGTTGGCGGCCTTTCCAAAATTCTTAAATCAGCAATGAAAAAGCTTGGATTATCCTCCAAAATCTTAAAGTGACGGCTAACCCAGTTTGTTTTATCATCCCTGGTTGTAGATATAAAATGAGTCACTCCGTAATCAGCAACCAGTTCTATTAGAGGTAGCGGGGTAAATGCAAAGCCTGCTCTGTTTATCTGATATAAAAATGCCGTGTCTCCGTTATATGGGGCCACAACTATTGCCTCTTTTGGCAAAATTTGATCCGCCAATTTCCCGGCCTGAATGATGGCCGGATTATTTATCTTGTAGAGCTCCTTTACCTGATTCCAGGTGAAATAAAATGTTAGGGGCAAAAAAATTAGGGCCAAGCTAATTGTCCAAATCCTTGGAAGTATCGCTGCCTCACCCTTAATTAAATTTACAAATCCAAGACTTAAAAAAACAACTGCCACGGGAACAAATATAAATTGATAGTAATCGTGACGGACATTTCCGGTTGCAAAAATAACAAAGTATGAAAATAAAGACGCTAGCCAGACATGAAAGAAGTAGTTTCCATTTTTTGGCCGTAAAATCATCCCCAGGAAAAACAAAAAGGCACCGGTTACTCCTAAAATTTCTCGTCCGATTCGCTCCGAGACTATCCACCACCAAAAGGCCGGACGAAACCTGATTCCGTCACTATTCATCAGCCAGCTGGAAGCCGGAATTCCTTCCGGGGATTGCAAAATCCAAAGCCTCCAGAATATAAAAGGTAAAACAGCGAAGGTTATGAATAACAGATATTTTGAACTTAATTTTATACTCCCCTTTCTTTTAATTGCTGAATAAATAAGCGGTGGCACAAAAAAAATAGCCCAAGGCTTTATTAAAAAAGCGGTGGCTGTAAAAATAAATCCCCAAATCCCTTTTCTTAAACCTCCTTTCCAAATCCATTTGTTTACAAAATACATCATCCCGAGGGCAAAAAAAAGAAAAGTAGGTTCAGGTAAAGTTGTCCTGGAGAAAAAAATATTAAATGGCAAAAAAGCGTATATTGCCGTGACCATCAAAGAAATAGCAACACTAAGATACTTTTTACAAATAAAATATAGAAAAACTATGCTCCCCAAAGAAAATAAAATAGAAACTAAGCGGGAATATTTATCATCTACGCCAAATAGTAAATAAAATGGGTAAGCCGCAATATTATAAATTGGAAATTCGACAAAGCGAAAACGATTTAAATTGGCAATCGGTTTTTCCGATATACCTGACATGTCATCAAAGCGGGGGATAAGAGGATTAAACCCTTCCTTAATAAAATTTCTGGTGACGGAAGCTGTATCCGCTTGCCTCCAGGAATGCCAATCAGCAATCGGGGATTCAATTTTATATAGCCTGAGAGCAAAAGCGACTACCAAGATTGCTATCAAGTAGAAATATTGATTTAATAGAACTTTAAATATTATCTTCATGTTTTGTTCCATAGCGCCAAATTAAGTCCCAGCACCATCCAAAAAAGCGAGGCCACTTTTGAAGCTTCAAAGACATCTATAAATAAGCCGTTAACGGTAAATGCCACAATCATTGACAGTACCCCGGCAGAAAAATATCTAATTAACTTGCTGTCATTTTTTAAAGATCTAAAAACTCTTTTAGCTACCTCTATCATAATTAAAATAAGAACCAAAGTTCCCAAAATTCCAACTTCCCCTAAGGATCGCAAAATATCATTATCCGTTGCAATGTCAATTGATGAGTAGCCAGTACCCAGAAGGGGATTTTTCATCAAAGCAGCCAAAGCCCTTGGCCATTCAATATTTAATCTGATTTCAAAAGACCTGTAAACCCCGAGCTGAGTAGTATCAAGGGGTTCTCCTGGGGTAATATCCGTAGCCACCACTCCCGAGGAGGAAGCGAAAGCCGAAGTTGATGCGGACTGACTGGAAGTTTTGACAGCCAGGGTGGGTATATTTAGTTTGCTCCTAATTTTTTGATCTTGGGTTACTCCACCATATCTTTGACCTTGATTAAATAAATTAACTGTCACCGTTGATACTAATCTATCCCTAAGTTGTGAGGGGTAAATTAAAATGGCTATAGTGACAATCACAATCAGCAGAATATATTTCTTTTTCTTTGTAAAAATAAGTGACGATAAAACTCCCACAAAAGCTCCCACAAACGACAACCTGGCTGCTGTCATTATTAAAACTATCATACTTAAAACCCCCAATATACCAATCAACGGTTTTAAAGTTTTTCTGACAGCAAAAAACAGAGCAGTCAGAATGGAAATAGTCATTGCCAAAAAAACTGCCAAGTCATAGTGGCCGGCAAAAGTGGAGTTTACTCTGGCATCAGGAGTCAGACGCAAAATCAATCCTTTGGAAAACTCCGAATTGGTTGTTGAAATAACCGGCCAATCCAGGTACTGCTGGCCCAACGCATAAAGATTTACCACCAAAACCGTCAGTGATAAAAAAACTAATATCAAAATAAGACGTTTTTTTTCTCTAACTACGGTTGCTACAACTGGCAAAAGTAATATAAATTCCAGTCTCCTTAAGTAATGAAGAATGCTTATGTGTAAGCTAACAGAATGAGTCAAAAAAGCTGCTGAAAAGGTGGAGACTGCGCCTATAAAAAAGAACAGCAATATTGCCTGGTAAACTCTAATCTTTAAAAAGCTTTTTAATTGATCTGATAAAACCAAATAAATCCCCCAAAGAGAAATTGTTAAACCAATCAATAAATCTTCTAATCTTATTGCCACGAAAGTTCCCTGAATATTAATTAAAGGAAATTTTGGATAAAGCGGAATAAATACAAAAAGAAATATCACCAGATAAAACAATAGCTTATCCAGCAAAAAAAGGGACTTTTGCATATTTTAAATTACAATCTTTCTACCCAATTTAGAAAGCCAATAAACTGAAATGACTATTCCAAACCAGACTAAGATTTTCACAATTAAATTGGATGGGTAAAACCTAAGGGTAGTTTTGGTAAACCAATTGTGTCCGCCAACCTCAAATTTGGTTGACCCCCAGAATTTAGGACTACCATCAGGGTAAAACGGTTCATATCCGTTGACATATATTGAATCCCTGAGTGGATAAATTAATTCTTCAATGTAGGTTGAATCAGTGTGTTTCTTGATTGCTATCCAGGCGTACTCCGGAGGGCGGTTCAACTTAAGAGGGGGAAAAGGAAGGCGGCTTAAGCTTTGATAATCTTTAGAATAAAATGGCACTACAAACTCCCGGAAATTATTAGAGAAATATCCGGCAACATTAGGTATTTGAATGGTATCTCCTTCAAGCGTTGATTTATCCGATTCCGGTAGCGCCTTGAAATCCGAAATCTGACTTGGCCCCGGCCAAACCATGTAGATAAGAAGCAAAAGCGAGCAAAATG
>OBEQ010510915.1_pt1 | contig 15468 bp, 15 predicted proteins | sample 1670901 | NCBI WGS metagenome assembly OBEQ01 (sample SAMEA104232315, study PRJEB22302) | groundwater metagenome | biome: forest; feature: aquifer; material: groundwater | place: USA | collected 2011-08-07 | depth 5.4 m | reverse complement strand
CTGTCCGCGCCAGACCCACCGCGTCCGCCGTGAACACGAACGCGACGGCGATGAAGATGCGGCTGAAGTAGACCGCATGGAACATGAAGACGGCGCTGCCAAAGAGCACGAACCCCGCCGCCGCGGCCTTGAAGACAATCGCCGCCGTCCTCGTCCTCGTCCTCGTCGTACCAGCGGATGAAGCGCTCGGTCGTCCCGGTCGGGCCGTCGGCCTCGAGCAGCTCGCGCAGCATGCGCTGCTGCTGATCGATCTCGGGCTGGAAGTGCTTGGCCAGGTAGCGCGCGATCTCGCCCGCCGAGCCGTGCTGCCCGCTGCGGTGCAGGAGCGCCTGCAGGTCCTCGCCCAGCTCCTCGGCGGTGGCGTGGCGGTCCTCGACGCGCGGCGCCAGCGCCCTGAGCAGCACCGTGTCGATGGCCGGATCCAGGCGCGGGTTGATCTTCGACGGCCGCGTGACCTCGCCGTTGACGATGGCCTGGTAGGTCTTGTAGGTGGTCTCGCGCTTGAACAGCCGGCGCCCGGTCAAGAGCTCGTGCACCACGATGGCGAGCGCGAACACGTCGGTGCGCCGGTCGAATGGCTTGCCCAGGCACTGCTCGGGCGACATGTACGCGAACTTGCCCTTGATGAAGCCGGCGCGCGTGCGCGCCTCGCGCGCCTCCTGCGCCGCGTGTGCGATGCCGAAGTCGACGATCTTCAGCACGCCTTCGTGGGTCACGATCAGGTTCTGCGGCGAGACGTCGCGGTGCACCAGGCGCAGCGGCGTGCCGTCGGTCTGCGTGACCTCGTGGGCGTAGTGCAGCCCGGTGCACGCCTGCACCGCCAGCGCCAGGGTGAGCTCGGGCGGCAGGCCGCCGGCGCGCTGCTGCGCCTTCTTGCCCAGCTGCTGCAGCGACAGGCCGGGCAGGTACTCCATGGCGATGAAGTAGTGCCCGTCGACCTGGCCGAGGTCGATGGTCTGCACGATGTTGGACTGATCGAGGCGCGCGCCCAGGCGCGCCTCGTCGAGGAACATGCCGACGAACTCGCGCTCGTCGGCCAGGTGGTCGAGCAGTCGCTTGAGCACGACCACCTTCTCGAAGCCACCCTCGCCGTGCAGCCGGGCCAGGAAGACCTCGGCGGTGCCACCCTGCGCCAGCGGCGCGAGCAGCTCGTACTTGCCGAGCCACTCCGGCATCTGCTTCTGCGCCTGGCCCCCGATCACGACCAGGCCATGTTCGCACGATCGACGGGCGGCTTGGAATGTACGCCCGCGCCTACGCCGAAACGTAAGCTAGCCTTCCAGGATTTCTTTTTCCTTCTTGGCGGCGATGTCGTCGACCGAGGCGATGTTCTTGTCGGTCGCGTCCTGCACCAGCTTGAGGCCCTTCTTGTTGTCGTCCTCGGTGACGTCACCGTCGGCGAGCAGCGACTTGAGCATCTCGTTGGCCTCGCGGCGCAGGTTGCGCAGCGCCACCTTGGCGTCCTCGGTCATGCTCTTGATGAGCTTGACCAGCTCCTTGCGGCGCTCCTGCGTCAGCGGCGGGATGGGCAGACGCACCAGGTCACCGTCGGCGACCGGGTTCAGGCCCAGCTCGGTGCGCTGCTTGATGGCCTTCTCGATGGCGGGGATGAGCGACTTCTCCCACGGCTTGATGGTGATCAGGCGCGGGTCGGGCACGTTGAGGTTGGCCACCTGGTTGAGCGGCGTCATCGTGCCGTAGTAGTCGACCTTGATGCCGTCGAGCAGCGACACGTTGGCGCGGCCGGTGCGGACCTTCGACAGCTCCTTCTTGAAGCTCTCGATGGCCTTGCTGAACGAGCCCTCGAGATCCTTGACGACGTCGTTGACCATGTCGGTGTCTCCCTGGCTGAAAAGCTACTCGACCACCACCCGCGTGCCAACGTTCTCGCCGCAGACCACGCGCTGGATGTTGCCCGGCACGTGCAGATCGAAGACCACGATGGGCAGCTTGTTGTCACGGCAGAGCGCGAACGCGGTCATGTCCATGACCTTGAGATCCGACATCAGGCACTCGGTGTACGTCACGCGCTCGTAGCGCTTGGCGTCCGGGAACTTGGCCGGATCCTTGTCGTAGATGCCGTCGACCTTGGTGGCCTTGAGCAGCACCTGCGCGTTCATCTCCATGGCGCGCAGCGCCGCGGCGGTGTCGGTGGTGAAGTACGGGTTGCCGGTGCCGGCGGCGAAGATGACCGCGCGGCCCTTCTCCATGTGCCTGACCGCGCGCCGCCGGATGTACGGCTCGCACAGCTCGGACATGGAGATGGCTGACTGCACGCGCGTGGGCAGACCGCGCGTCTCGAGCGCGTCTTGCAGCGCCACCGCGTTCATCACGGTGGCGAGCATGCCCATGTAGTCGGCGGTGGCGCGATCCATGCCCGCGGCCGAGCCCGACACGCCGCGAAAGATGTTGCCACCGCCGACGACCAGCGCCAGCTCGACGCCCAGCGCCGCGGTCTCGACGAGCTCGTTGGCGATCTGGCCCAGCACCTCGGTGGAGATGCCGTAGCCGGAGTCGCCCTGGAGCGCCTCGCCCGACAGCTTGAGCAGGACGCGCTTGTACGCTGGTTTCGGCATGGGGCGGAGTGCTACGACAGCCCGGCCGCCTTGGCGACCTCGGCGGCGAAGTCTTCGCTCTTCTTGGCCAGGCCTTCGCCCAGCTCGAAGCGCGCGAAGCGCCGGATCTTGCAGTTCTCACCCGTCTTGGCGGTGAGCTCCGACTGCAGGTCCTTGATGCTCTTCTTGTCGTCCTTGACCCACGACTGCTCGAGCAGACAGATGTCCTTGAGCCACTTCTGGATCTGGCCCTCGACGATCTTGCCCAGCACCGCCTCGGGCTTGCCCGACTGCTTGGCGGTCTCGATGCGGATCTGACGCTCCTTCTCGATCAGCTCGGCCGGGACCTGATCAGGAGTGGCGTACTGCGCGCCCATGGACGCGATCTGCAGGCAGACCTCGCGACAGAAGGTCTGGAAGAACTCGCCGCGCGCGACGAAGTCGGTCTCGCAGTTGACCTCGAGCAGCACGCCGATGCGACCGTTCGCATGGATGTACGACGTGACCGAGCCCTCGGTGGCCACGCGGCCTTCCTTCTTCGCCGCGGACGCGAGGCCCTTCTTGCGCAGCCACTCCTGCGCCTTCTCGGCGTCGCCCTCGGTCTCGACGAGCGCCTTCTTGCAATCCGCCATACCTGCGCCCGTGCGCTCGCGCAGGTCCTTGACCATCCCGGCCGTGATGTCAGCCATGACTAAGACTCCTGGAAATGTTTCAACGTGCTGGTGAAACGAATACGAAGATGACGAAGCGGCCCTGCGGCCGCCTCTGGTTACGACTGCGACTTGTCTTCCGGCGTGGCCGAGGCCTCGGTCACTTCGGCGACCTTGCGGCCGCGCGTGGCAACCTCGACGCGCGGACCATCGCCGCCCGAGGCGACGTGGATGACGCGCTCGCGCTGCTCCTCCGGCTCCTCCTGGCGGCGGCCCGCGCCGCGCTCGCGCTGCAGGCGGGTGCCCAGGATGGCCGCGTCGGCGATCTTGCCCGCGAACAGCTTGATGGCGCGGATGGCGTCGTCGTTGCCGGGGATGACGTAGTTGACCTGGTCGGGATCGCAGTTCGTATCCGTCACGGCGATGACCGGGATCTCGAGCTTCTTGGCCTCCGACACCGCGATGTGCTCCATCGACGGGTCGACGACGAAGAGCGCGCCGGGCAGCTTGGTCATGTTCTTGATGCCGCCCAGCGACTTCTCCAGCTTGTCCAGCTCGCGGGTGAGCTCGAGGACTTCCTTCTTGGTGAGGCGCTCGAAGGTGCCGTCCTCGCCCATCTTCTCGATGGCGCGCATGCGATCGAGCGAGCCCTTGACGGTCTTGAAGTTGGTCAGCGTGCCGCCCAGCCAGCGGTTGGTCACGTAGAACTGGTTGGAGCGACCCGCCTCCTCGGCGATGACGTCCTGGGCCTGCTTCTTGGTGCCGACGAAGAGCACCGACTCACCGCGGGCCACGATGTCCACGACCGCGTTGTAGGCGCGGCGGAACAGCTTGACCGTGTGCTGCAGGTCGATGATGTGGATGCCGTTGCGGGCGCCGAAGATGTACTGCTTCATCTTCGGGTTCCAGCGCTTGGTCTGGTGTCCGAAGTGGACTCCAGCCTCGAGCAGCTGGCGCATGGTGATGGGGGCGTCCGAACCGGTGGCCTGTTCCAAGGTTTCCATCTGCATCTCCTTTGCGTTTTTCCTCCGCCTCCGTCATCGGCCCGGTCTCAGCTCCTTCTTCTCTTCTCGAAGGGGAGCCACGCAACCGGTCCTCGGGCAGGCGTGTGTGTTTGAAGTCGGAGCGATCTATCATGCGACCGGCCCCGGCGCAATCATTGAATAGTTTGCCACCTGCCGGCACCATGGGGGGTGAAAGGCGGGTGGATGCAGAACCTGCTGCTGACCGAAGAGCTGGCGCACGCTCTCCTGGGTGCGCTCCTGGCGGTCTGCCGGGCCGATGGCGACGCCAACGTCGAGGAATTGAAGGCACTCCGGACCGTGGGCCACGCGCTCGCCGGCGGCGTCCGGTACGACAACGAGTGGCTGCTGTTCTTCTCCCACGTCACGCCGCGCAGCCTGGCCGAGGCCGTCCGTGACGCCGGGGCGGCCGGACCGTTCCGCGGCCAGGCGGTGAGCGCCTCGCACCTCATCGCGCAGGAGTTCGTGACCGCGGCCGTCCTGATCGCCCGCGCCGACGGTGCGCTCAACCAGGAGGAGATCCGGTTGATCTGCAGCTTCGCCCGCGAGTTGCACATTTCAGCGAGCTATATCGCGCATTTGGACAACACGCTTGACGAATGGGACGGGGGCGCCGCAGACTGAGCTAGCCAGTGACTGACCAGCCGGTCATTGGCGAGCCGGCCAGCAGCTGCTCGGAGGGCGCGTCATGGACCTCGACCGTCTGTTCAACCCCAAGGTGGCCAACGACCATCCTCGTCTCGAGCGTCTCTTCGAGATGGCCAAGCAGGACTTCTGGAACGATTCCACGGTGGTGGACTGGAAACGTGAGTTCGTGATGCCGGCCGCGATGCGGCGGCCGCTGGCACGCATCCTGTCCATCATCTACTACGGCGAGCGCGCCGCGCTGGAAGTCTCGGCCCAGCTCATCGGCATGGTCGACGACGAGCAGGCCAAGTTCGCCCTGGCCGCCCAGGTCATCGAGGAAGCCAAGCATGTGTCGGTGTTCCGGCGCGTGCTGACCAAGCTGGACGACGTCCACCCCGCCGACCCGTGGTCGCGCCGGCTGCTGACCGACCTGGTGGTGACCAAGAACCGCGTCGCCAAGCTGATCGGCATGCAGCTCATCGTGGAGAACCTGGCCAACCACCTGTTCCACCACATCGGCGAGTCGGTGCCCGACCCGCTGCTCAAGGAGCTGCTCACCTACATCGCGCGCGACGAGAAGAAGCACACCGGCCTGGCTGCGCTGTACCTGCCCTTCGTGCTGCCCAAGGCGGGCCTCCTCGAGCTGCAGATCATCAAGGCCAAGCAGCTCTACTGGTCGTTCTGTCTCGACCGCACGATCTACAACCACCGCTTCGACGCCGACGCGCTGGGCATCGACCTGTACGCGGCGATGATCGACGGGCTCGAGTCGCAGGAACGTCTGGTCGAGCAGATCGGCACGCGGCGCGGCATCTGGAAGAACCGCTGGCTCGAAGGCCTCTCGCTCAAGCTGTACAAGGAGCACGCGGAGCGGCGCAAGGCCGCGATCCGCGTGCAGGAAGCGGCGGCGTAGGCTCAGGGCAGGAGCGGCGGCAACACCTGCACCGCCAGCGTCAGCCCCACGATCAGGCCGAAGTAGACCGCGAGCGCGACCAAGCGCTGCGCCTCGCTGGCCGTGTCGGGGATGCGACTGACCTCGAGCTGCCTGGACCGGCCGCGCCACCACAGCTTGCCGCCCGCCCCGACGATGGCCAGGAGCGGCACCGGGTTCAGGTGGTGCGTGGCCGCCGCGACCGCGATCAGCAGCGCCAGGGCGAACGCCGAGGCGACCACGCCGGCACGCCAGGGGATCGGCACGATGGCGTGCGCGCCGTCGAGGAAGCCGAAAGGCATCAGGTTGAACAGGTTCATGACCAGGCCGTAGTAGCCGAGCACGAGCAAGAGGCCGGCGAGCCGCTCGCCCGCTCCCGTGCTGGCGAGCACGCACAGCCCCGAGGCCACCGCGCCGAGGAGCGGCCCGCCCACGGAGACGAGGAAGTTCTCCCAGCTCGAGCGCGGCAGATGCCGCAGCTTCACATACGCACCGAAGAACGGGATGAACACCGGCGCGCTCACCGGCAGGCCCAGCCAGCGCGCCGCCGCCACATGGCCGCACTCGTGGATCAGCGTGAGCAGCACCAGCCCCACGCCGAACCGCCAGCCGTACATGCCCGCGTAGAGCCACGCCGCGAGCAGCATGGTCCATCCGAACGTGCCCAGCTTGACCAGCTTGAGCCCCAGCACGAGCACGAGCTTCAGCTTGCCCAGCAGCAGGAAGGCGGCACCCTTGGCCTTGGCCAGCACCAGCCCGAGGGTGGCGAGGATCGAGCCGACGACGCCGCGGCGCGGCCTCGCGGGCACGCGCGCGGGCTGGTTCACCGACGTTCCGCCAGGCGCGGCACCACGGCGCGAAAGGCCGCGCCCACGGCCAGCGCGACCCACAACAGATCGAAGGGCGACAGCAGCTGACCGAAGTTGTCGGCGAAGAAGCTGAACACCCGGCCATCGACGGGCGAGACGCCGTAGCGGTCGGCGATCGCCCAGGCCAGCACCATGTACTTGGCCGCGACCAGACCGAAGATCGAGAAACCCGCGGCCATCAGCTGCAGCGAGGGCGCGAACGCACCGCGCGCACCCAGGTTGGCACCCCGGCCGGCCAGGAAGCCGATCAGCACCGCCACGTAGCCGATCTCGAAGTCGGTGGCGATGCCGATGGCGGCGAAGACCGCCGCGCCCACGAGCGCGCCCACCGCGGCGCCGATGGCCGCGGGAACGTGCGAGGCGAGTGCGGCCTTCTCGATGGGCACGCCCTGCGAAGCGCACACCATGCAGACCCGCTGCCGGTTCACGAACACCGAGGTGTTCAGGGTCGTCGCGATGCCGCACAGGGTGCACGGGCCGTCGCCGGTGCTGGTGCTGGCGGCGGCGGCGTTTGCGGCCGGAGGCGGCGCTTGGGCGGCGGGCTTGTCGACCACGGTCACGGGCTCGCTGGACAGGAAGGTGGGTTCCACTGACGTTCTCCTTGTGACGTCCGGGCCATCGCAAGAAGCAGGCCGCCGCTGCGCGCACAGAAAATCCAGGTTTTCGGCGTGCGCGCGCGCCTCCCGGTGTCACCCGCCGTGACCGCTCGTCACGCGCCGGCGACACTCGATGACAGTCAGACCAGGGGCGGCGGGGCGTCGCCGATGAGATCGATGCGCCGCCAGGCGCCCGAGTGGAAGCGCCACGCGTAGGCGCAGGCGAGCAGCGCGATCCAGCCGACCAGGCAGCTCATCGCCGCGACCACGCCGCCGCCGAGCACGAAGATGGCCACCAGCGACGCGGGGATGAAGGCGAACCAGGCCAGCCCGATGCGCGCCCACAGACACCACACGGTGTCGCCGGCGGCACGCAGGGCCTCCGAGAGCACCATGTTGATGCCATCGAAGAGCTGCCAGGCGCTGGCGATGGCCAGCATGGTCGCGCCCATGGCCAGCATCTCGGGCCCCTTCTCGGTGGGCGAGACGAACCAGCCGACCAGCACGCGCGGGATGGCGAAGTAGATGACGCCCACGCTCACCATCCAGGCCACGGTCACCTTCATGGTCAGGCGCACCGCCGGCCATACCTGATCACGCTCGCCCCGCCCGACCGCCTGGCCGACCAGGATCGCGCCCGCCGAGGCCATGCCGAAGGCGGGCATGAACGACACATTGTTGATGGTCATGGCCACGTTGATGGCCGCGAGCGGCACCGTGCCCAGCCGTGCCATGACCACGTTCATGAACACGGCGAAGGCGGCGAACTCGAGGAACCAGTTGACGCCGTTGGGCAGGCCGAAGCGCAGCATGCGCCACAGCTCGCTGCGCTTGAGGCCGAGCTTGCCCTGGTGCCGGCCGGCGCCGCCCCAGCCGCGCCACATGGCCACCGCCAGCACCGCGAAGCCGGCCCAGCTGGCGATGGTCGCGGCCACCGCCGAGCCGGCCACGCCCAGGGCGGGCGCGCCCAGGTGGCCATAGATGAACACCCAGCAGAAGGCCACGTTGAGGACCATCGCGACCACGCTGGCGATCATCTGGAAGCGCGTGTTGCCCAGGCCGCCGTACCAGTTGCCCAGCGCCTCGGTGCCGATGACCGCGCCCACCGACAGCAGGCGGATCTGCATGTAATGGGTCATGAGCGTGCGCACGCTCGGCTCGAAGTCGAAGACGCGCATGGCCGCGGGCAGGAAGGGCGTGGCCGCGAGCGCCAGCACCATGGTGATCCCGGCCAGGATGAGCCCGTACCAGGCATAGCGGCGCGCCGCGACGAAGTCGTTCTTGCCGCCCAGCTGCGCGGCGAAGCTCTGCACGATGAAGACCGTGCCGATGGGCAGGATCATGATGGAGAAGGTGTTGAGGCCGCCGGTGGCGGACGCGGCCAGCGCGCGCTCGCCCAGGTGCGCGGTCATCAGCGTGTCGGAGAAGCCGATCACCGACTGCGTGGCGCGCGAGAGCACGATCGGCCAGGCGAGCGAGAGCAGCGTGGACAGGCGCAGCGGTGCGGTGGATCCGGTTGGCGCACCGAGGACAGCGTTCATGGCGTCCGCAGCATAGGTGATCCAGGGCGGGTTATCATGCCCCGCGCATGCGGCCGCAGGCGAAACCCGGAGCGAGGAGCGCTTGAGCGAGCTGGTGCTTCCGCGCGCGGACGCCCCGACGCGTGCGCTCGCGGCGCTGCGCCGGGCCGAGGCGCGCCGCCTGCTCGCGCACCTGGGCCGGGGCGGCGGAGGCGCCGCGCGCGAGGTCGCGACGCGACTGGGGCAGATCGCGCGCACGCGTCCCGACGACGCCGTCGACTTCCTGTGCGCGCCGGTGCCGGCCATGCTGCTGCGCATGGGCCGGGTCGCCGACGCGGCGGCGACCTACGCCTTCGAGCTGGCCCTGGCCCGTCGTCTCGGGGGTCCCGTCGACCTGGGCGTGGCGCAGGTGGCGCGCACGTTGCTCTCGCCGCGTCACGACGCCTGCGTGACCTTCGCCGCGGGCGAGGCGGCGCGGCTGGACGACGCGCTGCGCGCGCGGCGCGACGGCGGGACCTTCGTCACCATCGATGGCCGCGTGCGGCTGGCGCTGCTCGATGCCAATCCGCTCGCGCACGTCGAGGCGCACCCCGACAAGCACGGCAACGCCCTGTCGCTGGGCGGACGCAGCGTCGAGGAATGGCGCGCCGCCCTGGCTGCAGCGCTGGCGCTGGTCGCGCGTCACCTGCCCGGCGTGCACGCCGAGATGCAGCTTGCCGAGCTGCTGGTCATCCCGGTCGGGCACGAGCCGGAGCGGCACCTGTCGGCGTCGTACCGCGAGTACGTGGGCGCCTGCTACCTGACGCTGCATCCGCGCGCGACCACCCTGGCCGAGGCGCTGGTGCACGAATTCCAGCACAGCAAGGCCAACCTGGCCGGGTACCACGACGCGCTGCTCGAGAACGGCGCGGGCGAGCTGGTGCGCTCGCCGGTGCGGCCCGACCCGCGTCCGCTGTGGGGCGTGCTGCTGGCGGTGCATGCGTTCGTGCCGGTGGCCGAGCTCTACCTGCGTCTGCGCCAGCAGGGTGACGAGAGCGACGCGAGCCGCCTGGCCGACGTGATCGCGCGCAACCACGAGGCGCTCGCGACCCTGGCCGAGCACGCGCGGCCCACGCCGGTCGGACGGCGGCTCCTGGCGGAGCTGGCCGAGGTCCACCGTGGCCACGCCGAGCGCGTGACTCACGCCGGCACCGACGCGAGCCAGGTCTGGGACGGGCAGTAGCGGGCGCGCCGCCGGGTCCGACCTTGACACCGCCTCGTTTTAGAATCATTCTAATCGCCATGAACCACGACACGGCAGAGCTGTTGCGCGCCCATGGCATCCAGCCGTCGGCGCAGCGTGTCGCCGTGGCCGACTACGTCCTGCACACCGAGGACCATCCCTCGGCCGACGTGGTCTTCCAGGAGGTGCGCGGCAAGATGCCCGTGCTGTCGCGCGCGACCGTGTACAACACGCTCAACCTGCTGGTCGAGAAGGGCCTGCTGCGTCAGCTGGCCCTGTCGGAGGGCAACGTGGTGTTCGACCCGCGGGTCGAGCCGCACCACCACTTCATCGACGAGGCGAGCGGCCAGATCCACGACGTACCGTGGAGCGCGCTGCGCGTGTCGAGCGTCGACTCGCTGGCCGAGTACGACGTGCGCGAGTACCAGGTGGTGCTGCGCGGCCGTCGCCGTCGCCCCGGCGCGAGCAAGTAAGACCGCGTCGGCCGGAATCCGGGCGACGCTTTTTTTTGGCTCCTGAGTTAGACACCATCTAACTCAAGAGCGCATCTACCGAAGCAGAGACGAAGCAGAGACCGCGAGAGAACCAGAGAAGAAGGACAAGGAGTCAGCCATGCTCACCGTTGGAGATACGCTTCCCCAGTTCGACCTGACCGCCGCCGTTGGCCTCGACAAGGGCAAGGAGTTCACCCAGATCAACCAGCACAGCTACCCGGGCAAGTGGCTGGTGCTGTTCTTCTGGCCGATGGACTTCACCTTCGTGTGCCCGACCGAGATCGCCGCGTTCGGCAAGCGCAACAGGGACTTCGCCGAGCGCGACGCGCAGGTGCTGGGTGCCAGCACCGACACGCACTTCGTGCACGCCGCCTGGCGCCGTGACCACAAGGACCTGCGTGACCTGCCCTTCCCCATGCTCGCCGACACCAAGCGCGAGCTGTCGACCGCGCTGGGCATCCTGCACAAGCAGGACGGCGTGCCGCTGCGCGCGACCTTCATCGTCGACCCGCAGGGCATCATCCGCTGGGCCTCGGTCAACGACCTGTCGGTCGGCCGCAACGTCGACGAGGTCCTGCGCACCCTCGACGCGCTGCAGACCGACGAGCTGTGCCCGTGCAACTGGAAGCCGGGTGACGACGTCCTGAAGGTGGCCTGATCATGAGCGCGCTGGATCGACTGCGCGACGCGTTTCCCGACGCGGCCCGCGACATCAAGGTGAATCTACAGACCGTGCTCGGGCAGTCCAGTCTGTCCGACGCGCAGAAGTGGGGCATCGCCTACGCCACGGCGCTGGCGGCGCGCAACCCCGCGCTGCGCGACGCCGTACGCGAGGACGGCGCCGCCGTGGTCGACGTCGCCGTGCTCGAGGACGCGCGCGCCGCCGCCGTGCTCATGGGCATGAACAACGTCTACTACCGCTTCCGTCACATGATCGGGAAGCCCGCCTACGCCGACAAGCCGGCACGCCTGCGCATGCAGCGGCTCGCGCAGCCCGCGACCAGCAAGCTCGACTTCGAGCTCTTCTGCCTCGCGGTCAGCGCGGTCAACGGCTGCGAGCAGTGCCTGCGGTCGCACGAGAAGGTGATCATCGACGGCGGCCTCAGCGAGGAGCATGTCAACGATGCGGTGCGCATCGCGTCGACGATGCACGCGGCGGCGGTGGCGTTGGAGCTCGGGTAGCGTCGGGCGCGCTCGGGGCGTTTACAACGCGGAGAAACAGAGGGCCGGGCGGAGACAGACGAAGAGCCAAGACCTGCTGGCAGGACAGGTTTCTTTGGGTTGGTGCGCAGGGTGGTCGCGCCAACTCCAGATGGTGCCAGGGAGTCCGCCACTCGGGTCGGCTGGACTCAAGGGGAATGCCTTATTGACGGTGTGCGTCGAAGCAGGCCATTCGATAGCCTGGAGGAAACGCATGCCGCTCTTGCATCTGACGACCCAGGATCGCCTGTACTTCGACGCACGCGGACGCGGTCGGCCGGTGGTCTTCGTGCACGGCTGGTCGATGTGCCATGCCTTCTGGGCGGCACAGGTCGAGCACCTCCAGCACGTGTGCCGGACCGTCGTCTACGACCAGCGCGGCCACGGTCACTCGCACCGGCCGCACGGCCCGTACTCGATGGAAGCGTACAGCCAGGACCTGGGCGAGCTGCTGCGTGGGCTCGAGCTCGACGACGTCGTGCTGGTCGGCTGGTCGATGGGCGTGATCGTGGCGCTGGAGTACTTCCGCCGCACCGGCGGCGCGCACGTCGGCAAGCTGGTGCTGCTGAGCGGCTCGCCGCGCCTGCTCGGCGCGGATGACTGGCCGCACGGCTTCGACCCGGCCGAGCTGCGCACGCTCGCCCAGGCGCTGGCCGCCGACCGCGCCGGCGCCACGCGCGCCTTCCTGGGCGCCATGATGACCGAGGCCACACGCGCGGCGCTGCTCGACGAGGTCACGCGCGTGGCCCTCGACGTGCCGCTCGCCATCGCCGTGGAGAGCTTCCAGAGCGAGCTGGCCGCCGACCTGCGCCATGTGCTGGCCGGCATCGAGGTGCCCACGCTGGTCGTGCACGGCGACGAGGATCATCCCACCTGCCTGGGCGCCGCCGCCTTCATGCTCGGCCAGCTGCCGCGCGGGCAGCACCTGGTCCTGCCCCACGCCGCCCATTTCGGCCCGCTCGAGGCCGCCGACGAGCTCAACCTGGCGCTCGAACACTTCGTCGTCGACGAGGCGCGCGCGGCCGACGTGGCCGCGCCACTCTAGCTTTCTGCCGCTGGTGCCGGCGGCGGCAGCGGCTCGCCCGCGAGCAGGACGTCGAGCTCGGCCTCGCCGATGACGCGCACGCCGTTCTTCTCGGCGGCCGCGGTCTTGGAGGCGCCGGTGTCGGCGCCCGCGACCAGGTAGCTGGTCTTCTTCGACACCGAGCCGGCCACCTTGCCGCCCGCCGTCTCGATGGCGCGGATGACCTCGGGACGCGGCTTGCTCATGCTGCCGGTGACCACGAAGGTCATGCCGTCGAGCGGCCCGCCCTTGGGGCGCTCGGGCTCGACCGGATCGACGCCGCGCGCGCGCAGCTTGTCGACCACCTTGCGCACGCTCGGGTCGGCGAAGAAGTCGACCACGCTGTCGGCGATGGTCTCGCCGTAGCCGTCGATCTCGAGCAGCTGCGCCTTGAGCCGGGCGCGCCCGTCTTCGCCGTCGAGCAGCTCGAGCAGCGCGCCCAGCGAGCGCAGCCGGGCGGCCAGGCCGCGCGCGGTCACCGTGCCGACGTTGGGGATGCCCAGCGCCGCGACCAGGCGTGACAGCGTGGCGGTCTGCTTGGCCCTGGCGATGCCCTCGATCAGCTTGGTGGCGCGCTTCTCGGCGAAGAGCGGCAGCTTCAGCAGATCCTCGGCGGTCAGGGCGAAGATGTCGGCCACGTCGGCGATGATGCCCTTCTCGACCAGATCGCCCGCCACCTCCAGGCCGATGCCGTCGATGTCGAGCTGCCCGCGCCCGGCGAAGAAGGCGGTCGCCCACACCCGCTGCGACGGACAGGACAGCCGGTTGGGGCAGCGCAGCGCGACCTCCTCGCCCTCGCGCACCAGGGTCGTCTGGCACGACGGGCACACCGTCGGCGCCTCGAAGGGCGCGGCGTTCGACGGCTCGGTGACCGCGAGCACCTGCGGGATGATCTCGCCCGCCTTCTCGATGAGCACGCGATCGCCGGGCCGCAAGCCCAGGCGCTTGACCTGATCCCAGTTGTGCAGGCCGGCGCGCTTGACCGTGGTGCCCGACAGCTCGACCGGCTCGAGGTCGGCGGTGGGCGTGGCCACGCCGGTGCGACCCACGGTCACGATGATGCCGTGCAGCGTGGTGGTCACCTGCCGCGCGGGGAACTTGTAGGCGATGGCCCAGCGCGGAAACTTGGCCGTCGCGCCCAGCTCGCGCCGCTGCGCGAAGGAGTCGATCTTGATGACCAGGCCGTCGGCGTCGTAGGGCAGCGCGTCGCGCTGCTCCTGCCAGCGCGTCACGCACGCGGCCAGCTCGTCCCAGTCGGTGCAGGTGCTGATGTCGCGCGACACGGGCAGGCCCAGCTGGCGCAGCCCGTCGAGCCCGGCCGAGTGCGTCTCGTGGAAGCGATCGCCGTCGACCAGCTCGTAGAAGAATGCGCGCAGCGGGCGCGTGGCCACGATGCGCGAGTCGAGCAGCTTGAGCGTGCCGCCGGTCGAGTTGCGCGGGTTCTTGAACGGCTCCTCGCCGGCGGCCTCGCGCGCCGCGTTCAGCCGGGCGAAGTCGTCGCGCTGCATGTAGATCTCGCCGCGCACGGTGATGGTGGGCGGCGCCTCGCCGTGCAGCGCCAGCGGCACCTCGCGGATCGTCCGCACGTTGGCGGTGATGTCCTCGCCGACCACGCCGTCGCCGCGCGTGGCACCGACCTCGAGCTTGCCGTCCTTCCAGGTCACCTCGACGCCGATGCCGTCGATCTTGGGCTCGACCACGTAGCGAGGTGTATCGCCGCCCAGACCCTTGAGGACACGCTCGTGGAAGGCGCGCAGGTCGTCCTGGTCGTAGGTGTTGTCGAGCGACAGCATGGGCACGACCCGACGCACCTTGACGAACTCTGACAGGGGCGCGTGCCCGACCCGCCGCGTGGGCGAGTCGGACGTGGCCAGCTCGGGATAGTCGTCCTCGAGGCGGCGCAGCTCGACCAGGAGCTTGTCGTACTCCTGGTCGGAGATGCTGGGGTCGTTCTCGCCGTAGTAGCGGCGGTCGTGCTCGCGGATCTCGGCCACGAGCTGCTGGTGACGGGTGGCGGCGTTCGACATCGGCGCCGCGAAATGTATCACCGCCGGCGGCGACTGCCGTCGTAGCGTGCGCGCCGTCCGGTGTCGATGAGCGTGGACTCGACCTCGTCGAGCAGGGCGCGCACGTCACGGAAGCGTGCCGACGAGGCATTGCGCACGCCCGGCGGCTCGGCCTGCGGATCGATGAGCGTGCGCAGCACCGCGCACGCGTCGGCGATCTGGGTGCTGGTCGCGGTCGGCGACACACCCAGGACCTCGTAGTAGTCGGCGTCGGCGAGCGCGGCCGAGTCGGCGCACAGCCAGAGCATGCGGCGCAGGCCCTGGACCATGTCCTCGAGCCCGATGATGGGCGGCGGCGGACCGTTCGACGGCGAGGGCGCGGGTGAGGACGGCCCGCCCAGGGGCGGCGTGATCGTCTTCTGCGCGCCCGAGGAGGAGCCCACGCGCACGCCCTGCGCCGGCGTGGTCGTGCGCACCCCCTGCGCCGGTGTGGTCGCACGCACCCCCTGCGCGGGCGTGGTCGTGCGCTTGGGCGCCGCGGGCGGCGCCACGCCCGGCAGCGGGCGCGGCGCGGGCGGCCCGGGCCGCTCGGACGGCGCCAGCGGCACCATGGTGTCCATGTCCTCGGGGTTGACCTTGCGCGGCTTGTTGAGATCGAGCAGGCCGTCGGGCAGCGCGAGCGGCTGGGTGAAGCCGAGGTACGACTCGAGCTG
>OBEQ012130032.1_pt1 | contig 15473 bp, 12 predicted proteins | sample 1670901 | NCBI WGS metagenome assembly OBEQ01 (sample SAMEA104232315, study PRJEB22302) | groundwater metagenome | biome: forest; feature: aquifer; material: groundwater | place: USA | collected 2011-08-07 | depth 5.4 m | reverse complement strand
TTGGCTATACTTCATGTGAATGGGGTTATGTGTTGCAGTACACTCACATTTTCCCAAAAAACCGTGCACTTCGCACGGTTTTTCATTTGATCATTGGCTTTCTTGTGCCACAATATGAAGGACTTTTTCAGTGAGCCCTAAAATAGCAGATATCAAAACAGGAAACATTCTTTATCAGGATATGCCATGGAATATCAGCCAAACCATGATTCAATATCACAAATTTTTTTCTGTCACGAGTAAAGGTTTTGAAATCGGAGTCTTGGGTCGCCAAATTGATGATGGGAAAACGAATATGAATTTCAAAATTTTTTCTTCATCCTGCTCTGAAATAGAACAAGCGGGAGTCATGGGTAATGGAGGAGCATATTTTTTTAATTGCGCCCCGAAAAATGGAGCCCAATTTAATTTGAGTGAATTCGTCATATTCGATGATTCCAAAAAAGAAGTGTATTGGCCCATTGATATTAGTAAAGGACATTCAGAGCCACTCGATCAATTTATTAAGCGCACGGGATTAGATGTAAAGGCTCAAACAAATGCCGAAAAACAGCCCTCCCCAGAACCCTCACCACCTGTCAAAAAACCCATTCCAAAAAAACCAAGGATTGTTCGAAAACCGAAACTGAAGAAGCCGGAGATAAAAGTTCCGGAAGTGGAGCTTCCGGAAACGAAGCCATCGGAAAAGAAAAAGGAAGTTGTTAAAAAAGAGACCCCAAAAAAAGAACCTCTTGTGAAAGCCCCCCCTTCCTACACCGTCAATTTCCTGTACCCCACCGAAAGGCAAAGCTTCACTGTGAAGAAGAATGAGCACACCGAGGCTTTTGTGTACTTGAGTGTTGATTCAAACCAGGCTACGGATGAGACCTTTCAGGTCGTGTATTCCCTGGGAAAGGAAGAAAAAACGATCTCTGCCCCTGCCCTCAGTCTGGAGCCCATCGTCATTACCATTCCAATATCTTTCGTGAGCGGCACGCTTGAAATCAAGGCGGTAAATAACAGCAGTCGAGTGACCGGCAGGAAGAGCATCGCCATTGTTCCCGATGCGGCTGCGAAAGGCGAGCTGAGCTTCACCCAGGACCGCTCGACGGGTGTCAAAGCCAAGCTTTCACCGTTGACCTCGGTGGGAGGAGCGAGGGCTGTGGGAGGGGAGGCAAGCTTTGATCTTTCTGAAAAATCCCCCGGCATTGCCGGAAGAACGCTGGATCTGGATGTTGGCCTTCAAAAAGGTTGGGGGGCAAAATTTTCACTCGAAATTCCCATCGTGAAGGAGATTGCAAATGCTGGCGTCGATATTGCCGGAAGCTTGATGTCCGGGAGTACCTATGAGTATCAATATGAAAATTTCAAAGACATGATCAGTGCAGAAAACTACAAAAAATTTGAAGCCCTGATTCCGTATTTCGTAAAGGCAAGGCAGAACGCTAACTTTCTCCCATTTTGCAAAGATTTTGCTCCGGAGAGTGAGCTCGGGAAGAGTCATTCCTTCATGCCCGATTGTGCAACGGTTGGAGACCTTTGGATCAAGAATAGGGATGAATACGAAAGAATAAAAGCAGACTATGATGAGGTTTCAGAAGACTTACAACAGGAGCTCAAAAAACGCCCCGAGAGATTGCAAAAAAGCATCGCTATTTTTTCTATCCTCCTCGAAGGCTACCGACTTTTTGGTGACAGGACGTTTGAGACTTGGCTTGCTAAGGCTTTCCGTAATCCGGAATATGGATTCACTGAGGCGGATTTCAAAAGCGTTCTTACTGATCTCAAAAGAAGCGATTCCACGCTGAAAGATGTGAGCGCGGAATTTTCATTGAGTGCTGAGGCCGTAGGACTTTCCGCCAAGGCGTCTGGAAAACTTGAGCAGGTCAAAGAATCCAGTACTCTTTTTCAGGATCCAGACGAGTACAACTCAAAGACCACCATCAAGCAAAGCATGGTCGCCAAGGCAGCGGTATCGGGAAATGTCCTGAAGCCTCTCCTCAAGAAAATAAGCTCAAAAGCACTTAATCGCTTGCTCAGGAAGCTCACTTCATCCTTCAGGGAAGGACAGCTCTGCAATGTCATGAAGGTCCTGATGAGCAAAAAAGGAATCATTCCCTCTGTTGGAAATTACAGTGATGACTGTCGTGGGCTCAACAAAGTTCTCGAGGCAGGATACAGCGTTGATATTTCCTTTGATAGCGCTGATGTGAAATCATTCTTTGAGAAAAGCGGACTTGATATCACGGATCTGCAGGCTCAATTGATCGCAAATTTCTTGACCGGATCCGATTTCAACCTCATTGGTCTCACGAAGTATCCGGAGGAAACATCCTATTCGGTTTCCGAGTATCGCAGCGGATCGAATCTCAAAAGGGTTATCTTCTCCGTAGCCTCACATTATCCCTCAGCCGCCGATGATCACGGAACAAATGATGAATATGTTTTCACCTCTCTGAATGGCGGTGTCCTTCCGCAAATTCCAGACTTTCTTTTGATCAGCAATCAGTTCGAGAAGTATCTTCAAGATAGCGAGATCGATCCAAATATTGGCATTGAGCTCAATCACTATGAGATGGTTCCCGAGACAGAGTCCGATACCGATTTCTCCATTGGATGGGGTGTTCAACTCACCCACACGGAAAAAACAGCTCATGAGATCAAGGTCTTGACCGAACACTCCGAGCAGGATCAAGACGGAAATCTTCGAAGGGTGAGCCTCATGGAGCCTGCGTTTCTTCAGAAGTTTATCGACCAGCTGAAAACGGCGACGGATCAGAAAAATAAAGGCAATGCTCACATTCAAACGATTTTGGATAATCTTTACAGCATCATCTATATCGCCAGCGGCAATTTTGATTCCCTACAAAAAGTACCTGAAAAGACCGGCACCACTATTCCCGCACTGTATCAGTAATTCTTTTCTATGATTAAAAAATTCTTCGCGCTGGCCTTCTTCTTGTCTCTTTCCCTCTTCTCTCCCTCCGTTTTTGCTGCGCCGAACAGCGATATTTTTTTTGTGAGAGGCCCGGCGCTCCCTGGAAATGTTTATGGCATTTCCGGTTCCATCGAATTGCTTCCGAAAAACATCAGCATCGATGAGCCGATTCAGCTTACGCTCGGCGTCGATCAGGTGAAATTCGATCACCATGAAGACTACGATGGACATATTGGTCTCTTTCGTGAAGAAGGCTTTGATCATTTCTTTGTTCCCGGGGCTTACGACTCGAAGAAAAAAATCACGTCTGCCTTTGTGAGTACGACGGGACTCTATGTTTTCGCCCCCATTGTGCCGCAAAAAAAAGATTTTGCGCTTCATCTTTCAAAAACTGACCTCACGGTTGAGGAGGAATTTACCGTGACCTCGGACCCCATCCTTTCCACGAGCGGTGATCCGATTTGGGATGGATTTCCCTTCGTTGTGACGGGAAGTAATTTCGAAATTTTGGGCGTTCCATTCGATGCCAAAGCTCAAGAAGCCTCCCTGAAAGCGAAGGATGGAAAAATTCAGTTCAACGCCAAGATCCACACCCCCACCACGGGCGTTGTGGCGACGAAGATCGAAGTCACCAGCAGGGACTTTGGAACTCGTGTTGGGCATGGTGAGATCAGTGTTGAAAACGTCAAGGGGACCACAACCTTCGTTCGTCCTCCAGCCAAGCTTCGGGTCAAAAATCACCTTCTGGTTTGGCAGCCTTCTCCTGATCGAGCTATCTATCTGTACCAGATCGACTATCGGTTACAAGGCGATACAGCCTGGTCATCCTTTGGTCAGGTCGCTGGAAAGAAACACCAGATCGATATCAAGATACCCTTTGCTCGCACCTTTGAATTCCGTGTAAGCGCGACTGATGTGACCCTGAACAAAAGTGAGTTCAGTAATATCGCTGTCTACAAGCAAAAGAAGATTCCTACCGTCATCGCCTCGGCCCCAGAAGCAAAGACTCCAGTCGCAAAGATTCCATCGATATCAAAGATTTCAGGAACAGGAAGTGTGGTCTTCATTTCAAAAGCTCTTTCGAAAGGCATGCAGGACGCAGAGGTTACGATGCTTCAAAAAGCCCTCACTATTCTTGGGCACTACCATGGCCCCATCAGCGGTACCTATGACGACGCCACCATGAAAGCTGTCTACGGATTCCAGGTCAAAGAAGGCATTGTGAAAACGCCGTTCAACCCCAAGACCAATGGGTCGCTGGGGGACAAAACCAGAAATGTCCTCAATGCGAAGAAGGTGAAGGGCTGATCTCAGAGTCCAAAGACCAGGAATGGGATCGCAAGGCTCACGCCAACCGCGTAGATGAAATCAAACCAAAAGAATCTCAAGGTGTTGGCGATGAGCAGCAAGACTTCAAAAGCTCTGGCAAGATAATACAACCCGCTTTTTCCTTTTGCCTCCAGGACTTCTCGGGAAAAGTTTTTCATATCTTCATTGCTTGGAAAGGCGTGGGCTCCGATGGAGATCCCCACCCACATAAGGACAGCAAAAATCGGATTGTAGTCCTTCGCATCGAACACAAAGAATGGAAAGACAGCAGAAAAGGTGAGCAGAGCACACAGCAGGGTATTGACGATGAGGGGTCCAACCGAAATGAGGAAGGAATTTTTGAGTCCCTGCACCGGTCCGTGGATCACATAGCCTGCGGGATTGCCAAATCGGAAATAGCAGACCTGATACACTGGGACACCCGCTCGGTCCGCAAAGTAGCGATGGGCTATTTCGTGCATGATAACCCCAGGAAATGAAAGCAAGGCGATAAGTTGTCCTGGGATGAAAAACATAGATTATTCGCGAGTGGTAGAAAATTGATCGGCATATTTTTTTGGCATCACCAGCGAAATTCGTGCCCAATCGTCTTTGTCCAGCTTCACCCCCTCGAGCTCCATCAAGCCAATAATGTCATCTTCAGCGTCTTCATTGCTGAAATAAACCTCCGCAAGGGCAATCTTCACCTTTTTTGAACTCGGGATAATGTACAAGGCTGTGCCATAATCACGGATCGCTCCAGCGTAGTCTTTGTTTTCAAATGCCATCCTTGCCTCTTTTGTTTTTTGAGCTGCTTCAAGATATCGCGGCAAAAGTGTGAAGGAATAGATGCTCGCCAAGAGGACCAGGAAAGCAAAAGCCTTAATCCAGCTGGGATAGGTGTGGGGTTCGAGCGGTGGGGGGAGGTTATTTTCTGTCATCAGTCCCTAGGATAAGCATGTCTTGACAAGAGTTCAATGAGAAATGACCCATGCCCCGCCAACAATGGCAGCAACAGTGATACTTACGCCCGCGGCGATGAGGATAATGCGGCTGAAAGAACGTTCTGACTTATCCTCCGAAGCCTGTTTATTCTCCAGCTGAATCGTGTTAAATTGTCTGTATTCTCTGCCGATCTTCGAGCAAAGTTCCGAAAAATCTATCCGAGCAGAATGTCCTTGGGGAGGTAATTGTAAAACTAAAGTGCAAAATCTCTTCTTCAGTTCGGGCCTCGGCTCGGGATCTTGAGGGTCAATTTTTGTTTTTATGCCAATGATGGAAACTCCTGGAGGGAGAAGTTTTTGAATCCCTTGCCAGAGAGGATCTTGGGCGTCTTCCGGGCTTAGTTTTTGTACACCTCGCATGGTGGTAGGATTAGGATGCGCCATCCTAAGCCATTACTCGTCAAAAGTACAGCCTTTTTCAGTAAATGATACACTGAAGCGGTATGAATAAGCTTCTTCCCTTTCTTCTCGCCCTTTTCCTCACTCTCTCTCCAAGCCTTGCCTTTGCCAAAGACATTCCTCCTCCAGAGGAAGCGGTTATTGGTATCAATCAGGGCAGCTCCTCGCTCGAGCCGTACGGGGTATTCTGGAGCCGAAATGGATCGGAGAGTTTCAAGCCTTCCATCTACGATCTCTCCGTGATTGGCCACGAAGAGTTTCCGGGCCAGCTGCCCCCAGAGAGGGAGCTTCGAACTTTTCTCCCAGCGTATCTCAAGAAAAATCCGTCGAAAAAATACTTTGAATTTTGGAATGAGATGAACACGCATTGGTCTTTTCCGGACACCTGCGAGGGCGATCCGAATCGGTCTGGATTTGTTTGCTTCAAAAGCTCCGCGAAGACGTATGCCGCCCTGCTGAAGGTTTTTTCCAGCACCATTCGTCAGCGAAGACCGGATGCCGTCATCGCGCTGGGATCCCTCGCCGACTCCTGGCCAGAAAAATATCTGGAATTTATCTACCAGGCCGGTGGCAAAGACGATTTCGATGTGGTCACCTTCACGCCCGAGTATGTGAAGCTGCCGGATGCTTCGAGAACCCAAAAACAAAAGTATCCTGAGCTGGCCGCAGCACCTGAATTAAAAGGTGACACTTCTCGTCGCGGCACGCGCAAGAAAATTCAGGCCGTGGAAGCGGTGATGGACAAGTATGGCGACAGCGCCAAGAAGATTTGGATCGGGGAGACTGGCTACAGCTTGGTGGGGGACCGGGCTTACGTTTCGAGCATCGACCAGCAGATCGACTACCTCGTGCGTGCCATGATCCTCTCCTTTAGCGAGCCCAAGGTGGAGCGATTTTTCCTCTACAGCGCCGCTGCCGGCGGTATCGAGGGCGATTACCAGCTCGATCCAGAGATGTACCATGCTCTTCCCCTCCTCAGCGAGATCTTCAGCCGATTCCGTTTTCAGCGAGCGGTGGAGAAAGGCGATAGCTACGATTACATTTTTCGTGAAAAGAAAGGAAGGGGGATCGTCCACTTCGCCTGGAGTCTTGTTCCGGATCAGCCATTTTTCATGAAGCTGGCGGGATATTTCAAGACTTTCACGGTCTTCGGAGAAGTCATCAACAAACCCATCGAATTTTCTCCGCGGCCGATAATGCTGATTCAGAGATACATTCCGCGGAAATTCAGTCAGCCATGAGCAAGGCTCCATTTTCTTCTCCAGCAATGGCTTTCTCGCTGTAAGGTTGTCGGTCCCCCCATGTGCTAGCATAAGGGGACCGGCGCTCTTTCGTCCAGGGGTGGTCGAAAGAGCGAAATCCTCTCTGATCCTGGGGATGATCAGGAGGCCTCCCTTTGAGAGCACAAGCTCAAAAAGGGGATATGGGCATAGTACGACAAGGAAAAATGAAAGTACAGGATGGAAGGAGTCTTGTTTTTTGGCTTGTCACCATGTACACTGGCGCCTTGTCTTTTCAAACAATGACCCTCGATGAACATCATGAAGCCTGGAGAAAGACTGGTGAGGGAATGGACCGACACCATGTTTATACGCGAATTGCGGAAAAAACTCATCTTGGAGAAGGCATCCACGTGGATATCGGATTCGGCGCGGGACATCTGCTTCAGAGACTTTGTGGGCTTTATCCTCATGCCATCCTTTTGGGCTTAGAAACATCTCCTCAGATGATCGAAGATACTCGAGCAAGACTCGCTCCAAGAGAAGCGCATGTTGCATTGGAAAAGGGTTCCGCGAAACCCCTCAACCCAGATCGTGATAAAGGGCTGATTGAACTTCTCCAGGCCGATTTCAGAAGCGTTGGAGTTTTGGATGACCTACTGAAATTTTGTGCCGGTGGAATAGCAAGCGCGACCTATACTTTCCCAGGAGGTGTCGCTGCCGAAAAAGGATCTACTGTTCCAGCTGTTATCGATCGTTTTGATCCGAATGAATTCCATGAACTTATCTATCACGAACTTCGTATCAAAGCCCTTGGGGCTGTTACGGCAGGAATGAAACCTGGCGGAATTTTTTTTCTTGGAGAGCGTTACTTCTCGGGTGGAACCTTTGATATCCGAGCGGAAAGAACAAGATGGTTTGAGATTCTCCAGCATCATGGCATGGTTCCCTATTGGGCACTTGGGAATATTGAAATCCTAGATCGAATTCCGGCATCTGAACTAGGTCGCTCGATTCGCAAAACGCAAGATCCGCAAGCTCCAGGAAAATTGATGGCACCAAGACCAGATGAGGAGGCGATAGTTGGCTTGTTGCCTTTCATTCGAAGCCCTCAAGAAACAAGCTCACAAAATGTCGGACATCGTGTTGAAATTGGACTTCAAAAAATAATATACGGAGTTATCCAAACCCTGAGAAAGAAAATTGGGCGGTAAAATATACCAAAAAATAATTACTGTATTACGCAAGCTCTGAGGATTGAAGAGTTGGCTGATTTGGTCGACAATCGACTCTTCATCTCTCCTCATCATATGATTCACCTTGATTCCACTCTCGTCGCAGGAATTAAGAAAAAAATCATTGCTGCGAAAAAAACGCTTCTGCTCGCGCACAAAAACCCTGATGGCGACACCCTGGGTTCAGCCTTGGCAATGTTTCACTACTTGAAGGGTTTGGCAAAAGACGTGGATCTTGGCTGCTACAACGCTCCCGCAGAAGGGTTAAAATTCCTGCCCGGTGTTGAAAACGTCATGCACAACATCGATGAGAGCAGCTACGACCTCATTATCAGCTTCGACTCTGCGGACCCCAAGCTCTCGGGCCTGGACAAAACGCACCCGGAGATTTTTTCGAAGAAGGACCGGCATATCAACATCGACCATCATGTTTCCAATTTGAATTACGCGGGCATCAATCTTGTGGTGACCAACGCGGCCTCCACGACCCAAGTGCTCTACTATCTTTTCAAGATCTTCAAGGCCATCTTCACCCGCGAGATCGCCACCTGTCTGCTCACGGGCCTCTACACGGATACCGGTTCTTTCATGCATCAGAATACGACGGCCGAGACGCTTCGCGTCGGCGCGGATCTCGTGGCCCACGGCGCGGATGTGCTGAGCATGTCTCGTTCATTTTTTCAGACCAAGACAGTCCCTCAGCTGCGGCTCTGGGGCACGATTCTCTCCCGCGCAAAGCGAACTTCAGACGATATCATCGTGTCCGCCGTGACGCGCGCGGATGTCGCCTCGCTGGGAGCCAGCAAGGACGATGTCTCCGGCGCCATCGAATATTTGAAATACGTGCCCGGCATTCGCTACGCCGAGATTCTTTCTGAAGATGAAGAGGGCAAAGTCAAAGGGTCCCTTCGAACCATTCGCGACGACGTGGATGTCTCCGCCATTGCCGGCAAATTCGCCGGTGGAGGCCATGTGAAAGCGGCTGGATTCAGCATCCCTGGCAAGCTCGAGCCGGAATTTCAGTGGAAGGTGAAGGGGGAGGAGGGAGAGCAGGCGTTTTAATCTGTTCCAATTTTCCACACCCCTTTTTCTCGGAAGGCGGGAATGTTCTGGCGTCTGGCAGCGTTGAAAACAGCAGGTGCGGATTTTTTGTGATTTTTTACGTGCTCCGAGAGATGAATAATTTCTTGTCCCTTCATGTACGCAATTCTTTTGTGCATCGATTCCATGAGTGCCAGTCCAATGATCTTTTCCATGGTTTTATAATTTTTCTCATATCGATAATCACTGAACGCTTGATAGTACTTTTGTTTTCCTTTGTTTTTGATGATGATACAAGGAAAGCCCAGGCGTTGGAGTTGATAATTGATGATGGCTCTTCCAATGCGGCCATTGCCATCACAGAATGGATGAACGGTTTCAAACTTGAGATGAAATCTCGCAATTTTATCGAGGAAAAATGTCCCCAGATCCCACGAGTATTCATTGAAAATTTCTTCAATCATGCGCTCGACGTGTTCCGGTGCAGGGGCAATATGGCTTCCGATGCGGACGAACTCACTTTTTTTTCTGAATCGCCCTGCGATACCGTCATCGATACCTGAGATGAGCATCTGGTGCAGGACGAGAATGAGTTCTTTGCTCAAATCTTCTTTTTTTACTTTGTCCCCGATGAAGTTTGTGAGTCGCGCCAGATTTTTAGCTTCATAAATTTCGCGTATTGAAACACTTCGGTCGATCATATCCTCCAGCAGGATCTTTTCTGTTTCTTTCAGGGTGAGCGTGGAATTTTCAATAGCATTGGAGTTATAAACACCTTCAGGAACTTCTGCTTCATTCATGATGGTGAGCAGTGATTCTTTGTCTTTCCGAAGCAGGTCGTATGTTTTTTTAAGCTCTTGAATTTTCTCCCGAATCGGTGCCGTGGTAGCCATTTTTTAGTGAATAAGCTCCTATTATCATACCAAATTCACCTAAAAATGTCAAAAAAGAGTGAATGGAAAATAGTTTTGGTGTTGTATTCTGTAATCCCATGCTATATCATAACTATGTAAATTTGGAATTGAACTACAAATTCGCATAGATTATGAAAGAATCCTCTTACATTTATCGGACCCTCGAAGAAGATCTCAAAAAAGCAGCCAATCATTTTCCCGCAGTCGTCGTGACTGGCTCACGACAGACGGGGAAATCGACGCTCTTAAAAAAAATGTTTCCAAAGGCGACGATACTTTCCTTTGACGATCCTGCCTTGGTCGAAGAAGCCGTGAAGGATCCACGATTATTTTTAGAGAAATATGCAGAGCCCCTTATCCTCGATGAGATCCAGTATGTCCCGGAGCTTCTTTCTTATCTCAAGATCCGGATTGATTCCGACCGCAGCCGCTACGGCCGTTTTTTCTTAACCGGCTCTGCGCAATTTGCCCTCATGAAAAATCTCAGCGATTCCCTCGCGGGAAGGATCGCCGTGCTGGAATTATTTCCGTTTTCTCTTGAAGAGAAGAGAAGGGCTTTGCGGAAAGACAAAAAAACATGGGGATTTGAACAGGCGTATGTTCATGCCTGCCTCAGAGGATCTTATCCGGAAGTCATTGTCCAGAAAAATATTGATCCGAAACAATGGTACGGATCGTATATCAGGACCTATCTGGAACGAGACGTGAGAAATGTCGTCAATATCGGCGATCTTCGTGATTTTCAACGTTTCCTCACGCTTCTTGCGGGGCATTGCGCGCAGCTTCTGAATCTCAGTTCGCTTTCATCGGATATTGGAATATCCGTAAAAACCGCCAAACATTGGCTTTCGGTCCTTGAAGCGAGCCGCATTGTTTATCTGCTCTATCCTTATTATCAAAGCCATAAAAAAAGGATTATACGACAGCCAAAAATTTATTTTTTTGATCTTGGTCTTGTCTGCCATTTGCTTGGCATTGACGATAAAACTTTCCTTTTTAAGGGCCCGCTTGCAGGAGCGCTTTTTGAAAATTTTTGCGTTCAGGAAACGATAAAAATCCTTCTTGAAAAAAGTCCGCTCCATCAGCCCTATTATCTTCGCACGTCCAATGGTCTTGAAGTGGATCTTCTCATTGAAAAATCCGGGATCTTATATCCGATCGAATGGAAGCTCTCGAAAACTCCTCGCTCAGTGATGGCAAGACCCATCGAGCTCTTTAAAAAACTTTTTCATGACTGGCAAATAAGCATTGGTCGAATGATTTCGCTCGCAGACGTTTCTCGATCTCTAACCTCCGACGTAGCGTTGCAGAAATTTGATGAATATCTGGAGTGGCTGAAAAAATGAAGCGAAAAAAAGTCAAAAAAGAGTGAATGAAGAAATCCAAACTTTTTTCAGTCTCGAAAGTTGGTGGGCATTGAGGTCAAGCTCCGGAACCTCCCGCGTTTCTTTGAGCAGTGACATCAGCTGCTCTTGAAGATCTTGAAGTTGATACTTTTTGAGTAGTTTTTGATAAGCTTTGATATCGAATCCTGATTTCAGGAGAGCCAAAATATCGATTTTATCTTTTTCCCCTTTTGCGCTCATCCTTCGATCTTCGAAGGCCTTTTGTTTCAGGATGAGCAGTGGCTCTTTTTTGAGAACCGTAAAGCCTTCCTCCGACATGGTCATGGTCATGAGGTCTTCGGTTGGAATCGGCAAATCAGAAAAAAATGGCGTGTAGATATCGATATCGAATTCCCCCCAGTGAATTTCGTATTTTTTCAGACGATCATTTTTGATGAGTTCATAATTCCCCCTCAGTTTTTCTAGTGTCTTATAATCGCACATGAAATCAATATCCCGTGATTTGAGTCCGTGAGTGTAGAGATAGACGGCCCAGCCACCGATAAGGACGAAATCAAAACTTTGTTTGATCTCCTGAAGCGTGGTCCAGCTTTTTTCCGTGATGAGGTCGTGATAGTAGTTCATAGATGAAGTTTATTTTTGAGGGCATTGAGGTAGTCTTTGGCATACCACTGGGGGATATTCCAGAGATCAGCAAAGGTTTGAACGTCAGGAGTGGTGGAGCCAAAGGATCGCAGATGCTTGTCTGGCTTCAGCACAAAAAGATTTGACGATCCTTTCTGTTTCGGAAATCGTTTTTGAAGGACGGAAAGGTTATCGCTGTACACATACACCGAGGAATAGTCGGCAGGGGCTTCATTATATTTCAGACGATAGGCGCTGAAAGCTCCGAAAATGACATCCGGAGGCATAGTCCCTTCAATGCCTCGGGGGGAATCATCGACGAAGGTTTCATAGATCACTTCTTTGTTGAGATTTCGAATCGTGGCAAAGAGAAGGAGCAGTTTTTCCGCGTCTCGTACTCGGAAATACCTCCCCGTGACTTCGACAGCTCCGAGTTTTCGCGGAGCCTTGAGGGCATTGAAAATCGTGCTGGTAGAGTAGGAAAAGTGCTTCGCAAGCTCTTTTTGTGTAAATTTCTGCACTTTTTTTTCAAGAGACTCGCTCAGAATGTGTCGCCACAGTATTTCTTTTTTTGACATAAGAATTATAGCTCGTTTCGATTATAGTCGAAAATTGAAGAATTGGCAAGATAAAAACCCCCGTACTCGTCTTTGACAAGAAAATATATTTATATTTACGCAAGATTATCTTTTGCATTCACAACAAAAGCGTGTAAAATGCATTGGCTCAGCAGATCGCTTTCTGCAGCGTGCGCCCGGATGAGTACTTCTGCGCACTCGATGCTTCCCCCGAATCAACTCCGGGATTTTTTACCAACCCTTTAGCCCCAGAACGCTATGTCCAAGGCAAAATCTTCTTTCATACCTCAACTGAATCAGATTTCAACGGTTGAGGATCTTTCAGCAGCCCATGAGGAGGCGGTGAAGCTTGCGACTCGGCAGGACGAAAATCATCGCGCATTTTTCACGCCGCACAACGAATATCCTTTCCCCAATCTCATTGAGGTTCAGCTGAATTCCTACGCATGGTTTCTCAAGGATGGCATTCGAGAGCTTTTTGATGAGATCTCACCGATTATCGACTTTTCCGGCAAGAAGATTGAGCTGCATTTCCTTGATCACTCCTTTGAGGATCCGAAGTATGACCCGGAGACCGCGAAGAAGAGAAATCTCTCGTACGAATCTTCTCTGAAAGTTCACGTCCGTCTCGTCAACAAGGAGACGGGGGAAATCAAGGAGCAGGACATTTACCTCGGCAATATCCCGCTCATGACGGATCGCGGAACTTTCATCGTCAATGGCATTGAGCGCGTCGTGGTCAACCAAATCGTCCGAAGTCCGGGCGTGTTTTTTGGTCGCAATGCCGCTATTCCGAAGTTTTTCACCGCGAAGATCATTCCAAAGCGAGGTGTGTGGCTCGAGCTCGAGACGGATAAGAAGGGCATCATCCATGTGAAAATCGATCGTCGACGAAAGGTTTTCTTGACCTCGCTCCTCCGTATTTTCGGATTCCCCACGGACAAAGACATTCTCAATCTGTTTGCGGCGGAACGTTTGGAAGGCAAGATGGACTACATTTTAAATACGCTTGAAAAAGACGCGGCCAAGACAGCCGACGATGCCTATCAGGCCATCTACCGCAAGCTTCGCCCTGGGGATATGGCGACCGCCGCCAACGCAAAGCAGCTCATCGATAGCATGTTCTTTGATTTCAAGCGCTACGACATGTCCGTGATTGCCCGCTACAAAATGAACAAGCGTTTCGCTATCGATCTTCCTTTCACCACGAAGTATCGTGTCTTCCAGGTGGAAGATATGGTGCACATCACGAAGCACCTCGTTAATTTGAATAATGGCATTGGCCAACCTGATGACATCGATCACCTGAGTAACCGCCGCGTGCGAAGCGTTGGAGAGCTGGTCCAGAACAAATTCCGTATCGGTCTGCTGCGTACCGAACGCATTGCCAAGGATCGTATGACCGTTTTGGAACTGGATAAAGTCACGCCAACCCAGCTGATCAACGCTCGTCCGATCACCGCGGTCATGCGAGAATTTTTCGCCAGCTCTCAGCTTTCGCAATTCATGGATCAGACCAATCCGCTCTCCGAGCTTGCTCACAAGCGTCGTTTATCTGCCATGGGCCCCGGAGGTCTCTCTCGTGAGCGCGCTTCCTTCGATGTGCGTGATGTGCACCCCTCTCACTATGGTCGTATCTGTCCGATCGCCACGCCCGAAGGACCCAATATCGGTCTCGTGGTGCATCTCGCCACCTATGCCAAGGTCAATGAATATGGCTTTATCGAGACTCCGTTTCGAAAGATCCTCCACAGTGCACCGGCAAAAATCCTGGATCTCACCGGACGCATTGCCCGCGAAGATCTGGTTGATGAGAGGGGGAAGGCAATCGTGAAGAAAGATGAGGTCATCAGCAAAGAAGATGCTCAGAACCTCGTGAAAACATCAGCCAAAGAATTTCCGGTTCGGGCTTTCCTCAGCGACGATGTGCAGTACTACGATGCCGATGATGAGCGCGGCCTCATCATTGCTCAGTCCAATACTCCGGTTGATCCGAAGGGTCAGATCACCGCGAAGCAGGTCTCGGCCCGTACCAACGGCGAACCCTTGTCGGCTCATGTGAATGAAATCACCCACATGGATATTTCTCCGAAGCAGATTATTTCCGAATCAACTTCCCTGATCCCATTCCTGGAGCACGACGACAACACTCGAGCCTCCATGGGAACCAACATGCAGCGTCAGGCCGTTTCTTTGATCCGCCCCACCGTTCCGATCATCGGTACGGGGATGGAAGGCGTTGCTGCCACCAGCTCCGGCCACGTGGTCCTTGCGGAGCGCGATGGGGTCATCGAGTCGGTGGATGCGGAGCGCATCAATGTCCTCTACAAAAACGGAAAAAAGAAAACCTATAAGCTTTACCTTTTCCAGCGTTCCAACCAGGCCACCTGCATCCACATGCGTCCGATTGTGACCGTGGGAGAAAAGGTAAGAAAAGGTCAGGTGCTCTGTGATGGCGCCGCGATTCGCAATGGCGAGCTCGCGCTCGGCCAAAACCTGCTCGTGGCCTATATGCCTTGGGAAGGCTACAACTATGAGGATGCGATCATTATTTCCGATCGCGTTTTCCGAGAAGGTCTCTACGATTCCATCCATATTGAAGCCTTTACCACGGATGTTCGCGATACAAAGCTCGGTCCCGAGATCATCACCCGTGATATTCCAAACGTCGGTGAAGAAAAATTAAAAGATCTCGACAACGAAGGTGTGGTCCGCATTGGCGCTTTCCTCAAGGAAGGGGATATTCTCGTGGGGAAAATTACTCCGAAAGGAGAAACGGATTTGAGTCCCGAGGAGCGTCTCCTCCAAGCTATTTTCGGTGACAAAGCGAAGGATGTGAAAGACACCTCGTTGCGTCTCCCGGGAGGCAGCGGGGGCAAAGTGGGGG
>OBEQ010418246.1_pt1 | contig 15474 bp, 18 predicted proteins | sample 1670901 | NCBI WGS metagenome assembly OBEQ01 (sample SAMEA104232315, study PRJEB22302) | groundwater metagenome | biome: forest; feature: aquifer; material: groundwater | place: USA | collected 2011-08-07 | depth 5.4 m | reverse complement strand
TATGATATCTTATCCTATAAGTGCAATGACAAGCGTGCTCCACTTCCATATAGAGTAGAATTCTTCTATGTATTTAGTTTTTCCCAACCACAGCAAAGCTGTGGGGTATAATGATTAAATCAAAATCTAACTTATCTAAAGCTAATTTGAAAACTTTAAGAGTATTCTCTACCCCTTTGCAAGTAACAAATCTAGAAACATGTAAAATTTTTATTTTTTCAGAATTGTTCAATTTAAAAACAGGATTAAACAAACTGCAGTCCACACCACCAAGAACGACAAGCATTTTACTCTCATCTATCCCTATTTTAGCGCATCTCTTTCTAGAAAATTCACTATTAACAATTAACAAATCAACATAAGAGTTTATTATATTTGACACTATTTTTCTATTAGTTATAATATTCTGCGAAACATCGTTCTCATTACCTATCCATCCAGCTACTAAATCTGTCCCTCCAGATCTAACTATGATTTTTGCATTCCCTCTTAACTTCTTAAGACCTTCAACTATAGGAATCCAATTAGGGCTATTAAAAAAATAGACATCAGTCTCTTCTGGAGAATTACTTAAAATACAATCAAGATCTTTGTCAAAATTAGCAGTTAAAACTCTTTTAACATATTTATCTAGATAATTTGATTTGCTCCTTTGAACTAAAATACCATCGCTAACTTCTTTTTTAGTAATTATCGAAACAAGCTCTAAATCCGGATCCCTATCAACCCAATTGGCAAATTCATAAGCGTGCGTTTCCATACCTCCAACATAATCTAAAAATTTAGGAGAAATTAAACAAATCTTTTTCATATCAAAACTCTCCAAATTTTCTTATTATCTCATCTACAGAGAGGCCTAACCGTATACTATCCTTAATAATTAATTCATTTTTATAAACCTCTTTAGCTCTTTCAATAACCAAATCGATTATTTCAAAAGGTATTACTATAACTCCATCTAAATCCCCTAATAAGTAATCTCCTTTTCTTACTATGACATTTCCTAGATTTATACTCTCAACATCGACTTCGTCAACTATACCTCTTTTTTTGATGTCTCGTGCAATATTATTTCTTGCAAAAACAGGATAATTCAGTTTTATAGTTTCTGCCTTATCTCTAGTACAGCCGTCAATAATAACTCCCTCAACTCCTTTCTCCTTAGCCAAAGTAGACATTAACTCTCCAAAAAAAGCATGTTCAGAGAATCCATTTGCAACTATTAATATATCTCCCTTACCAAGAGTTTCTAAGAAATATATTCCCTTATAGACATCGGTATAATCTTCATCATTACTGATCTTTTTAAGAGACATAATATTAGCTTTTCCAAATATTCTTGCATCTTGAAAATTAGGCTTAATATCTATAGGTAACATTTGGTTTTTATAACCCATTTCATCCAAAACATCAGATACCAAAGCACAAGAAACTAATTCATGCATTACTTTCATTCTTTAAAGCCTCCTTTCCTTTTAACAATATATTGGCTAATTCAAAATCCTCATAAGTATTGGTATCAAAAGACTCCATATAAGGAATATTATAAAATATAGGTTTTTCTCCAATTCTAGATTTACCCTTAAATAATGCTTCTTTTCTAATTACATAAAGGCTCATAGTTTCTATAATAGTATCTTTTAAATCCACACTATTGGGTATATGATAAATATCATAAGAAGAATTGCCACCTTCATCCCACAGATAAAACTTACTTTTAATAACTCCGAATAAAGAATCATTTTCTTTTGACATAATAAGTTTAAAGACGGCATTATCAACCGTTTCTCTGGATAAAAAAGGAGCAGTAGGTAAAACCTGAACATAAATGTCTGCATCAACATGTACGGCCTCATTCAATAACAATTTATTCCCATCAGTATCATTAGTAGCCAAAGAAGCCTCTCTTTTCAAAGGTTTATAATTTCTTTCTCCAGCTAATGAAAGGATTTCGTCCGACTCTGTATCTAAATAAACCTCATCAATAGACATAGATTTCAAAAGAGTGTCTAAAACATGCAAGAAAAGAGGCTTATTGCCCAAAAGTTTTTTATTTTTGTCTTTAACCCTAGAACTTGTACCCTTTGCAGGTACAAAAGCAACCACTTTTAAAGATGCTCCAAATTTTCTTAGAACATCAATTTTAGTGAAGACCTCCAATTTACTACTTATATCATTGTAAACTTTAATAGCACTACTATCAAAAAACTGTTTCGCCAACTCCATACACTCAGAGATAAATTCAAAATATTCAGGATGTCCGGGTAAACCTCTTTGAATTTCATAATCGTTAGATTTAGCAAAAGACACATCTAAAAATCTTTCATTTCTATGTATCTCGTAACAATGTCCATCAACTCCCCAGTCATATTTTAACCCTAAATCCATTCCTAAGATATATATTTCACTAAACCCTAGATAATAAGCAAGTTGAATTGCATCAAAAGCAACTGTCTTACCACGAGAGAATCCTTCATCGATTGGATTTTCTGAGAAAGAAGGTTTTTCTTGAGGCAATTTATGAGGTACAAAGTATGTCTCAGAGTCAATTAGCTCAGCTGGAAAAGTATCACAAGCGCTAGCAACTATAATCTTCTTAACTAAAGTATTATATGTCAATTTTTCATAAACTTCTTTATATCTAGTATATTGATATTTATCAGCAATTATATTAAAAGTAGGCTTAATATTAAAAATATCAAGTGTAAGAGAAGCCAAATTTAAGGCGATAGTTACTTCATCTTTTAAAAAAGACAAATTTTTGTAAGCGAGACTAGGGCCTGTGGCCACTATGAAACATCTTCTTCCATTATAAGAATTTCTTAGCGGTGCTAAAGAGCTTCCCATAAAATGTTCTCTTCAAAGTTATATTTAAATCTTACTAAATTGTCATTAACTAATAGTTACATTTATGGCTATTTTCCTTTCTGCTACTAAACACAAAACATCCCCATAAGCTTCCTCATTAACCAAAACAGCAGTAAAATCCTCGGAAGCATACTGTTTATTATTCTCATCAGAAGAAATAAGCTGTCCCTTCTTAACATCCTCAAAATTATCAATTAGTACCCTCTTAGCCGTCTTCATTACCTTATTAGTAACCTCATAAATCTCCAGTCCTTCGCTTCTATTTTTACCTTCTAAAAAATTCATTATCAACTTATAAGCCTCATCTACATTTTCTCTCCTTAAATGTGATCCAACTTCTAAACTAATTCCACATTTAACATGATCAATTAAAGCAGCACCATTTCCAAATCCTCTCCCAATTATTACCAATTTTTTCAAACCCAATCTCTTAGCAAATTCTATCTTCTCTTTATTTACATTAGTTACAATTCCAAATATCGGACAATCATTTGAAGTGGAATGTAAATCAATAACATAATCAAAATCTTTAAGTCTTAATTTCAAATTGTGAGCAATTCTTTCTTCTCTGTTTCCATTTTCACTTCCAGGGAAACATCTATTCAAATCAACATCAAGATACCTTCTATTTTCACTTAAAGCCTCTTTATTTGCAATAAAGAAAGGAATAGAGGCTGGAAGCCTCTTTACAACTTCCAGCCCATATATTTCATTCCCATGCATACAACAGACAACAGCTACTTTCATTTTATTCCTACACAAAGCAATGCATCTCCTTTATACATATCTACACCAAACTCTCTAAAGAAACCACTTGCTTCATGATGTGTTGGTTCATCCCCATAAAAAAGCCCTCCATAGTATCCTCTAACAATCCCCCTTTCATCTATATCACATTTCAATTGCTTTGCCAAAGCGTTTCTTATAGCTCTAACAGCTTCTGGAATCTCTTCCGTAGAAGGAAATGTTGCAAAACAATATCTCTGCAATGCCCTATACATTCTAGGATTCTGCGTCCTAAGACATATAGAAACCTCTCCATTTCTGGCTGTATCAGTCATTCTTCTAAACAAACCCTTTCCCTGTTCTTCCGGAGAAACAGCTATGCCTTCAACAATCAAAGAAGGTATGCCGGACAAAACTACAGAATTATAGCTAGCCATAGCAACAATTCCTCCAGAGTTTTCCCCAAGAAATACAACTTCAGGAGAAGTTACATGCTGATAGATATCTTCATAATCCATCTGCTCTCTACCAAAAGACCCCCTTACAACTTTAACAACTTGCTCAAGCTCTCTCCCGTTTTGCGCAAAGTGCTTCTTCGGGTTCTCAATTCTTTTTATTGAAACGCCAATTTAAACCTGAACTATTCATTGCTGTATGCCCTCCCAATTTACTTGTGTCATTTCTATTTCTCAAATCCATTTTGTTCCTCCTGCCTTTCGGCTAAATTTACTTGAGAATTAATACTAAAAGCAAAAAAACCAACAAAGTCAAGACTAAAGAAATCATCTAATTTTCTAACGCCACCGATAACTAGCTTTTGGCATAATTAACATAAGAATAAAAGGTATTTATATTTATCGGACTTAAAAAAATCAACTAAAAAAGCCCATTAAAACTATATCTAATGAATTAAACAAAAAAGCAAACAACATAATATAAAAAATCGCAATAATCGACTGTTTATACCAAAAACTGCAATTATAGAATTTCCTCATTAAAAAGACAAATAATACAATCCATAATATTAATAATATTAAAGCTGGGATAAAGTAAAGACATAATTTAATTGGAGATGATAACAGAATAGAGGCATTATCATATAGAGGATATTTAATTGAATACAAACTCCACAAAATAGATAATACTAAAGATGTAATGAAAATATAGAATGAAAATATCAAAGAAGATTTATAACTCTTTAGCTCAAATTTGAAAAGTTTTGAAGAAAAGTAAAATAAAAGACTTCCGATCATAACTATTACCATAGAAAGCGAAATAATATTAAAATCACTAATAAACATATCTTCTACCTCCAATATTATCTAACATAAGATTAGCCAACCAAAATAGAAATAAAATTAATAACAAAACAAAAAGGCCACTGCTAATACTCAAAATCCAAGGATTAGGCACTACTTCTACTCCAATACTACCAAAAAGATACCAAAAGAAAAATGCTCCTGATAAAACTAACAACAAAAACAAAACTATTCCCTCTTTATGATTCATAAGATATTTAGAATCATTTATCTTATAAATCTATTCACAAAAGCACATTTTTACTAATAAGTTAGAACAAATCCTACAAAACATAAAGCCTTTCAAGCATTTCCTTTGGTGGAAAAACATTAGGATATATCTCTTTCAAAACCCTATCACCAGAGAATATCGGACAATTTAATTTCAAAGATAAAGCAATATATGGAACATCTTTTAAATGATTTTTTGCTATCTCTCTAGCCTTAGGCAAAAATTCTTCAAACTCTGATTGAGATATTACACTTATATGTCTCATAACAAATTCAGCAATCTTAACAATTTCTTCATTGGACAATTTAGATTTTCTTTGTATTCTCTCTGTATGTTTATTTAATTCAACTAAGAAAAAATCAGGTATAACAAAATCAAATTTATTGAATATTGAGTTTAAAACAAAAACATTTAACGAATCCCCTTTGCTAAAAAAAGAAGAAATTATAACATTAACATCTACCACAACAAACATTCTTACAAATAATGCCTCGCAGCATTTTCATTAATCTCATTAGAAAGTTCTTCAACATCTTTTTCTGTAAGCTTTGATTTTGCAGCAATCTTTTTAATTTCCTCTATCTCGCTTAACTTCTCCCTTAACATTTTACTAACCAAAACAGTCCAATTAACATTAGGCATTCTTCTAATGAATTCTAAATTTTCAGGGATTTCTATATCTATTTTTGTCATGTTTTATTTAATTGCTTACGGTTTTTAATTCTTTCCCTTCAGCATTTTTCCTTGTCAAAGCTGATACAAACCCCTATAACTAATCCTAACCTTAAGTCCAACTTTAGTAAGATTTACTTATCAAAAAGGAGGCGGCTCCGGCGGAGGCCTTCCCAATTTTCCCGCGTCCTCAACAACAAAATCACCGATTGGAGAAGAATATTTTGTCTTCCCAATTTTAACAGCTCCCCTTGAAATTAAACTATCAGCATCATTAACAAAAATTCCATATTTAACTCCCAAATTATCACGCTGCACTCCTCCAAATTTTACTTCGCTAAGTGCAAAAGAAACAATATAACTATTATTAATGTATCCTGCTTTCAAGCTTTCAATATACCCCGAACCCTCCTGCATAAAACCATTATCATCTTCATTTCCATAAACATCATCTGCTCCCGCATCATATTGTATTAATATCTGTGAATCAAAAATTCCGCTTTTCACACTTAATTTCTGAAAATATGTATTATTTTCATCTCCAAATATTTTTGTATTCAGCATGCTTCCTGAAACATTAAAACTTTTCACATAGGAAGGTAAATTAGAAGTAGAATCAATCAAACTCCCTTTAATAGAATAACTCACAAATTTTCCTAAATCACTTCCTTGAATATTTCCTCTTGAATTAAAACTTGCTCCAACACCTTCTGTCTCAGAAAATAAAACAGAATCTTGAACATATCCAAAAGTGACTTTACCCAAATAAAAAGCCTCAACCTCTGAATTCCTAATGCTTCCCTTGACGCTTATGCTTTTAGTATATCCATCATAAATAGAAAGTTGCCCTGCATCAATCCCTCCGCTTAAACTAACTTTATCAGCAGAATCTATGCCGACATTTGCTCCATTCAAAATATCTTCCAAAGTAAAGCTCTCAACATGCCCAATAATACTAATCTCTCCGCCAACATCGGCTTTAGAAGCGCTAAAACTTTTCAAATCCCCATTAACACTAACATCTCCCATTACAACTACCTTGCTTACTTTTACTGAACTTTTGCTTGTTGTTCCCTCAATATCAATACTTAATTTTCCATCTGTATATTCCCAGCTTCCATTATCAAAACCTTTAGCAGAAAAATAAGGCGTTTTAACACTTCCATACATAGGATGTCCAAAAGTTTCATCAGCACTCATTAAAACTCTTGGCTCTAATTCCTCAAATCTTGGTCCTTTTTGTTCCCTCATGCAAAACTGCACTCCTTACCAGAATATAAATTATATCCCTTTCCAGCTATTATCTTTGAAACACTACAATAACAATAATTATATCCCGAAGAGCTAAACCCGCAATAGCTCTTCCCACTATAATCAGGAACACTATTGCAATTTGTTGCACCATAAACAAACATTAAAGGATCTTCAGCACTACATGTATTTTTCACGCTCGAAAAAATAACTGTATTCGTAGGTGCTCCAATCAAATTTTCCCCTTTCTTTATTACACTTGTTCCCAAATATCCAATCTTATTGCTTCCCAAATCGTCTCCTCTAATTATCAATGAACAAGCATTCAGAACACGAACAAAATATCCCTGTCCAGGATATAAATTATCATTTACTCCCAAGCAAGTGTATCCCTTGGTGTCAGGATTAAGATATGCAATATTATTTCCAGAACATGCACTCACTCCTCCATTAACAACAATACAATTAATATTCATATTTCCAAAACTAACTTGTCCCCCTGAAGGAACAAGAGGCAATGAAAATAAATTTGTTCCAGAATTCAAATTAATAGTCATCTGCTTTTGCGTTGAACAAGTGTTCCCAAAACATCCGTTGGAACAAGAAATAGCAGAACCAAATTCTAAACAGCTATCACTATCATAGTTACCGCATGTACTTTGTATATTGCTCTCACATTTCATCTGTCCAGAATTATTACATTCATTAGTACATTGTGGAGGTTGATTACAAATATTATTGGAACAGCCATATTGGCAATTGATATTACCTCCCCACTCCAAACAAGAATCGGAATCATAATTCCCGCAAGTCTGCTGATTACTTCCAGAACATTGTTTTGCTCCAGAAGTTGAACACTCATTAATACATGAAAAAACACAAACCCCATTTGAACAAATGTTGCTTCCGCATTCTTGAATTTTCTCTTCTTGAACTGCCCCAGAATTAGCAAAACAAGAATTTATATTACACCCTCTATCAACACAGGTTTTATTATGAAAAACATCTCCGCCTTTGCAGTAGTTGCTTCCGAAAGCACTGCAGCTGTCATCTCCACATTCTTGAATTTTAACCGCGCCCGTTCCAGCAGCACATCCTCTATTACCTGTTAAACAAAAATAATTAATAGAATTTCTATATAAATCATCCATAGAACAATAATTGCTTCCCAAATAAGAATCAGTTCCACAATCAGAATTTACAGAACAGCTTGTAGGCAAACTACATGTCTCTAAAGAGCATCCAGCAACACAGGACATCGAACCACCCCATTCTAAACAGCTGTCTGTGTCATAGTAGCCGCAGACTTCTTCAGTATTAGTTGAACATCTACTCAAACCCAAAAAAGAGCATTCGTTTGTACACTGCCCTCCTCCCTGACATTGATTATTTGAACATCCATTCGGACAGCTTAAATCTCCTCCCCATTCTAAACAACTGTCAGAATCATAATTCCCGCATGTCTGTAAATTACTTCCACTGCACTGCTGTACTCCCGATGTTGAACATTCATTTACACACGAAGAAACGCACTGCCCATTATTACAACTCAAGCTCCCACATTCCTGCTTCTTATCTTCCTTAACATTACAAGAATTATACCAAAATACATCTCCTTCCGAACATGAAAATCCTGCATGAGTTGTACAACTATTACACTGTCCATTTGAACATCCAGCAGTCCCACACTCATACACTTTAACATCTGTCATATTAGTTGTTATCTTACAAGAATTACCAACACATCCAACTTCATTGTTACAAGTTTCTGTCTCATAAACATCTCCATCTTTACACAAAAACTCGCCTGAATTACAGCTACTACCCTTACATTCATCTTTAATAGGGAATGTATCAATATGAGAGCAAGAAGCACTCTGCGTTCCAGGATTATTACAGGTATAGGTTCTATATTTCTGTTTAAGCTGATTTACAGAGCAGAATGGATCTTCTATGTATCCATCGGCCCCACAATCAGTATTAGAGAAACAAGCAGGTTGTGAGATACAAGCCCCATTACTACAGTCATAATCACAATCTTGAACTAATTGCTCATCATCACTTGACTGGGAAAAACACGCATTATCAGAACAACCTTTGTCCGAACAAGTTCTCTTCTTATAAACATCACCATTCTTACAATAGTTGCTTCCGAAAGCACTGCAACTATCATCTCCGCACTCTTGTGCTTTATTTTCCTTTATTGTACATGAATTATACCAATAAACATCATTATCAAAACATGCATAGGAAGAATGTGGAGTGCAACAACTCTTCAAAGAAGAATCCCAGTCGGCATCAGCAGAACAGCACCCATCATAAGAATTAGCATTAATGTCTCCTACTGGTCCCTTGCACTGCAAACCCTCGGAACATTCACTATTTGAATCACAATCATAATCACTTTCTTTACACAGTGTACATCCCGCCCATCCATTATCAACTCCTTCCTTCCTCTTAGCACAATAGTCTGCATCTCCATTCTGGCTTACAACAACATCAGACAAAACAGTTTGCTTGTAATTACACTCTCCAACATTCCCTCCTGTAGCACTGCAACCATAATCATTTTTGTAAGTTCTTTTCTGAACACTATTAGGCAAACAATAATTATTAGAGAAAGTAGTATCGTAATCATTGCAATCTTTCTGTGTCCATCCCACACCATCAGATAAAAGTAAAGAAGATCCGCAGTCAAGATATGCTTCCTGAAGAGTATGAGAGTCAGAACAATAATCTGTCCCCCTTTCTGCCTCATAACACTTCGGAACTGGAAAAACATCGCAATTATAAGCGATTGCTGTACTTTCTGTCCTGAAATCCATACATCCTTCATATGTATTAAAAGGACAGAAATCTCCTCCAGGACCTTCATTAGTTTCTTTGCTGTCTTTTTTGCAGGACCCCTTTATAATTATCGTCTCTGGTTGTATATCTCCAGAACTATTAAAATCGCTATTATTATCAATAAAAGTTACATTAAAATTACTTCCAGAAATATTCAAAGAATCATTTCTCTCTACACTTGAAATATTAATATCGCTGGAAGACATATTTTCACCGCTAAAATAAATAGCCTCTGCCTCACTAGCTTTTGCTGTGTATATACTATTGTTTTCTGCAGAACTAATATTATTTTCTTCTTCCTTTCCTGCACTACTGCTAGAAAAAAATATTTTTGCATTATTCTCTCCTCCAGAACTTCCTCCGCTGGAACTTTTCTTCTTACTGCTTTTATCGCTAATTTTCTTAATAGAATTTTCATTTTCTTGTAAAGAAGTCTTATCAGCATTCAATTTTATAACATTAGAATCATAACTTTCCCTTGATAAGCTATCATAGTAACCAGAATCCAAATCACTTGAGGTGTAAGAAACATCCTTATCTTCATTACTATTTCTTCCAGAATAATAAACAAAAAACAAGCTGTTGAATAAAACAAGAATAAAAACTGTAAAAAGCAGAAATAAAACTCCTTTTTTCATAACTTCTGTATGCAAAATTACTTTATAAAATCTTTCAGAAATATTTTATCTCGATAAAGTAGTAATTAAAGACCATAAAGAAAGTTTTATATATTTATCAAATTACCATAAACCATGGAAGAAAAAATAATAACATTTTCCGAAGAACTAAAAGGGCTTATAAAAAAGCATCCAGAAATAAACTGGAACGCTGTATTTAGAAAAGCAATTATTAATGCACTAAACAGAAAAGAATTAAAAGAATTCATGGATGAAAAGCTAAAAAACTCCAAATTTACTGAAGAAGATGCTAATAGATTGGGCGAGTTAGTTAAAGAAAAAAGAGTAAAATTCCTTAAGTCCAAAGGAATAATATGAAACTAGTAATTGATACTAATAACTTATTTACTTTTTTCTGGAAAGGCTCATTGTTAAGTAAACTTATCCTCTCTGAACACGACTTATACTCTCCCGCGTTCGCCTTAGAAGAAATAGAAAATAACAAATCAGAGATACTTCAAAAGACAAAACTAACCCCAAATGAATTTGAAGAATTTAAGGAAAAACTAAAAAAGGTTGTTAAATTTATACCCTTTGGTGAATACTCTGATAAAATACCTGAAGCATTTGAACTTCTATTAGAACACCAAAAAGACATTGATTTCTTAGCTTTAGCAATAAAATTAGATGCAACAATACTATCAAATGACAGAGAGCTAAAGAAACAAAATAGAATAGAAATCTACGAAAAATCCCGATTATCTGAATTAATCTAAATCGCCCTCAAGTAATCTTTAAACAAACCCAACAGACACTTCAGCATTACTCATTGCTCCATTGTCAAAGCTCAAAAATCAAGGCAGCACAGCAACTTCAGCATCGCTCAAAGCTCTATTGAATAACTTAAACTCATACCATAAATCCTTGATATGGATACTTAGTTACTGTTGAACTTCCAGACTTCACTCTCTGCGCCCCTATAAACAATGGAGCACCAACTCCCTCCACAATAATAAAAACCAACAAAATAAACATTACTCCTTAAACTAATCCAAAAATATCAAACGCACGTGCCAAGCGCTCCGCCGTTATACTTTATACATCCAGTAACAAACAAATTACCATTAACGCTAAGATTCCCATTTACAACTACGCTTCCTTTAGGAGAAAGAGTTATATTTGAACCAGCAGCATTAGTAGCAATTAATAAATCCCTATTTTTATTTACAATCTGCAATTTAGCATAATCTTTTGCTGTCGCTCCAGTAGGATACCCATATATCCTCACTTCTTTATTCTTTCCAGCTGCAGAATCCTCAAAGAGATAATAATTAAAACTGGCCCCAGGAATAGTAGAAAAATGATCACTCTGTCCTGCTTTAAAAACAGCTAAACCCGCAGTAGTAACTCCATTGCCCAGAACAATCTTCATATCCCCGTTGGGGTTAATAAACTGAAGTACCCCGCTTGTACCTTCCTCAATCCTTGTTAAACCAGCAAAAGTAATATTCTTATAAAGATTTAAATTTCCAGTAGCATTAACACTCCCCGCCTCGACATTTCCATTCTTAATAACAACACCAGTAGCTACCACGCCAATTAAACCCAACACCAAAAAAATAACAAATCCAATAAACAGCTTGCTATTTAATATCTTATAAAACCCAGAACTAATCTTTACTTTCATCGTACAAATTATAACAATAATTTGTTTATAAATGTTTCTTTGTTCAGTATTTTATCTCCAAAAAGTAGTGAATAATATCCATGGCTATCAAGCGGATAAACAAAAACCACTCAAATATTTTGTCATCTGCTCATCTGCCATGCCTATAAAGAAGTCTGATTCTCATAAACTCCGCCCAAAGCGCATAAAGCCCCATTATCACTTAAAGAGCTTACCTGCGTATCAGAACTATTTTTAACAATCAGTCCAGTCGTCGCAGAACATGAGTTTGCAAATCCCAGCATATAAGAAAGTTTTATATATTTATCAAATTACCATAAACCATGATAGAAATAACAATAAGAATTCCAGAAGAATTAAAAGAACTAGCAAATATATCAAAGATAAATTGGCAATTATTAATAGCAAGAAAATTAAAAGAAGAATTTGAAGAATTAGCGCAAATAAAAAGAATAGTCTCAAAATCTAAATTGACACAAGAACAAGCAGATGAATTATCAGATAGGGTAAATAAATCCCTCTCATTAAAATACGAAAAGCTACCAAAGGAGAAGTAATGTTATTGGTAGTTGATTCTAATGTAGTATTTTCAGCTTTAGTAAGTAAGGGAAATTCATTTAGAGTTTTTGAACTAAATAAAGCACTTAATGAATTTGAATTTATAATACCAGAATTTTTATTTCTAGAAATAGGCAAAGAAATGGATAGAATACTATCTTATAGTAAATTATCAAAGGAAGAGATTTCTGCAACTTTGTCTTTTATTAAAAAACAGCTTACACCAATTCCATACGATAATTTTGTAGACAAATTATCAGAAGCTAAAGAATTAAATCAAAAAGATGCCCCGTATCTTGCATTAGCATTAACATCTAAATGTGGAATATTTTCTGGAGACAAAATATTAAAAGAAGGACAAAACAAAGTCAAGGTATATTCTCCAAGAGAATTATTAGATATTCTTGAGGAAAACTAATAATAATTCCTCACGGATTGCTTATACAACCTCAAAATTTCTTCATCTCTTACAAACTCTGATTCTCATAAACCCCGCCCAAAGCACATAAAACACCATTATCACTTAAAGAGCTTACCTGTGTATCTGTACTATTTTTAACAATCAGCCCCGTTGTTGAACTGCAAGAACTAGCAAATCCTAAACAATCCCCGCTCTGAACACATAAATTCCCAGAATTATCAATAAATGCAACTGCCTCATCAGAATTAGTAGCAATAGTAAGAGCATTTCCAGCCCCCATCGCACAATCCGCAGAAACATAACATGTCCCCTTAAGAGCAATGTTCCCCCCACTTCCAAACCAAGCAACAACATTGTTGCTTGCATCTTTCACATAAAATTTGTCTGTGTCGTTTGGAAGAGTTGCACTTAAGACGGTGAAGTTCTCATGAGTTATAGTAAGTGGCTGTGAATTATCTCCACCATCATAAAAAGCAGTAAGATCGCCCAAATTAAAATAATAAACTCCAGGAGCAGTTCCAACAGGAACAGTAAAGTTATATTCCCCAACAAAACCAGACTTATTAGCAGGTCCGGCATTAGGATCTTCCGTAGCCCTACTAGACAAAACCCCTGGCTGACTAACAAAATTCGCAAAAGAGAGCATTGTAAATCCTTCAAAAAAATCATTTGTTGTCGGTTTTATATTACTTCCAGAAACAAAATCAAAATTAGGAGTATTTTCAAATCTAAAATCAGTTCCTCTAGTTTTATTTCCACCTAAACCGGTATTATCAGCTAAAACTTTAACCTTATATTGAGTAGTTCCATCAGCTAACCACTTTGTCTCGTTAGGAACAGTTTTTATCAAAGCATCTGCGCTTACAAAATTTACTGCTAAAACAATAGCCACTAATATAGTTACAGAATTAAATAATATTCTTTGATTTACCCTATCCATTAATTATTAACAAAACAAATCTTTATATAAGTTTCTCTTTTCCGTTTTTAACCAATTATCAGTAGTAAATTATCTAGTATCCCATTCAAATCCAATTCTTGCTAAATCTTGGACATTAATTATACCATCTATATTAATATCTCTATCACTAACAAAATCCACATCAGTAGAAACATTCCTATATCCTCTACTAAAGTTAGTTAAATCTGTTTGTGTAAACACTCCATCCCTATTAATATCCGCATCCCTATAAGTAACTACAGCAGAACTCAACAGCTTATCATAAATTAATGTCCCATTAGTCCCGTTTGTTCCAATTACAGAACCCCCTGCTTCAGGAACAGCTCTCGCCCTCAAAGTAAATTTCCTAATCAATCCCCTGAAAGTCAACTGCAAAATCCCTCCATTCCCCCCTGCCCCACTAGCAAAAGTAGTATACCCTCCAATTCCAGAAATATTTGCCAGAGTCGTGTTGAACAAATTCGTAACAGAAATATTCAAAATACCAGCGTGCCCCCCGCGCTGAACCGCCCCGGAAATGTCAGAGCCATTCTTCCCATTAAATATAATCATATTTCCTCCAAAGAAAGTAATATTCCCAGATAAATTCAAAGTAAGGGAACGCCCATCATTTGTTTCATTATACAAAGCTCTCAAAGTCCTGTTTATCTGGAAATCACTAAAATCACATATGCTATTTGTGCATAAGTCAGAATACAAATAACAATTTGCAGTAATATTGCATGCCCCTCCTTCAGAACAGCTTCCTATATTAAGACAAGAAGGTAATAAAGTAATATTCCTTGAAATAGTAGTATTCACATTTCCAGAAGTATCATTCACAGTTACATTATAAGTATAATTAGCAGCACCGAGTCCTGTAAAGTTAAGTATTCTCGTACCAGCAGCGAAAATACTTGTATTCACATTCCCTGTATCATTAAACAATCTGAACACAACTTTCCCTTCGTTCGTTTCTGTTACAGAAACATTTACATAAATACTCGTTCCTCCAGCAAACTCATTTACATTTTCAGTTCCAATTCCATAAGAAATTCTTGGTATCACATCATCTACTTGCTCTCCAATACTGTAATTCCCCGCATAAGTTATGTTAAATATTACAGTATTTGCATTCAAAGCTGTAAAGTTAGAACAAAGCGCTCCGCAATTAGCCCCGCTCCTCAATATTGCAGGAGTTGTATATCCTCTGCTTCCAATATTATAAAGCGTTATATTAGCACTTCTATTAAATCCTATTTGCACCGTCGAAATATTTACAGAATTATTCCCAATAACAATATCAGAAGTTAAATTCGTTCCAGTTCCATTTACATTATCCAGGAAATTAATTACT
>OBEQ010763900.1_pt1 | contig 15475 bp, 19 predicted proteins | sample 1670901 | NCBI WGS metagenome assembly OBEQ01 (sample SAMEA104232315, study PRJEB22302) | groundwater metagenome | biome: forest; feature: aquifer; material: groundwater | place: USA | collected 2011-08-07 | depth 5.4 m | reverse complement strand
TTCTTTCGGATCAAAATTGGCCAGGGATTGTTGAGGCAATAGGGGAGTCATTAGAACAAAAACATTTGTTAATTTATTTATCTGATCCACAAGTTTTTTCTTATGTTGCTTCTCAAGGTTGGGCAGGGATAATGCCAAGACAAATTGGGCAAAAAACAGCAGGGGAGACCGCTGACTTTTTAGCACCGGTGGAGGCAAATTTTGGAGCGAATAAAGCTAATTATTATTTAGAGAGAAGTTATCGTTTGGAAACTGCAATTGGTAAACAAAAAGAAGTTTTCCATCATTTAGTAATAAGCTATAAAAATAATAGCCCTTCTTTAGTTTTCCCTGCAGGAAGTTATAAAAATCGTTTAAGGATTTATGTACCTCAAGGAGCTAAACTTAGCAAAGCTACTCTTGGAGAAGAGGACATTACCAAACAGGTTTCAACTTTTTCTGATTATGGTAGGACTGGCTTTTCTGTTTTAGTGGAGATAGCCCCTAAAGATCAAAGAAATTTAATGATTGATTATCAGCTTGCAGCTGCTCTTGATTTTAAAGATGGTAAAAATAGCTATCATTTAGATTTACTTAAGCAGCCAGGTACAGATAAAGACCGTTTTGAGTGGGACTTAACTTATCCTATCGATGTAGGGGTAAAAACTGCAGATTCAACAGGCGTGGGAAATCAAGAAACTACTTTTTCTACCGATCTTTCTCAAGATAAAACTTTCTTTGTTAACTTCGAGCTAAAGAAGTAATACTTCTATTAATTTACAATATTGTGGACAACGTGCAAATCAGGCCAGATATACTCCGAATATTGGGGATAACGTAGAGAAAGTACTTGTTTAGCTTGATTTTACCTTTGAATATATGTTAAATTACTCAGACGTATTTTTTTACAAAAAGCTGTTAAAATATAAAGAATAGATATGGATAGAATTTCACTTGATGCAGACGATAGAATTATTTTAGGAAAAAAAGTTAAAAGGCTTCGTAAAGAGGGAGTTATCCCGGCTCATGTTTATGGGAATAAAATAGAGACTGAACATGTAGCAGTTAAATTTAAAGATTTTTGGCCAGTGTTTCACCAAGCAGGAGAAACTGGAGTTATTGATCTAAAAATAGGAGCTGAAAAAGTACGTCCTGTTATGGTCAGAGGAATGCAACATGATCCTGTAAAAGGGGATATCTTACATATAGATTTTTATCAAGTAGACTTAAAACAAAAAGTTACTGTGCCAGTACCAGTTGTAATTATAGGTGGTGAGGATATTGAATCAATAAAGATGGGGGAGGCCGTTGTATTACAACCAATTAGTGAGGTTCAAGTAGAAGCTTTGCCTACTGATTTAATAGATAATATTGAAGTGAATATTTCTCAACTTAAAAATGTGGATGATGCAATTACTGTTGGTCAATTATCTTATGATCGTTCTAAATTAACTATTTTAGCTGAATCAGAAGAGGTGGTCGTTAAACTTGCTCCTGCTGTAACTGAGGAGATGAAGAAGTTATTAGAAGAGCAAGCTGCTGAAGCTGCCGCTGCTGCAGAGGCTGCTGCAACTGAGGAAGGTGGAGAAGCTAAAGTTGAGGGTGAAGAGGGAGCTGGGGGTGCAGAAGGTGGAGAAGTCGCAGAGAGTGGGCCCGCCCTCGAGAACTCTGGCGAGGTGAAAGAAGAGAAGCCTTCGACTGACGCTCAGGCCCAAGGGAAAGAAGGGGAGTAAGTAAAGTTTTTCGTTTAATTTGCGCTGATTTTGCGGGAAATATAGTAGTTAATTAGCTTCAAATAGATTGTACGACGTTAATGAATAGTATTAAGCAGTTAGAATTAAGAATAAAGGATCTGGAAAATAGGAATCAGATTAAAGATACTAACAAAGCTTGGGAAACCTCACTCACTAGAAGAATTTTAATCGCTCTTTTTACTTATTTAGCTGTTTCACTATACTTTTCTGCTTTGGGGATTAATAATCCTTGGCTTTCAGCAATCGTTCCTACCGCTGGTTTTTTACTCTCCACCTTAACTTTACCCTGGTTTAAAGGATTATGGATCAAATATATTTACAAAAATTGACTTAAGGTTATGGATGTCAAGTATTTTAATTTATGATCATTTTACTTAATGGCTCAATTAATTCAGGCAAATCCAGCCTTGCTAAAGTTTTAGCAAAAAAAATTCCCAAAGCAGTAATATTAGAGATAGATACATTGAGAAGATTAATAAAGGATGTTTCTCTCGAAGAAGCAATTCCTATTAACTTAGAGAATGCAGTTTCTTTAACAGGGAATTTTACTAGACATGGATTTAATGTAATTATTCCTTATCCAATATCTGAGGGTAACTATAAATATTTTATTAAAGAATTCGAAAATACTGATCAGAAAATAGTAGCTTTTACATTAGATCCAAGTTTGGAGGTAGCCCAATTAAATAGAGGAGGTCGGAAGCTAAGTAAATGGGAGCAGGAAAGAGTTAATTATCATTACCAAATAGGGATTCATAAACCAAGCTTTGGAAAAATTATAGATACCACCAATTTAACAATTAATCAAACACTAAAGGAGGTGTTAAATGGTTTATAAAGATTTTGTTACCAGTTTTATAAGACACTGGAATTTTACAAGGAGTGAGACTCTAGAGATTTTAGGAAGCTTGGATGATGAGAAGTTGCAGTTTAAACCTAAAGGAGAGAAATGGCAGGCACTTTTTTGGGAGTTTGGGTGTATAGGCAGAACACAGCTTGTTTATACAGAGGCTATAAAAACAGGGAAGATGGATTTTTCTTTGTTTGAATCACCAAAGCTTTCTCCAAAAGATGAGTTTAAAACTAAAGCAGATATTTTAAAATCTTTAGAAAAAATTAATAAAGAATGGAGAGAGGCTATTGTTAATAGAAGAGGGGATGAGGATTTTAAAATAGCCTGGCCTGGATTTAAGATGAGCTTGCCTGTACATATTAGTAGTTTAGTAGCTCATGAAAGGTTGCATCATGGGCAATTTATTTCATACTTTACTCTAGCTGGGTTTGAGTTACCTAAAGGTTTTAAGACTAATTGGGCTTTATAGATTAATTTGTGCTAGAATCCCCTTCATGGAAGGTTACAAAAATTTATCCAGTTATATTTTAGCCACAATAATTCATGATTTAAGTGTTGAGTTTGTAAAGCGCTGGATTAATCCCCGTTCTAGAACCACAGATCAAATGGAACAAGCTGCAAGATCTGGGAAGCAGAACATTGCTGAGGGGCATACTATGCAAAGTTTAGAAAGCTATATTAAGCTTTTGGGAGTTGCAAATGGCTCTTTTAAAGAGTTAGCAACAGATTATGAAGACTTTTTAAGACAAAATAAATATGAGCTTTGGGAAAAAGATGATGGTAGAGTTAGGGTTTTTAGGGATTTTAGGGCTGTTTGGGTAAAACCTAATATTCCTAACACCCCCAATCTTCCTAACAATCCAGGCAAGCAGCTAATATGCTTTTAACTTTTTGCCAGATGGAAACTTTTTTATTAAAAAGACAAATAGATGCTTTAAGAAATAAATTTATATCTGAAGGTGGGTTTAGAGAAAATCTTTTTAGGCAAAGGTTAGAGAAGAAACAAGAGCTTTCTAGGAAACCTTAGGCCATTTGGTAATCATTATAGATTTTCCCTCATGAGGTAGTTTCTGCCAGAGTTCTTCGGTGATGAAAGGCATAAAGGGATGTAGGAGTTCAAGAGAAGTCCTAAAAACGTACTCTAGAATTGGTTGAGATTCCTCTCTTCTTAATTTAGCTTTTTCTATATATTTATCAGCAAATTCATGCCAGATAAATTCATAAATCTTTTCTGTAGCTAGATGGAGGTTGAATGAGTCAGTATCTTTGGTAACATCCTTGATAAGTTGGTCAAGTTCTTTTAATATTTTTTGATCATCCTGATGATTAGGAGTTGGTTCTTTTATTTTATTCCAAGAGCTAGCCTCTTTAGGTTTGAGCTCTATGATAAACTTGGCGATATTTCTTAATTTGGTGCCAAAGTTTCTAAAGTTTTTAGCTCTTTCATTCAAAGTTTGAATTGAGGCCCGGCCATCTCTAGCGGGTGCGGTAAAAGAATAAATAGCCATCCTATAGGCATCAACACCCCATTGTTCTATTAAGGGTAGTGGAAAAACCCCATTACCTAATGATTTAGAAAACTTTCTGCCTTGAAGGTCTCTAAGAGTCCCAGTAAAAAACATATTTTTAAAAGGAATATCGTTTTTAAACCAAAGCCCAAGCATAATCATTCTAGCTATCCATAAAAATTTAATCTCTGGAGCAGAGATCTCAAAATCAAAAGGGTAATATTTTTGTAATTCTTTTGTTTTGTCTGGCCACCCGAGTGTTGCCATTGGCCAAAGCCCTGAGGAAAACCAAGTATCTAGGATTTGTTCATCTTGAACCCATTGATTTAGCTGACAGGTTTGACAGTTTTGTTCTGGATGAGTTAGGGAGATAACCATGTCTTTATCTTTACCCACTAAATGGTTTGGGTTGCATTTTTGACAATACCAAACAGGGATTCTATGTCCCCACCAAAGTGAGCGGGAGATTGACCAATCATGAATTTCTTTTAGCCAGTCAGCTATTACTTTTTGAAAGTTTTTGGGAACAAAATTGATATCCCTTAGGGCGGTTAGGGCTTTTTGGGCTAAGGGTTTCATCTTGACAAACCATTCCTCAGAGATAAGGGGTTCTATTACAGTTTTACAGCGCTCACAAACTGGGACTGAGTGAGTGTAATCCTCTTCATTTTCCAATGCTTTTAGTTCTTTAAGTTTTTGGACTGCTTTTTGTCTCGCCTCATCTACTTTTAATCCCGCTAGATCTCCAGTCAATTCAGTCATCCGACCACTTTTATCAACAGCGTGTAAGGTGGGTAAGTTGTTGTCTTTACCAATCTCGTAGTCAAGGGGATCATGGCTGGGTGTTATCTTAAGAGCACCTGTTCCAAAATCTTTGTCAACTCTGGGATCAGCTATAATTTGAACTCGGTTACCTCCCACACCTTTTTCCTTATGTAGAGGTTTATATGCTTCTCTCCCTACATAGTCTTTGTATTTTGATTCTGGATTAACTGCTATAGCAACATCTGCATAAATAGTTTCTGGACGTGCAGTTGCTACGGTAATAAATTCTTTGCCACTCCTACCGCTACTTGGATCTTGAGCAATTAGATATTTAACATAGTAGAGTTTTTCTGTTCTCTCTTCATACTCCATCTCTAAATCTTCTATAGCTGTTTGATCTTTAGGGCACCATTGGACAATATAGGCTCCTTTATAAAGTAAATCTTGTTCCCAGAAAGTTTTAAACTCCTCTAAAACTGCTTTTTGGACTTTAGGATCAAGGGTAAAAACTTCTCTTTCCCAATCTGCCGAGATACCCATGGCTCGCCAGGTTTTATGGAAGGATTTATAAATTTCATCTTTAAACTGCCATGCTCTCTCCATCCATTTTTCTCTGCCTAATTTTTCTTTAGTTAAATCTTCTTTGGATAATAGTTTATTTAATGTGCCTTCAAATTGGATCCCAGCATGATCTACCCCTGGTTGAAACAAAACATCATAACCTTGCATTCTTTTAAATCTGGCTAGAGCATCCATAATTAGGTGTTGGATAGTATGGCCAGCATGTGGTTCGCCTGTTAGATTTGGTGGGGGCATTAAAATAGAGTAGGGAGTTTTGGGTGAATCTGGATCAGCTCTGAAAAAACCAGACTCCTCCCAGAGCTTGTACCATTTATCTTCAGTTTTTGTTTGATTATAAACTTTATCCATAATTTTATTTGCCACCATCCTTAAATACTTTTTGGGGTAGTTTATTATTTTCTGAAATAAACCTAAAATGTGCAGGGTATATTTTAGTTGGATCTGTGGGGTTTTGACCGAAGTAGATGCCAACTTCTAAACCTAGATTTAGCCTAGCAAATAAGTCTTGGACGTTCCCTAAATTTAGGGTATTTAAACTAAAGAATATGTTTAATTCTATTTGAGCTGCTTGGCGTTGTTTTCTTTTTAGCACATTACAAGTAGCTATGGCATGTAAGTGATTTGCAATTACTCCATCTGTGCCATAAGCTAAATTCTCAACACCCCCATCTCTATTATTGGTATCTATTCTAGTAAACCATTCAATTGCCATAAAACAATTTATCCCTCTTTTGATTATAAACCATAAAAAAACACGCTACTCCCTAGGTTTGGGACGAGCGTGCTATAGCGGTGAGTTTCACCGAATCCGTGTCGTGGTACCACCCAAATTACTTCTTAATTTAAAAACTATCTAAACTCAGGTGACGTTAGATCCTAAGCAAAAATATTATATCCATTTAGCGAGAAAAATCAAATCATCTTCTCTTAATAATTCTTTCAGCATCTAAGACTGCTAAGCTTATTGGACCTTGGTCAATTTTGATATCGATTGAATTTCTTTCAAAGGTATCACTATAATCTTCACCTTCGGGTCCTTGCCAACAAACTGTATAAGTCCCCCTTCTTCGATTTGAGATAACTGATGAAATTACGTCTATTGGATAAGGAATATCTTTTCCTAGGTGTTTGAGTGTTATAATTTTAACTCCCTGTGCCCATAAATCTAATCTAGGAATATATCTTACTAAATCTGATCCTAGGGAATCACCTTGTCTAGTTAATATTCCACCTTCTGGTCGTGAGCCCGTTGTTTCTAAATGTGCCATAGCAAGCATTATATGGAACTTAATAGGGTTGTCAATTAGCAAGCGAAAGGTTGGGATTTGCTTGGAGTAAGGAAAAATCTTTAATAGGTTTTTGGAAAAAGGCAGCGGAGGCGATCATGGAGGCGTTATCTGTACATAAATATGGTGGGGGGAAAAATAATTTAATTGATAATTGTTCACAGTTAATTGCTAATTGTTCTTTAAGCTTTTTATTAGCAGCAACACCACCAGCAACAATAATTTGTTCAATATTATACTTTTGGGCTGCTTTAAGAGTCTTATTAATTAAATGTTTTATGATTATATCTTCTATTGCAGCTGCTAAATCTATTTTATTCTGAACTCTTAACTCTGAACTCTTAACTATATTAGAGACAGCTGTTTTAAGGCCAGAGAAAGAGAAATCAAAATCACCTGAACTAGTCATTGGTAGGGGTAGTTTATATTTTTTAGGATCACCTTTTTGAGCAAGTTTACTAATTTGCGATCCACCAGGGTAAGGTAAACCTAAAAGCCTGGCACATTTATCAAAGCATTCTCCTGCTGCATCATCTCTTGTACCTCCTATATATTCATATTTATCATGACTTTTAAAAAGAACAAGGTCGGTATGACCACCTGAGACAAGAAGTCCGAGGCAGGGAAAAGTGGGGATATTTAGCTCGGGGTCCTGCCAGCTCGGTATCCCATCGTACCTCCTCGGTTGTAACAACTGCCCTGCGGGGGTGCGCTGAGAGCCCTCCTCCCTGTCACCCTCTTCACTAAATATCCAATTAGCATGGAAGTGGCCGAGTAAGTGATTAATTGGAATTAAGGGTTTGTTCCAGATTAGGCTTAAAACTTTAGCAGTTTCTACACCTACTAAGAGAGAACCAATTAAACCAGGACCATAGGTTACAGCTATAGCGTCTATTTCATTAATCATTAATCCTGAATCATTAATCGCTTCTTGGACTACAGGGATGATAGATTTAATCTGTTCTCTGGCTGCTTGCTCAGGGATTATACCCCCATATTTAGCCTGCATTGAGGCTGAGGAGGCGATTATATTGGATAAAATAGTTATCCGGTCTTTAGTTTTTTGTACTACTGCAGCTGCTGTTTCATCACAACTGGTTTCAATTCCTAAGATTACCATTGAGGTATTTTAACAAACTTAAGCTAACTCTGCTGTTTCTAGGGTATTATGTTTGTGGAAGCCGTGTCCAGGGATGGACTCAAATAACTTCACTGAACTTACTCTTACTTCTGATAAGCTTCCAAAATCAATTTTCTCAAATTCTTTTTCTTGATCTGGGGTTAAAGTAAAATTTTTAACCTTACCTAAAGCTATATGTGGAACAAATCTTCTTTCATCTGATGGTAAACCAAGCTTTGCTAACCCATCTTTGAGCCTTTCTTTTAAGATATATAGCTTATCAATATCTCCTTTAATGCTAACCCAGAAGATTCTAGCATGGTGTAAATTGGGAAAACCATCCAAATAGGCAGGAGTTATATCAAAGGGTTTGATTCCTATTACTGCCTGTTTTATCACTTCTGCTAAAGGTTTTTTCCATTCTTCTGGCTGTTCTCCTACAAAAGCAAAGGTTAAATGCAGTTTGCCTGAGTCAGTAGGCCTAAAATTAGGGATAATTTGAGCAAGTTTAGCCTCTAAATCTTCTAGTTCTTTTTTATTTTCTTCTGGTATCTCAAGAGCGATGAAGAATCTCATTACATTGTTCCTACTAAATATACTGCTTGCCAAGGTCTGTAGTTAGATCTAAAAGTTTCTTTGATTAGGGTTTCATCATTTCTTGTTACAGTTCTTGAGAAAGTAACATTGGCTCCAGAAGCTGCAAAATCTACTTGTTTCACAGTGCCTTTTGGCAGCGTTGGATCGTCTTGGCGTAATTCTGGTGGAGGTGGAGTTTGGTTGGTGATGATAGAAGTTGAAATATTGGTGACTCTTCCATCAGATGTACCATAGAAATTTATATATAAAGTGAGTCCCTCTATAGCAGTTTGAATTAAGATGTGGTGTCCGGTATCATTTCTAAATTTAAAATCCACAGAGGGGGTAAAGATTGTAGCATCTAAACCTGGTGGAAAACCTTGTTCATAATAACCTACTCTATAAGCATGAGCTGTTCTTTCTATAACCGGAAGTCCAGAATGTAACACTGCTCTAAAAAGTGTGGTGGAAACTTGGCAAACTCCTCCACCATCATCTAAAACAGTTCTACCTGATTTAATAACATAAGCTTGTTTATAGCCAGAGGCAGCAGAGATATCCCCAACTGTGTTAACAAAAGAAAAAGTATCACCAGGGGCAACTAAAATGCCATTTATTCTGGAGGCAGCAAGACCAATATTAAATATTCTATTAGAGATTGAGCCTGCAAAATTAGAGATACCAGTACCAATTAATTCTTTAATTCCTAAATCATTAGTTAACTTATTTTTAGGTTTAGTGGTTTCCACTGGAAGATCAATATTTTTGGGGTTTTGAGCAATTAGAGCATTGTTAATTAATAATGCTGTTTCATCTATTTTTAACTTTTTACCTTCTATTGGAGGTTGGAATTCAGTGACCTTTTTACCATCAAAATTAAAGAGTGGCTCTTTAACAGGTCTATCAATTTCTTTACTTATCTCAACTAAATAATTATTGAGTTTTTTAGGATTCAAAATTAACCTATTATCTGTGTATTCTTTGGTACCTATTTTAACTAAGGAGATATTTATTTTTTGGTCTAAAATACTGGTTGAGATTAGACTTGGTTCTGAGCTTGATAAATCTATTAAATCCAGTATTTTCTCAAGAGTTAACTTCCAAGATTGATCTTCAAAATTTAAGACAATAGGTCTTAATTTAACCTCATCTAAGCTTTTTTTGATTTCTAGTGCGTGCTGATATGAGATTTTCGGGTATGAGGTTTTAGTTGGAAGTTTAGGATCTAAAGTAGTATTGGTATTTAGATAAGTAGTAATCTGTTTTTTTAAAGTTTCTTGATCTAGAATTAGTCCATTTTGAGAGGGTGTTACATTAATTTCTCCGTTTTGGTATTTGATTTCAGAGTCTAGAGGTGGTTGGTCTATTTTGCTTGAGATTTGTTGAATTTGCTGGGTGATGGGGTTTTGAAGTTGAATATCAACTGCTAATGTTTGGGAGGGGAGATAGAATTTATTTCTACCATAATCTAGTGCTTTTGAGATTGCATCTGAGGGATTAACTGCTATTGAGTCTGGGTTTAGGGAGATGGTAAATTGTTCTCCTTGGTAGGTAAAAGTCAGCTCTTTATCTGAGCGGTTGTTTATTTCTTTAATAATTTTTTGGCTTGCTTGTTTTGGTGTTAGGGCGGTTACATTGATGTTGGCGATAGATATACCTGGATAAATTTTATTTAGGAATATAACTTCAAAGCTTAAAATTATTAGTAATAAAACTAGTATTAGAGCTAAAAATACTAGTTTGGTAGATTTTGTTTCTTTATTTTTGCTTTTTCCCATAGGCGTATTCTAACAGAAGTTTAGGATATAATGGAGTATACCTAGTAGATGAAAAAAATTATTATAGCTGTTGTAATTCTAGCAATAATCATTGGGGTTTTATTTTGGAAGTTTGGTTATCTTTTAACCCCTAAAAAACCGCTTCCAATTGTGACTTTAAAACTTTGGGGACTTTGGGAGGATGATTCATTAATCAGGCCAGCTATTGACGCTTATCAAAAGCAACATGCTAATATAAAAATTGAGTACAACCATCAAAACTCGCCAAATTATAGAACTCGAATTCAAACTCAAATTACCGATCCAAAAGGTCCAGATATTTTTATGATTCATGACAGCTGGTTACCAATGTTTCTAAAAAATAATTATTTAGCTGCTACCCCTCAAACTGTAATGAGCATGGATGAATTTAAGAACACCTTTTATCCAGTAGCTACCAAAACCTTAACTAACGGTGGAAAAGTTTATGCGCTGCCTCTTGAAATTGATGGTTTAGCTTTGTTTTATAATGAGGATTTGATAAAACAAGCAGGTATTGCAATTCCAACAGATTGGAAACAATTTAGTGATGCAGCTTTTGCTTTAACTAAAAAAGATGTTAAAGGTAATATTCAAATTGCAGGAGCAGCCTTAGGTTCTCCAAGTAATGTTGATCACTGGAATGATATTATTGGTCTTTTATTTTTCCAACAGCCAGAGGCTGATTTAGAACACCCGGCTGATATTAATCAAAAAGGTGCAGATGTGTTGAGGTTTTTTACTAGTTTTATTACTGATCCTACTAGAAAAAGTTGGAGTGAAAGTATGGAGTCTTCTACGCAAGCTTTTTATGAAGGGAAGTTAGCTTTTTATTTTGCTCCTTCTTGGAGAGCTCATGATATAAGGACAGCTAATTCTCAGTTGCACTTTAAGACAGCTCCGGTTCCACAATTACCTAAAACTGATCCTTCTAAATTTGCAGCTTGGGCAACTTTTTGGGCATTTGCTGTGTCCGCTAAATCCCAAAATCAAGAAGAGTCATGGAATTTTTTGAAATTTTTAGTCTCTGCCCAAACTGAAAAACAACTCTATCAAGAGGCTTCAAAAGTAAGATTGTTTGGTCAACCATATTCCAGGGTAGATTTACAAAAAGAGATTATTAATGATCCTATTGCTGGTAGTTTTGTGGCTCAAGGGAATATTTATAACTCTTGGTATTTATCATCTAGAACTTTTGATCAGGGGATTAATGATGAGATTAGTACTTATTATGAGAATGCTATAAATGCCACTTTAAGAGGTGGGGATCCTTTCTCAGCTTTAAGAGTTACCGAGAATGGAGTGGCGCAAATACTTGATAAATATGGAGCTAAAAGCAATAATCCTGCTCAATAAGTAATGGAAGAAGTTATATTTAGAGAGATTAAAGAGAGTGAGTTAAGCGGCTTAATTAAGGTTGCAAGAGATAGTATCCAGGCAGATTTTCCTCATTATTCTTCTAAAGTTAAGGAGTACTTATTAAGTCATGATTTTGATGCTAGTATAATTGAACAGAATTTTCAAAGAAAGATTTTTATTTATTGGGCGGCTTTTTTAGAGGAAAAAATCATAGGTTATTTGATCTCACTTCCTCCTTTTGGTGGGGTAGTATTAATTATTTGGTTGGGAGTAGATAAAACTTATCAACATCAAGGAGTTGGCAAAAAATTTATCCAGGAGTTTTCTAAATGGGTTATAGATCAAGGTGCACATGCCCTGCATCTTTTTACTGTTAAAGATGACCTCCCTTTTTATGAGAAGTTAGGGTTTATAAATGCTGGGAGTATAGAAAAAAGTTACTATGGAAGCCATGACTTTTATTTGTATAAAATTTTGCAGGAGCCAAAGGAAGAAAATTTTTTAAGAAAATAAAGGAGGTAAATTGATTAATTGGACTTCTGGTTCAAGGTTAATTCCAAATTTTTCTTTGACTTTTTGATAGTAAGTTTTGGCTAAATTATAAAAATCTGAGGCTTTGCCACTGCCTTTATTGATAAATAAATTTGCGTGATATGTAGCAATTTCAATATCACCTAGAGTTTTTCCTTTTGCACCAACATCTTCAAGCAGTGATCCTGCAGGGATTTTGCCATAAACAATTTTTTCTTGAGGAATTTTTTCTAAAATTTCTTGAGGGAGGGTATCAGCTACTATATTTTTAAAGAAACTTCCTGGGCATTTAATTCCAGGGGGGTACTTAACTAAGCGTTTGGATAAAACCTCCTCAGATTCTTGTTTTAGGTTATCTGAGTCGGCTTTGGAGAGTTCAAATTTAACTTCTAAGATAATATGGTGGTTTTTTTTAAAGATACTATCTCGATAGTCAAAAATGCATTGATCTTTTGTCATGCTGGCAAATTCATTGCGACCAGAATCATAGATTTTAACTTCTTTTATATAATCACTAATAGTTTGACCATAAGCTCCAGCGTTACCATAAATAGCGCCACCAACTGTACCTGGAATACCGGTCATTTTTTGTAATCCTTCTAAGCTATTTTTATTAGCGTAATCCACCAACTCTTGTAAAATTGTGCCTGATTTAACTGTTAAGGTGTCTTCATATTGTTCAATTCCAGTTATTTCATTTTTAATAATTAATCCATCAAAACCTTCATCAGAAACTAATAAATTACTTCCACTACCGATTACTAAAAAATTTAAACTGTTTTCTTTGGTATATTTGATTGCATCTTTGAGGTTGGGTTCTGTTTTAACTGAGATGAAAGATTTAGCTGGTCCTCCAATACTTAGGGTGGTCGCATCCTTTAGAGGGAAATTCTGTTTTAATTGTTGCGAAACGTCCATAATTGCAGTAATTATAAGAACCAACTGCGATTATTGGTAGAGGGAAATTATACCAAAATCTTGTTGAACCTTGCCTTTTTAACTCTAGGGTATTAGATTTTAATGGTTGAGTTAAAAACTTATCATTTATGGAGAAGGCAATTTTAAGGACTTTAATATATGCAGATATCTTTGATTATCCACTTAAAGCTTGGGAGATACATAAGTGGTTGATAGGTAAAAAAACCTCACTTTCTCAGATTGATAAAGCTTTGAGAAAGTTAAGTAAGAAGTCAGAGGTAAGAAATCAGAAGGAATATTATTTTTTACCAGGTAGGCAGGGGATTGTTAAAAAAAGAATAGAAAAAGCTAAAAAGTCAAATAACTATTTGTTTCAATCAAAGCTAATAGCATACCTATTTAAATTAATTCCTTGGATAAACTTAGTGGGGGTTTCTGGTAGTTTAGCGATGAAAAATGCTGGGAAAAAAGATGATATAGATCTATTTATAGTTACTGAAGATAATAGAATATGGCTTTCTAGGATTTTGATTTTAGGGATACTTGGTTTTGTTGGAAAGAGAAGAAAAGTAACAGATTCTAAAAATAATGCTGCTGGGAAGGTATGTATAAATTTATTACTCGAGAATGATGATTTAGCTCAAAACAACAAGAATATCTATGTTGCGCATGAAATCCTACAAATGCAGATTTTGTGGCAGCGAGATAGTTCTTATAATAAATACTTAATAGATAATTCCTGGGCTTTAAATATTTTACCTAATTGGTTTTCAACAGTTTCCTCTAACTATAAACATCTTAAATCTAAGGGAAAATTACAAAATAATATGATTAATATATTGGAATATCTAGTTAAAAGATTGCAACTAAGATATATGTCTTCACCTAAGGGATTGGAAAGAGTTACTAGTACTGCTTTATATTTTCACCCAGAAAATTATCAACAAAAAGTATTAAAGGAGTATAAAAAGAGGATTAATAGGTTATAGTATTTAGCAAACCTTGACAAAGGTTGCTAATCTATTGTATAAATTGTGGCTAGATTAAAACTATGATAACAAAGCCTAAAATGGAAGCTAAAAAAATAAATCTTCGCCCCCTTATGGGATATGTGTTGGTAGAGCCATCCGTTGCTGAGAATAAAACAGCAAGTGGTTTATACCTTCCTGAAACAGCTCAAGAAAAACCAGCACAAGGTAAAATTGTGGCTATTGGGGATGACATGGTTTTAGAAAATGGTAAAGTTGTTAGTTCCCCTGTTAAAGTTGGTGATATTGTGGTTTATAAAAAATGGGGGGGTGATGAGATAAAACTTTCTGGGATGGAATATAAATTAGTAAAATTTGATGATTTAATGGGGGTATTAGAATAATATGGGAAGACAAAATAGACTAGAATTGGGTATAGCAGTACGAGCAAGAGCAATAAGAGAGCAAATAGAAGCTAAAAAAAATTCCCACCATGAAGCTGGTTTTCCAGAAGTCCCTTTTGCATTGGGATATTTGGATAATAGATCAAGATTGACAGATGCTTTAAATTTACTGGATGCTGTATTAAAGGGACAGCCATTCAGAATTATTTTAGCTGCAGATGGAGTCGGACCAGAAAGAATTGTAGAGTTCAGATCAGATCGAACAACTGATGAACCAATTTTATATAGATCGACCCAAGTTGTAGAAAGGCCTGACCATACAATTGTCCATACGACTAGACAAGGTGAGGAAGATATACATCATGGTAATTCCCAGTAAGAGTGGACTAAAGAAAGATAATGATGATCAAACTTTGTGGGCATAAATAAAATGGCAAGAAGTAATAATATTGAAGCTTTAAAAGAATGGATAAAGAAAAGACAAGAGATTTTTACAAAGTATGGTTGGGAGATTATTTTCTTTGATGAAGTAGAACTTACTGAAAGTAATGTTTTAACCGTTTTAAAAGGAGGAAAAGCTCATTCCTAAAATATTGAAATTTAATAGTGAAGCAAGAGAAAAATTATTAAAGGGTATTAACCTAATGACTGATGCTGTAGCATCTACTCTTGGACCAAAGGGTAGAAATGTAGCTATAGATAGAAAATGGGGAGCTCCTAATGTAGTGCATGATGGAGTAACTGTAGCTAAGGAAATTGATTTAGAGGATCCTTTTGAGAATATGGGAGCGCAGCTTTTAAAAGAAGCAGCTTCTAAAACTAATGATGTAGCAGGAGATGGAACAACAACAGCTACTGTTTTAGCTCAAGCAATTGTTTCAGAAGGCTTAAAGGTAATTGAAGCTGGATCAAACCCAATGATTTTAAGAAGAGGGATTGAGCAAGCAGTAGATACATTAGTAGTAGAACTTAAAAAGATGAGCAAAAAACTTGTTACACCTGAGGAGATTACTCAGGTTGCAACTATCTCTGCTCAAGATGAACAAATTGGTAAATTAATTTCTGAAGCTATTAAT
>OBEQ012664212.1_pt1 | contig 15476 bp, 21 predicted proteins | sample 1670901 | NCBI WGS metagenome assembly OBEQ01 (sample SAMEA104232315, study PRJEB22302) | groundwater metagenome | biome: forest; feature: aquifer; material: groundwater | place: USA | collected 2011-08-07 | depth 5.4 m | reverse complement strand
TGAACAATTGGAGGCGAGGAATCATGACCGCGCGCTCCGTTTTGTGCTCGCGGAGCTGAAAAATGGAGTTCCCGTCTCAGAATCGCTCCTGTGCGCCACCCACCGCATTCTTCTTTCGGGAATTCGGGATGATGCGGGGCGTTATCGCACGCATCCGGTACGTATCGTGGGAAGTTTTGTGCCGACGGCGAATCACCTCCGCGTACCGGAACTTGTACGATCACTTTTTGCGCGAAAGCTGGGAGGGGATACTGTTGCTCGCGTGGCGATCTTTCATGCAGATTTTGAAAAGATCCACCCATTTAGCGATGGCAACGGAAGGGTGGGAAGATTGCTCTTACTCGCTCAGCTCTTGAAATACAATATCGCTCCCGCGATCATTGCACAGAAAAAGCGAAAAGCATACTATTCCTCATTGCAAAAGGCTCAACTCGACGGTGATTACGAACAGCTTGAAGAATATATTTGCGATGCCATACTCGCGGGCTATCATTTGCTCGCTGATCAATAGAAACCTTTACAATGGAACCTGTGGAATACACCCCCGTTCCATCAAACGTTGCTGCGGCAGTGATTGAAGCGAGAGGGAAGTAATCTTTAATTTTTGAATAAAAACAGTCCTCCATGGAGGGCTGTTTTTCATTACCATGATTGCTTGAGCGAGATGCGGTATAATATGTGCATGGACGATGACAATGACGATTTTATCGAAGAAGAAGTGGTGGTGAATTACGGCCCCTCGTCGGGCGGGTATGGTAATGTTGCTGACGAAGAAGATGACGAAGAAGAAACGGAAGTTTCGGATATCTATCAGACGAAAGGTGCAGATGATCGCGCCTTTGTTGATGCGCAGGCGAAGGAATATGATGCGATGAAAAAAAGAAAACGCGATGAGCTTGCGGGTCTTAAGCAACGCCGACTTGCCGCGCAGTCAAAATTGGCGGCAAAAGAGCGGGAGCTTCACCAGCTCGAATTGGAACTCAAAAAAGATGCATACCTTGAAACAAGGGCGCGCGTTGTTTCAGAGCGTACACCGGAGAGTGAGATTGAAGCGATGTCGCGAGAAGCGCATGCGGATACGGAGATCAGTCAAATAACAAAAACCAATGAACGTGCCCAAAAAGAAGAAGCCCATGCACATCTTCTTCGCGAGGTCAGTCAACTGAAGGCTGCCTCGGATGAGGCGGCACGATCCATATCGCTTTTGGAACACGAACTCTTGCGTTTGTAGACACGTCCTCTGGTCGTTTGCACGCTTGTGCCGTATGATAATCGTATGTTACCTGCACATAATTTTTCCGGAAATACACCGCATGATAATCCCAATGCGCTGCGCGAGAAAATGCATCTTGAAAATCAGCTGCGCACGAAACGCAATGAAGGAAATGAAAAAGAGCGCATGATTCATGAATATGAACGTGAAATTACCGTCCTCCAAGGAGCGGTGCACCATGATGATATGGAGTACAAGCGGATTGAAAATGAAGTGCGCACCCTCACTCATGAACTGCAAAACAAACAAGGCACTTCACAGAGTACGGAGCAGGGCCTCCGCGAGAAAGATCAAGCACTTGCGCGGAAGCGCGATACCATAGGAAAGCTTGAGCAAGAAATTGAATCCCTGAAGCGTACTATGGAAGGAAAACAGCGGGAAATTGCCGAACACAAAGAAGAAATGCGCGGACTGATGCAGGAAAAAGAGGAATTTCGGAGGCGACACGAACTTGAGCATGCGGGTGCGCAAAGCGAAAGTGCACACAAGCATGATAAAGAGATTGCGCTCCGCACGCTCACTCAGAGCAAGCAGCGTAAGGAAGACGAAATTGCTCGTAAAGAACGTGAACGCGATCGTCTCAAACATGATTTACTGACACTGCATCAGGATATTTCAAGCATGGAGGCGAAATTAGCGCGTCTCTAATTTTTATGAACATGCACACAGACGCGCTCATTGTCGGTTTTGATCTCGATGGCGTAGTGATTGACCATACGCAAAATAAAATAACCATTGCGGCGCGTTATGGTGTTCACTTGCGCCCGGAAGATACACCGACGGAAACACTCGAGCACATTCTTTCTCCGGAGATTCACCAAGCGCTTCGCGAGCAGCTCTACGATGATACCGACGAGGCGCTCTCCGCACCGCTTATGGAGGGCGCATTCAACGGGCTGGCTTCTTTGCGGGAACATCATATTCCGTATTTTCTTATCTCTCGTCGCAAGAAGCCGATTCACGCGCTGCACCTGATTGAACGTCGCGGACTTTGGGGTGATTATTTTACTCCCGAGAATACATTTTTCGTCGAGGCGATGAAGGACAAGGACATTGTGGCGAAGCGGCTCGGAGTTACTCATTATATTGATGATGAAACGCGCGTGCTCGAACTCATGCCGTCCGTGCCACATCGTTTTGTGTTTGATTCACGAAGCTCCTCCGCTCAAAAGGGTGTATATCCTTGTCTGCATAATTGGGGTGAGGTGGGGCAAGTGCTCGGTATTGCAAATTTATAATCCCTTCGGTATAGTCATCACATGAACGCAACGTTCGGCACAACATCATTTTTTATGTATTGGATGTCTTCCACTTCCTCTGGAAGGCTGCTTTGTGCCGATGAATAACTCCGATTCTTAAACCCCATTCTCGTTACAAACCAACTTTTCAGAAGTTGGTTTGTTCTTTTTGTCCACATGATAAGGAGTAGTTCATGCATCATATTCATGAAGAGTGCGCAGTGTTGCCGGTGCGGGAGGAGCGCGTATTGCGCATCGGTGTTACGGTCTTTTTTGCCAATTGGAATTATGGTTATCATTCGCCTGTGCTGCGCGCTCAATTTCTTCCGCTTCGATATGGAGATTCAACACTCGATGAGTTGAACGTCGGACAGGCAATTTGGATTCCGGAGGATGCGCATGGCCATGCCGATGGATTTACCAAACGCATCGTACGGGCCATTCTCCGCACTGCAAGCGAAGTACGTATTTATTACGGTGAATGTTATTTTGTCACGCTTTCCAAGAATTCATTTGCGGAAGCAGAGAAAGTTTTTATTGTGCATGATGAAATGAAATTGATCGAGCTCATTATCGCGCTTGGAAGAATCAGCGTGCATCCGAGTCTTGAGTGATATTCTCGACCCTCTCCGGAGGGTTTTTTCTTGCAGTTTTTCCTCAAAAGAAAATCCCCCTTATTGAGGGGATTTGTTTTTGCGCACAAGCGCCTGCTTTATTCTTCGGAGGAGGAAGATGAGTGCAATCATCGCCGCACAGGGGAAAGCGAAAAATGCCAACAGGACGGCGCACTCAATGGTTCCGGCGATTGAAGCCATTCGCATGAATTCAGGGCGCACCGTTACCAATCCGATTGCGAAAAGTCCCGTGGCGACGAGTGCCAAAAGAAAACAGAATAACTTTGTCCACGTATTCATGAAAAGTACCCCAAACGATTATTCTCTGTTCATTACTGCATTATCAAGAGACTCAGTCAAAGGTTTTGTGAATAACATTGTGGATAATCGGTGCATAAGGGTGTGGGAGGTAAAAACATGATGCCCGTGAGGAGGTATTACGAGATCTTACGAGGTCGGACCTCGTAAGATCTCTTCAGGAATGGATTTGTGTATAAATATGGGGAAAAGCTGGGGACAAGGGGTGTTCCAAAATTTGACGAATAACCCCTATCTGGTATCCTGTGAGGACGTCGCCTTTTGTGCGTTTTTAATTTTGTCCGAATTTTTCATAAATACGGCTCAAAATAAGGGGAAAACAAGCAAAGCACGTGTAGCTTCACTTCGTCTTTGACGGAGAAAAAGCAAATAATGTTATACGATCTTCTCGTATAACCGCTTATTTATTATCCGATTATTCAAATAATATATAAATCCTATGGCAGGAGAATTTGATCGTTCGAAACCGCATGTGAACGTTGGTACCATTGGTCACGTCGACCACGGAAAGACGACGCTCACCGCTGCGATCTTACATGTGCTTCACATGGATGGGCAGGAAGTGAAGATGAAAGGTGTTAATGAAATCGACTCGGCTCCCGAAGAGCGCGAGCGTGGTATTACCATTGCGCTCTCGCACAATGAATACTCGACTGCGAATCGTCACTATGCGCACATCGACGCGCCGGGACACGCAGACTATATTAAGAACATGATCACCGGTGCCGCACAGATGGACGGTGCAATTATCGTTGTTGCCGCAACTGACGGTGTGATGCCACAGACTCGTGAGCACATCCTTCTTGCAAAGCAGGTTGGTGTTCCTCGCATTATTGTCTTCTTGAACAAAGTGGACATGGTGGATGATCAGGACTTGGTTGAGCTTGTTGAGGAAGAAGTTCGTGAACTTCTTGCAAAGCAGGGCTTTGACAAGGATTGTCCGGTTATTCGCGGTTCAGGACTTAAGGCACTTGAGTCAACGTCAATTGACGACCCATGGGCACAGAAGGTACTCGAGCTTGCAAAGGCGCTTGATGAGTACATTCCGCTTCCAAAGCGCGATGTCGATAAGCCATTCCTTATGCCGGTTGAGGATATTTTCTCAATTGAAGGACGTGGTACGGTTGCAACAGGTCGTATTGAGCGCGGTATTTGTAAGGTGGGGCAGGAAGTTGAAATTGTCGGCTTCACCAAGACCGCAAAGACCACGATCACCGGTATCGAAATGTTCAACAAGTCACTTCAGGAAGGAATGGCGGGCGACAACGCCGGTATTCTTCTCCGTGGTACAAAGAAAGAAGATATTACACGCGGACAGGTACTCGCCGCATCCGGTTCGGTTACTCCGCACACGGATTTCGAAGCCGAGGTCTATATTCTCTCGAAAGAGGAAGGTGGACGCCACACTCCGTTTTTCTCGGGATACAAGCCTCAGTTCTATATCCGCACTACGGATGTGACCGGTGAAGTAACCCTTAAGGAAGGTGTTGAAATGGTCATGCCGGGAGACACTGTTACGTTCAAGGTCAAGCTCATTGCTCCGGTCGCCCTTGAAGATGCAACGCGCTTTGCGATCCGCGAAGGTGGACGTACGGTTGGCGCTGGTGTTGTAACCAAGATCGTCGCATAATTTTTGAGGCACTCCTCGTCTTTCCTTCAATACATTCGTCGTCGTAGAACACCTACGTCTTCCGAATGTGATTTCAGTCCAAGACGGATTGCACTCAAAAAATTACGCAACGCTTCTATTGCCTAACCTAATTGTTATTGAAAAATTGAAAGTTATGACTACTGCCGAACAATCGAAAAAAACAACTGCAAAACCTGCACGTGCGGGTGGGAAGGTTGATGCGGTCACCAAGCTCCGCATCCGCGTGCGTGCATATGAGTACAAGATTTTGGATGCATCCGTGCGCCAGATCATGGACACGGCACTCCGCTATGATGCGAAGGTATTGGGACCAATTCCTCTTCCTACACAAATTACGAAGTACACCGTCAATCGTTCAACGTTCATCTATAAGGATGCGCGTGAGCAATTTGAAATGCGTATTCACAAGCGTTTGATCGACATCATGAATCCGACTCCAAAGGTGATTGAGGCGCTCACGAACCTTACACTCCCATCCGGCGTGAACATCGACGTCAAGATGATGTAATTTTTTCGCTTTGTTAAATTCGCGTACTTCGAGCTTGGCTACGCCCACGACTTCGGAGAACGTACTCAAAGTACGCTCTCTCGAAGATCGTGTTCTTGCCGCACTCGAATTACATCGAATTTTCCTAAAGCGAAGAAGATGTCCTCGTGTACGCTAGGTGTATTCTGTTCTCCCCCAACTTACGCAAATGCACCATTCGTCCGAGAGGGCGGATGGAGTCTTGCGTATGCGGATATGTTTTTGTTTTGTTCGTTGTTTGCAATCGCACATAACTTTGCAATTACTACTACTGAAATTATGAAATATTTATTGGCAACAAAACAGGAGATGACGCAGTATTTTTCCCCTGAAGGAAAATGTACCGCAGCGACGCTCCTTTCTGCCGGCCCGATTACGGTCACCAAGCTCCTCACGAAGGAGATTGACGGCTACGAAGCGGTGCAGGTCGGCTTTGGTACGCAGCTTCCGAAGCGCGTCAACAAGCCGCAACTCGGCGCACTCAAAGAACTCGGCGTGTTTAAGTTCATCCGCGAATATCGTCCCAAGGGAGAGAAAGCGACGGAACTTTCCACACTGAAAGCGGGCGACAAAATTACCGTGGAGGCATTTGCTCCCGGCGATGACATCGTGATTACCGGCACTTCGAAAGGTAAAGGTTTTCAAGGTGTGGTGAAGCGTCATGGTTTCCATGGAGGCTCCCGCACACACGGTCAAAAGCATTCGGAACGTGAGCCGGGTTCAATCGGTGCAACCGGACCGCAGAAGGTACTCAAGGGTACCCGCATGGCGGGTCGTATGGGTGGTGACACGGTGACCATCAAGGGATTGAAAGTTCTCGCAGTGGATTCTACCAACAACTTACTTCTCGTGTCGGGAGCGATCCCGGGTCGGCGCGGGACATTGATCGAAATTAAATCCGCATAACACCATGACGACAAAAACTCAAAAGACAAAAAAGACAGTGAACCTTGAGGCGACTGTTTATACTGCTGATGGAAAGCAGTCTGGTGCGATCACACTTCCCGAGAATGTGTTTGGCCTCAATTGGAATGCCGATCTCGTGCATCAGGTCGTTACCGCAATGCAAGCCAATGCGCGCCAACCGATCGCCCACACGAAAGATCGTTCCGAAGTGCGTGGTGGTGGCAAGAAGCCATGGAAGCAAAAGGGTACTGGTCGCGCGCGCCACGGTTCATCACGTTCGCCGATTTGGCGCCACGGTGGTGTGACGCATGGTCCGCGCCACGACAAAGATTACTCGCAGAAGATCAATCGCAAGATGAAAGTGAAGGCGCTTTACACGGTGCTCTCAAAGAAGTTTCAGGATGGCGAAGTGCTCTTTATTTCCGACATTGCATTCAAGGCACCGAAGACAAAAGATGCCCGCACGATGGTGACAACCCTAGGATCAATTTCCGGATACACACCGCTTGCAACACGCCGCAAGAATGCGCTCTACATGGTGCTTCCCAAGGCTGATGCGAATGTGAAAAAGAGTTTCCAGAATATGGGCAATGTGTTGGTTGGAACAGTGAACACATTAAATCCGATCGACGTGCTTTCCTATAAGTATCTCCTGCTTGCCGCACCCGAGGAAGTTGTGAAAGTTATTGAAGCTAAAACCGCTAAGGAATAAAGTATGGCAATCTTCAAAAAAAAGGAGACCGCAACAAAAGCGGATCCAAAGAAAGCACACAAGGAGGTAACAAAAGTGGAAACGGTTGAGACCACAGAGGGTGTGACGAAGGCCGTGAAGACCGGAGGCCTCGACCTCACCATGGTCTTGGTTCGTCCGCATGTAACCGAGAAGGCAAGTGATCTTTCCGAAAAGAATGTCTATGTATTTGAGATTCATAAGCTTGCCAACAAAGCGCATGTCCGCCAAGCGGTGGAAAAGCTCTTCAAGGTACAGCCCCTCAAGGTTGCAATTATTAATGGCGCTACAAAGTACAGCAAGAACCCCCGCACGAATCGCATTGTGATGAAGAAGGCGAGCGTGAAGAAGGCCTTCGTGTATCTGAAGAGCGGTGACAAAATCGAGTTTGTCTAATATTCCCTCATCATGAAATCATTCAAACCAACAACACCGTCTCGTCGCCATACCGTTTTGACACCCTATAAAGAATTGCTCTCGGGTGATCAGAAAGCAAAGCCGAAAGCGCTCGTCGCAGGCAAGAAGCGTGCAATGGGTCGCAACAACGCCGGTCGCATCACCATGCGGCACCGCGGTGGCGGCAACAAGAAATTGCTCCGTGATGTCGATTTCAAATTCGACAAGCGTGATGTTCCCGGAAAAATTGAAGCGGTGCAATATGATCCGCTGCGTACGTCGTTTGTCGCACTGGTGATCTATAAGGACGGTGAACGTCGCTACATTATTGCTCCCAAGGGACTCAAGAAAGGAGATAAAGTACTCACGAGCGAAAAAGCTCCGCTTACTGTGGGTAATCGTCTCCCGCTCAGAAAGATTCCCGTCGGTACATTCGTCTACAACGTTGAAGTGCAACCTGAAGGTGGTGCAAAAATCGCCCGCGCTGCAGGCAACTTCGTCGAAGTGATCGCCAATGACTTGGGCTACGCATTTCTCAAGATGCCTTCGTCGGAAGTCCGCAAGGTCAACGAAGAATGCTGGGCAAGTATCGGGGTCGCTTCCAACGATCAGCACAAGCTGCGCAACGAAGGAAAGGCGGGACGTAATCGCTGGAAGGGTATTCGCCCAACCGTACGCGGTTCCGCGATGAATCCCGTCGACCATCCGCACGGAGGTGGTGAAGGACGCGCCGGACGTGGTCTCCGCCGTCAAAAGACCAAGTGGGGTAAGCCCGCAGGAAAGGGTCAGAAGACGCGTTCACCTAAAAAATACTCCAATGTTTTCATTGTGAGTCGAAGAAAGGTGGGAAAGAAACGCTAGTTTTTAACCCAACAAACAAAAAACCGCCGAGTGGCGGTTTTTTGTTGCCAGATTAAGGTCGTTCCTTAGCTTTGGAAGGTGCGACCTTGAAGAAGTTCTCTGGCTAGCAGTGCACGCACCAAACCCCAACGCCTCATTTCCGCCCATTTGAGGCGTTCAGCCCGCGTGTCCCGATTGACTCGAACGGGCTTATTAACTCGTTATTGCAGCACTGTTTTAATTGCCACAAATAAAAGAGCCCCAGCGAGTGCACCTACGATTGCGGGAGCAAGCAATGCTCCAGCCCAAAGCGCAAAAACATCTGTTTTGAGCTCACCTGCTTGGATTTGCTTGATACGTGGTTGAATTTTTGGGAAAAGATAAAATCCAAATACAGCAAAGAGAAGTAGCACTGCAGATTTTCCAATAAGCCCCGAAAGTGCGCCTGAAACAATAAACGCTGCCGTCATAATGAAATTTTCCTTCTTTGTGAGCAGTAGAAACTCCTGCCCATTTTCTTTGTGTGTAATTTGAAACATGTGTTAATGTTAAGATCTATTTTTTGCCCTGTCAATGAAATAGAGCAAATGGGAAGAAGTATATTCTCTGAGGAGATCATAGAAGGGTTATAGGGGACAGTCCCTCCAAATCGAACGTTTTTATCGTCAGCCGCCGCAAAGTCGGAAAGAAACGATAAAACTTCCAAATTTGGCACCCTTCGATTTTTTCATCGCCATAAGGTTCGGAGAACGTATAACTCATACGTCCTCTCGAACACTTCCGTCGTAAAAAAATCGAATTGCATCCAAATTATGAAAGTTTTCAAAACAAAAAACACCCTAGGGTGTTTTTTGTTTTGCACTTATTCTCGATGGGAATTCGTAGGTGACTTTTAAAAGCATTTCACTGAACTCAAGTAGGTCTTTAGCGTCTTCTTTATTCATCAGAATGATTTCGTGGTTTGCCTCATTACTCTTTGTGCGAATATGATCAACCCACCCTTTAGCATTTACCGGAATATGGTTGTTCGATGATAGCCATTCAACGTACTCAATAAATTTTTTTCCAGGAGCATCACCCAGTGAAACAGCAATATGCATTAGTAACTTTCGACATCCTAGCACAGTCGATGTAAAAGCATTCACAGAGAAGCAGTCTCGGGCTTCGTTGTAAAGTGATAAGACTTCTGCATTTGGTATACCAGTAACATCCTCACAGATTCTATTTCCTGGTATTTGCCTCCCGTCATTTCGAAGGTAGGTTGGTTCGTTGCATTTGTGACAAATGTAAATGAACGTATCATCATGACCAGTTTGTGTATTTTTTGCTGGGTATCCCTTTTCGCTTGCTATTGGGTTGCCGCAATTCCCGCAAGTAAAACTTCTTGAAGGAAGGTCAATGGGCTGTCTCCATGTGTGGTTTGCTAGCATGAGCCAATTCAATAGGAGCAGCGCCTTACTGTCAAGTAAATAAAGCTAATTTTTCAGAATAGTGGCAATTTTCTGTTTTAGAGATTCTAAGGACAAGACGTCTGAGTAGTGAAGTCGCAAAAGGGGGAAACAACAATTAGTAAGGATCCGCTCTACTTCGCCATCTCGTTCTCTGCGATCATTCCGATCGTGAGTCGAGTCGTCGAGTTCGATCGCGAGTTTGGGGTTGAGCCAGACTTTGTCGCAGAGAAGAAAGTCGACGGACTTTTGATTGATATGACGTCGAGCTGTTGTCCAGTTCTGGCCTTTTTTATGCTCATCAAGAAACTTGTCTAGTTTTACTTGAGGAAAGATATAGTATTTGTCGCCAACTGCACTCATGAGGGCATCAAAGCACTCATGTTCGGGTTTGGTAAGAAAAAATTGTTTTGGTGTGTAGTGATAAAGCGGAGGAGCCTTAATTCCGTTTTCAGCGTAGGCATAAGAATCAAAGACCCATTCAATAAATGGAAAAATAACAACAGTAAAAAAATTTTTTCTCCCTCGCCAGAGATCTCTGTAGTAATAATATTTCTTGCGGAAGAAGAAAAATGCAATGATTGTTGCGACGGCAAGGAAAGTGAAAAGAATTAGTGCGCTTGTCCCAATCAATATACCCAGACCTTTTATTATTTCCATTTAGTAAGTATGGCAAATACGAGATATTAGTCCAGAGCCGAATTTTCGATTCTTGTGTTTAAAAATCGATGTGTGTATGCTGTAGCTATGAGTGAACATATTCCCAATTTCCCCGAAGGACGCGAAGGCATTATCAGTAAAGAGGGCGTTATTGCGTCGTTAAAAGAAAATCCTACGGAGCTTGCACCGCTCCATCAGTATCTGAATATTCGCGAGGCAGAGGTGACGACCACCAAAGAAGGCCTTGCGCTCAATGTTGAAGTTGCGGAGATTTATCTTGAGGCGGGACTCTTAGAGGCGGCGCGTGACGCATTTGAAGATGCAATTGAACAAGCTTTCTATGAAGGCGATGATGTGCTCCGCAAAGAGCTTGAAGCGCGCTGTGATGCGATTAAGTAACTTTTCTATTCTGCGGATAATAAAATTCGCCCACTGTGGGGCGAAGAGACGCTAAGACATAATATAGTCACGAATGCATTGTTTATTGATTTTCTGCACCTGAAGTGATTCGGGAACATTCATTATCTTAAGATCATAAATTATTCGTCCATGATTGTCTGGTCCGCGAATTGCTTGTGCCGCGAATAGTCCCGTTTTTGCGAGGATTTTTACCTCACCCTCGAGATTGTCATTTGGAATAACAAAAAGATCATGAAGACCAAGCTCATCAAAAAGCATAACACCTCCTATTGGGTTGATTTCCAAGTTGGATACTAACTTTCAAAACATTTTTTGTCAAATTATCCCGCTCGGCTCTCTTTTATTTTGTGCCTAGTCCTCGGGAAGCCCTGCGGGGGCACAAAATAAAAGAGAGCCTCGCTCAAGAGGTAAGAGCAGAAGCCCTCGTCGTCGAGCAAGGAAACTTGGACATCGGATATCCAAGTGGGATAACATCCACCAATACAAGGACCGTCCTATGTAAATTTTTTCTCAAAAAAGCAGCCTCAATCGGGCTGCGTATTCTTATGTCGTTGCACACTGAGTTTTGGAACAGCGGGTTTTCCACCACCCGCCTTTATGGGAAAGTTTCCCGGGATTGCCGCATGCTTCGCACGTCACGGCACTTTGCGATTCGACCTGACGAATGAGATCAAGAATGGAGTGCGGAAGTGCATCGGATTTTCGCCCGTCTTTTGCACGCATGTAAAAGCGCAATGTGCCGAGCTTCTCTTTGACTTGGACAACTTTGAATTCCTCACTTTCGGGAAGCTGATTGAGCTTTTCCGCGAGTTCCTTGATGAGGGTAAACCATCCATCTCCGCACTCAAATCCCCAATATACAAAAGGAGTCTCGTCGAGCTTTTTTGACGGCGGAAGAAACAATTCGGGGAAATGCGTCAACATGTACCGCTCGTTTATTTCATTCATTTATTTACTCCAAAAATTGAAGAACTCTCACAATACTCTATCAGAAAATCGATAAAGTGGAATGGCACTTGGACATCGGATGTCCAAGTGGGAGTAGTCTGAGACAGGTTCTTAGAGTATCGGTTGGAGGAGTTGGGCGAGGAGGGTAAGGATGCGGTCGTACCAGTGCCGGACATATTTTTGCGGATCAAATAAGATCGCATCGTGCTTCCATTCTTCAATGATATTTTTTAAATCGCGTACCATGCTTGGGGTGTTAAAAAATATTCCCGACTCTTGATTCCAGTTGAATGAGAGTCCATCAAGATTTTGGGAACCTACCGTACCTTCGCGCTCATCAATGAGCATTGCTTTCGCATGATTCATTTCTCGGCCGAAATAGCAGGATGCTCCGAGTTGGGTAAAAAGTTCAAAATAATACCGATGCGCATGATCGGCAAATTTATAGTCGCTCCGTGCGGGAACAATGAGTGTTACAACGACTCCACGCATGATTGCCTGATGCAGTTCCGCAATGAGCCACCGATGAGGCATGAGGTAGGGGGTAATGAGAGTGATTGAGTGCTCGGCATTGCGAATGTGCGTTTCATAATGCATCCGAAGGGCGGTATGTTTATTTCCAATGCCATGTTCGATAAACCACATGCGCGCTTTTTTTATCAGGAGGAGACGTGCACGATGGAGCAGTGCGGGATTTTTCCCTCCGCATTCACGATAGGCACGGGCAAAGGAGCGTACGATCGGCGCGACAATTTTTCCGGTAATGCGCATTTGCAGGTCTCTCCATTTTGCAAAACGATGCGCGATATTAACGCCACCGATAAAGGCCACTCGCTCATCGATGATGAGCAACTTGCGATGGGTCCGCCTGAACCAATAGCTAAAAAAAAGCACTTCCACTCCCGCAATGCGCAGTCGATCTACGGTTGTTGCCTTCAATCCAAAACTTCCAAGGATGTCGAGGATCATAATGACGTGTACACCCTCGCGTGCTTTGCGTTCAAGTTCGGAAAGGAAATCGTATCCGAGTGTGTCGGTATCAAAAATATACATCTCCATATAAATGTTTTCGTGCGCAGTTTCTATTGCGGTAAGCATCGCTTTCCATGCCTTTTGGGAAGTGGTATAAAATTGATAGCGCATAGGTTTCTCTGTGTATTATGCCATAAATTAATGAAAGATATTTCCCTTCCCGAAGTCCTGTGCTAGGCTAAAAAAAGAACTTTTTGCCACGGAGGGTCCCATGAATTTCTTGGGTGCATCGTCAAAAATAATCGACGCGGGCCGAATGATAAAGATTCTCCACTACGAGCAAAGCGAATTGCCCGATGGTCAATGTGCAATTTTTCTTTATGATTTTGATTCGGTCAATGAGCGGAATGGTTTTGGGAAAACTGCCGATCTGGCACTGCGTGATCTTTGGAAAAACGGTTATGAATTGGCGATCGAAAAAAGCACCGATATCCTTGGAAGAATTTGGATCACACCGACGCGTCTCGCGAAAGATGTTCAGCATCACGGCTATGCACTGAAGCGTTTGACGTACAAAGTTACGTGCGAATCAAACGGACAATATGCGGTAACCGTTAGCGATAAGTTTGGTGATCCCGAGCGCAACAGTTTCGGATCAAGCGCTGAAGAGGCAATGAGCGGTTTGTCCGATTTTGGTTACGAGCTCGTTAATGATCGTGAATTATCCATGACTCACACCGTTTGGTCTACTGCATACCTCTGAATTTTTCTACACCACTTTCCGTGGTGTTTTTTCTTTTTATTGGTTTTTCCGCTTCCTGTTTTTGCAAAGATGAGGTAATGTGTGCAGCATGTCTCGCGATGAAACCGTATTACGATTTGAAGATGTCTCGTTTGAACACGGACCCAACAAGCCCATTCTTGATGAGGTGAGTTTTTCACTGCGCCGCGGAATGAAGATTACCCTCATGGGTCAGAATGGCGCCGGCAAAAGTACGCTTTTTCAAATGATCACCCATGCGCAAAAACCCGATTCGGGAAAGATTCATCTTTCGCCGCGAGCGACTGTCGCCATCGCACGACAGACGATTCCCCGCGAACAAATGGGGCTTACCGTCCGTGAATTTTTTGAGAAATCCTTTAAGGAAAAAGTGTATGATATCGACCCAAAGATTGATACGGTACTTGAGGTGGTCAATCTCCACGCACCGCACGAAAAGATCATCAGCACGTTTTCAGGAGGACAGCAGGCGCGACTGCTCCTTGCATCGGCATTGATTCAAGACCCCGACATCCTTTTGCTTGATGAGCCGACGAATAATCTCGATAAGGCGGGCATTGCGCATTTGACGCAATTTCTCATCGACTATACAAAAACTTGCATCGTTATTTCCCATGATGCGCATTTTTTGAATGCGTTTACCGAAGGAGTGCTCTATCTTGATGTGTTTACGCACAAGATTGAACAGTATGTGGGAAATTACGTCGATGCGGTAAAAGAAATATCGGTACGCATCGAAAAAGAAAATCGCGCCAATGCCCAACTCGCAAAGAAAATTCAGGAGAATAAAGAAAAGGCGAATTACTTCTCGCACAAAGGAGGAAACATGCGTAAGCTTGCCAAAAAGATGCGTGATGAAATCGACGAGATGGAAGAAGAAAAGGTCGACGTGCGGCAAGAAGACAAAACCATTCGTCCTTTTATTATTCCCGCTCAGTCGGAAATCGTTGGAGAAGTCTTGAGTATCACCTCGCTCCAAATTATCAAGGCACACAAACCCGTTGCAAAAAAAGTCGATGTCTCCTTGCGCAAAAATCGCCACCTCCTTCTTGCTGGGCCAAACGGTATCGGCAAATCCACACTGCTTGAATCATTGGCATCGGGTCATGCCAAGGGTGCCACCATTACCCCCGGAGTACGCGTTGGTTACTATCGGCAGGATTTTTCGACACTCAATTTTGACGATACCGTCTACGCCTCGCTTGCGAGCGCCATGATCGGAAGACTTGATGATGAAAGGTTAAGGCGGACGGCGGCAAGTTTTCTCATTACGGGAAGTCTTATCAATACCAAGATCGGCAATCTCTCCGAAGGGCAGAAGGGACTTGTTGCATTTGCGCGCCTTGTGCTCGAACAGCCGGGACTTCTGATTCTTGATGAACCGACGAATCACATTAATTTTCGCCACTTGCCGATTATTGCACAGGCACTCAGTAAATATGAGGGAGCGATGGTCCTTGTATCTCATGTTCCCGAATTCGTGAAACAAATTCGCATTGATGAGGTGCTTGACCTTGAAAAATAAGACTGTTTTTTTTGAAACGTTGCTTCACAAGAACTACATCCGTCATCACGTACAATTTGTAGGTCGAGACGATTTTAGTCGCCAATCAAATTATGTGTATGAGAAATGTGAAAAGCAAATGTATCAACTGCGGACATGAACACGAACCGGCCAAACAGTGTCCCGAGTGTGAATGTAAAGCCTAGTGTATAAAAATCCGCCCCACAGCAATATTCGTGCGGGGCGGATTT
>OBEQ010273508.1_pt1 | contig 15477 bp, 11 predicted proteins | sample 1670901 | NCBI WGS metagenome assembly OBEQ01 (sample SAMEA104232315, study PRJEB22302) | groundwater metagenome | biome: forest; feature: aquifer; material: groundwater | place: USA | collected 2011-08-07 | depth 5.4 m | reverse complement strand
TTTCCATTTTCCATTTTCCAACGATGTACCACGCTATAAGGAAAAACCCGTACAATGCAGCAATCAGCGGTGTATTCCTTCTAAATCCGTTGAAGCTGCTTTCTGTAAGGCACGTTATAATTATATTGCTTACTCCTAAAAGTAGACAAAGAAGCACATATGGTTTTATTTCTTTATGCTTTGCAGCTTGCTTTATAGAAAAAACAACACAAAAGAGTATGGCAATTGCCGGCAATACATACGAAAAATCAACCTCTGCCACTTCGTAGTGGTACGAATCTGCTTTTACAAACAAATTAATAACTATGTCTTTTAGTCCCTGATAGAAATTTTCTGTACTCGCCTGAAAGCTCCCCGAACCCCTAAACAAACCTATTCCCGTTGCCGGATCAATCAGCTGGTCTCGGTTATAAATCCATAAAACATGAGCAACAAACGGCAATAAAAAACCCATCAAGCTCACCATCGTCATTCTGGTAAGCGAGTGAAACGAGCGCATCCAGAATCTGGATTCTGGAGTCCTCCCCCTGGTCGTCCCCAGAATGACAAACAAAAAAAGCACTGGCAAATAAAACACAAACGTTGCATACGACAACCAGGCAAGCATGGTTAAAAACCCGCTTGCAAATGTTGCCAGATACCCCAAAAGCTTCTTTTTTGGTCTAACAAGCATGCAGTACAAAATTATGGGTAGATACTGCAAATCTATGCCATACGGCACTTGCATGGTGTTAAAAAAAAGAATCGTTGGCGAAAGTCCAATAGTAACTAACGGAATAATCGCACGCTTTTCCCCCAATAATTTTTTTAGAAGCAAAGATAAACAAAGCAACGATGCAGCATCCAAAGCCAGCCGAAATATTTTAAACCCAAAAAGCGAAAACCCGAATATATTGTTAAACACATACATTGTCCCGTAAAAGCCCAAATCCCCCGCTCCCAATGGATCCCACACCAAATGGTGTGCAAACCAATATACTTCTTTATACTGATATTCTTCGTAACGAATCTGCCCCCTAGACACAAGGGTAAAATACGCCTGAGCAAAGAATAAAACGATTGGCGTTAGCCAGTAAAGATATTTATACTTCATATTAAAATTCTAAGCACTAAACTCTAAATTCTAAACAATATCCAAATAAAAAATAACAAATTTCAAACGTTTAGTATTTGTAGTTTTGAGCATTGTTATTTATTTAGTATTTAGATATTAGAATTTAGAATTTGAAATGAAATGTTCAAATTATACAAAAATCCTCGCCTTATACATTCCTAGTTTATACAAAATAAACAGTATGAGTGCCCAGAAGGTTTGTAAAAGAAACTTGATCCCGGGGAAAAACGAAATTGAGGATGCTTTATCAAAATATCGTACAGGCACAGGATATTCTGCAACTTTATACCCATATGCAATTGCTGCAATCATAAACTGCTGGTCAAACACAAAGTCATTAGAGAAATGAGAAATAGGCAACGTTCTAAGTACATCGCAAGTGTATGCCCGAAACCCACTAAAATGTTCTGTAAAATTTACCCCCAGGACAAGATTTTCAAGCAAAGAAACTACTCTGTTTAATATATATTTAACAATGGGCATTCCCCCATCCAATGCTTCTTTTCTGGTTCTAACCCGGCTGCCAAACATAATGGCAAATCTTCCCTTTATAATCGGTTTTATAACGTCTTCAATAAGCGTTGCATCGTACTGGTAATCGGGATGGACCATAACAACAATGTCTGCTCCCCGTTGTAATGCCTCTTTGTAGCACGTTTTCTGGTTGCCTCCATACCCCGTATTTTTTTTGTGAGCGATAACTGTGACGCCCAATTTTTTTGCAATTATTACGGTTCTGTCTGTACTTGCATCATCGACAAGAATAATCTGGTCAACAAGGTTTTTTGGAATATCTTGTACAGTTTCCTTTAGCGTTTTTGCCGCATTAAACGCCGGCATCACAATGATTACTTTTTTCATTAATGCTCAAAATAATACGTTTCCCACAGGGTTGGAGTCAAGGGGATAAATTGGTTTGTCTTAAAATCAAAACCATATATCTGTTTGCACGACAAATGATTCCACGCACAACTGCCGGCAACTGCAGCATATATTTCGCTATAGCGGCAAGGGGCATTTTCCCAACATCCCAGTTTAAGATCTTCTTTTTGTAACACAGTAACCATTTTTTGCACGGACTGCCTGGGACTTCCATATTTGGTAAACCAATTTCCCTCTTTATACACACTAGAATCACCGACCGAAGCTAGATTAAAAGGATACACAACAATGTGATGCAGAGGAATTATTACAAGACAGAAAAGAATTAAGAATTTAAAAAATCCGCTCAAGCTATGCCAAACGGTAATAAACTGCTTATAAAAAGCAACATACACAAGATAAAAACAGGTCAGCAAAATTGTTGTTCTATGCAAACCTGGATTATTGCTGGGGTCATAGGCAAAATAGCTTGCCAGACTAAACATAAAAAGACACAGGGACAATAGCAGTATTTTTTTTTCTGTAAACTTCTTCCACTGTGAAATGGCGATACCTATTATTATAAAAACAGCGAGTGTAGGAAACAGTAACGAAAATTCCACATTTTTGAGTTCAAAATTATAGCTATCTGCTTTAATAAAGATATCGGTAAACGTCCCACTTACATTTTTGATAATTGATTCGGGGTCAAAAGATACACTCCCTGCTCCTCTAAACACTCCTCCCCCATTTCGTGCATCATGAATAAGCAATTGGGTGTCTTTTATGTACATAAATCCGGCCAGGAGTGGTAATAAGAAAAACGCAAAGGGAATAATTATAAATAGAGGCCTTTTTAACGGCAGTAATTTCCTCATCGCAAGAAAAATTACTATTGGGATATAAAAGATAAATGTGGGGTAACTAAGCCAGGCAATCATAGCAAGGAATAACCCCAAAGATAATTTGATAAGTCCCAAAGACAATTTTTTTATATGTGCAGATAGAATTAAGTATAAGCAGATAGGAAAATACTGCAAATCTATACCATACGGCGTTTGGAAAAGATTAAAATATAGTAGTGTCGGCGACAAAGCTATAGCTAAAAATGGCAAAAACGAGTGTTTAATAGTAAGATATCTTTTTAAAAGCACAGCTATACATAGTAAAGATACAAAATGGAGAAGGAGTCTAAAAAACTTCGCTGCGAACAGATCAAACCCAAAAATACTATAGATTACATGCATGGTGGCATACCAGCCAATGTTGGAAGAAACCCCATCATATAAAATTCTCCGGGAAAACCAAAAGGGATTTCTAACAGATTCTCCCAATTCTTCGTATCGAATCTGATTTTGCGCCCCAATTGTTAGTGGAATCTGTAAAACAAAGATAATAAAAACAAAAATCCAGTAAAAATAAATAGCTTTTTTACCCGTCATTGTACTATCATATCATCTGTTATACTACGAAGACAAAGATTTCGCGAATGAAAAGAAAGAAAGTAATAATCATTGGAGCAGGTCCTGCCGGTTTGGCAACTGCGTACGAATTAATAAATCTAGATAAAGAAAAACAATTTGAAATCAGCATTTTCGAGATGGAAAACACTGTCGGAGGACTTGCAAAAACCCTACAGCACAATGGGTACCGTTTCGATTTAGGAGGCCACAGGTTTTATACAGAATTCCCCGAAATTAATCAGTTTTATAAAACGTTTCTAGGCATTGATATGCTCAAAAGAGAAAGGCTATCAAGAATTTATTATCAGAAAAAATTTTATAACTACCCATTATCTGCTCCCAATGCCCTAAAAAATTTAGGGCTCACAAATACCGTAAAAATTGTATATAGCTGGTTTACCCGGCAATACAACCGCTTCCCCGACGAAAAAACGTTTGACCACTGGGTATCTAATAGATTCGGAGACACATTATTTAAAATATTCTTCAAGTCTTATACAGAAAAGGTTTGGGGGATCAAAACATCCAAGCTTTCTTCCGAATGGGCTGCCCAGAGAATTCAAAATTTTAATCTTTCCAAAGCCATCCTGGAAGCCGTTTTTAGAATTAAATCTGGTGCTAAAACAACTATTACCAGTTTTTATTACCCAAAACTTGGGCCTGGCATGCTGTACAAAAAACTACAATCCCAGTTGGAAAAAAATGGTGTTACGATCACCTTCCATTCCGAAATTATTGGATTTAAAAGATCGAAAAAAAACATTACCCATGTTGTTGTTTTGCAAGGAAATAAAAAACGTATTATCAAACCAGATATTGTTATTTCTACCCTCCCTTTTAATAGGCTAGCTTTTCTTTTAGACCCAGATCCAAAATTAAAGCAGCAAATTAAAAATTTAAAATTCAGAAATTTTATTACAGTTAACTTAATTATCAAATCAAATCCTTTTCCTGATCAGTGGATTTACATTCACGAACCAGACGTTAGGGTTGGTAGGATTCAAAACTTTAGAAACTGGAGTCCATATATGGTAAAAAAGGGCGAAAATAATACGCCAGTTGGGATGGAATATTTTTGCGACGAGGATGACTTGCTGTGGCAAAGCAGCGACCAGAAATTACTCGAGCAAGCCAAAAGGGAAATTGTTACAATTGGCCTGGTCCGGCAAGACGATATTATAGATGGTTTTGTGTACAGGGTAAGAAATGCATACCCCATATATAATTTTGATTACAAAACTCCTTTTAAAAAGGTTAAAGAATTTATTAGCCAATTTGACAATCTGTATGTCTGTGGACGGGGTGGATTATTTCGGTATGACAATCAGGATCATGCAATCTTAACCGGGTTTTATGTGGCTCGAAATATACATATGGGCAAAAAACTACACGATGTCTGGTCTGTTAACAAAGATAGTAACGATTTAGGATGAAATTTTTGTCATTGCGAGGAGTGCCATACATTTAGCACGACGCGGCAATCTGCCTGGAAGATTGCTTCGTCGTTCCTCCTCGCAATGACGCAGGATGAAATTTACTTTATGGTTCGAATACTACTTAGTATTTGGTTAAAATCCTTACTTTTATTTGAATCCCCAGGATAGACTTTTATTACAAACCCTGTTGTATTTTGTTTCATTAACAGTAGAAATGTAATATGTTCCCCTGTGCCATATGTTTTACCAATTGCCTGGAAACCAGGGATGACAATTTTTTGCGTTCCAAGCGCAATACCGTCTATTTTAAACGGCATTTTATCCGCTATTTTTTCAATTGCATCTTTTTCCGATACAACCTGGGACGACATATCCATAGTTAGTTCGTCTTTTCCTGTTAATCCATTCGTTAAATGAACAATACCCCCCTGTTCTTTTACGGTATATCCTTTTGCATAAATAAATGCAATATTCATAGCTTTATTTTCGTATAATGTGTAACCAGGAGGCAATTGTTCAGGCAATTGGGTTTGCGCAGCCGCGTTTGACGCGGACGCGGTTCCGCCACGCAGTGCTTCCAACTGCTGTTTCGCCAATTTTTCGACCTGTGGATTATTCCGGGACAGCTGCATTACTTTATTAAACGATGCCGTTGCTTTATCTATCATGCCCAAATTCTCGTATGCAATTGCCAAATTAAAAATTAGACCAACGTTTGATGGTTCTATTTTTAATGCTTTCTCAAAAAACTCTGCTGCTTTCTGATGATCTCCAACATTACCATAGTAATTGCCTAGCCTGGATATTATTTCGGCGTTATTTGGATTTAAATTATATGCCTGCTGGTAAAATTTAAACGCGTTATCTGCTTTCTGCGCATTTAAAGACTGATCCCCCATGTATTCAAACGCGTAAGCATACTCGTTAATAATACCTGTAAGTTCTGTTTTGTACGTTTGCTCCATTATGTAAGGCTTTTCTTTTGGAAATCCGTTGGAGAACTTAAAATTAAAGTTATCCAGGTTTGTTGCAACCTGTGCGTTGGCAGGCACAACCTGGAAAAGCAGCCCTTGTGGCACCAGTTTAAATTCCTTGCCAAGCTGCAAGCTTCCCTGCTGCGGGTTTCCCCCATACACCTGCAAAAAGTTGTTCCGCATAGCAGGAACGCTTACATAAATTTTGTATTTATCCATATTTGCCTTAAAAAACGCACCCACAAATTTGCTGTACTCGTCTGCCGAACTATACGTAAGTGTTGATCCATCGGGCATTTTAAGATCCGGGTTGGTAGACGACAGGTTATCCCGGTACCACTGAAATATGTAGTACAAATTGTCTGTTACTGGTACAACGTTTGGTTTATACACGCTAGTACCTGGAACGTCGTGGACATAGAAAGATACAGAATCGAATAGATCGGACGAGCCAAACAAAATTGCCTTCTCGTTTCCAATTGGTTTATAGAGATTTTTTATATAGTCTTCGGTTGTTGTATACTGACCGCGGTTTAAGTTTGCAAACCAGACAACAAACGGAATAATAAGTAGTAAAATAAGATAACGGTTATAGTTTTTTAAAGCAGCATTGAGTTTACTACTAAGTTTAAAGAAAGACTCGACAATTTCTTGTGGAGCAGAACATAACCAATAATACCCAAGCCCAGCCATTACAACAAACGCAATGTCAGACAGCAAAAACCACGATTCTTGGTTTCCCGAAAAGTAAATGCCCGAAAAAAACCAGTTCGTAAAAATAATTAATCCCCAAAATGTAAAATGATATTTGCTTTTCTTCCATAAATAGTATCCTCCAAGCAAAATAAATGGCACCATAATTGGGGTAAACGTAAGAAAAAACGTTTCGATAAAATGCCATGTGCTTTTAAAGAAAATCTCGGGCGACCCGGTAAACCCATTAATGCGCCCAAGCTCTGGGACAAAAACATTTAAACCAGAGCCTGTAGACACGCTCCATACTCCTGCAAAATCTGTTGCCCGCCAGTAATTAAGAAACGGGTTTGCTGCGGCGCGAATGGGAACGTATAAATGTACCAGGACAATTGCAATTATCCCAATTGCAATCCAGGTAAAAATTCCCTCTGGGGTTACAAATCGCTTTTTGTTCCACATAACCCAAATAATAGTTGGAACAATAGAAACAATTATGGGGTTTGTCCCGGTAGCAAGACCTAAAACAGCGGCAATAATGCAAAAATTAACAAAAAACTTCTTTCTGTTTGTTGCAGTTATAAGCAGTGTGAGCGTGATAACCGCAATGAGTACTACAAGCAAAAACGTTTCTACGTTTTGCGCCTGCGACCAAAACTGGTACGAAAACGCCAGCATTGCCATGGCAAAAAGACCCGGTAAAAACACAATTCTGGCAATTTGTTTTGATTTGACAAGCTGCGCGCCTGCTGTTTCTACAATTACTTTCCCTGTAATTTTGTAAATGATTACAAGGGCGATTGCGGCAAGCAAAGAAGAAAATACTTGCAATCGAAAAATATATGACCCAATTGGCAGCAGAGAAAACGGCTTAGCAAGCATAAGGTACAAAGGCTCCGGAGGATTAGGAACGCCCATAGAAACAACTGCGGCAACAAACCTGGGTGCGTCGAGCCAAAGAAAAAACGGAGCGGCAGTAATAAGGTAGACAAAAAAAGCAAAACCTGCAAGAAAATATGGGGCAAATTTTAACGTCTTCATGTATATTTTCTTACTATACTAATAACCCAGTTGTAATGCAATAGAAATTACTGAATCAAAGTGGTGTAACTCCAAAGAAGACCTCGCGGGTCTTGTGGCTTTAGACCTGCGAGGTCAAACAACATCCTAATAATTTGTATTCAAAACATCAGCGTGCTATACTCCATACTGCCAAGAATTACCTGCAAACACAAGCCGTTTGCAATGTTGTTTCTTGCAAAGTTTTTTATATTGTCATCCTGGTAAGTCCGATGGCAAAGCGGACGCATCCAGGATCAGATTCTGGAGTCGCCCCGATTAAATCGGGGCTCACCAGAATGACGATGGTTTTATAGCACGTTGATAAATACTGCTAATCCCCAGGTAGAGGCCACAGGTACAGTTGTCATTGCGAGCGATCCTGAGTGTTATTCGAAGGAGAGCGTGGCAATCTTCCATGACAATTATCTGTGGTCTTTACCTGACGGGGCGGCAGGTTAAAGTACGGAAAGGAGTAACATTGGCATCCGAAGTAGAACTGGTGACCAATTGGCCAGGACACAGAGAGGGACATCACGCTGTCTGGGGCATTCTAGTAGTTGCTGCAGACTTTACTGCTGCACAACTCACACAGAAAGACAGTGATCGGGTTCTTCAACTTGTGGAATTTGACGTCAACCACAAAGGCACAGCGTTTGTGCTTGGGCCTTTCTTCTCAGAACACCAGGCAGAAAGCATACTCAACCTGGTAGTTGCAAGAAGAATAGGAGGCTAGACTAAACTTCATCTGTCATTGCGAGGAGCAGTGAGCGACGTGGCAATCTCTTTCGTCATTCTGGCTTGTCCAGAATCAGGGATTGCTTCGTTCCTCGCAATGATATGGCGCAAGCTAGTATCTTTCAGGAAAGGAGGAAATAGAAAGTGGCAACTATGAGAGATGCCATCCAGCAACAGGCAGTTAGTATGGATGGTCAAACCCGAGCAAAAACAGCCGTTGTCGAAGCGCTCTTTAGCCTTGTTCAATATAATGGCGACGCGACAACATGGCAAGACGCACATCGTCTTCTCACGGGAATAATAAGCGCTTGCGAAGAAGCAGATCATGCTCTCGCACTGAAAGTAGTCGAGCTAAAATCCCGACCACGTGCCCCCCAAGAATCCTAGAAAGGAGTTCCGTACGAATCAACGTGCATGCCGGAGAGGAGAAAAAGGAGTTTACTCCCCTGACGATTTATCGTCTATCCTCCCGGCCCCACACTTAGCTTCGCAAGGCGAGGCCTTGCAAGGATAAATGTAGATTAGCTTACCATTACTGCGCTTTAGACGACAGTCCTTTAAAGGCTTGCCAAAGCAATCCAATCTGAAATCCCATAAATGCATAATACTAATCCCTTAATACTAACCTAGCGGCGTTCTTCTTCGAGGTAAATAGAAGTATAATCTTCTTTTTCCCAGGGGAAAATTTCTTCGGGGTCAAAAATAAGCGCTTCTTCTTTTTTGGCAATAACCGCGTCTTCCGATGCATGAATTAAATTATATTGCTGGCTCATGGCAAAATCGCCCCGTATGGTTCCTGGTTCTGCGTCTCTGGCCTTGGTAATCCCAATCATTTTTCTAATTGTTATTACTGCATCCAACCCTTCCCAAAGCATAGCAACAACCGGGTATGACTTCATATAACTTTTGAGTTTTGGAAAAAACGCTTTATCCTTGTGATGTGCGTACCATTCGTCTAAAATTGCATCTGTTAGCGCAACCATTTTTATGCCACAAAGACGCAATCCCTTGCGTTCAAATCTGTGGATTACTTCCCCAACCAATCCCCGTTGTAATCCATCTGGTTTTACTAAAATTATTGATCGTTCCATAAATATTAAAATTCGAAATCCGAATATCGAAACTCGAAACAATGTTCAAAATTCGAATGTTTAAATGCTCAAAACTATTTTTGTCATTTGTATTTTGATCATTTGTATTTGTTTCGGATTTCGTGCTTTGGTATTCGAATTTATGCTTCCAAAAGTTTTTGGAAGTGATCTTTGTCTTCAAAATCTCCAATTATTGCCAGCTGCATGGGCTTTGTTAAGTACGTTTGAGCAACTCGCAACACATCGTCTTTTGTGACCTTATCTATTTTTACCAAAATATCTTCCATATTGTCAATGTGGTCTTCTAAAAGTTCTTGGGTTGCATAAAACCCGGCCACAGACCGGCTGTCTTCCATATCTAAAATAAAATGCCCCTTCATATATTCCTTCGCTTTTTTTAGTTCTGAATCTGCTACGTGCAACGTGCCACCCGCTACCTGCTGATACTGTTCCAGTATAACGGTTATCGCTTCATCGATCCTTTTTGGATCCACCCCTGCTGTCGAGCAGAAATACCCGGTATCTTGATATTCCTCGGAATGACTACGTACATAATACCCAAGTCCTCGTTTTTCTCGAACTTCGTGGAACAGTCTACTACTCATTCCCCCACCCAAAATAGCAGACAGCACAGAAAGTGGGTACCGGTCCGGATTATTTATGGCTACTGTTTTTACACCCAGCGCAATATGCACCTGCTCTGTTTTTTTGTGTTTGATTAACACTCTTGCGTCTCTTTTGTCATCCTGAGGAGGGAGCAGCGAGCGACCGACGTGAGGATCTTCCAAATTAGGAAGATTGCCACGCACTGAGTTTATTGAATGTGCTCGCAATGACAACGACGGATCGCTCGGGATGACAGGAGCGTATGGGTCTGTTTTAAACTTTTTCATCTTCCCAAAATACTTTATAACCAGCTCTTCTGCCTTTTTTACCTCTACCCCGCCAGATATGACAACGGTAATTCTGTCTGCACTATATAAACTATCCAGATACCTAACAAAATCAACGCGAGTAGTTTTTTTAATGACATCTTTTTCTCCAGAAATATCCCACCCCATAGGCACGTCTCCATACAATAACCGTTCGAATACATCCCCAATTTTTCTGGCTGGCGTGTCTTCGTACAAATTTATTTCTTCCAAAATCACTCCCTTTTCTTTGTTAATTTCTGCCTGGTCAAACAACGAATTTTGGAGCATATCAGATAGAACATCCACAGATAATTCCACGTGTGCCGCAGCAGATTTAATATAGTACCCCGTTACTTCTTTTCCAGTAAATGCGTTGCATTCCCCACCTATACCATCGATTAGAGTTGAAATTGAGAGTGCCGTTGGTCGTTTTGTGGTTCCTTTAAACGCCATGTGCTCGAGGAAATGAGATATGCCACTGTTTGCCTTGTTTTCGTACCTGCTTCCCGCCCCAACCATAACCAAAACAGTAACGCTTTCTATAGATAACATGGGGACAGTAATAATTCTAATCCCATTAGGGAGTGTTCTCCGGTGGAATTGCATACCAGGCATTGTATCATATATTCCGTCATTCTGGCTTGTCCAGAATCAGGATCCTGGATGCGCTCGTTCCTCGCTTACCAGGATGACGTTGCGTAAGGTGAGGTTTTAAAACGAAAATTCAGGTAACAGAGAAGGCTCCGAAATCCGCGAGGGGAAACCTTTTTCGGATAACACAAAAATAGAATATAACAAGTCGTCTCCTTTATATCTTTCTCCCGCTTTTCCATCTACATATTCCTTTGGGTTTGGCGCTGTAAAAAGATTTGACTCCTTAGATAACTGCTCATATTGTCTTTGTGCTGCTTTAAAAGCATTAGAATTTTCCCCCATCCGATAATTCTTATCTTTAGGCTGTTCCTGTGGCATTCGAGCTTGTACTATACTTTTAATCCTATCAGCTTTTGTGGGTCTTTTTTCTGAAGCCAAGGCAATTTCTCTTCTTAGACGTTCAATTTCTTGTTTTAAAGTTTCTTTGATTTGAGGAGAATACATTGGATCATCTATCATTTGTTGCGTAGCTCTTATTTTATTCTGTAGATCAACAACCGAAACTTTTTCATCTATTACTTCAGGCAACAAAAGGGTTTTTATCTCTTCAAAGGAGAAAAATGATCGAGCAGCTAATGCAATAATTTGTAAAACAACTTCTTTTGTCAGTGGATTTGGCATCGAATCAGGCACAAAAATTTCTCTCAACACATCTGCAAAAATTACGTACGTTATATAGTTGTCTGGAAAAGCTAAATCTGCCACAAATCTGTCAAGGTCTGCAAGAGAAACAGGATTTCCTAAAACATCAAGCACCTCGCCATTTCTTATAGCATAAATATCTTTTATGGTATTATCATCTAATGCCCGAAGAAGCAAAGTTGCTTGCGGTTCTTGAGCACGAGCCATAAGCTCTTGTCTTTTTCCCTGAATAAAAGGATGGTCATAACGAAATGCCCAAGTGTATAATGCCCCATCCACACTAGACCTGAGCGAATCCGAATCCAGATTAATCAGTGGATTAATAACAATGTTTTGTGGCCTTAAAAAGTATAAAGATGTGTGCATAAGTGGTGCTAACGATTGCAGAACTGGAACTGGAAATACAAATTGTCTACTATTTACCTGCTCCATTATTTGGTTTACGTCGGCAAGTAGATCCATTGTTTTTTTATCAATATCTGTTTCGAAACCCTGGAAAACCGATACCAGCCTATCTCGTGTTGAAGTAATTAATTGACCTAATACTTCTTCTGTAACTCCTTGATCAAGAATCCTTTTTGTCATTCTAGAAGGAAATAAACGACCAAATACACCGTTAACTTTAGCCGTAGGATCTGGAAGCTCCTGAAAGACAGCCTTGCTATATTCAGGAATAATTCTACATGTTTGTTCGAATTGAGCAATTTTAGCTTGTAATGAATCTTCAGCTCCTCGATTATAAGGAATAGATTGCACAACCACAATTGATGGAGCATCTCGCTCTGCTTTTGCCGCTGCTTCTTCCATTTCCGCCCTTTGTCTTGCCTCTTTTTCTTCTTTTTCTCTTTTTGCAGCAGCTTCTCTTTTCTTCTGCCTTTCCTGTTGGGATCTATGCTTTTCTTCTAATGCCTTGTCAAGTAAGTCTTTATATGCATCATACCGTCTAAGGACAGCATTTTTTTCAGGATCGTTTCTTTTTGCAATATCGCTTCGGTAAAATATTTCTGTTCCATCAGGCAACATTACTGTTTGGAAACTAACGTCATAGGGAAATAGTCCAATCATTTCTCTCTTTTTTATTCTTCCGGTGGTAGTTGTTGTAATGAGTCGTCGTTCTTTTGCGTCCGTTATACCACCCAATTCAAGTTCCATAGCAAAAGTTTCTGCAGACCCAACGCCAATAGGATCATTTTCGCCTACTCCAATACCACCAAGCTCTGCAGCATATGGAGTTGGTTCTGCAAAGATACTTCTTGCGAACCCTTTTGCCAAGTCCATTAACTGACTTTCCCGTTCTTCTTTTGGAACAATTCCTCTTTTTTCTTTAGCCATAAAAGGGCATTTTAGCATTTCCAAAGGAAAAAAACAAACTATAAGACAAGTCTTATCTTATAGTGATTGACTTTATGCTTAGTTTTCTGGTAAAATGCCTTCTACATGCAAGATATTTCAAAGCATATGCTTGCTTTGCTTCTGCCTTGTTTGTATTATTTTAGCTCTTTAACATTCGGTTTGCAAAAACTCATGAGTAGCCACCTGCGAATCTTTGTAAGGTTCTTGGATTGCTACTCATAGAGTAGACATTATATACGAGGTGACTTGTGAATATTCGGGATGCAATCGCTGCGGCAAGAACCAACCTTCAAGGTGCAACACCGCTCATGTTGTTTGTTAACCTTGGAATTTTCGCAACGCATGGCAACAGGCTTACCCCAGAAATCGCTCGAGAGCGACTCGAATGGTACGAGAAAGTTGCGAGAGACAGGAACGAAACCGTTCTCGCCGAGGAAACCCGCCGATTCAAGGAAGAAGTCTTCCAACTTTTGGAAAAGGAGTCTGGAAATGACTAATCTACTGTCTCTCATCGGCATCTTTATTCTCGTGGGTATTTTCGGCTGCAGCCTGCCCAGGCCTACCCCCCCCATTCCTTCTGACAACTCGTGGCGAAGAGCATGGGCTCAAGGATACATGCTCGAATGGGTCTGTAGAAACTATTATTCTTGTTCTCGACGACAAAGAGCCAGAAGGCGCCAGCATTCGAGGACAAAATAAGCCCTTAAAGGATGGGGAGGAAGTTGTCGTTACCCAGTGCGGAAAGCGCTGGAAAGTCGGGAGAATACAATTCCTCCCAAGCGGCAATGTACTGATCAATCTCTATACCACGAGAATCCCCATAGGGAATCTCAACTAATTTTCGCAAACTGAATATAAGAGCTTTTGGCGCCGGGGGTATTGCGCATTGCGCAGTGCTGAGTCCTTTTGGACTCGATTTCTATTTTTATATAGAGATTCCCCGGTGCCTTTTGCTTTTAAAAAAGCATTCTAGCTTCGCAAGGCGAGACCTTGCAAGGATAAACCCTACATTTTTTCCGGAGATTGGATCCCCAAAACATACAGGCCGTTTTTGATTATCTGGCCTGTAGCTTCTGTTAAAAGCACTCTAAAGTTGTCATTCTGGAGCGAAGCGATAGAATCTTTTTTAGATCCTATCGGTCGCTTCTCTCCCTCCAGGATGACAGGCGAGAGTATCGGGCATTTTTGATAGAACAAATTAAACTTTTGCCCAAGATCAAACAAATAGGTACACACCGTACTTGGCGCAAAATTTTTAGCCGCATCTTCTAATAACTCAGGAAATTTCGCAATCATCCTTAAAAGCGCCATTTCCTCTGGCTCAAGATTCTGGAGTCGCACAGCTCCCCAGAATGACGTCATTCTGGCTTGTCCAGAATCCGTTTTAGGATTTGTTATTTGGGATTTGCGCACGACACTCCTTGTGCGTGCATATGTGTATTGTAAATACGGCCCCGAATTACCCTCAAACGATATTGATTCTTCAAAACTAAACGCAATATCCCTGCCAATCCCATTTTTAAGTAGTGCCCACTTAACAGCCCCAACCGCAACCTGCTCTGCAGTTTCTGCATCCATTTTAGGATAATTCTTGGAGATTAGTCGTTTTGTCTCGTCCAACAACCATTCCCCAGTTATTACATTGCCCGTCCTACTACTCATTTTTCCCTGGGGCAATCGAACAACACCATGAGCCAAATGCTTTGTCTTTGCTGCAATATCTGGATTAATAAGGGATAACGCTTTGAGAACTACGGTAAAATATGGACTTTGTTCTTGGGCGGTAATAATAATAGACTCGTCATAGGGATAATCTTTATACTTTACTCCAGGCAAGCCCATATCTTTTGCCTCGTATGTAGGAAGACCAAGAGAATTTACAAATACCCTGTTATGCAGCCCATGTTTTTCTCCTTCAAAAATAATTGCCCCTTCGCTTTTCTTAAAAACGCCGTCTGCAATATGATCTTTTACCAAAGCCAACCCAATTGGACCTGCAACTGACTCGAAATAATTCTTTACAAACTTAGATCCAAGCCGCTTATAGATACTTTCAAAATATTCTAAACTCCATTCCCTCCCCTTTTCGTACAAACTCTTAATGTCATTCTGAGTTCCTTTTTTGTCATTGCTAGGAGCAGTGAGCGATGTGGCAATCTTTTTATTAGTAATCTCATAAATCTTTTTATTGAGTGCATTTATTTCCTGCTTTGCTTCTTCGTTTTCTTCGTATGCCTTAGTTCCTTCTGCATACGCTTGTCCCAAAAGTTCTATCCTCTTTTGTAGAGTGTCATGCTGAACTTTTTCCAATGTCATCCCCGACCCGATCGGTGATCCAGAATTTTCCTGGATTCATAACAGAACGCTTGCTCCAGTGAGTCGTCATCAGTTGGTTATTGCTGATTGTCATTGTGATGAAGACATTGTCGGGAGTAGTGTTGCGCATAGTGGCGATCATTTCAAATACCATGTCAATGATCTCACT
>OBEQ011750721.1_pt1 | contig 15479 bp, 15 predicted proteins | sample 1670901 | NCBI WGS metagenome assembly OBEQ01 (sample SAMEA104232315, study PRJEB22302) | groundwater metagenome | biome: forest; feature: aquifer; material: groundwater | place: USA | collected 2011-08-07 | depth 5.4 m | reverse complement strand
ATCGCCATGCGGATGGTATTTCCCCAGGACGTCCCCCACGGTTCTTGCAGATTTCTTGGGTTTACTGAGATGAGAAATTCCCAACTCGCTCATCGCATAAATAATCCGGCGTTGAACCGGTTTTAAGCCATCGGCAATATGCGGCAAAGCCCGATCTAAAATGACGTACATGGAATAATCGAGATAGGCTTTTCGCGTGAATTTTTCGAGCGATTGCAGCTCAATATTATCGTGAACCAGTACAGGCATAGGGAACGACTCCTAGCGGAAAAGCGCGGAGTATAACTGATTTATGGCAAGGCTGGCATAGGAGTGGGCGTTCTGGAAGCAGGATCTTCTATCGCTTTCTCTTCTTCTGCTGCTAACAAAGGCGCCGTAGCTTCAGTGGTAGCAAGAGGGTGACGATTTTCTTTCAGATAATAGTGTCGACAATTCACTCCAATATGAACAGCGGCTAACGCTCCCGCAAGCACTGCCATTCCAGTGACCCAGGCTGAGACCACATTAGGAGTATCCGCCCCCGCTCCAGGATTGGGCGGTGTAGGAGTCACTCCACTTAAACACAAATCAACGACTTCTCGAACACAGGTTCTGTTCAGGAAATTTCCTGAAAAATTATCGGTTACTACCGCCGTGATTCCCTCTTTACTCTTGGTGTAAACCTGGACACCACCCTCCATAGCTTCAAACACGATATCAACCCCGGCAGTCGCATTCCTGATACAAAGCGCAGCAAAGCTTTCCGCCGCTTTCACAAAATCAAGGCCTGGCGGAAGATCGGGCGAAAAACTCAAACCAACGGCTGCTGTCCTTCTCACCGGATCATCATCATCCGCAAATTTTCCTTTGATCAAAAAACTAACCGCCTTAGCGCTGGCAACAGCAAGCACAGGCAGGGGAAGGTTCGCAAGCAGAAGACTCATCAAGGCCAACTGTATAGAAGGGCTCTGTGCAGATTGGGCTACGCCATCAACCACAGCTCCCAGGCCATATCGCGTCCAATGCGAGACTGTTTTAAACACGGAACTGACTCCGTAACTCATAAGAACCTCTTTTTCTTTGAAAATATGAGGAAACACGTTACGAATTTTCAGGCTGTAAATCAAACGTTCTCGTCTAAATACTCCCGAGTTCTCAAGCAAATTTCCTTCAGCCAAGGAACATAAATTCGAGAGGTCGATGAAGGTTTTATCGCCATTTTTTTGATCAATTCGTCCAAACTCACCCAGGCCATTTGCGCGATTTCCTCTCGATTAAAGGAAGAAACCTCTTCAGGATATTCTCCTATAAAAACGTGATCAAATTCATGTTCTATTAACCCATTGTCTAAGTCTACTCGGTAAGTAAATTCGGCAATTTTTTTCAAATGGATACGCTTCGTCGCATTCTCCATTGATCCAAAGATTTCTTCACGAAGACGCCGATAAGCTGCTTTCAGAATCTCTTCCTCTGCTTCGGGATGAGAACAACAGGTGTTCGCCCATAGCCCCCCCGTATGGTATTTGTTGAAGGCTCGCTGCTGGAGTAAAACTTCAAAGGTCGAGCTCAAGGGATTTCGCCGATATAACATCACTGAAAAAGCTCGATGCAATCGACCCATCCGATGTGCCTCAAGCTTTTCCATGCGACCGAGAACTCGATCATTTTCATCCACCAAAATAACCTCTTGGAAGGCCTGTGGCATCCCCATTTAGCTCATGGCTCCTGTAGCAGGTTCGCTGCTCAAAGGAAGCGTCGCAGCAGAACTCGACACAACAACAGGAGTCGGATTCATCTTTTTTGTGTGAACGGTCGATTTCTTCTTCATCGGTTTGACGACTGGGGCAGGAGCTGAAATCGCTTCCATATTTTCACTGCCTTCGCAAGTTTTGCCATACACCATCACGGCTCGACGATCTAAAGCGTAGGCTTTGAGCTTATCGCCTCCAAATTGAGAAGGAGTGACGGCGGGACGAAGCTCTCCATAGCTAACAGTGCAGATTTGATCAGCAGGAATCCCATGCTCCATGAAATAGGACTGAACGGCGTTAGCACGACGTTCTCCCAGATGGAAGTTGTAAGACTCACTTCCTCGAGGATCGGTATGGCCTTCAATCATCATGTGCATCGAGGGATCTTTCATCAAGAGTGCTGCGTTTTGAGAGACGATCGCTTTTGCTTTGTCTGTCAGCTGATATTTGTCAAAACCAAAATAAACGATTTTTGGCAGTGAAGCTGAAGCGGCTAAGGTGTCTCTCGCAAAATTTTAACCCTCAAAGCCTGAAGCGCCTGAGAATCCATTCACTTCAGTCCCACTTCCCTGTCCCACTCGACTTCCATTCATAATCGGTGCGCCTGAACTTCCGTGCAATCCATTTTTCCCACACGCCGTCAAGCTCAGCCCTAAAACGACTGCCGTCACTGCGCTCAACACCCGCTTCGTTCCCATGTTCATATCGACTCCCATCCAGTTAAAATTAAAGAACCCTAAAAATTACGTTAAAAAAGGCGACCACGCTGGCGACTGTACCGATCCAGCGCTTAAAGGCAATTGACTTCTGATTTTTCCGTTCGTTGAGGCCTCTGCCAATATTCCTCGATCCTGATCAAAATTCGCATATAAAATCATCTTGCCATTGGGGGCTGGACTGGGAGACTTGTCCAAATCTCCCTGACTTAAGACTTTCATCGTTCCTGATTGGATATTCATGATAGCAATACGAATCGGCCCATTTGAAACTTCTTGGTGCATAAAAACGATATCGTCATTGCTGGAGGGAAGAAAAACTGGAGCCAAATTTTGAGTCCCTTCTTGGGAGATGAGATGAACGCTCAAATCATCCAATTTCAAAAGATACAACTGAGGATTCCCTGATCGATCCGAATTAAAAATGAGTGTTTTTCCGTCGGGAGAAAAAGAAGGACTCGTATTGGTCCCCAAATGGGTCAACGGCTTCAATTGATGACTGAGCAGTGAATAAAGATAAAGATTTGTCTGAGTCGATTTCCCCAAAGAAAGCGCCACTGCCAAAGACCGTCCATCCGGAGAAAACGCGGGAGCACTATTGATCCCAGGAAAGTTTGCAATTAAATGACGCTCCCCTGTCGCAAGGGTGATCGTATACACCGCCATTCGATTCTTGATGTAAGTCACATACGCTAAATTTTTTCCATCGGGAGACCATACGGGGGAAGCAATTGGGTTCCCCGTTTGTTTCAATAACACTTGGGGATGAAATCCGTCCGCGTCAGAAATGACCAGTCGATACACTGCCGTTTCCGGATTTTCCTCTCCTCCCACCGCAACATAGGCAAATCGCGTTGAGAAATACCCTCGATCCCCCGTAATCGTTTGATAAATATTATCCGCGACAAAATGTGCCAAACCCCTGAGTTTCGACAGAGCAATGTGCGAAAAATGCTGTCCAAAGAGAAAGTCTCCGTTCACCAAAGACTTCACTGAATAATCCACTCCATACATTCCCCCTCCTTCTGCCTTGACTTGGCCGACGATGAGGTACTCGGTTTGAGGAGCACTCTTTTGCCAAGCACTCCAATGCACTTCTTCTTTTTGGTGTGGAGTTTCTGGCATGGATGTTTTGCTTAAAAGACTAAAACGCCCAGAATTACCGAGATCGTCCAAAATCACTTCACTGAATCCCTGAGGCAAATCTGGGCTAGGAATATCCGCTGAGCTAAAAGGAACCAGAGCGATGGGATAGGGCTTGTCTTCTCCTTGCGAAATATCAATTGTGACATGCGCCACACTGAAAGGAGCACATAGCAGCAACAGCAGTAGCCATAAGCGTATTATGCCCATGCTTTTCATCTGCCATCCTCGCTCGCCTAAGAAAGGCAGAGATCATAGCCAGCTCATTGATTTCAGCAAGTGGAATTCTTATCGAATTGACTCATTCTACTGATGATTCCTTCGTTTGAAGCCTCTTCCAATAAAAGAATTTTATGATATCCATACTCCAGTGCCAAGCTTTTCATTCTACCCGAAAGAAGCGTGATCCACGGGGCTTTGAAATGATCTAGCCTAGGTGTTTCCAAAAAAATTTTTAAACTCTCCGTACTCGTTAAAACCAGAATGTCTGGAATGAAATGAGGACAAGGATCCATCCAAAATTGATGAAAGGCCGGATTCACTCGCCGCTCGTAGCACGTCACATATTCAACTAAAGCTCCTCGCTGCCTCAGTTCATCCGCTAAAAATTCCCGCCCATGACTGCCTCGAAAAATAAAAATTCGTCGGCCAGAAACCGCTTGCAAAGTAGATAGCTTCAATAAGCCTTCGGAATTTTGATCTGCAGAATCTCTCGGATATTCAATGAAATGCTTTGGAAAATAATGTCGAAAAGTTTCTGCAGTTCCCGCGCCTATCGAAAAACATCGCGAATTTAAAGGCAAAGGAAGTCCCGACTGATGAAAGACTTCAACACTCAAGCGCGTGATAAAAATCAAATCTTCTGATCCTTGCCATTCCACAGGAGAACTGATGCTTATGGGCAAAGGAACAGGATTCAATAAAAAAATGGGACAAACTTGCACTTCAAATTTTAGGGCTTTAAGCGCTTTAATCAACGACTCCGCTTCTGATTTCTCGCTCTCAACAACAGATTGAGTGATTAAGAGTTTTCCAAGCACCTCATTTCCTTATTACTGCATCATTTCAGGGAGAAGGAGAACCATCCTCAACTCTCGGCGACTTTGTAGCATCGTAAGATAAATCCTTAAGAAGTGCTCACATCCACATTCACTGAAGCGCTCGCCCCGACTCTCAAGGGATATTGAGATTTTTCATCCTCGCTTAATTCCATATTAATTTGAACTGGATAGCGCTGAACCACCTTCACCCAATTTCCGGTCGCGTTTTCAGGCGGAAGCAAGCTAAACGCGGCTCCACTGCTTGGACTGATATAGGCTACTTTTCCACTGAAGACATGATTCGGGTACATGTCTAGAGTGATATGAGCAGACTGCCCTGAACGAATATTTTCCAATTGCGTTTCTTTATAATTCGTATCTATCCACCAAGAGCCCTCTTCTACCAATTCAAAGACTTGTCTCCCCGAAACGACATAATCTCCAGGTCTCACAAAAAATTGAGCCAAGCGGCCAGCAGCCGGTGCCGTCACCTGGGTGTAAGACAAATTGAGTGCAGCAGCAGCCGCATTTGCCGCTGAAATTTCTATTTGACACTTTCCTACCTCCACATTTTTTTGAGCTTCAACCACGCTTTCTTGCATAGCCGAGACTTGAGCTTGTGCAGCCAAATAAGCTCCCATGGCTTCATCTCCTTCTTGAGGAGAGGCTTGATGATTTTTAACTAAGGCCGAAATTCGGTCGTTATTCGTTTTGGCGGTGAATAAATCGGCTTCTGCTTTTTTCAGATTCGCATTGGCCACTTGAACTTGACTCAAGAGAACCGAATACTTGGCTTTATCCAAAAGAAACATGGCCTCAGCCTGATCTGCTGCATATTGGTAGGCCTTGGGTTCAATCGTAAATAACAACTGCCCCGCTTTAACACTTTGATAATTCTCAACCTCAAGGCTCTGAACTTGTCCACTCACCTGAGGCGTGATGTACACCACATGCGCATTGAGATACGCATCATTCGAACTCGGATGTTGTTTGGTATACCCGTAATACTCCACACTACCCACGACGAGAACCAGCGCCAGCACGATAAAGCTGAGTATTTTCCAGAAATGGGCCCTCTTTTTCCCTAACATAGACGTCTCCTTAAAAGCTTTTTTAAAGGAATTTACAGATCAAAGATCAGTCGAGCAGGGTCTTCCAACGCTTCTTTAATCGATTTTAAAAACAGCACAGAATCCCGACCATCAATGATTCGATGATCATAAGTCAAGGCGAGATACATGATGGGCCTGACTTTCACTTCAGCATTCACGACAACTGCACGATCCACAATATTATGCATGCCCAAGATGGCACTCTGCGGCGGATTAATAATAGGCGTAGAGAGCATGGAACCAAACGTTCCTCCATTGGTAATGGTAAAGGTTCCGCCTTGCATCTCCTCAATGCCCAACTTTCCGGAAGAGGCACGAGTCGCAAAATCACGAATTTCTTTTTCAATATCTGCCATCGATTTTTGATCAGCTTGACGAAGCACTGGAACCACCAGACCTCGCTCAGAACCCACCGCAATCCCCAGATCAAAATATCCGTGATAAACCACGTCATCCCCGTCAATGGAGGCATTCACCATGGGGAATTTTTTCAATGCAGCGACCGTCGCTTTCACAAAAAAAGACATCAAACCTAATTTTGAACCATGGGCCTTTTCGAAAGATTCTTTATATTTCGCTCGAAGTTGTTGAATCGCATACATATCAACTTCATTGAAGGTCGTTAACAAGGCTGAAGTAGATTGAACCTCCAACAATCGTTTCGCTACCGTTTTACGCAATCGACTCATCGGAACCCGTTCTTCCACACGAACACCAGGAGAGAGCTTAGGAGCCGCCGCAGGAACAGAAGCTGGTTTTGCAGGAGGCGCTGGGATGCTAGCTCCTTGGCTTACAAAATTTTTCACATCCTCAGGAATGACTCGCCCCTCTCTCCCCGTCCCTTTGATTTGAGCGATTTGCTCATTCGATACATTGTTTTCTCCTAAGACTCTACGAACGGCGGGAGACATCGCATTGACTGGAGTCGAGACTTGAATCGCAGGGGGCACAGAAGCAGAACCTGCAGCACCTATCAATCCAATGACCTCTTCTGAATGCACAGTATCTCCAACCTCTTTTAGCATGGATTGAAGCACTCCATCCCCCGTCGCCTGGACTTCCAACACGACTTTATCGGTTTCAATTTCAACAATGACTTGGCCCGCTTTCAGCACATCGCCGACTTTCGCATGCCAAGCGGCAATTCCGCCTTCAGCAACGGACTCTGGGAACGTGGGGGCTTTAATTTCAATACTCATGATGGGGATCCTTAAAAATTGAGGGCCTGACGAATCAAGGCCGCTTGTTGTTCCTTATGCAGTGAGGAATATCCTGTCGCAGGAGAGGCAAAGGCTGCCCGACCGGCATAGCTTAAGCGCTGGGTTTTGCTGAGTAGTCCTTCGATATCCTGGCGAATAATATTCCAAGCCCCTTGGTTTTTGGGCTCTTCTTGACACCACATCACCTCTTTCACCTGCGTGTAGGACTTCATGACAAAGGCCAGTGCTTCAGCAGGAAAGGGATAGAGTTGCTCAATTCGAATCAAAGCAATATCGGTGATTTTCAACAATTTTCTCTCAGCGAGTAAGTCAAAATAGACTTTCCCTTGACACAACACGACACGCCTGACTTTGCCAATTTTCGCCTGAATTTCAGGATCTTTTTCTGGAATAACGACTTGATATTCTCCTGTGCACAAGTCTTCTAAACTGGAGACACACTCAGGATGTCGAAGCAGACTTTTCGGCGACATTACTACCAAGGGTTTACGATAAGCTCGCAGAACTTGCCGTCGAATTAAATGAAAAATCTGCGCAGGAGTGGTAGGAACGCACACTTGAATATTGTCATTAGCACAGAGTTGTAAGAATCGTTCCAATCGCGCTGAAGAGTGCTCAGCTCCCATGCCTTCAAAACCATGCGGCAGAAGCATCATCAGGCCGGATAATCGAGCCCACTTTTCTTCTGCGGCCGCGATGAATTGATCAATAATCGGTTGAGCCATATTCACAAAATCGCCAAACTGCGCTTCCCAAATCACAAGAGCCTGAGGATAAGCGGAAGAAAACCCATATTCGAAAGCCAAAACCGCAAGTTCACTCAGCAAAGAATTGTGAATAACGAACTTCCCAGGGCTTATCTGGCTGAGCGGCGTAAAAGTTTCACCACTCACTTGGTCATGCAAAACGGCATGTCGATGCGCAAAGGTTCCACGCTCCACATCTTCCCCCGTAAAACGAATAAAAGTCCCTTCGTTTAAAAGCGTGGCATAGGCCAAAATCTCGGCATATCCCCAGTTAATGGCTAATTCACCCTGAGTCATTTTGTGTCGATCTTGCAGCATCTTGGCGACTTGACGCTGAAGATTAAAATCAGCGGGTAGGCTTTCTAATGTCTGAGCCACTTCACGGAGTTTTTTTAAATCTATTTTCGTTTTATCTGCATAGGGAAGGGTCCAAACCTGATTCAGATAAGGCTTCCAGGACACACAACTCTCCGAGGAGGCTTCTGTCTTGAGAGAAGCAACAGGCAAACCTTGTTCGAGTTTCTCTTGGTATTGTTTGAACCAAGACAAGGCTTGTCCAGCTTGAATGCAAGCCTTTTTCTCGAGACTTTGAGCGTAAATTTCCCAGGGTGCCTGTTTTTGTTTGATTATACTTGCCATCCGAGGCTGCGTGGCGGCCGCTTCATCGGCTTCGTTATGCCCATGCAATCGATAACTGACGAGATCAATGACTACATCTTTATGAAATTTCATTCGATACGCCAAAGCCAAACGAACCAATCTCAGCACTTGCTCTGGATCTTCACTATTCACGTGAAAAATGGGGCAGTCCGTCATTTTTGCAATGTCGCTGCAATACAGAGAGCTTCTCGCATCTTCAATTTGACTCGTGGTGAACCCCACTTGATTGTTCACAATAATATGAATCGAGCCTCCCGTGTGATACGCCCGCGTTTGAGACATGGCTAAGGTTTCCATCACCACCCCCTGACCCGAAAAAGCGGCATCTCCATGAATATGAAGCGCCATCACTCGATTTCGATCATCTCCTTTTCGAGCCTGTCTCGCTCGAACCGAACCTTCCACCACGGGTGAAACGATTTCCAAATGCGAGGGATTAAAGGCAAGAGACACCTGCATCGAAGCCACTGAAGTATTGAGCTCCGAAGAAAACCCATTGTGATACTTCACATCGCCTGAAATAAGCTTGTTCGCATATTTGCCTTCAAATTCTGAACATAATTCTTTAGGCGCCTTGCCTAAAATATTCACCAAAACATTCAATCGACCTCGGTGCGCCATGCCCATTGAAATCTGTTCCACCTTATATTTTGAAGATTCTTCAATGACTTCCTGCACCAAAGGAATTAAGGCATCGGCCCCTTCCAAAGAAAAGCGTTTTTGCCCAGCATATTTCATGCCCAGATATTTTTCCAAAGCATCGGCTGAAATCAGGCTTTTAAGTAGGGCTTGCTGGGCCTCTATGGACCACGACTCTGGAGCTGAAGTTTCAAGGCGAGCCTGGATAAATTTTCGCTCTTCTGAGCCAATGATATGCTCATATTCCACCCCAAATGATCCGCAATACCAAGACTCCAGCTGAGCAAGAATGTTCTTTAATGACAAAGACTCTGTCGAAAAACCGAGTGCCGAAACGGGAAAACTCTGGTCCAAATCTCGTTCAGATAGCCCGTGATAGGCTAAGGATAATTCAGGGGTCAAAGGGCGAGTCCATTGCTTGAGCGGATCCAAATTCGCTTTTAAATGCCCCCACTGTCGATAGGCCCGCACCAGATTCAAAATTCCTGGATACCGAGAATCTACCCTCGAAGAAGCAGAAATGCCCGAATTCATCGGTGCCGCTGCCGTATTCATTTTTCGAAATTTTTCTTGAATTTCACTGTGTTTCTGTTCGAAATTTAGTGATTTTCCCGCTTGATCAAAATACACTTTAATTTTTAAATCCACGGAAGCAGGATCGTCGAGATATTGCTCATACAGACTTTCAAGATAACTACTGTTTAAACTCGTTAACTCTGAGCTCGCCCAGGTCTGTTCCATTGTTTGAATTAATTTTTCTTCATTCATGTTGAATTTAAGCCTCTAAATTTTAAAGTCCTTTTTGTAACATTTTTTCCCGCAAATGAGCAATGGCCTGTGTCGGATTCAAATGCTTTGGACAAACACTCACGCAATTCATAATCGTTCGACATCGAAAAAGACTGAAGTGATCTTCTAATTCTGCTAAGCGTTCTTCGGTCCGAGTATCTCGAGAGTCTGCGACAAAACGGTAAGCTTGAAGCAGGCCAGCAGGACCAATAAATTTATCAGGATTCCACCAAAACGAAGGACAGGACGTCGTACAACATGCACATAAAATGCATTCATATAAACCGTCCAATTTCGCTCGATCCTCAGGAGATTGAAGCCGTTCTTTAGCCGGCAAAGGATCGTCGTTCTGCAAATAAGGTTTCACTCGTTCAAAATTTTTGTAGAACTGCGTCATATCCACGACTAAATCCCGAATGACCGGAAGACCGGGCAAGGGACGAACCACGACTTTCTTCCCCAATTCAGAAACGGGAGTAATGCAGGCTAAGCGATTTTTCCCATTAATATTCAATCCATCAGAACCACAGACTCCTTCTCGACATGAACGTCGAAGCGCCAAGCTGGGATCTTGTTCTTTTAAGCATTCAATTGCCCCCAAAACCATCATATCACTGCCTTTGGGCATTTCTAAATGATAGGTTTGCGGATATTGCCGATCTTCTTCCGGGTTATAACGATGAATCACAAACTCGACGATATTCTTTTCATTCATAAAGGGCTTTCCTTAATAAACTCGTTTTTTCGGCGCAAAAGGCTCAACATTTTTAGGTTTGAAGTTAACCTCGCGAGTGGCTTTGCGATCCCCTTCTTTAAAATACAGGGTATGTTTCAACCAATGCTCATTATCAATCTCTGGGAAGTCTTCTCGACTATGCGCTCCCCGAGATTCTGTTCTAAAATTCGCCATCTCGGCCGTGGCTTTGGCGACTTCCATACAATTATCCAACTCCAAGGCCTCTATTCGAGAGGTATTGAATATTCGAGATTTGTCCGGCAAATAAGCATTCTTGAGTCGCTCTTGAAGTTCCGTCATGACTTTCAAACCTTCAGCCATAACTTCCCCTTTACGAAACACGCCAAAATCTCGTTGCATGGTTTTCTGCATAGTTTTACGAATTTGGACCAGGTCTTCCCCTGAAGCTTTCGAGGATTCCCAACGATGATAACGACTTAAACTGTGTTCAATATCGGTTTCAGAGGGTGTCTCCACAGCAATCCCCGTTCTCAAGCTCTCTGCAACGTGAATTCCCGCAGCTCGACCAAATACCACAAGATCAAGCAAAGAATTGCTGCCCAAACGATTCGCTCCATGCACAGAGACGCAAGCGCACTCTCCCACAGCATACAATCCTTCGACGACTTGATCTTTGCCTTCTGCGGTCACACTCAAAACCTGCGCATGAATATTGGTCGGGATCCCTCCCATCATGTAATGGCAAGTCGGTGTCACTGGAATCGGCTGATACACTGGGTCGACATGGGCAAAGGTTTTCGCGATATCTCGAATGCCCGGCAGTCGTGCTGAAATGAGTTCTTCCCCTAAATGCGTTAAATCAAGATGAACATAATCCGTGCCTTCGGGATCAAATCCTCGTCCTTCCCGCATTTCCATCATGGAAGCTCTGGAGACGACATCACGAGAAGCCAGATCTTTTGCACTGGGCGCATATCGTTCCATAAAACGTTCCCCGTCTTTATTACGAAGCACTCCACCTTCTCCTCGGCATCCTTCCGTCACCAGCACTCCAGCACCCGCAATTCCGGTTGGATGAAATTGCCAAAACTCAATATCTTGCACTGGAAGGCCCGCCCTCAAAGCCATGCCCAAACCATCTCCGGTATTGATATAAGCATTCGTCGTGGATTCAAAAATCTTGCCAGCTCCTCCTGTGGCTAAAACCGTAATCGGCGCATTGAAGATGGCTAATTCCCCTGTCTCAATGCACAAAGCCAAAACTCCACTCACTTTATTGGCCTTCGTTTTAATCAAATCTAAGGCATACCATTCCGTATAAAAAATACTCTGATGCTTGAGATTCGTTTGATAGAGCGTATGCAACATCGCATGCCCGGTTCGATCGGCAGCGGCGCAGGTTCGTTCTGCAATTTTACTGACATCAAACTCTCGCGACATCCCCCCAAAAGCTCGTTGATAAATTCGACCATCGTCCGTTCGGGAAAAAGGCAAGCCCATATGCTCCAGCTCGTAAATCGCCTGTGGAGCTTCCTGACACATGTACTCAATAGCATCTTGATCACCGATATAATCTGAGCCTTTTACCGTGTCGTACATATGCCAAACCCAGCTGTCTTCATGCATATTTCCCAAACTAGCCGCCATTCCCCCTTGAGCTGCAACCGTATGAGAACGAGTCGGGAAAACCTTCGTCAGTACCGCCACTTTTCGGCCTTCCTGAGCAATTTGCAATGCTGCTCGTAAACCCGCCCCTCCCGCTCCAATGACTAAAGCGTCATAATGATATTTAGCCATCGATTTTTTTGGCGCAATGCCAGAATGCTCACTCATGTCTTAACTCCACAGAATTGAAATGCCGCTGATAAAACAGGCAAAGAAGACAATCACAATAAACCCTTGAATCAAGGCTCGGCCGATGGCAGAGTGAAGATAGTCCGTCAACACTGTCCATATTCCAATCCAGGCATGTATCAAAATCATCAACAAAATAAACAGCGATGTCATCTTCATGAAAGGATTCGCAAAAAGAGCCTGCCAATCTGAAAAATTCAGAGGATGGTGGAGTCCAAAAAATCCAACAAAAAAAAGAAAATATCCCGCGATCAGCACCGCACTCACTCGCTGGAGCAGCCAATCTTTTAAGCCTGATTTCGTCAAAGCCAAGAGCGAGCCTACTTTACGATGACTTAACATACCCATACTCCCAATAAGACTGCGCCAATCATTCCCAAAATAATCACTCCCCAACTTGAAATTTTGGCTGCCTTCAAAGATTCCCAGAAGCCAAAATCCATCACGACATGTTTGAGTCCCGCCAAGACGTGATACCAAAAAGCGCTGAGCAGCAGCCAAAGGAAGAATTTCCCATAAAGTTGCATCAATAGCTGTTGAACTTGAGAGAATCCCGCGGCATCAATCAAAGATCGATGCCAGTAGTACAGGACCAGCGGCAAGTAAATCAGTAGCAGTACTCCGGTGATCCGATGAAAAATTGAGACCACCGCCATCACTGGAAAGCGATATTGCATGAGGTCAAAAATCCCCACATTCCGTGGCCTCGACATGATTATTCTCCCATCTAAAAAAGCCTGGGATTGTAGCGAAGGATTTTTTCGAGGTCATCTAGAAATTAAGCGTTAGCCGTTCCAATTCTAGATAGTTTAGAAAAAGGACATAGAACTACTCGAAGATCGCCTCATTCATCTGAAGATAAATCCTTAGAACGTTGTTGATCTCTACAGCGTTATTTGAATAGCAACTTGAGGCCTTCTTCAAAATTGACTTCAGGGGATTTAGACCTATCATCCTTTTCTCATTTTGACTGATGGAGAGAACGAAGTGGAATCTGCCCCCCATAAAAACGTATTAAATTCATTAAAATTGGAGATTCCTGCATCGGGCCCTGGCGAAGAAGCGAAAACGTTTGAATTAGCTATTCATGAGGCTGCTCTGGGACCCAAAGTGATCGACGTCTCTGCCTTCTCTAAAATGGGTTATTTTACTTATGATCCTGGGTTTTTATCGACCGCTGCTTGTGCCTCTAAGATCACTTTTATTGATGGGGATAAAGGTATTTTGCTGTATCGAGGCTATCCCATCAAGGAATTGGCCGAGAAAAAAAACTATCTCGAAGTCTGTTATTTATTACTGAATGGGGAACTTCCCAACGCCACCCAAAAGCAGCTCTTTGAAAATCAAATTAAGCATCACTCCATGCTTCATGACCAAATTGTTCACTTTTTTCAAGGATTTAGGCGCGATGCCCATCCCATGGCCATTATGATTGGTGTGGTCGGAGCGCTCTCTGCGTTCTATCACGATGGACTCGATATTCATAATCAACAGCTTAGAGATCTTGTCGCTATCCGATTAATTGCCAAAATGCCGACGATTGCTGCGATGTGTTACAAGCACGTCATCGGCCAACCTTTCGTTTATCCAAAGAATGAAATGTCCTATACCGAAAACTTCTTGCATATGATGTTCGCCACTCCTTGTGAAAAATATGTTCCCAATCCTGTTTTTGTGGAAGCGATTGATCGGATTTTCACTTTACATGCTGACCATGAACAGAATGCTTCTACTTCTACCGTAAGACTTGCTGGATCGACAGGCGCCAATCCTTTTGCCTGTATCTCTGCCGGAATTTCCGCCCTCTGGGGCCCCGCTCATGGGGGCGCCAACGAAGCGGCATTAAATATGCTGCGCACCATCGGAAAGCCAGAAAAAATTCCTGAATATCTCGCTAGAGCCAAAGACAAAAACGACTCCTTCAGGCTTATGGGCTTTGGTCACCGGGTCTATAAAAGCTACGACCCCAGAGCTCATGTCATGCGAGAAACCTGTCAGAAAGTCTTAGGCGAATTAGGAAAGTCAAACGATCCTATCCTTGAAGTCGCTATGGAACTTGAAACCATTGCGCTTAAAGACCCTTATTTTATCGAAAAACATTTATATCCAAATGTCGACTTCTACTCTGGGATTGTACTCAGTGCCATTGGAATCCCATCCAACATGTTTACTGTTGTCTTCGCCTTGGCAAGAACCGTGGGCTGGATTTCTCATTGGAATGAAATGATGTCTGACCCTAGCGCAAAACTTGGCCGTCCTCGCCAGCTTTACGTTGGAGAAAAAGAACGGCATGTCCAGTAGGGAACCAGGCCCGCCAACTTGCGAAACCAAGCTGGCCTGATAGGTTTTTCTCAGAGGAGGTGAGAAACCAGTGCCTCTACTTTTCGAGGTTCCATGGCTTTATCATTACCCTCCCATTCTTCCGAATCCACTTCAGCAAAAGGAGATATCGACTTCCTTCGTCCAATCTTAAAGCTCATTTCTTCCGCACTAACACTAAGTGGACTACTCATACTTTTCAAAGATCGAGGAGAATCTTCCGCAGTCACTGAGCTAGCCTTACTCAAAAAATCATCATCAAAATCTGATGAAACTGGGGATAACTCTTCGGGAAGTATAGATTCTCGACTCAAGGCACTCGGCTTAGCTTTAGCAGAAGATCTAATATTCCCTGATTTCAACGCCTTCGATTCAAGCAAATCTTCTGTGCCTACCTCAAGAAGATTTAAATTTTTAAGCATCATTTTTTTCTTAATTTGAGCCCTCATGGCCTCGAACTGAGACAATAAAGTGTCCACTTTTTTCTGTTCCTCTTCCTCTAAACCTTGAAGGAATGCCTCTTGGAGAGATATTTCATTGAAAAAATGATCACATTTTTTTAGTTGTTCCAACAAATTTTTTCGAACAAGCAGCCCTTCAGGTGCACTCAAGCTTCCCTTCATCACTCTTGTTATGTCAGATAAGGCCTGATTTATCGCACTCACTTCCAGTTGAAATTGAGATAAATATTGAGAAAAATTTTGAATAGACGACATCGTAGTACCCCCCGTTGATTAGTACACTATTAGAAACCCCGCCCGGAGAGTACTGCGGGGAATTTTTCAAATCAATCAGAAATTCTTCTTTGTAGCTT
>OBEQ011648899.1_pt1 | contig 15479 bp, 17 predicted proteins | sample 1670901 | NCBI WGS metagenome assembly OBEQ01 (sample SAMEA104232315, study PRJEB22302) | groundwater metagenome | biome: forest; feature: aquifer; material: groundwater | place: USA | collected 2011-08-07 | depth 5.4 m | reverse complement strand
TTTTTCTTTCTGATTTATTTCTTGTTTTTCTCGCTGTACTTCTTCGCTAGATCCACAACGATTTTTGCAGTTGAGGTCATTGGCGTATCTGCGCCGTACAAATGTAAATCTAACTTACATTCTTCTGCAAGTTTGCGCATGATTTCAAATCCTTCTTTTTCACCTGGTCCAGCTCTGCGGATTACAATTGGAAACGTTGGCTTAATTTCACGCAACGCCTGCGCTATACCTTCAAACGTCACGTCGACGCGAGTGTTGCTTGCAATGCCGCCAACCAACCAACATGCATTCAAGCCAGGTTTGCCAAGGATAACTTTTGTAAGCTTGTACATTTTTTCAGTTGGAGGGTTGCCACCATACTCAGTGTAATTAGCTGGTTTGCCGCCGTATTTGAGAAGCGCGTCCATGTTCGTAAGTGAACCGCCTCCTCCGGAGGTCATCATGGCGATGTCGCCGTCAAGCTCGATGTATTTTCCAGCGATTCCACGGTGGTCGCCTTCGTCAATCTTCTTCGCCTCTAGTTCACGTTCAGTTGGCTTGCGGTCAAAAGCACTGCGTGGCTTAAAAGTGAAATCCTTATGCCTGTACAGTGCGTCGTCGTCGAGAATCATAGCGGTTCCAGCAGCTACAAGCTTTCCGTCGCCGGTTAGGCACAATGGGTTAATCTCAGCAATTGTAGCGTCACAAGCCACAAAGCATTTGTACAGCCTTTCCAGCACGTTTCCAACTCCAGCAACAAGATCGCCAGTAAAGCCAGCTTGTTTTGCCACTTCACGCGCTTTCCACCCTGGCAAGCCTTCAAGCGGATTAATTGAACATTTGACGATTTTTTCAGGGTGGTTTTTGGCAAGTTCTTCGATTTCAATGCCGCCGTCCATACTTACAACAAGTGCAGGGCAGCGTTGGCGAGTGTCGTAAACTATACTTAGGAAAAATTCTTTTTTGATGTCAACCTTGTCCTCGATGTAAACCGCTCGAACAGTTTCGTTGAGGATCTTGTGATTCAACATACCGCCAGCGGCAGCTTTCGCCTCTTCAACAGATGCAACAATCTTAATCGCGCCTGCTTTGCCGCGTTTTCCTGCCAAAACCTGAGCCTTCACTACGCCAGACCGATCAATGTCTTCGAGCTTCTCGTAAACCTTACCTGCCGGTACTTCGATACCGTACTTAGCTACAAGTTGCTTGGATTCAAATTCAAACAGCTTCATAAATAATCCCTCAACTAAACAAAATCATAATTTACGGGTACTACAAAGACTTCTAGCCAAGAAACCTTTAAAAAACCGACTTATGACGAACAGCACTACGACGGGAAGCGAGAATAGCTACTTTTAAAAACAAAGCCAAAATTAGTTAGTAGGTGATAGTTTATGCCAAGTAGATCTTACAGAAGTGTTGCACCTTTGAGAGAAACAACTCCAGCGCAGGCAAGAGAAATAGAAATAGCTCGACTTAGAGAAAAAATGGCGTCTCCACAAGCACAAGGAAGAACTGGACTTGACCTTTTAGTAGCTGCTCGGCGCAGGCTAAGGGAACTTGGAGAAAAGCCCTAATCTTACTGCAAAGTTTTCCATTTTAAATATTTTCCCAATTATTCTCATTACCAATTTGCTGGAAGTAACTTGTTAAACCACTTCCACCGCTTAGAAAAGAAGTAGAAGAGATAGATAAACAGCGTCATCAGCACAAAATCATCCACGAAGTCCAGCCCCATTGACAGTAAGGACGGGAAGCTGTTTGTGAACCAATAGCCAACGTTATGCAACGCATCGGCAACTAGCACTAGAGGAACCAACTCGGCTAATTTCATCACTTTGACCCTTCTTGCAAATAAGTAAAACATAACGCCAAGCGCAACGTGAACAGCTGTGTGGAAAAACCAGTCAAAAATCGACAGGCTGGAAATGAACACTTGCGGCGCGAGGAAAGGGGCAAACGTGTACTGCGGCTCAAGTAAACGCAGAAGAATCCCTTGACCGTAGAGAACGTAGAAAACCGCCAGCTTCACCCAAAGCACAACTTGAATTACAACGTAGAACCAAACGTGCTTCTTGAACAGCTTCTCGGCATAAGGAAAGCGCATAGAAAAGAAGTTAACCTTTCAAAGCATAAAAAGCTAGATGCAAAAATGGGAGTTTTAGAAATTAGAAACAAAGGCAAGACTTACCTACATGAATTGGAAATTCATACGTCAAGAAGAAAAACTGAACTTCCAGTTGAAAAACTAGGCGCCGTATTTATTGAAAGCGCTGGCAGACACTTAAATAATAAAAAACGCCTAGCGCAGCGTCTTAATGAGTCTGAAACATTTTGGCACGGAGAAGGAAATGAAGGGTTTGAAGCCCGAGTAAGGGATATTCTGCAAAGAGCAAAGAACAGTGGCACGGAAATATGGCTAGGAGATGTCAAATCAACTGAAAAAGAAAACAGGCGTACGCTTGGAATAGACATAGCTGCATTAACAGCTAGAACGATTGCTGGCGGAGTTTTAGGAGGACCAGTTGCAGCAGTGGTGTGCGGCGTATGTGTTCCAAGAAAATTTTCTCAACTGTGGCTAGCAAGAAAAGGAACAGCAAATAAAAGAAGGATTTCAAGACAAATCGCTACGCTGACTGGAAAAATTACCCCTACGATATCAATCCGCGACGTAGTAATGGGACACAAAATAAAAAAACTAAGTGAATTAACCAATCATCAGCAAATAGGGATTTTAACCGGCGCAGGCCACGTTGGAATGGCGGACATTTTAGAAAAAGAAAAACCGCTAACCGAAAAACAACGATCCAAAATCGCTGCACGCGGTTCAGACGCTTTGAAAATGTTCCGCTGCATCTACGACAAAACTGAAGGACGTTGGCGAGTAGAAGAGCATTCGCTATGATTCCGTGGTTGCATGGGGATCAGTAAGGGGAACGCTGGTGCCACTTGAGCATTCCCTCTAGCAAAGAATTGCTGAAAAAACGGATAAAATAGCATAAATATTTCCGAAAAAATAGCTAAAATTCAGCTTTTTATTAAAAATTGCTGAAAAAACGGACAAAATAATGCAGAAATTGCCGAAATATCGGAAACTTTATAAACAAAAAGGTGCCTGATTAAGTGCATGGACTCGATCAACATAACGAGAATAAAGGAAGTAAGCCGCGAATTAGCCGAACGAGTGCGAGAGTTGCCTAGGCGATATTTTTTAAACAAAGTTGAAGTCGGAAAAGAACCACGTATAAAGGTACTTCGCGGCTTTCGTGGACTTGGAAAAACAACGGCGTTACTGCAGTTGATGAATGAAAACGCAATGTACATATCAATGGACCACGCGTTAGTAAAGGAATACCCCTTGTACGATACTGGAGAAACGCTAATTAGGAGTGGGTTTAAAACTTTATTGATAGACGAAATTCAACACTACCCCAACTGGAAGCAACATACAAAATCGCTTTATGATTCTTTTCCAGATGTGACAATTATTTTGTCTGGAAGTGCCCCGCTTGCATTTGAACCTGAACGACGCTATGAGATAATAGAAGTGGAACCACTTTCGCTAAGCGAATTCGCCAGTTTAAACGGAGAGTCAATTGAAAAAACTGACGCTTGGCAGGATATTGACAGCGCTATTAACTTCGCAGTTAAACACAAGGAACTACATAGCTATTATGCAAAGTATCTCGATGGAGGCGCTTTTCCACTGTTCTTTTCCCATGGCGAAAAAACGCTTAAAACAGTTTATAGTAGTATTGAAAAATCAATAAAGGAAGACGCTATTTTCTTTGGTAAAGTAGATGCAGAATCAATAGTTGCAATGGAAAAGCTGCTTTTATTCCTCGCATCTGCTTCGCTTGGGGAAGTTAACATGAATAGCTTGTCAAATACGCTAGACATAACCAAATACAAAGTTTATGAAATAGTCAAGCTACTTGAAGGGATGCGTATCCTGCGCTTAGTTCGCCCATACGGAAAAGGGGCTAAACTAGTTAGGGGCGATCCAAAACTTATTTTCTACCACCCAGTTATGCGAAGTGCTGTTTGCAATGAACTGCGCATCGAGCCAGACAAAGGAGCAATTAGGGAAGAACTGGCAGTATTTTGTTTTGCAAGCCGCGAATGGAACGTAAATACCATTAAAGGCATGAAGCGCCAGCCCGACTACGTCATTGAAAAAGGCAGCGAAAGAATAATAGTAGAAATTGGCGGGCCAAGCAAAAAACGGACGCAATTAAAGGAATTTAGCGAAAAAACAATAGTAATCACCGACCAACAACTAATGGCATTGGCTTGCTTCTAGAAATTCAAGTGAACAAACATGCAAAATAGCTTCAAACTCTTCGCTTCTTGGAACTCGTGCTTACTTCTAGACGAGTACTTGTGGTGCAGCGCAAAAACCAACGTTAATTTATTGAAGCTGTGTCCGGTTGAGCGGAAAATGGCGTATTTAGTTGACAATAACAAGGCACAGCACATGTTATTAGAGGAGAACTACTGGAAAGCGCTTGAGAAGTGGTGCAGCGACAATGAAAACAGCATTGAATTATTCCGCAGGATCTTCAACCGCTTCAACGAAAAAGCCGACCTCGTCAAGCGAAAAGTGGATAAGATAACGCGAGTAAAGCCGTATGGCTTGTCAGACGAAGAGCTTGCTACGCTTGTAATGAAAGCGCGGGAAGAAATTAAAGAAATCACGCCGTTTGACCAGTTCGGCATGATGACTTCAGCTATATTTTTAGAAAAGTTAACCGAAGTGCTAAGCGATTCGAAGATCGGCAGTGCAACTATGCCACCTTGGCTCAGCACAACATTGAAAGAAGAACTAGCCGTGTTGAAAACAGCTTTGCAAATAATGGAAGCAGAAACAGAAGGAAAAACAAACGGAAAAGAATTACCGCCAGCGGAAATTGCCAGTAAATACAGCGGCAAATTAGCCGCACTAGCCGAAGCGCATGGTTTTATTCCAGTGTTTTTGTTCAACTCGCCTTGGGATGAAAAGCACTACGCTGAAGAAATCGCCAGCGAAGTAAAAAAAGGAAGGGAAAAACTCACCGCAAGAATAAAAGAGCTGGAAAACTTCGAGGAAAACACGCGAAAAGAAAACGAAGCTGTAATGAACGGCGTTAAATCGCATGTCCCGGAGATAATTCGCATCCTTTCATTTACACGCAACGAAGCGGAGCTAGTTCTCAGCTACTGCCAGTGCAAACTAGCGCCGTTTTACAAGGAGATCTGTAAACGCCTGCAAATTTCAACTAACCAAATGCGGCACTACACTGAAAACGAGTTGAAAACTTCAATATTACAAGGAAAAGCAGATGAAGAACTGCTAAACCGCCGCATCGCAGAGGGAATTGGAAACTACACAGATGTCAAAACCGAGCGCCTGCTTACGAGCGAGGAATTCCGCGAACTCTTCAAGCTTACAGGTGGGAAAACAAAAGCTACTGTAAAAATGCTCTGCGCGTTTCCAGGCAAAGCAAACGGAAAAGTAAGGATTGTAAAAAGCGACGAAGACGTCAAAGCATTCCAACAAGGCGAAATCCTAGTTGCACTGTGGACGTGCATTGACCACTTACCAGCGATGAAAAAAGCAGCGACGTTTATAACCGAAGGCGGAGGCATAACAAGCCACGCTGCTGTAATCGCAAGGGAGTTCAAAATCCCCTGCATCATCGGGTACAAGAACGCCACGACGATTTTCAAAAACGGCGAAGCAGTTGAAATTGATACGGAGAAACTAATAGTAAAGAAGAAAAAATAACTAAAGGTGAAAAAAAATGACTCTAATCGACTTAACAATGACGTTGAACAGCGAAACTCCAGTTTACCCTGGTGACCCGACTCCGGAGTTCCTAAAAATAGCTGAAAAAGCTGAGCAGGGGTACAATGACTACTTGCTGCACATCAATACGCACTTCGGAACGCACATCGACGCACCGTGGCACATGCTAGACGGGGCAAAGAAGCTCAAAGACTTTCCATTGACAACGTTCGCTGGCGAAGCGATTGTTCTAGACGTTAGGGGACAGAAAGAAATTACTTCGGATTTAAAAGATGTGAAAAGCGGCGACATTGTTTTGCTACGCACGGATCACACGAAGAAAATAAACGAAGCGGATTACTTTTCCGCCAATCCAGTTATAAGTTTTAAGCTGGCAGAGAAGCTCATTGAAAAAAAAGTAAAGATGATCGGCATAGACTCATTTTCGCCTGACAACGCGCCGTATCAAATCCACAAGCTACTGCTTTCAAACGACATCCTAATCCTGGAAAACCTCATAAATTTGGACAAGATTTCAAAGCCGCGTTTCAAACTATACGCGTTTCCCCTAAAGCTAGAAAACGACGGCGCACCAACAAGAGCAGTCGCAGAAGTTTAATTCACACATTTAAAATTCGATGGTCAACTAAACAATATAATTTGATTTAAGGTATATAATTTATGAATTCTATTTACAATAATTCTACCTTTGCTAGTGACTATGAAAAAATGCGCTTAGTTTCGCTCAACCCAGAGAAACACCTGGCAAAAAACGCCTGGGAACATACTGAAATGGTAGTGAAAAAGGCACAGGATTTAAGCAACTTAAATAATCTTACTCCTCAAGAAACGGATATTCTGATCAACCTAAGCTACGTACATGACATTGGTAAGATTAATGGAAATGCAAAACCAGAAGAATCCGTCAAACTACTTGAAAAATACGGGAAGTTTGATGAGCAGTTTGTGAATCTAGTTAAATATCACGATACTAATTTGCCTTGGTATCTAGCCCATTTGAAAGGAGAAACACCTTCAGATAAAGCCTGGCGTAAGCTTACGGGAAAAGTTAACCTATTGCTCCTGTGCATTTTTATGGTAGCTGATCGTGCGGACTGCCCAGGAGGTTGGAAAAATAACAAGCCACTAATGTGGTTTCTTGAAGAGGTTAAATCTAAAAAACTGCTCGCTATAGAGTTGGTTACTGAATAGACCGCTATCTCTCTTTTCTTACTTCGCGTCTAATTTTTTCATGCCATTTTTTATCTTTCGTCAAACCATTTTTCAGCCAGTCATCGAGATCCTTAAAAAGAACGGTGCAAGGCCAGATTGGAGAGTTTTCTTTACCCTGCCAAGTTAAGTGCACAACTGCGTAGTATCCATCAGGCAAGATTTTAAAGAGAACATCATCATTGCCAATTCCGTGCCCTATTGGAATAACTTTTTTTTCAAAGAGAACATGTTTTTCACAGATCTCTCTATGTAATTCTCCAATAAGCCCTTTTCCACCTTCTCCCACTGGTGCCCATGGATAAGCCCAAGGTATTTTCTTTTTGATGCTTTCTGCTTGTTGGTAGTCTCCAGACGTTGGGAATAATGGGAAGATCATTTTTTTAAGATGTTTAAGGAACATAAGACCCTATCTCGTCATTATTTCTTATTTAAGCAGTTATTTAAATTTCACTGTGTTTTGTTACCTTGAACCCGAAAGATTCAATTAAGCAGCTAAGTGGTCCTTGACCTCCATAAGGATGAGCTAAGGGGTCAAATTCTAAACGCGCCGTCCTGCCATAGGACAGGAGTTCACAGGACAATAAATTATATTCTGAGCTTTCTATCATCATAAGCATGGAACCAAAAGTCCATTTATCTCCACCCATCTGTCTAGTTAATCCGCTTAATTCACGTCCACTCATTTTTGATTTCTCTGCGTTCTTGAGCTTTTTTAATTGCTCTTCGGTAGGCCACCAAAAATGTTCTAACGCTTTTTTATCAAAGAACTTAAGCCACCGGGCTTCATTTGCATAATCTATGGAATCAGTTTGCTTAGCTTTTTGTAATTCATAGAATACCGTTTGTAGCATTTGAAATCTAGCGCGGTTATCTACAAGAAATTCCAGGTAAAATCCACTAGGCATAATGATTCTATACTAACTATTAATTTAAATACGTATTACAGTTTGCCTAGTTTTAAACAACGCCGCAGAAATCGTTACCAAAAATATTTCATTAGGAAACAAATGTGGAAACGATCTACGTGTGTTCCGACCGCTATTCAATCTTCACTTCTTTTCCTCGCGTGTGTTTTTCGCTGGGTTTCTTTTTCTCGATTACAACTTCCAAGATGCCGTTGTTATAAGTCGCTTTGGCAGTTTCTTCAAGCACTGGCTCTGGCAATTTCAAGGTTTTTGCAAACTTACGCTGACCGTCAGTAACTGTAATTGTAAGTGTATCCGACGTAGTTTTCAACTTAATGTCCTTTTTGTCAACGCCGGGAACCTCAACAATCACACGAATTTCCTTTGCGTGGTTAATCACATCAACCAACGGCTCGCGTTCTTCTTTTACTTCACCTTGGCCAACGTTGCCAAACTTACTTATATGCGGCTTTCCATCAGGTCCAACGCGAATATTAACACCGTAAACAATGGGCTCGCCTGGTCTTAAATTGCCTGGATTCTTCTGCATATCTTCCAGCATTTGATTCATGATTTCATTCATTTGACCAAAGCCACCGAAGTCGCCAAATGGATCTTCACCATCATCCTCATCGTTGTCTCCAAAAAAATCACTAAACCCAAACAAACCGCCACGCCTTTTCCTTCCAGCCATAACATCAACACCTCATTAACAATACAAAAATAACTTAATAAGCATAAGCAACACGCTAATTTAAAAATTTACAATGGAAAAAAAAGAAGTAGCCCCGAGCGGATTTTCGCACCACTCCCGTTCTTTGGGGGTGACGGACCTTTCTTCTGAAGAAAGGGCTGTCTTCGAACCGCTGTCACAGGCTCCAAAGGCCCATATCCTTGACCGCTAGACGACGGGGCTAGTTATTTAATATTTCTTGTAGTTCAAAGTTTAAAAGAGGTTTTGTTTCAATAAATTAGCCAAAAAGTGAAAAACTATGGACTGCATTTTCTGTAAAATTGTCAAAGGCGAAATCCCAAGCCACAAGGTGTACGAAGACGACGCTACCTTGGCGTTCTTGGACATCAACCCAATTTCAGACGGCCACACGCTGGTGATTCCAAAACAGCACAGCGAAAACCTCCTTGACACAAGTGAAGAAGATGTAAAAGCAGTGGCAGTGGCAGTGAAAAAAGTTGCTAAAGCAACTAAAGCAGCAATGCAGTGCGACGGGATAAATATTCTGCAGGCAAACTTCATTGCAAGCGGGCAAAGCGTTTTCCACTACCATGTGCACATTGTGCCGCGAATGGAAGGCGATGGGTTACAATTATGGCCGCCTACTAGGCACATTGGCCACGATGCAAAAGAAATAGCTGAAAAAATAAAGCGGCAAATCAAATAGTAAAAAAGCTAGCCGTGCTTTAGCTTCAAAAATACTATTGCCAACACTAGCGCTAACGTAACTACATTTGCAGCGATGAGTGGAAGCGAAGAGATCAAAAACCCGTAAACAAGCCAGAGGAAAATGCCAAGCGAAGTGAGGATATACGTATTCAAACTAATGTCGCGAGTTGACTTGGTCTTCCACGCTTTCAAAACCTGGGGAAGAAACGCCGCAGTAGTGAGAAAAGCAGCTGCGAAGCCAATAAGTTCCACAAAAGTCATGTTTAAATTACCGTACCGAACTATAAATATGCAAATTAATGCATTTACGTTTTAGTTTTTAGGGAGTTGAAATTTTAATGGGCAGAGTAAAGGGTACACATATAAAGAGAATGGCAAAGCAGATATTTGGAAGGTTTCCAGGCGAATTTCCAGGAACGTTCAGCGCCAACAAGAAAAAGCTCCGGTCAATGGGGCTAGTAATGACGAGCAAAATCGAGCTAAACAAACTAGTCGGCGAAGTAACCGCACTTGTAAAACGCGCTGTAAAAAGGCAGAAAAGCGAAGAAGCAACTGCTTAATGCGCTTACGTGAGGAAACATTAAACAACTAATTAGCGTAAGCCCCAAAAACCTTTTAAAGTATGACTTGTCAAACTAATAAGGTGGACAAGTATGACTTTTGTAAATATGACTATTAAAGGTTTAGATAGGGAAAAGTATCGCGAGATAAAAAGCATTGCCGCAAGGGAAGATGTCAATGTGGGCGAAATAATGAACGAAGGCATGGCAAAAGCCATTGAGGAAAGGAAGCACAAAGTGAAGAAAATTAACAAAAACGACCCGCTGTTTAGCGGAGCGTGGTCAGTTGATTATGGCGTTGACACAGATGTCATAAACGCCGATAAGTATATCTACCAGTAAAATATGAACGTGAGATTAAATGACTATTTTTCTCGACACAGGGGTAATAGTGGCGCTTGACAACCAGAGAGATCCAATGCACAAAGCAGCTATTGAAAAAATGGCGCAAGTTAGAAGCGGGGCTTATGGTAACTGGGCGTATACAAGCGACTACATTTTTGACGAATCACTTACCTTATCCTTTGCGCGAACTGGAAACATGGAAATAAGCAAAGAATTGGCAAAGAAATTACTGGCGGCAAAAAGTTTAACAATATTACATGTAACTGAAGACGTTTTTCGAGAAAGTACTAATTTTTACATTGCGCAATATGGCAACCTCAGCTTCACAGACTGCATTTCAGTTCAACTAATGAAGGAAAATGGCATTGAATACATCGCGACTTTTGACGCTGGGTTCAAAAAAATACCGCGGATTAAAGTAGTGCCTTAAATTCCAAAGTGCTTTTCCAGCAAAAACTTAAACTCGGGGTGGAACTTTTCACACCTTCGTGAACCTTATGGCGACTAGTGTTTCTTCGACTTGTACAGACGCGTCGTTCTCCCCGCCTTCTGCAGCGAAGTCAACGCCCTTTGCGCCAACGTGTTGGCATAATTCCGTTTTCTTTTCTTTTAAGTATTGAAGCAGTTTGGCGTCTTCAGTGTGGATGAACAGCGAAACCCGGTCGCTTACGACGAGTCCAGTGTTTTTCCTTGCGGCTTGGATGCTGCGCACAACTTCCCGGTAAAGCGATTGAAGGACAAGTTCTTCGTCGCGTTTTTCTGAGACAAAAACTTTGCCTTTGCTGAATTCTTTTGCAGCGAAGCCTTTTCCAAACTCTTTTTCAGTAAGCACAACTTTTTCGCAGTTGTTCAACTTACAAAGCACAACTTGGAGGGCGGAAAGCACGGAGATTAGTTGTTCTTGCTCTTCTTTCTTACAGTAGACATGCACTTCGCGAACAGGCCAGCGTAATTTGAGGCCAGCGGCTTGTCGGCAAGCGTTGCCTGCTTCAGTTATTGAAAGCGCAAGTGACATGTTTTTCTCAAGCGATTCGTCACGTTTACCGCCAATTGGATATTGAGCTAAGTGAACGCTTGCTAATTTGTTTTCGGCGACGGAAAATCCCTTCAGCTGTTGGAATATATACTCGGACATAAATGGCGTAATTGGCGCAAGTAGTTTTGCAGTTTGGTACAAGGCAGTTAGCAACACTCGTTCGCACTGGTGTTTCGACTTCGCATCTGCGTTTGCATTCATGCGGTCACGTACAAGTTTGATGTAGGTTCGGGAGAGGTCTTCTGAAATGAAGCGCATTGCTTCGCGACCAACTAAATGGAACTCGAATTTTTCGAGGTGACCGGTAACTGCAGCAACGGTTGAGTTCAAGCGCGAAAGTATCCACTGGTCTTCAAGTGGAAACGCGGAAACTTCTTTTTCTTCAACTAGCGTCAACTTTGCAGCTTTGCTACCATACGTATCAAAGAATGTAAATGAGTTCCACAATATCGATAGCGCTTGTTTTACTTTTTTCGCTTGTTCAAAGGAGAACTTCTGCACTTCCCACGGCGCAACTTCGCTGCAGAAATACAATCGTATAACGTCTGCGCCGAGCTTTGCAATTCCCTCTTCAGCTGGAACTACGTTGCCAATGCTCTTGCTCATCTTCTCCCCTTTTTCGTCAACTACCCAGCCCATCATCGCGACACTTTTATACGGCGACTTATCAAACGCGCCGACGCTGCACAACATAAGCGCGTCAAACCAACCGCGCACCTGATCCTGCGCTTCGCTGATCAAGTCAACTGGAAACATCTCTTCAAACAATTCTTTGTTCTTAAACGGATAGCCAAGCGAAGCCCACGGCGCAATGCCGCTGTCGAACCAAACTGTAAAAATGTCCTTTACGCGGTGCGAATTGCCACCGCATGCGCTGCACTTCAACACTATTGAGTCAACCGCATGGCGGTGAAGGTCAGTTAAACTTTTTTCGCTTATCTTCTCGACGCTCTTTTCCACTAACTCTTTGCGGCTTCCAATTAACTCCTTTGCATTGCATTTCTCACAGACCCAAATTGGCATTGGGATACCCCAGTAACGCTGCTGCGAGAGGCACCAGTCTTCCCTATCGGCGATCCAGTTCTGGAACTTAGTTTTGCCAAACTCAGGCAACCAATTTATGTTTTCATTTTCAGCTAAGATTTTTTCTTTTATTGGATCAACTTTCAAATACCACTGCTTGCTAACCCTGAAAATCAACGGGGTTTTGCAACGCCAGCACACCGCTGCACGGTGGGTAAAGTGGTCAGCGTGGAGTAGTTTTCCTTGCTCTTCCAATAAGTCGATTATCAACTGGTTGGCTTTGAACGTAGTTAAGCCGCTGAATTGGCCAACGGTTTTGTCGTACTTTCCCTTTTCGTCAACAGGAGAAACAATTGGCAAACTGTAATGTTTTCCAACGAAGTGGTCAGTTTGCCCATGGCCAGGCGCAGTGTGAACTAAACCGCTTCCGGCATCCATTGTGACAAACTCTTCATATTCTTCAGAATCAGCTTGCGGTGCATTACCGCTAGCCATTGAGTGTTTTTTGTACTTCTTGTTCGCCATAATGCGAATAGAAAGCACAACCTTGTGAGCATTTTTCAAGTTCTTCTGGCAATCTAAATCTAGCAACGGCTCGTACTGCAAACCATCCAAGTCAGCGCCGGCTAACTCGGAAATAACTGCAAACTTCTTGCCAGTTTCCTTTTCCAACGGTTCCAACCGCTTCTTAGCAAAAATGTAAGTTTTACCATCTTCCTTGCAAGTTGCACGGACGTACGTTTCCTCTGGGTGAGCCGCCACAGCTACATTTGCCGGCAAGGTCCAAGGCGTAGTTGTCCAAACTAATAAGTATTCGTCCGCGTTGTGAACTTTGAACTTTATGTAAATCGACGGCGACTTAACGTCTTTGTAAGAGTCACTCACTTCGTAGCCAGATAAGCTTGTCTCGCAGCGGGCACACCAATGTATACTGCGGTCGCCTTCTACGAGCAAACCTTTTTCGTGGAGCTTCTTTGCAGTCCACCATGCGCTTTCGATGTAAGAATCCTTGTAAGTAAAGTAAGGTTCAAAATAACCCTTCCAAGCGCCTAGCTGCTTGTAATAACTCGTCCAGCGGACTTCAGTATTAACTGCTTTTTCTAAACATTTCGCGTCGAACTGCGCTATACCGATCTTGTGCTCGATGTCGCTCTTTGCAGTTACGCCAAGTTCTTTTTCCACCATCACTTCAGTTGGCAAACCATGGCAGTCAAAACCCGCTTGTAAATAAGAAGCACAACCTTGCATTTGGCGAAATTTTGACCAAACGTCTTTGCAAGCAGTTGTTTTCACGTGGCCAACGTGCGGAAGCGCATTTGTATATGGTGGGCCGTCCAAGAGGAAGAACTTCTTCGCCTTCTTATCGCTTAACCTTTCTTGGGTCTTTTGGGGTATCTTCTCAGCTTCCCAGTAAGCACGAACAGCACCTTCCAACTCAGCTGCATTGTAAGTAGTAAGTTTAGGTAAAACCATATCTAATCAATAAACCAGAGGTAGAAATAAGAGGGAAACAAGATTAAAAAGTTAGCAGCTGTGAAAGTTACAAAGGCAAAACAATGACGGCAAAGTTGAAGATAAGCATTGAAGAGCGTAAACGGGCGCTTGACTTACTGGCCGAAGGGCATAGAGTTGAAAGCGCAGCGCGGCACTTACATCAGAATTTTCATCCTGAGCGTTCATTAGACCAGGTGAAGAAAACTTATTTTCCACCAACTGGTTTTGCACACATTTCCGATTTAGTTGGTGCGTCAAAAACTAGAATTGAAGCAAGGTTTCGCCAAATTATTAGAACAAGAGCAAAAATAGGTAAGGCTGGCACTAAAACACTTCGCCGCTTATTCAAAGATTCGAAATTTGCAGCGCAAAATAGAGAACGCGCAAGGGCAAGAAACCAAAAACTTTTCAAAGATCCAGGCTTTAGAGAGAGACATGCAGCGAGAAATCGAGAAAAGTGGCGGAAATATTTTGCAGACGCAGAACAAAGCAAAGCGCATAGCGAACGATCTAGAGAAAGTTTAAAGACATTGCATCGTGATCCGCTTTTTAGAGCCGCCCATGCTGAAAGAATGCGCATCAAAGCTATTGCAGCATGGAGGAACCCAGAATTTCGCGCAAAGAAAACAGAACAAGCAAGACAAATTTTTGGAACGCTACAAACAGAACCGGCTTTTAGAGCAAGGCACGTAGCAAAAATGAAGAAAATGTGGGACGATCCCAAGTACCGTGCGTTGCAAAGTATGAGGGCATCAACAAGACTAAGAGAACTTTGGAAAGATCCACACTTTCGCATATTACAAGAAGCTAGGAACAGATTACAGTCACATAAGGCAAAGCTGGAACGCGCGGTCAATTTCTTTGAAGCACAGCAACCAGGCGCTTGGGAAACAGAAACCGGCGGAAAAGAAAAACGCAGGGCACAAGTAGCGGTCCATGTTCCGCAAATGGAAGAGGCAATTGACACTGCACGACAGATGAAAAAAATGCTCGGCACCTTGCCTGCCAGACAGCGGGTACTGTTATCGCGATTTTTTGAAATTAACCTAGAACACAGCGAAGAAGCGATCAAAGACGCTGAAGACCTACGCCCGCACGAGGTAAAAGCAGAACTCAAAGCCGCAATGGAGACTCTAGCCCAAAACCCAGTGTTGAAAAAGCTACTAGAAGAATAACCCCTTCAAATACACAAATTCTTGCGGATTGTAAAGCCAAGTTTACAAAATGTAAGCGGATTGTAAAGTTAGTTTAACAAAATGTAAGAATTAAGTGCTTTTTTATGCAAGTTGTAAAGTTAAACTTACAAAATGCAAGCGAATTGTAAAGTAGAATTGACAAGATGCAAAACCTTACGCCAAAAACCAGACTACAATATAACCAATCGCGTGCCACTAGCGAAAAGTGAAATCGTTACCAAAAAGGAACAAAATGTGCCATAAATCATACCAAAACAGCACAAAAAAGGCATAAAATGTTACCGAAAAGGAACAAACCCTGATTTCACCGGCAACCACGTGTGCCGAACAGGGGCTACCAGCGTTGCCCCCGAACCCCCAATGCAACCAGCTCGGCCAGAGGTCTAAAAGGCCTCAGCAAAAACCGCTGTTTTTGACTGAGTCATAATGCCGTGGCATTATGCTCATGCGGTCTGAGCGGCCTTTTACCGGCAACTAGGTGTCCCAAATGGGGGGTAACAGCGGCGTCCCCCCACCCCCCCCTCCACCACCACACTCAC
>OBEQ010961487.1_pt1 | contig 15480 bp, 17 predicted proteins | sample 1670901 | NCBI WGS metagenome assembly OBEQ01 (sample SAMEA104232315, study PRJEB22302) | groundwater metagenome | biome: forest; feature: aquifer; material: groundwater | place: USA | collected 2011-08-07 | depth 5.4 m | reverse complement strand
TATGAAACTAAAGTTAATCAGACGTTACAAGAGGGCCCACAAAGAGGGCCGGCGCCATATTCGCCGCCGGCCGTATATTATCCCTATTTTAGGGCTCGTCTTGGGGTTTATTATTGTTCTGGCCGTGCTACTTGGGCACGGCGGCAGCAGCCTAACGCCCAGCGACGCCCACGTGGTTTTTCTCTTCGACGGCGGTAAAAAGCGCACCTTAGATACCAAGGCTAAGACTGTTGGGGAACTGATTAGCCGGGCGGATTTGCACTTAATCGAACAAGACGTTGTTGAGCCGGCGCTTTCGACGCCAATCCCCGAAGATAACTTCCGTATTAACGTCTACCGCGCGCGTCCGGTAACGATCATTGATAACAACCAGAGCCGCTTAGTAACGCTAACCGCCCAAAAAAGCCCGCGAGTGGTGGCCGAAAGCGCCGGCCTGACTGTTTACCCCGAAGACACGGTTTCCTTTGGCCAGGGCAGCCTGAAAGAAAACGTCATTGGCGAAAAGGTTTTAATAGACCGCGCCAACCAGATTTTACTCAACCTTTACGGCACGCCATTAACTATCCACACGCACGCCAAAACCGTCGGTGAACTACTCAAGGAACGTGGCGTTAAGATAGCCGAGGGCGACAGTGTCCAGCCTGTCGAATCCACACCGGTTACAGCAGATTTACAGATTGCGGTTATCCGTAACGGCACCCAGGTAGCGACCGTCGAAGAAGTTATTCCGGCTCCACAGCAAATTATCGAAGACGCTAGTTTAAGCTTTGGCACGACAGTCGTCCGGCAAGCCGGGTCGCCCGGTAAAAAAGTCGTTACTTACCAAATTAAAACCGAAAACGGCAAGGAAGTCGGCCGGACAGTTATCCAAGAAGTTATCCAACAAAACCCGGTACCAAAAATTGTCGCCCGTGGCAAGACAGTCGATATAGCCGGTGATAAAACGTCGGTTATGGCCGCCGCTGGCATTAGCTCAGAAGACTACGGGTATGTGAACTTTGTGATCAGCCGCGAATCCAACTGGAATCCAAACTCTCGCAATGCCGGCGGCTGCCTGGGCCTGGGCCAAGCCTGTCCTGGAAGTAAACTAACTGCCGCTTGCCCCAATCTCGATGCCGTTTGCCAGCTACGCTTCTTTAGTGGCTACGCTGACGGCCGTTACGGCGGCTGGAGCGGCGCATACTTATTCTGGCAAGGTCACCACTACTGGTAATCAGACCTTTACGCCGCGCTGGCTCTTCAAGTATCTGATATTCAACATTCCATTTTTGACTCGATCGAGTCAAAAATGGAATTAAGACAGTAGTAAAAACTTAGGTAAATTTTGAGATTGCGTTTCATCCAAACACAGAGCCGCTTTGCTGATAATGCTTGCGCAGAGTTTAATCGTAAAATATAGTTCCTCAGATGGTAGAAGCGAAAAAATCGTTGGGGCAACATTGGCTGACAGATGAAGTAACGCTTCAAACAATCGTTGACAGCAGCGGCGTGACAAAAACCGATACGGTACTTGAAATCGGGCCAGGCCAGGGAACCCTCACAGCCAAATTATTAGAAACCGGCGCTAATTTAATCGCCATAGAGCTAGACTCAAAGCTGGCTGCCAATCTGGAAAAAAACATACTCCACCACAATCCTCAAATTGCAAGGACTGTCCTTGCAAAGCGCTTAATGATCGTAGAGGAGGATATTTTAGAGTTTGATCTAGCCAGGATAGTACCTGGATATAAGGTCGTAGCCAATATTCCGTATTATTTAACGAGTAAGCTTCTGCGGAAGTTGAGCGAATCGACCAATCCACCAGAAACTATTACTTTGCTTGTCCAGAAGGAAGTCGCCGAAAGGATTTGTGCTGGCCCCGGACAAATGAGCTTGCTGGCAGTTAGCGTGCAGCTGTATTACGAGAGCAAGTTGGGGCAAAAAGTAGCGGCTAGCTTATTCACACCGCCGCCGAAGGTCGACTCCCAACTGGTTATGTTAGAACGCCGCCAAACACTATTGTTTAAAGATCTAGATTCACCGAAGTTCTTTCGGATTGTCCGGGCCGGCTTCTCCGAGCGCCGTAAAAAACTGCGCAGTAGCTTAAGCGGCGGGTTACAAATACCGAAAGAGCAGGCTGACGAATTGTTACGAAGATCTGGCATAAACCCTGGCGCCCGGGCTCAGGAGTTATCACTAGAGCAGTGGCATAACCTTTATTCGGCGTTTGAAAAATAATCGCCCTGCTCTTTTAAAATACTTGACTAGTTAAGTATCTATCAGCTATCATTCCGCTAGAGGTAAATTATGAAAAACAGTTCCCAAAGTTCGTTTAGTCCCCTGCTCCACCTGACGTATGTTTTACAACACTTATCAGATGAAAACTTGCTCGCAAGCGGTGGCGTAGGGCTGTCGCAGACCCGGATAATGAGCGCTCTGGCCGAATCCTCCGCCAGTTCGCAAAGCCGCGTCGCCCGCGAGCTGCACCAAACCGAAGCTAATGTTAGCCGCCAGCTGAAGGAAATGAAAAAGCACGGGCTAGTAAGTGTCGTCCGTAACAAAAAAGACGCCCGCCAGCGTGACGTTAAGTTATCGGCTAAAGGCGCGCGCAAATATAAAGAGGCAGTGAAGACGTTAAATGCCCAACAATCTCAATTGTTTAAGCTACTCGACAAAAAAGACCAAAAAGCCTTCGACCAAGCCGCCGGCAACTTACTATCAGCGCTAAATGTTCCAAGTTCCGCCCGCAAACTCGGCAGTTGATGAAAAGCGTGTTAGTAGCAGGGGTATTTTTAGTAGCGATATATTTTGTCTTAATTTTAATCGGGCTATCGATAATTGTTGGTTTCGCACTTTCCATGGGAACTATATTGAGCCTACTAATTGCTGTAAAGTATCGCCGCTGGCTCAAGAAACAAACCAAAAATACTTAACTAGTTAAGTATTTTTTATAATCAAAAAAGCACTAGAGAATGCCTCTAATGCTCATTTGGTGGAGCTGCCGGATACTGCCTCCGGGTCCGATTGATAACTTGCTTGATAACTACAGGTTTAGGTCGCTTGAAATTTCTTAAACCGGCTTATAGAAACGACCGAAAGCAAGCCAGCTAAAGCCCGTTAAATCTTAGTTAACTAGTGGTGGGCAGCCGCTAGTTAAAGCATTCAGATAATATGACACGCGCTAAGGCACTATCTGACGTCGTGCCAGGCGTGGTCCCAGTAATTAAGCTGGAACTGTTGCCAAAGAGAATGCGCGGGGTGTAAAAACACTCGCTACAAAGCTCTTTAGGCGGTTAAATGCTGTTGCATTTATAGGTTAATCCGGCTAACGTGCAGATTAATCCGACCTGCCATCAAGCTTGTTAAAGTTCAACCGTCGAGCTTAAAATTCAGCCCCTCGTCGGAATTGACGTGCCGGCTTCCATAAACAAAAAAATTTGTTTACTTCCAACCTCAGGTCGTTTCCTCCTCTTCAATTTTACAAAAGTCTGCTAAAGCACGATTTTGCAAAACTGGGAGAACAAACGACCACTGTCAAATCCAAAGGGCGGGTGAATTTAAGGTGCAAAAACCATCGGACGGTACATAAGTATTATAACATAAACGCTAAGGTAATTAAAGAAACTGCTTATGTTCCTAATTCAGCGAGGTAATCTCTTCTGAGGTTGACTCGGAATAAATATTATGCTAATGTATATGGATTGTTTCTTATGAATCCTGGGTTTGTTTAATTAATTACTTTGGCTTCATCCGATAAAGCAATTAAGTAAATTAAACAAGCAAAAGGATTCTTTTTTTATGGCTTCATATTATTCTACTAAACCTCGCTACGGCGGCCGGGCACAACAAGGCCAAAGCGGCAGCCGGAAACCGCGCAAACAATATATTCATCCGTCTAAATTCGTTCAAATAGCCACTTCCCAATCAGCGGCTCCCTATTCGCCGGTCCATACTTTCGCTGATTTTGCTGTCGCGCCTTTGATTAAGAAGAATATCGCCGCCAAAGGCTTTGTCCGCCCCACGCCTATCCAAGACCAGACAATTCCGCTGGTTCTAGAAGACAGGGACATTATCGGTATCGCCGATACCGGTACTGGTAAGACGGCGGCTTTTGGCATTCCGCTCTTGCACCAACTGATGACTAATCCAACTGATAAAACGCTTATTATGGCGCCGACCCGGGAACTGGCGCAGCAGATTGATGAAGATTTTCGGTCTATTGCCCGCGGCAGCGGGCTTCTAGGCGCGTTGCTGATTGGCGGCGTTGGTATCGGCCCGCAGATAGGGGCGCTGCGCGCCAATCCACAAATTATTATCGGCACTCCGGGCCGCATTAAAGACCATATAGACCGCGGCACTCTGCAGCTAAATAGTATTAATAAAGTCGTATTAGACGAAGTTGACCGCATGTTGGACATGGGTTTCATCAATGCCATTAGGCGTATCCTTCAGGAGTTGCCGACTCATCGCCAATCTTCATTTTTCTCAGCCACTATAGATGTTAAGGTAGCCGAACTTATAAAACAGTTCGCAAAAGACCCAGTTACCGTTTCGATTAAAAGTAACAGCAGCAGCGAAAATGTTAACCAGGGTGTAATAACTTACATATCCAAGGAAGAACAGATTGATAAGCTGCATAACCTCCTGCTTCAAAGTGAAGTAGAGAAAATCCTGGTTTTTGACGAAACCCAGCGCAGCGTGGAACGTCTCAGTAAGGTACTCCTAAGCCGCGGCTTCAAAACTGACGCCATTCACGGCGGTAAATCGCAGGGCCAGCGTAAACGGGCCCTAAGTAAGTTTAAAAGCAACGAAGTTAATATTTTAGTAGCCACGGACGTCGCCGCCAGGGGAATTGACGTCAGCGACATTACGCACGTTATCAACTATTCAATTCCCCAATCATACGATGACTACATTCACCGTATTGGCAGAACCGGAAGAGCCGGCCGTATCGGCCATGCCCTAACGTTTGTAGCTGGCTAACCTTAAATATAAAAAGCCGGTTGGCTTGTTTACCAACCCGCTTTTTAAGAGAGTCACAAAATAATATTATTGGACGGTGGGCCTTTGGCCGGCGTCTTCTTGGGCCTCACGGGCGGCGCTTTCACCGGCTTCATGAGTTGGATCCTCATTCGGCTTAAATGTTCCGCTCGGCGTAGCGGTACTGCTGCCGTTGGTGGTCGAGGCGGCCGGCGAAACTTGCGTATCGCCTTGCGCAGCCGCAGTGGTGCCAGTTGATGCTGTCGCGGCGCTGGCTTGCAGACTGCTTATTGCAGCACCTCCGACTGCCCCTAGCGCCGTAGAACCTAAAACTAGGCCTGGTAGTATTATTTTATTTTTTAAACCCATTCTTCTCCTTTTGCGGCTTTAGCCGCCTGATTTATTAATATTGTTGCCTTTTGGTCCGTTAACACTGGGGCCGACGATTTGTCTTTAAGCTTCTTCCAGCGCACAACCAGGTTGGCATAGGGAAGATTAGCAAAGCATCCTGGCAAAAAGCTTAAAGCCCCAAGGAGGTTGTATTAAGCAGTAAATAATGGTATAGTATAGTTATGAGCTATCCTAGTCCTGAAGATAAAGCCAGAGGCGAATATCAAGACGGCAGCCTATTATTTGTTGCCTCGGCGATCGTAGATCGGCGCATACTAGAAAAGCGAGAGAGGCAAGAAGCTATCTATCAACTTATGGGGCCGGAGCCGACGCCCCAAGCTCGATCAAAGACGCGGCTGGAAGAATTATTAATTAATGCCCGACGTTATTATCTGGCGGCCCTTCTTGGGGGAAAATCTGTTGACCCGCCAGAAGTATACGCCGCAGAACTCGTAAGAAATTTAGCGGACGAAGACTTAAATGAAGTATTAATAATGGCTTCAAGAGATATCGGCGAAATAGGCGAGGATGAGGAAGTAGATTTAACAAGCGATGAGACTAAAGAGGAATTAGAACTCGGGCGTCAAGCTTTAAGGGAAGGAATATTCTCAGGTCAAAAAGCCTCTGCAGAAGCTTCCTTACTAGGCGAACTAGAGCTTGTGGCTATGTATAAAGCTGCCGAGGAGCTTGCGCGGGAGAGCGGGCTGGATGTAATAAGTTTTTTCCAGGACGACGAACTATACGCAACTCTTATCCGCCGAATGTATACGCCTGAGGAGCATGCCCAGCGGGCCATAACAGCGGCTCACGAATTCGACGAAGGGGCTGTTATTAAAATAAAAACCAATAACGCAGTTATAGAGGCCAGGTCAGAGGCCATCATGAGAGACAAAGAATTGCCCGTGGATGAGGCACGAAGTATAAGGGAAGACGTGAGAGCAACTGCTGATCCGGAAGAAATCGCCGAAGGCTTAAGAAATTACCAAAACGATATGGCCAGGATTTTAGAAGCTGAACTACAGAGGTTTTGGGGCGAGGGAGTATTAGCGGCTCTGCCGGCCGAGCTTAGGCAGCAGATTGAGGCATTAAAACCTTCCCTTACTATCGAAGAAAAGAGAGCAGCCTTTGTGCAGTCATATTGCGCCGCGCGAGGTATAAAGGTTCACCAGCTATCCATGGAACAAATAGTAGAAATTAATGACAGCCCTGATTGGCAGAACCCGCGCTAAATCTATGATTGGCCTTTGCTATCATTAGCAAGCATAAGAAAAATGGTTATCACTTTTATATAACCGGCTTTTTAAATAATTTCTTGTCTTGCTCATGCTTGCGTTACATGACGCCCGGCAAATATGCTAATAGGCGGAGGTATTGTGGTAAGGAAAGATTTTGATTCGTTTAGGGAGCTTACTGGTGGTCAATCCTCCGAGCCCGGAGTTCCCTTGGCTGGGGCTGAATGGCTGTTGGACCCGGAAAGCCTGGTTGACTGGACGGTTACGTTTTTTGGGTTGTGGTATCAAGTCCAAGCCGGGATATCTCTTGAGCATTTGGATGAGAGGCGAAAAAGGGAGACTGGCTTTGTGGACGAATGTAGGAAATTGGCGGGAATTGTTAACGAACTAAACCGACGCCAGGCATACCAATTCCAACTGACGGTAGGCGATCAGCCCATGATGGGTTGGAAGCTGCCCGAAGAACATTTCTCGCCCGAACCCGAAGAATTACCGCCCGGTTTTCTGCTGCCTTTGATGAGTGCTTCAATCCATCATATATACAAAGAAACGGATATGCCAAAACCAGCCCATTATTATGAATTAAGACAGCTATATGTGGGCAGCGAGGATATAGTAGTTCCAGCTATTAGTTTCGCCGGAGCGCTAGCAGACAATAGCCGGTTGAGCGTCGGTGTAGGCGGAATAGAAGTTTATGGTAGTACGCTGGCTGAAATCGAAAAAGAGGTGGTAGAACCGGCGTCAGAAGATTAAGGCCTATTTTGTTGAAGTAAGCCTTTTATATCTAGTGGCTTCATGACGAAGGCTAAGTGGCCCTTATCATCTAGCGGCCAGTCTTTTTTAGGACGGTCCCAATAAAGTTCCAAGCCATTCTCATCGGGGTCGCGGAGATAAATCGCTTCATGGGTACCGTGGTCGGAAGCGCCATCGACCGGCCAGCCAGCTTTGGCTAATCTTTTAAGCGCGTCGGCTAAATCAATTCGTTTTTTATAGCGGATAGCCACGTGATACAGGCCGGTAGTGCCCGGTGGCGGCGGGCTACCATCTTTGGACTCCCAGGTGTTGAAGCCTAAGTGATGGTGGTAGCCGCCGGATGATAAAAACAGCGCGTCGGGTAGTTCGGCAATGACGTCAAAGCCTAAAATATCGACGTAAAATTTATAAATTCTATCAATGTCCGCCGTTTTTAAGTGGACATGGCCGATATCCACACCGCGGGGGATGGAGTTTTTGCTCCTTTTTATGGGCTTGACCATGCCTTTATTTTAAAAGCCGATAGATTCCTTGACTAGGATAATAGTTACACGCTCCGTCGTTTCTTTCCGGTAAATCAGGATTTTATTAAGCGAGGAGTTAACGCCGTAAGCTTTTAGGGCTCTTTTATTCTCTAGGCGAAAAGCATGGTTTTCTACGCGGTCAAGGGCTTCATCCAGGTCTTTGACTATTTTTTGGGATCCCACGACCCAAATAACGTTGCTAGCACCATAAGCGTAGCCGGGTAGTTGGCTGCCGGAAGCCGAAGCGATAACTACCTGGCCGTCTTCGGTAACAGCGTGGACACTGCCGAGGGCGTAATCGGCGCCGGAGCCGAGGCGTTTCATTTCGACTGCTTTATCCGGGTTTCCAGCCAGCGGCATAAATTTATTTCGGACTGATACGTACCTACCGGACTCGTTGATTTCTTGGGCGATACCGGCCGTATCTAAAGTAACCGAGGTGTTAGTCAAGACCTCGGAGCCCTCTGGTATCAATTTCTCGACTAGTTTTTTAGCTTCGGCTAAATTTTCTACTACCTTAACTTTAAAACCGTTCTCGGTAAGTGCCTCTTTGGCATTGTCGATTTCTTCGTCTGAAGCTATTTCGTGATATGTCGTTGCTGGGGCTATTTGGAGCATAATTCCCTCCTATGCTATTATTTGTATAGTATTAACTATTACTATACTATATTAAGTAAAGTAACTATGCAAGTTAAAGTATCAACCAATCCTAAAATCGAAAAGAACCCCGGCTGCGTGGCTGAGGCAGTAGCTATTATGGGCAATAAATGGACAGCCCTTCTAGTAATGGAACTGGCCAAAGGCCCGGGGCGCTTTAGCGCGCTCGAGAATACTTTAAATGGCATCAGTCCGCGGACGCTTTCACAACGCCTTGATTATCTAGAACAAAAAAATGTGATAACTAAAAAAAGTTTCGCTGAAGTGCCGCCGCGCGTTGATTACAAGCTAACTTCCAAAGGCCTGGATCTTATTCCCATCCTAAAAAGCATGGCCGCCTGGGGCGACAAATACCAGCCTAAACACTTCTAGAAAATGGCAGGACTGTCACTTAAAAATACCGGCCAGGTAAGTTTGGGTGACCTAACGACCAATCGGCTGGGACTCGGCACTAACTGGATTTCTGATAACGAAGATTACCAAGAACTAAACGATATCTAAACGATCTGATCTTGCTCGTGCTTGCAAATACCCTGCGAGATATATAAAACTAGAGGTATGAGGTCAATTCCATATCCTGAAGGACCATTCGAAGACTACTCTAGACTAATAAAACCCGGTGCGGCCCGCGATTTAGGGCGGATATCCCTCCCCGAACCGACCCAAAGAAGACTATCTTTTGCCGAAAATGCGCCCAACATTACAGATAACCATTTTGCCGAACTTTTAAGCATTGTTAAAGGAATGACTCCAGCCGAATCAGCTTTCTATAACCGAGAAATAAAAGACTACAACCCTGAAGAACTGCGCGAGGAGTTAAAAGCTGTTTTTAAAGCTAGTAATGTGGCAAGTCTAGTCTACAACGCGGTAGAGGCCGGTTCATTATTAATACCGCCGAAGCCACCGCGCGAAAAAGACTATAAACCTCCTGGTTTAAGCTCTCGCCAACGAGAGATTCTGTTGCTCATCGCCCAAGGCTACACTTCTGCAGGAATTGGGCAGGAGTTAGGGACTTGGGGAATGACTATTGCGAGAGAAATTAAAGAGATTCAAGTAAAATTAGGGGCCGACAACCGGGCGCAGGCAGTCTATAACGGCCTAGAACAAGGAGTTTTACCATTGCCTCGAAATCAAGAAACCCGCTAGACGCGTTTTTTGAGCATTAACTTTAAGTTCGAAATGTAATGGTTCGGGTTGAGTGTGGGGTGAGATTTTAGATAAGTCAGGTGAAATTCGATAAAAGACATTTGATGAGTAGGCCATTTTTCGATGTTACCTTTATAAGCTGGCTTAGTCACATAGATAGAATTAGCTACCAATAGGTTCAGGGCCGAAACTATCTCATCTTCCGGCATATTATTTATAAATCCGTCTTGCTGCTGCGCACCCATTACTTCTATTATCCTCTCTTTGGCCCAGATCACCTAATTAGGTAATACCTTAAGAGGTGGGGTATAATGGTATATGACTAGACAACTACAACACTAAACGTCAAGATTGGGAGTCGCATAAAGATTGTTGTTGGACTTAGGGACCTAGGAAGCAACAACTAAACGAAAGGACATTTTAATGTCAGTACTTAATACAACTTCTTACCAAGACGATCCAACAGAAACACCAACAGACGCGCCCGTCACAGACGCGCCTGCGACAGATGAAAAGCCAGAACAAGTTTAGATATATAACGTTCGGACAAGAAATTTAAGGAGAACTAAGAAGAAATGGCAACTAAACTATACGTAGGTTCATTGGCCTACAGCATCAATGATGACAAACTAAAAGAAATTTTCGAGGCTATCGGGGCAGTTACATCTGCACAGGTCATCGTCGATCGCGACTCAAACCAGTCTAAAGGCTTTGGTTTTGTCGAAATGGGTTCGGAAGAAGATGCCCAAAAGGCAATCAAAGAACTTAATGGCAAAGAAATCGACGGCCGGGCGATTATGGTCAACGAAGCCCGACCCAAAGAAGACCGACCGCGAAATTCATTCGGCGGCGGCGGTGGCGGTGGTGGATACAACCGCGGCGGCAGCGGCCGGTACTAAACCTCCGATAAACTTGAAAACATTTTAAGTTAACGCTCAATTGCTTCTAGGCTTGTCTTAGAAGCTTTTGCCCGTCATAATCCATATATGAAAAGGGCGGAACAAAAACTGGATAACACGGTCGCTATTCTTGATGCCGGCGCGCAATACGGTTTTGATATTGAGCAAAAGATAAAGCGCTTGGGTTTTAGGGCTGAAAAATTGCCCTTTAACACGCCGGCCAAAGACCTGAAAGGCTACGGGGCGCTAATTTTATCGGGCGGCCCCGAGAGCGTTTACGACGAAACCGCGCCCAAGTATGATCCAGAAATATTTTCGCTGGATAAACCCTTGCTTGGTATCTGTTACGGTATGCAGTTAATTAACCACGTGATGGGCGGCGAAGTTAAACCTTTAGGCCGGCGCGAGGATGGCTATACCACGGTCAAAGTTCAAAATGACCGGCCAATTTTTAGCGGGCTTAACCCCGAAGAAGAGGTAATTATGAGCCACGGCGACAGCATTTTAAAACTGGCGCCTGGCTTTGAGCAGATAGCCGCTTCGGGCGGCATTATTGCCGCTATGGCGGCCAAGGACCGGCCAGTTTTTGGTTTGCAGTTCCACCCCGAAGTTTCACTGCCCGCCGGCCCGAAAATTTTAGATAATTTCTTGACCAAAATCGCCGGTTTGGAGGGCGGCTATAAGTTTACGATCGGCGAATTCGCCGAAGAGGCTATAGCGGAAATTAAAGACGAGGCCGGCGGGCGCGAGGTTTTGGCGTTCGTTAGCGGCGGCGTCGATTCGGCGACACTGGCTAAATTACTCGAAGAGGCTCTGCCGCGCGAACAAGTCCACCTGGTTTTTATTGACACCGGTTTTATGCGCCAAAACGAGCCCGAAACGGTTAAAGAACAGCTGAAGCAAGCAGGGATAGACATTGAAGTTTTCGACGCCGCCGAAATTTTCGCCAAGGCAACGATTGAAGTTGACGGCCAAACAACTCCGCCATTAAACGAAGTTACTGACCCCGAAACCAAACGCCAGATAATCGGCGATACCTTCATAAGGGTCCGTGAAGAGATGGCTAAGAAGCTAGGTCTTGATCCGGACACCTACATATTGGCCCAGGGAACGCTTTTCACCGACCTAATAGAGAGCGGTTCCAAAGAGGCCAGCCAAGCAGCCGATACCATTAAAAGCCACCACAACGATTCGGCCCAAGTCCGCCGGCTAAGGGGCGACAAACGGGTTATCGAGCCGCTTAAAGTTCTGCAAAAGGACGATGTCCGCGAACTGGCGAAACACTTAGGGCTGCCGGAGGCCATAGCCAGGCGCCAACCCTTCCCCGGCCCCGGCCTGGCGATTCGCGTAATTTGCGCCGAAGGGCCGTACATGGAAGATGATTACAGCCAAATTAGCGAGGCTTTAGGCGAGTTTAAAACGGACGAATTTGAGCCGGTCCTACTACCGGTTAGAACCGTTGGTGTCCAGGGCGATAAGCGGACCTACCGCTACCTAGCCGGCATCTCCGGCAAAAAGGATTGGCCTAAATTAGTCGCGCTAGCCCGCGAAATCCCCCGCAAGGTCCATGGCGTTAACCGCCTGGTTTACATCTTTGGCGAACCCGTAAAAGGGCCGGTTAAGGAAGTTACGCCGACGCATTTAGCGAAGGATACCGTGTCCCAGCTGCGGGAAATCGACCACGCGGCCAATGCCATACTTAAAAGGCACGGATTGGACCGCTCTTTAAGCCAGGTACCGATAATTATGTTTCCGGTTAATTTTGGACAAGCCGGCGGGCGGTCTATTGGCATCAGGACCTTTATGACAGAGAACTATAAAACCGGCGATATCGCCGTGCCGGGCAAAGATATACCCGAAAAAGTATTAGATGAAATTGTCGTGGCGGTTTTGAAGTTTCCGGGCATTTCGCGGGTTGTCTACGACCTAACGTCCAAGCCGCCGGCCACCACGGAGTGGGAGTAGCCTTTTAGTCTTAGGATCGGATTCGTCTTCGATTTCGTGGCCGATTATTTCTTCGATTAAATCCTCGATAGTCACGACGCCGACAATTTTATCGTCGCGTTCGACGGGCATTAAGTGCGAGTGGGCGTTAATAAACTTGCGGAAGAGGGTGTCGAGCGCCGTCATGCTGCCGATTATAACGGTGGGGTGTAAGGGGAAATCACTAACCCGGTAGACGCGGTCATCAAAATCGATGTCGAGCAGATCCTTAAGCAATAGAATCCCGTAACACCTGGTTTTTGCGCTATCTAAGATAGGAATGCGGCTATGGCCGGCGGCTTTTAGCTCGTCGATCTTGACGCCGTCAATAACCGTCTCCGGCATCAGCCAAAAAACCCGCTTGATAGGCGTCATGATATCTCGTACCCGTTTCTCGCTTAAGGAAAGGGCCCCGCGCATGATTCCGACTTCGTCTACGTCTAGTTCGCTGGTGCCGCCTTCGGAGTGTTCGGAAATGATAATTCCTAATTCTTGACGGCTTTCCAGGTGGGTTATTTCTTTTCCAAGTAATTTATCGAGCAAAAGCTGCAGCGACTTTGAGGCGGGGTAGGTGATGATTATCATCAGTCTAAGCAGCGGCGCTACGCGGGCGGTGAAGGCCAGCGCGTGGCGCGTGAAAACCGCCTGCGGAATCACTTCGCCGAAGACGACGATTAAAAACGTGCTTATAATTCCGGCCATCAAACCACTTAGCCAGGTATCAAGCACCAGTGAAGTAGCTGAAATAACCGCCACGTTAGTTAATAAGATACTGGCTAGGCTGAGGTGGCTGTTACGGCGCAGCGGCAAGACGCTCTTGGCCCTTTTATCGCCTAACTTGGCCTTTCGTTTTAAGTCGGTAACGTCCAGCGACATTAACGCCACGTTTAGCCCGGACGCGATAGCTGACATACCTACTAAAGCCGTAACTTCCAATAAGAGCAGGGGAATATTCATTGTTTACAGCACATGGCGCAGCCGTTCATTAAAAGTTGGGGTGGCGCCGCCGCCGCAAGCCGCCGGGTCCTTACTGGCGTCGGCGCGGGCGGCCGTGGATGCCACGCCGGCAAATTCTTGTTGCAGACCGGCGGAGCTGGTACTACCGAAGTCGACTAGCAGCCGGTCGCGGTCGCCTATTACGCGGCCCGCGACGTTATCCACGGCCTGGCCGTTTAAAATAAAACTGACTTTGTTTTGGCCGTCCGTTAAATAAAGCTTATCAGCGGCCTTAACAAATAGCGGGTTGACCTCCCAACCGAGGTTTTCAAAGAAGTTATTCCAGGTTACGGCGTGATCGTGAACATGGACCAAGTCATTAATATTATCGTGCATATGGGCCCGCTGGTTGGGCGTCATGGTTTTATCGGCCGTACAAGAGCCGACCTCCTCATAATAAAAAGCGTCTTTAAATTGTTCCCTTTGGCCGTTCACGTAGACGGCCAAATTGGCGTGGTAATGGACCCGCTCGGGGCTATAGGTTACGAACCTGACCAAAAGTATTAACAGCCCGCCCGCCGCGAAACCGGCGATTAGATATAAGTATTTTCTAGAAAAAATCGATTTTTTTCCCTTAACCACTAGACTAATTATATCGCAAAACAGTTTATAACAGGCTGTATAATAATAAGTGCCAGTTAATGTGAAGGAGAAGCCTTGAGAAAGTCTAACTTAGCTATCGTGGTGGTGATCGTAGTCGTTTTAGTTGCCCTGGGAGCGTTTATTTTCGGTAAAAGTTCAAAGCCAAAAACTAGTAGTTCGAGCACTACAAATAGCAGTTCCGCGTCTTCGAATGCAACCCCCACTAATACTAGTAATTCGCCATCTAGTACGGGTAGCCAAAGCACAGCTAACGTCATTACCTATAACGGTAGCAGTTTTAATCCGGCTAAATTGACCGTTAAATCTGGCGATAGCGTTACTATCAAAAACACTTCGTCCAAGGACGTCCAATTTGATTCTAACCCCCACCCGCTACACACCGACGACCAAGACTTAAACGTCGGCGTCGTGGCCGGCGGCCAAAGCCAGACGTTTACCGTCACTAAAAAAGGCACGTTTGGCTACCACAATCATCTCGACTCCAGCCAAACCGGCATGTTGGTTATAGAATAGTATTTTCTACTAAGCTGCCACAGCTGTTTTCTCGGGAAGAACAGCCCAAAAAGCGTATAACGGGAAACGTAGGACGTATAACGGGTAGCGTATAACGGGAGACGGGATTATCATTTATCCGTACCCCCGTAATACGTACTACTTTATACGGACTATCGCGGCGGGCTGGCTTTATACGTACTACTTACTACTTAACGGGTTGTCCCATGGGCCGAAGGCCCCTAGCCTAAAAATATTTCTTCTTCGTTGGGTTCTAAATATACTTCCCAGGTGCTTTTCTTTTGTCTAATAACGCCTTCGTGCTCTAGCTCTTTAAGAAGGGCCGTCGTGGTTTCGCGCGTGATGCCTGATAGGTCGGCGATTTCTTGATGCGATAATTTGAGCTTAAGTTCATAAGTATTTGGCCGAACTTTCCGGCCAATCTTACTGATTAAATAAGGCAAAAGTAATGACACCTTATTTTTGGCAGTTTTGTTTTTCATGACCTCTAACTGGTTCATGATGCCTTCATTAGTGGCGCCCATATATTCCATGTAGATATTAGCCTTTTGGGGGTCCGTCTCGATCATTTTTTTAAAAGTGTCATGGTCTAGGAGAGCTAGCGTGGAGTCTGTCAGCGACTGGTAGAAATACCTTAGTTGGTAACTATCCCAATCTAGCGTTAAAGAAAAGGCTATCGGAAAAATGTCGCCTGGGCTGAGGATAAACATTGTCCGCGTGTCGCCGGAATCTAAGATAGTATAGGCCTTAATATAGCCATGTTTAACCATGTAGATAGACGATAAAACATCGCCTTGGTAACAAATTATTTGGTTTTTGGGGTAT
>OBEQ012817370.1_pt1 | contig 15482 bp, 17 predicted proteins | sample 1670901 | NCBI WGS metagenome assembly OBEQ01 (sample SAMEA104232315, study PRJEB22302) | groundwater metagenome | biome: forest; feature: aquifer; material: groundwater | place: USA | collected 2011-08-07 | depth 5.4 m | reverse complement strand
GTTGAAGCCGGCATCCTGGAGTTTTTTCAGCTTCGCTTCGTCTTCAAAGTACTTCAGTTTCTCTTCCCAGCCTGCGTTCACCACGATTTGAGATAAGTGAGAGCCATTGAAGCCGATGATTTCCTTGGAATAATTTCGATAAAAACTGAGCAACCTTCTTAATTTTTCAAATCCATGAGAATATCTACAAATTTTTACGATATATTTTCTAGATCCCAGTATCAATCGATATTCATCAATATTTTCCTTGAGGAACTGAATCATACCGCGTATATCAAGCTCTGCTGACAGCTCAAATATATCCAAGGGGAAAAATCCTATTCCCTTTAGCCATTCCATATCATCCTCGCTCAGCAGGTCGCTCTGAACTGTATCGGAAATTTTCTTTCGCACCGACGATATTTTTTCCAAAAGTTCGGTGTCGGAACATTTAGATTTCTCAAGGCTTTCCTGAATCAGTCGTAAATACAATTCAAATTTTTCTAAAAACGCCTTTTTCAGAATTTCAAAATCGTTTCGATATACTTCATCTACTATTTTTTGAATCAGCGACCGAATGCCCTTCGGAATACTGGAAAAAAATGGGTGGGCAATCTCATTCCTTTTTTTGCGTCCCCCTGCCGGCTTCGTATACTCAACGAGTAATTGTCTTATTTCAATCTCTATTTCCTGATCAGCCATGCTGAAAAATCTATGGAATATATTTAAAGCTAAAGATTTAAGATTGTCAAGTAAACGCCGCATCACCGGTATTTTCCTCACGTCTGTGTGCACCATCGTCGAAAAGCCCAAGGAAGAGAAGTCTGCCCCGATGGGTATGCCACCGGGCGGTATGGGGGGAATGGATTATTAGGAAACACAAAAAGCACCTCGAAAGGGGTGCTTTTTTTGATGGTGTTTTATCTTGACTTATTATTTTTTAATGTTATGTTCAACAACTCTTAAACCTTCAAATATGTCCGAACGAGAAGATAACTGTACAGTACAAGAAACAAATGGATGGGTTTTTGAAAGTTTGCCACACGCCGATGCGGCCTTAGTTTTGGGTGCCGGTTTGAGAAGAAGAGAGCACGATGGAAAACTTCTTGCCGGTCAGGAGTTGAAGATGCGCGCTCTTGCGGCTCTCGAACTTTTGAAGCACGGCAAGATCGATGCCATCATCGTAACCGGGGGCAGCACTGCCAAGGACTCTCTTAGCACCGAAGCAGATGTCATTGAAGAATATTTAGTTGAGATGGGTGTCCCACGAGAAAAGATTTTTAAAGAAACCACGTCAAAAAACACCGCACAAAATATTGAAAATTGCATTGGGATTTTGACAGAAAATGGTATTAAAACAGTTCTCGTGGTAACCAACGAATTTCATGGACCACGCGCAAAACAGCTTTTTCAGAATATTATGAAGAAACACGGTTTGGACCTGGAAGGAGCACCTATTTCTGCTGAAGCAGTTCTTAACGCACGTTCGGCGCATTACAATGGATTGACTGCTCATTACACATTTCCCGAGTCGCTGAAACATTGCCCAAGAAGAGCGATCAAAATGGGAATGCGAGAGCTTTTGCGCCGCATTTTGATTGCAATTGATCCAGGAGATACAATAGCGAAGGCATTGGCAAACAGGGTTCGATAAACGAGAGATGATATGCACTTCTGGCTCCTCATATCCGCGGTGGCACTCCTCGATATCTTAGGAATTACTCTGGGAAAGTTTTACATGACCTCTCAGAAGCCTTGGATTTTTGCTGGAGCGGTCTTGAGTTACGCGCTCATGGGCGCTTTGCTTGTTCTCGCACTCAACTATAAAGCCATGGCGGTGACGAACATTATCTGGGGTGCTCTAACGATTGGGATCGTCACGGGTATCAGCTGCTTTTACTTCAAAGAAAGCATCAGTATTTCACAATTTGTCGGCATTGCGCTCGTGATGGTCGGGATTGTACTGGTCAACAGATAGCTATTCCTTGAATGCTTCTTCCAGATCAAAAAGAAGGTGGATTCTTGCTTTGAAATCAGGCCGATACTTTTCCTCCAAAATACCCATTTTCTTTTTGAGACGGACTTTATCAATCACCCGTATTTGTCGAAACATCATCTTAGATCTCACGGTGAGACCATTCTCAGAAGTAGGGTCAACAATGACATCAAACGAATAGATCTTGGTGATCTGTGACGACAAAGGAATAACGACGGCTGTCGGAGCATGTGGGCTGACAGCGTTTGTTTCCACAACTACGACGGGTCTTTTGCCTCCCTGCTCAGATCCCGTATGCGGCTCGAGATCCGTCATCCAGATTTCAAATTGCTTCAGCTTCATGAATGATCTGGTGATAGGAATCAAAGTCTTCTGCCGCCATTTTTTTATCGCGAGCTTGGTCCTCTTCCGATTCCGCCATGAGCTCTTTTCGAAGACAGTACTTTCGATACAAATCGAGGGCTTTGTTCATCAGCTCTGATTCAGAAATTTTTGAATTTTTAACGTAAAGCTTCAAAAATAACTGATTTGAAGGCTCAAGACGAACCGATGTTGGAGATATTTTGGTAACCATAAAAAATCATCAAACAGAGAGAGCATACACAATTTGACTACAAAATGCAACTACTTCAGCTTCTCGACGAGAGCCAGATTCACCCTTCCCATCGAGTCAACTTCCATAACTTTGACCTTGACCCGATCACCCATGTTGACGACGTCCGTCACCTTGTTGACGCGAGTCTTCGACAGCTTGGAGATGTGGATCATTCCATCCTTGCCACCCGGGATGTCGACAAAAGCGCCGAAGTCCATGATGCGCACGACCTCACCCTCGAGGATGTCTCCGACCTGAGCGACGTAGACCTGCTCCTTGATCATGGCCATGGCTTTTTCACCGGCTTCACGATTCGGAGCGGTCACGAACACGAGTCCTGAATCTTCAATATCGATCTCAACACCACACTCCTTCGTAATCTTCTGAATCGTTTCGCCACCCTTGCCGATGACATTGCGGATCATCTCGGGGTTGATCTTCAGGGTTTCGATCATCGGAGCTCGCGGGCTGAGCTTCGCTCGCGGCATCTCGATGACCTTGTCCATTTCCGCGGCAATGAAGTTGCGAGCAATCTTTGCCTTGGCAAAGGCTTCCTTCATGCGCTCCACGGAAATACCCGAGACTTTGATATCCATTTGAAGGGCCGTGATGCCCTGAGAGGTTCCGGCATATTTGAGATCCATATCACCAAAGAAATCTTCAAGACCTTGAATGTCGGTGAGGATCACATGCTTTCCACTCTCATCATCCGTGACCATGCCCATGGCAACCCCCACCACAGGGGCAGCGATCGGAACTCCGGCGGCCATGAGAGCCAGGGTCGAGCCGCAAACAGATCCCATGGAGCTGCTGCCATTGCACGAAAGGGTTTCAGAAACAACCCGGATCGTGTAGGGGAATTTCTCCTTCGTCGGCAGCATGGACATGAGCGCTCGTTCCGCCAAAAACCCATGACCGACTTCTCTTCGTCCGGTCCCACGATTACCCTTTGCTTCTCCGACGGAAAAGCCGGGGAAATTGTAGTGATGAAAGTAATTCTTTTCGAAATCATTGACATCCATGAGGTCAATAATCTGTGCAGAGCCAGGGCTTCCGAGCGTGACAACGGAAAGCACCTGGGTCTCACCACGCTGAAAAACCGCGGAACCATGGGGGCTTGGAAGAAAATCAAGCGTAATACTGATGGGGCGCACTTCGTCGAGCTTTCGACCATCAACACGCCTGCCTTTCTCCAGAATTGCTTGTCGCATGAAATCTTTGAAGATTTTGTCGACGGCGTCCGTCACATTTTTCTCGGTCCAGATTTTATCGCCACTCTTTTCTGAAGCTTCGATTTTTGGCTTCATCTGCTCAACGACTTCTTTCGTGAGTTCTTTCAGCGCGAGATACACCTCATGCTTACTGGGCTTGAAAAGAGTATCGAGCTTCGCTTGAGCAATAGCTTTGGAGAGCTCCTTTTCGACCGTCTCATTGGGGAGACGAATGACCAGCTCGACCTCAAGTTTTTTGGCGGCTTTTTTCTTCAGCTCTTCCTGAAGGGCACAAAGTTTTTTGATCTCCTCGTGGGCAAGGGCGATGGCTTCAAGCATCTTTTCATCCGACACCTGCTTGGCGCCGGCCTCCACCATCGTCACGGCAGCAGCTGTACCGGCCACGGTGAGCTCCAGATCTCCCTGCTCCACTTGTTCGTAGCTGGGATTCACAATCAGCTCACCATTCATGAGGCCGATGCGAATACCAGCAACGGGAGCCACGATAGGAAATCCGCCCACGATGAGAGCTGCCGAGGCAGCCGTAATGGCATGGGGTCCGGGATCAGTCTTGCCATCGGAAGAAATCACCTGCGCCGTGATGACACAGTCGTTGGCAATGCCCTTCGGAAAAAGAGGTCGAATCGGGCGGTCGATCAAGCGGCACTTTAGGATGGATTCATCGGGAGGACGTCCTTCACGTTTAATGAAGCGACTCCCCTTGATCTTGCCGGAAGCGTAGAATTTTTCTTCGTAATCAACGAGCATGGGGAAGAAATCAACGCCTTCTTTGGCCGGACCCATGCTGGCAGCGACCAAGATGACCAGGTCGCCTAAGGAGAGCGTGACAGCGCCATGCGCCTGAAAAGCAACATGTCCTGTTTTGAGGACAAGATTCTTCCCAGCAACCTGGGTTGAAACTTCAGAAACGATATTTTTCATACAAGAACTGAAAAGGATAAAATGAATCTCCTTTCCGTCCTTAAGTTACAAGGAGCGATGAACTGTTGGCTCAATTCACCAGTACTTGAAACCATGGAACATGAAAAGGATATCAGCACTATCGTAGCAGACTACTTTCGGATTTTCAACTCGCCGAGCAGTGACTCGTACTCTTCCTTATTTTTGCTCTCGAGATAGCGAAGAATCCTGCGGCGTTTCCCGACCATCATGAGGAGACCGCGTCGAGAATGATTGTCTTTTTTGTGACCTTCGAGGTGTGAAGTAAGATTGTTGATCTTTTCGGTGAGGATGGCGACCTGAACTCGAGGAGACCCCGTATCCTTGTTGTGACTCTGAAATTCTCCGATGATGGACTTCTTTTCTTTGCGAACAGCTTTCTTCGAAGGAACTTTGGCGACCTTCTTTGCAACCTTTTTTGACTCATTTTTGGTCGTTTCTTTAGCCTTCCTTTCATTTTTTGCATCTGCCTTTTTTCCTGCAGGCTTTTTAGTTGTTTTCTTTTTGGTCGCTGCCATAGTCAAGAGTGATAAAATAGCCTCGGTAATGTATCAGGAATTTCTTGCTTTGACAAGTTCATTTTTTTTATGAGGTTGTATACCATCCAGATTCGAAAAATACCAAGTTTGCTCACCTATCAATCTTCCGAAGAAATGATGCCAGGATCGTTGGTAGAAGTACCGTTTCGCAACGAAAAATCCAATGGAATTGTTATCAATGAAGTCAAAAATCCTGATTTTGAGTGCCACAACATCGGAAAAGTCCTGATTTCGCAAGTCCTCAGCCCTCTTCAGCTCAAGCTCTGCGAGTGGATGAGTGAATACTATTGCTGCACGATGGAAAGATGTCTCGAACTTTTTCTTCCGTCCGTTATTTGGGTCAAGAATAAGCAGCCGAAACGAAAAGATGGGGAATTGAAGAATCCTGACCAAAGCCATCCCAGCAAGCCTCATCATGGAGAGGCACTCACGGAAGAGCAGGAAGCTGTGCTTGAGGTCATGAACGGCGACGCTCATACGCGAATACTCACGAATGACGCGAATCGTACCTACTTGATTCACGGGGTTACGGGTTCAGGTAAAACCGAGATTTACCTCCAGCTCATAAAGAAGATTTTTTCTTCCCCCCCTTGTAAGGGGGTTGGGGGGTCCCAAGTTCTCCTCCTCGTCCCTGAAATCGCCCTGACCACGGAGTTGATTCAATACTTCTCCGAGCATTTTCCCAACGAAATCAGCATCGTCCACAGTAGGCTTTCGGATGGACAGCGAACCCAAACATGGTATCGAATCTTTGAAGGGAAAACCAAACTCATTCTTGGCTCTCGTTCCGCGCTCTTCACGCCTTGGAAAAATCTCGGTGCCATCATCCTGGACGAAGAGCACGAATGGACCTACAAAAATGAACAAGCGCCGAGGTATCATGCGCGCACCGTAGCCGAAAAGATCGTGGAATTAACAAGCAACCAGGAACCAGGAACCAGGAAACCAGTCCTCCTCCTCGGCTCTGCTACTCCCTCGGTCGAATCTTATTACCGTGCGACGCAAAAAACGGACGCGATGAATCGCGTCCCTACGCTTCTTTCCCTCACCCACCGCGCCAACTTTACTGAACTTCCCAAAGTCACGATCGTCGACCTCCGACAGGAATTTCAGAAAAAGAATCTGTCGATGATCTCCGACACACTTCACGATGCTATCGTCCAGCGACTTGTGAAAAAAGAACAGATGATTCTCTTTTTAAACAAACGCGGCGCATCGTCTTCAATCACCTGCCGCGACTGCGGCTTTACCCCACGCTGCAAACACTGCGACCTCGCGCTCACCTTTCACCTAAAACTGCGAGACTTTGAAGAGGGTGGACTCTTGTGTCACTCCTGTGGCGCCTACGAAAGAAATCTCGTAAAGTGTCCGAATTGCTCTTCCTCAGCGATTCGCCAGCTCGGCACGGGAACGCAAAAAGCAGAAGGGCAACTCCGTTCTCTTTTTCCGACCGCCCGGATTCTTCGTGCCGACAAGGACACCACCTCGGGCAAGTATGAATTTGAGGAGATTTATCATCAGATGCGACGAAATGAGGCCGACATTCTCCTGGGAACTCAGATGGTGGCCAAGGGCTTGGATCTTCCCAACGTGACCCTCACGGGGATTTTGATTGCCGATATCGGTCTTCACATCCCGAGCTTTCGCAGCAATGAACGGGTATTTCAACTTCTCATGCAGGTCGCAGGTCGCTCCGGACGGCACAAACCAGGCGAGGTCATCCTGCAAACCTACCAGCCCGAGCATCCTGCCATTCAAGCCGCCTCTCAACATGACTTCGATGCTTTTTATCAGCAGGAAATTAAAAACCGTGAACAATTTTTTTATCCACCATTCTGCCAGATGATTCGGCTCACCTACGCCCATGAGGATGCGAAGAAGGCGAAGGCAGAGGCGGAGAAAGTATTTCTGTCATTGCGAGGAGAAGAGTCCGCCTCGGCGGATGAGGCGACGAAGCAATCTCAGACGAATAATAAGATGAACGAGATTGCTTCACTCCCTACGGTCGCTCGCAATGACACCCAAATAGATCTATCCCCCCATTTCATTCCAAAACTCCACGGCAAATACCTCTGGAACATTCTGATCCGCGGAGAAAATCCAAGGGCGGTCATTGAAGGCTTAGAACTCAAAAAAGGGTGGAAAATCGATGTGGATCCGTTATGATGTGCTCTTCACAAACCACCTATGGGACTTCATGAAGGCAGCAACGGAGAAGAACCACCATTTGATTTCCGGAAAGATAGCCCGAAGAGTATCCGTGATGGAGTACGAAGAACATTAGACGCTGAAAGACTCAAGAAGAGAACTGAACTCGAAGCATTAATCGAAAGAAGGAGGGTTACCTATGATATTCTCGCTGGTCAAAGCCTGGACGGAAGAGTGATTGGCAAACTTGATTTTAGACCTTTCTCGCGATGGATTCACCAGATCATGGGATGGGCTTCTTCGAGATATGGAAGTGGCCTTGATATCATCAAAGGCATTTCGGAAGATGTTTCTCTTGCAGGCTGCGATACACCGGAACGTGTTGTAGTATTTTTGGAGCAAATGCTTGGGATTCAAATCCATTACTCATCCAGCGAAATTGAGCAGATGATTCTTGATGGAAAAATTTCCCGAATTATTACCGGATGTCGATATCATGTTGAATATGACGAACTGTCCACCGGAATACTTGTGACCAGCGACGGAGGATTTTACTACATCTGCATTTCGCCAGCGATTAAGTCTATGGTCATTCTCGATGGCCCCGTACAGTTGAAACCTATGCCTTCAAGAGCTCTTTGATCTCGATCTACCAGCTCTTTAAAGATTCTGTGAAAGCCAATTTGGGAGCTCGATAATTTTCACCCTCTCCTGCTTCATGCTGTCGCGATCACGCACCGTCACTGCCTGATCTTTTTCCAGCGTGTCGTAGTCCACCGTCACGCAGTAGGGGGTGCCAATCTCATCCTGTCTGCGATATCGTTTTCCAATGGAGCCGCCATCGTCATACTCCACTCGCCACTTTTTCTTGAGCTGGTCATAGATCTCGGTAGCTTTTTCTGCGAGCCCGTCCTTTTTCATCAGTGGTAAGACCGCGATCTTGATCGGAGCAATGGCTTTCGCAAATTTCATCACAATGCGCGTTTCTCCTTCAACAGCTTCTTCAGCATATCCATCGCAGAGCACGGCGAGAATTGAACGGTCAACTCCAAACGAAGGCTCGACCACATGGGGCACAAAGCGCTCATTGGCAGCCTGATCGAAGAATTCGAGCTTCTGTCCGGAAAACTTCGCATGCTGGTTCAGGTCGAAATCAGTTCGATAGGCCAAACCATAAAGCTCACCGCGACCGAATGGAAAATCAAACATCACGTCCACGGTACGTTTGCTGTAGTGCGAAAGCTTTTCTTTAGGATGTTCATGTTCACTCACGTGTTCTTTCTTGAGCCCAATCATCTCGGTCCAGCGGTGCATATTCGCAAGCCAGTGCTCAAAGACCTCTTGCCAGTCCTTTTCCCGGATGAAGTACTCGATCTCCATCTGCTCCAACTCCAAAAGACGAAAGATAAAATTCCCGGGCGTGATTTCATTGCGAAAGGCCTTTCCAATTTGAGCCACTCCAAACGGAACCTTCACGCGCATGGTGTCGATAATGTTTTTGAACTCGGTAAAAATAGCCTGCGCGGTCTCGGGACGAAGGTACACGGTGTTGTCCTCGTCACCAGCTTGCCCTGAGTCGTGAGCTTGTCGAACGGTCGAATGGGTTTTATTCATCTGCGTCTGGAACATGAGATTGAAGTACCGAGCCTTCGTGAAATCATGCTTCCCGCACTTGGGACACTTGATCTTGTTCTCTTCAATGAGCTTGGTCAGATCATCTTCCGTAAGTCCTTCCGCCTCTATCTTGAGAGCCTTTTCAATGAGGTGATCTGCACGGTGTCGTGCCTTGCAATTTTTGCAGTCTACTTTGGCATCGTTGAATGACTTCACATGTCCGGATGCCTCCCATGTCTTGGGATGGAGCAAAATCGGGCCATCTATCCCCACCATGTCCTGACGTTCTTGAACAAACGTCTTCCACCAGAGATCCTTGATATTTTTCTTGAGCTCCGAACCGTAGGGACCATACGTATAGCTATTCGCAAATCCTCCGTAGATTTCCGATCCCGGATAAATAAATCCTCGGCGTTTACAGAGGGAAACGATTTTGTCCATGTCGACCATAGTGTTCAAAAAAATTGACTCCAGTCTGACAGAGAAGCAGGAAAAAACAAGATGTATTGTGTTCGTTCACATAGAAGAATACCATAGAGCTGCTGTAATGATTCATATGCCAAATGCTACGTTTACGGTTCCATTGGAAACATTAAAAAAATTAAGAATATATATTCCTTTGCGCCAAAGAAGTCGTTTTGTGACAAAATCTTTAGAAAATTCTCTTGTGTTGGAATCGAGAAAAAAGGCGCTCGCAGACCGAGGAAAGATGAGAGAACTGGCAAAGAAATGGGGGTGGGACAAAGGGCCTAGCGCGACTTCAATCATCAGAAAAATGAGAGATACCCGTTATTAAGTTTTATGACTTTTGTCATAGATACCAATTGTCTTATTTTCATGTTGGGATTGAGTGAAGCCAAAAAGAACAGTTCTATTGAAAAATTTTTACTTCACCTTGAGGAAGAAAAGCGATTCGCGGATACCTTGGTCGCACCAAAATTGATTTGGTACGAATTTGGCCAAGTGCTGATGAAAAAAACACGCTTTGAAAATCTGAAAAGTCATCAGGTCAATCTTGCGTATGAACAGTTTTTGAAGTTTTCAATTACAACGGTAGATTTTACCGTGGGAGAATATCATGAAATTTTTAATCTCTGTGGTCCACTTTCCTATTACGACGCGAGTTATTTTTTTCTAGCAAAAAAACTTTCAGCTCAACTCGTCACGAATGATCGCCAACTTTTCACCATTGCTGGTGATCTGGCGTATCAGTAAAAATATCCATTCCAGAACACATCATCTCCCAGAATTTTGAGCTCTCGAAACCTAACTCCCCTCTCCACAGCGAATCTTCCCCCCTGCCACCTGTCCGCCGTGGCGGAAGGGGGGGCCGAGGGGGGTCTGGTGGGGGGGGTATTCTCAAAGGTTTGAACACCGTCACCAAGAAGTTTTGGTGCGAAATAGATCATGAGTTCATCGGCAAGTCCCTGGCGAAGAAATGACGACCACACGGCTGGCCCGCCTTCCACGTAGACCGAAGCAATATTTCTCGCCGCAAGTTCGCTGAGCACTTCGTGAAGGTTGAGATAGCCCTGGTCATCAGTGTCGGCCGCAAGGACGATGCAGCCCTTGGCCTCGAGCTGTTCCTTCTTGGTCTTTCGTCGTCGAAACTGCGGGCCGCAAAAAATAATCGTGCCTGGCCTGACGACATGGCTCGACAAAGGTGTGCTCAATGCAGCGTCCAGAACAACCACTTTTGACTGAGTGCTTTTCTCCCCACTCCTGCCAAGGAGGGGGGTCGGGGGGGTGGTCAGTCCTGGATCATCGACCATGACCGTCTTCACCCCCACCAAGATCGCATCAAAAGCAGCGCGCATCTTCTGCACGTGCTCCTTGGCCTTCTTGCCCGTGAGCCAGAGCTGCTGTCCTCGGTCGAAGGTGATGCGTCCATCCAGCGACTGTGCGATCTTCAGTGCGACCCACGGTCGCCTTTTCTGGATCCAGGTGAAGAAGAAGCGATTTTGCCAACGCAGAGATTGCTTCGCTTCGCTCGCAATGACAGAAACTTTCACCCCCGCATTTTTCAACACCTGAATTCCCTTCCCTGAGACTTCCGGATTTGGATCGAGCAAACCAACCACGACATGCTTCACTTTCTTTTCAAGAATAATATCCGTGCAGGGTGGGGTTTTTTTGTTCCGGTGAACACAGGGCTCGAGTGTCACCACCAACACATCACTCGGAAGAATTTTGCCTTTGAGTTTCGAAAGCAAATTCCTCTCCGCATGACCTTCTCCGAATTTTCGATGCCAGTCCTGGGCTATGATTTTTCCTTTTCGAACAAGCACAGCACCTACAACTGGGTTCGGCGAAACAAACCCCCTGCCTTTTTCAGCAAGCTTCATACATTGTTTCAAAAAGAGATCTGGATCATTCTTCATGTTCTAACAAGCTAAGAAGCTAAAGAGCTAACAAGCTATCCCAGATGTCCTAATTTTTTCTGCTTCACCTTGAGGTATTTCTTTCCTCGTTGGGTTTTGAGCGCCAGTATCAATGGCACACGTTCGACTTCAAAACCCGCATCTTCCAGAGCTTTGATTTTGTCCGGATTGTTCGTCAGAAGCCGTAATTTTTTTACTCCGATACAGTTCAGCATCTCGACAGGGATGTCATAATTTCGTTCGTCAGCTAGGTGACCAAGAACAAGGTTTGCTTCCACGGTATCCATGCCCTTTCTCTGGAGCTCGTAGGCTTTGATTTTTTCCGTGAGCCCCAGCCCCCTGCCCTCTTGCTTCAGATAGATCAAAATACCGCCTTCCTTCTGGATTCTTTTCAGTGCCTCATGGAGCTGTGGACCACAATCGCAAAATTCGGAGGCGAAGATATCGCCCGTGGCGCACTCCGAATGAATACGAACGAGCGGAGTAGTTGCCCTATCCTCCCTTGCAAGGGGGCTAGGGGGTCGCCATGGTTTTACGAGCACGATGTGCTCCTTCCCCGTTTTCCTTTCTCGATACACAAGAAATCGAAACTTGCCATATTCCGTGTCCAGTTGTGTCTCCGCCGTTCTTTCGACAAGTTTGAGTTGGCTCATGGTTTGAGTAATTGTTCGATGGTAATGAAAGAAAGTCCGTGCCTTTTTTTGAAGGCAAGAAGGTCTTCCCCTCTCATCATCTCCCCATCTTCCCGAATTATTTCGCAGATCACGCCCACGGACTTGAGACCCGCGCGCTTCAGAAGCTCCAAGGTTGCTTCCGTGTGGCCTTGTCTTCCCTTAAGCCCATCAGGATCGGCAATGATGGGAAATACATGTCCGGGAGAAACAAAGTCTTGTTCGACGGCGAGGTCATCGGCCAAGGCCTGAATCGTCTTCGCTCGATCACTTGCTGAAATCCCCGTGCTAATACCCTTCTTCACATCGCAGGAGACGGTAAATTTGCAGTGAGTCTTTTCCTCGTTTTTGCGCACCATGAGGGGAAGACTGAGTTTCATCGCGCGGTTCAAATCCATGGGCACGCAAACCAATCCCTTGGCGTGAGAGATCATGAAATTCACATCTTCAGGTCTGCAGAATTCCGCAGCCATCACAAGATCGCCTTCGTTCTCGCGCTTCTCGCTGTCCACGACGATGACCATTTTGCCATGGCGAAGATCATCGAGCGCGGAGGAAATACTGTCGAAATATTTACCTGATAACGAAGCATGTGCTACATTGCGATCACCTCGGGTCGTAGTGCATTCAGGTTTCGTCCTGATCGAGTACAGCTCGTCTTCTTTGTTCAGATCATCTGACTTGCCTTCTTGAGAGTGGTGATCTATACTTGGTGTAAAGATTCGAGCTGCAAAGCTGTAGGGTTCCGTCCCTACGGAGTGCAGCTCATTTTTTTTCTGTTGCAATACCTTCTGAAGCTGGTTAATGCATTGCAAATGCTCCTCTGCAGCTTGTCTTAAGCGTATTGCACATTGATAAATGTGGGGAGAAATAACAGCAGCCAGTTTCGACTGAGCTTTTAAATAATCAACCAAAGCAGCAAAATCACCGTCATTCGTTATCAGCACCAATCGATCAAAATGCTTGTAGTCTTTCATCACCTGTACCGCTATTTCCATATCAACATTTGCTTTGATAAGCCTTCCTTTTTTAATGATTTTTTTAAAAACAATTTCAAATCCACATGATGTAAGAAAGCGGTACAGATTTTGATATTCAGGAACATACCCTAAAAAAATACAGGCTCTTTCAACAGCGTATTTTTCCTTCAAATATATCCTCAATTTTCTCCAGTCGAGAATCCACCCTAAATCTTTCAGAGCAATATGAATGTTATTGCCATCAAGAAAAGCAAAATTTGAAAGCGATTTTTTCATGATTTCGTAAGCCAATAGAGTGCCACTTTTGCCGCCATGGTGCCACGGTTTTCTTTTCCCGAACTTCGTTTAACCGCATCTTTTTCCGAAAAGCAGGCGAGCACCTCAAACACCACGGGAATTTCTTCCTGAAGCATGACCTTCATGCACCCCCTCACACATTCATTGGCCACCAGTTCGAAATGTAAGGTGTCGCCCTTGATAATACATCCAAGCGCAATGACCAGGTCGTATCCGCACCTTGCTAATTGCTGAGCCTTCAGGGGAATCTCAAATGCTCCCGGAACTCGGAAAACTTCGAACTGCGCCTTCGCTTTCTTCAGCATGTTCTCAGCGCCTTGAAGAAGTTTCTCGGTAATTTCCGGATTGAACTCGGAGACGATGATGGCGATTTGAGACATGTGTCATTGGTTTATAAGTTTTTCCACATATTTCCCAATCACATCCGTTTCAATGTTCAGAAGATCACCCTTTCTTCGCATCCGCAGATTCGTATTTTGCCATGTGTACGGGATAATCGCAACCTCGATCTCTGCCTTTTTGTCATCGATTTTCGTGAGTGTCAGGGCGATGCCATCCAGTACAATTATGCCTTTCAGGATAATATATTTCAGCAATTTTTGAGGAACTTTTAATAAAAGCACTCTGTCATTGCGAGAAGTCCTGTACTCAGGACGACGAAGCAATCTCCCATTCATCTGAGATTGCTTCTGAGTACCTCGCAATGACAATACTTTTCCAACCCCCTCCACATGCCCCTGGACCATGTGCCCATCTAATCGGTCGCCAAATTTCATCGCCCTTTCCAAATTCACCAGATGACCTTTTTTTAAGCTTCCCAAATTCGTGAGTCTTTTCGTCTCATCCAGAAGTTGCACTTTGAATCCTTGTCGATCCTTCTCGACAACCGTGAGACAAGCGCCATTTACGGCAACACTCTGGCCATTTTTCAGTTCTTTCGTGAATGGAACACTTGTCCGCCGTGGCGGGTCAATCCAGAGATCCTGACCCTTTTGCGATCGTACAGTTCCTGTGATTTCGATGATGCCGGTAAACATAACAGACGGTAAAAGCAGGAAAATTATAGTGGACTTTTGATATTTTTCAGCATGGGATTTGTGACTTGGGTATATCGCTGAGTAGTTCTGATATTTCGATGACCGAGAAGCTCTTGAACATATCGGACATCCACGCCATTTTCCAGGAGGTGGGTCGCAAAGCTGTGGCGCAAACTGTGAAACGTAGCATGTTTTAGAATTCCAGCCTTATCGAGAGCTTTTTCGAACACTTTTTGAGCAGTTCTTGTGGTCAATTTTCCACCGCGCTCACTCGAGAAAACAAAATCACTCGGGCCTTTTCCAGCGATGAGATTTTGAACAGGCGCTCGAAGCTTTTCCGGAAAAACCGTGATCCGATCCTTTTGCCCCTTTGCCTGCTTGATGTGGATCACGAGCTCAGGAAGGTCAACATCTTTCACTTTGAGGTCAATAACTTCACTCACTCGGAGTCCTGCTCCATAGGCAAGAGCAAGGAGGGTTCTGTGCTTAGGATTTTGAACGGATTCGAGGACTTTTTCGATTTCAGATCGTGAAAGTACGACCGGAAGAGCAGAAATATGTTTTGCTGATCGGATACCGATGGGGGTGTTCAGGTTGAGAACTTTTTGATAATAAAATTTGATGGCACTCAGATGCAGATTTCTCGTCTGGGCTGATGTCCCTTTTTGCTCTGAAGCGAGAAGAAAATTTTTGATATGTTCTGTACCAAGGATTTCGATGTCCTTTTTCTTAAACGAAAAATATTCTCGAAGGCCATACAGATAAGCCTTGATCGTCTTTCTGCTGTAATTACAAATGCGCAGTTCACGCTCAGCACGATTCAGTTGTTCTTCCATTGATTCGGAATAAAATATACTGGCAGGAATGATAATTGATATTCGTAAATAGAGCAAATTTTTGCTTGATATACGAATTCAATTCGGATAAAAAGGAGTTGTGCGCAATAGCAAAAAGAGCTATAATGATTAGAAGTTTAATTCTTAATCCAAAAATATATGGAATATCGAGAACAACCAATGCAGGTGGAATACACTTCTGACATGGAAGCCAAGCTTGCTGCTGATGGCTTTCATG
>OBEQ010687082.1_pt1 | contig 15484 bp, 15 predicted proteins | sample 1670901 | NCBI WGS metagenome assembly OBEQ01 (sample SAMEA104232315, study PRJEB22302) | groundwater metagenome | biome: forest; feature: aquifer; material: groundwater | place: USA | collected 2011-08-07 | depth 5.4 m | reverse complement strand
GTTAATATGAACTTTTCAACAAATTCTTGCTGTTCCCCACTCAATCGAACAAGCTTCGAAAGCTGAAAACCACCCTCAACCGCAACATGACAGCGAGAACATCGAAGCCGCTCTACATTCATCTTCCCAAAACAATAAGGGCATCTCGTAACCAAATCCATTTTCATATTTTTGATAAATTACCACATTAACTTCAATTTAGTCAATATATTTCTCATTTTATTTTAATATTTATAATTGCTTGATTTAAATCTTGGATGACGTTTTTAGAAGATGCTGCTTGAAGGGGTTGTGATTTACTTGAGAAATGGAACGGGAGTTTGTAGACTTCTGACATGAATGAGCTTGTTTTCGAAGTGACCCAAGAAGCGGATGGCGGTTTTTGTGCCGAATGTGTGACGGATAGTATTGTGACGGAAGGAGACACTTGGGAAGAACTCCGTGCCAATGTCAAAGAGGTTGTACGGGCTTTTTACTTCGATCAACCAGAGAAGTTACCTTCCTGGATTCGGTTGCATTTGGTTCGGGATGAAATGCTCGCGTGTGCATGAAACTGCCGCGAGATCTTAGCGGAAGAACTTTGGTCAAAACCCTTTGTCGGGATTGGGAATACCGAATCGTTAATCAAGAAGGAAGTCACATCATCCTACAGACAGATACACCTGCCCATCAGAGACTCCCTGTTCCAGACCACAAGCCAATACGAGTTGGGACTCTAAGTAGCATCCTTCGTCTTATAGCAAGACACAAAGGAGTTGAACGCGAGAATATCCTGAAAACCATTCGCTGAGGCGTTACCGCTTCTTCTCTGTTAATCGCATAACTACAAAATAAAGAATACCAACGAGAGCCACGAACCCGACAAGCCAAATGGATTTGGCTTTCATGAAATAAACTAGCTCCTCCAGGTTTTCCATCAATTGAGGATGCGAACCAATCACGTGCTGACCAAACCATGCCAAAATCATGCACCATAGAAAGGATCCTAGAAACGTCATGAAACTAAAGGTCGAAAAACGCATCCGGACCATTCCTGCTGGAATGGAAATCAGATGGCGGACCACGGGCAAGAGGCGGGCAAAAAAAATGCCTCCGGCTTCATAACGTTCAAGCCAACGTTCAGCCCGAAGAAGCTTTGCTTCTGTCACCCAAAAATATCGGCCGAAGTGGATGAACCGGATCAGAAAGGGTCGTCCCAACCATTGTGCAACCCAATACGTTATTGTTGCTCCAAGCCACGATCCGAAAGTCCCCGCAATCACGACACCCCAAAAATTCATTTTCCCCTGACTCGCCCAAAATGCCGCAGGTGGAATGACAAGTTCGCTTGGCACAGGGAAAATCGAACTCTCCATGGCCATTAAAATTATCACGCCTCCGTAACCCCAATCGCGGACCCACGTAAACCAAAGATTGAGAAAATGATGCATTGTACTGAGAAGCCACGGATCCCGCAGCCGCGGGACGGATTTTCACAGATGTCGAAAAAACCTAGCGTTTTGTTGCACAAAACGCTGAGGTTATCCGTGTTTTGTCTGTGTTCCGTCCCGTGGCTTAAGTTTGATTTTTTTACACCTAAATCAATTTAAAACGTGGCAGATCTTGAGAATCAATCAATCCTACAGGATGTTTGTGGGTGTCTACGACAACCCAATCATCAATCAAATGTTTTTGACGACTTTGTAAAGCTTGGGCGGCTAAAGCTTCTGCACGGATCGTGATAGGGTGGCGCGTCATCACAGACTGAATCGGCATCTTGCCGATTTCATGGTTGGTCGCATACCTGCGGGCAAAATCACCGTGGGTAAAGATACCAACTAATTTTCGACTGTCTCCCTGCACAACCACGCAACCCGAGCGAGCTTTTGACATCGCCGTAAGGGCGTTCTGGACTGTTGCATGCTGGGAAACCACTGCAAAATGCGAGCCGGTACGCATGAGATCACTGACTTTCAGTAACATCGTCTGCCCCAAAGATCCTCCTGGATGAAACTGAGCAAAATCCTCTCGCCGAAATCCACGAGCTTCCAAGATTGCCATCGCGAGAGCATCTCCCAAAGCAAGCATGGCCGTAGTACTGGCGGTTGGCGCAAGATTGAGGGGACATGCCTCACGTTTTACGTGGGCACTCAACACCACATCGCTATGCTTGGCCAGTCCTGAATGAACTCGCCCCAAAATAGAAATGATCGTGGCATCAAACCGTTTGAGCGTGGGAAGAATCCGAATCAATTCTTCCGTCTCTCCACTGTTGCTCAGTAAAAGGATGATATCACCATCCTGGATAACACCCAAATCACCATGCATGGCCTCTGCAGCATGCAAAACCACACTGGTAGCACCGGTACTCGTTAATGTTGCAGCGATTTTCTGGCCAATGAGACCTGATTTACCAATCCCCGAAACCACAATTTTCCCTCGCCGATGCAAACACTCCAGAATACACTCGACCGCTTGGACAAACGGCTTGCCTTGTTGATTTCGCACTTGACGCAATGCAGCGATTTCGATGTCAAACACCTTACGGGCACGCTTGAGAACTGTAGTTTTGTGCATAGAAATGGATCAAAACAAAAAAAGGGCTCCTACGGGAAGCCAAATTCTACACCACAGGCAGAAACGCCTGTGCCATATTTAATCTCCAACATTTAATTCTTTGTAGCACAGGCGTCTCTGCCTGTAACACTTTTTGAATGTGACTCCTACTTTAAATTGGTAAATTAAGATAACTCAAATAATACTTTCCTATGATGAGTTCTGTGTGTTGTGTTTCGGGGAACCCTCTTCTGATCAATGAGGAACGTCTCGAACAAAAATCTCTTCAACGACAAGTCATTCTAACCCTCCTGTGTCTCATTACACTTGTCATGGGCCGATTGGGCCCATCCTTATGGTCCCGTTTCTCACACGAAGCACAATGGGTTTGTTATGCACTAGCCTATGTCACTGGCGGATTCTTCCCGACTCGCGGTGTTCTTAAAGATCTGCAGTCACTTCGTCTCAACATAAACTTCTTGATGGTTGCCGCTGCTCTAGGCGCAGCCATCATTGGACAAGCATTTGAAGGTTCGGTGCTCATGTTTCTCTTCTCCCTCAGCGGCACTCTAGAAGCTTTTGCCAGCGGAAGAACACACAAAGCTATCCGCTCTTTAATGAAACTAAGTCCTTCCGAAGCAACAGTCTTACACGATGAAAAAGAAGAAATCATACCTGTTTCCTCCCTGAAGGTGGGAGACATTCTCATCGTACACCCTGGGGAACGTTTTGCTGCGGATGGGATGATGATCGAGGGATACACTTCGGTCGACGAAAGTTCACTCACAGGCGAAGCGATCCCTGTCGATCGTGGACCCGGCAGTCGTGTAATGGCGGGCACCATTAATCAATTTGGTGCAGTTAAAATAAAAATGGACCGTGAAGTCTCCGACACCACCTTGGCGAAAATCTTCAAAATCGTGGAAGAAGCGCAACAACAAAAGGCGCCCACCCAACGCTTGATCGAAAAATATGGCGGCCCTTACACGTGGATCATCCTCGGAGCAACGCTTCTCACTTTCTTGTGGGGCTATTCCTGGCGAGACGAACCGTGGAGACAAAGCCTTTATCGAGCCATGACGTTGATGGTGGTCTCTTCTCCCTGTGCCCTTGTGCTTTCAATTCCTTCTGCAGTACTCGCCGCCATTGCTGCAGGAGCTTGGTGCGGAATCCTTTTTAAAGGAGGTCTCGCTGTGGAAATGATTGGCCAAGCAAAAGTGGTGGCTTTTGACAAAACCGGCACGCTTACTGAAGGCAAACCGCACCTTGCTGAAAGCCGTTATGCCGAGGGCGCATCTCCGGAAAAAATCCTCTCCGAAGTAGCTTCCGTAGAACAAAATTCAGAACATCCGCTGGCCCAAGTCCTCGTGAATGAAGCAAGAAAGTCCGGTATCTTCTTTACCCGATCCACCCAAAGTCGCGCGATCCCAGGAATGGGTATGGAAGGCCGCGTGAATGGAAACCTCTTGCGAATCGGAAGCGAAGCCTTTATCTGCCTGAGTGGTGGCATGGAATCCTGGGCTCGTGAAACTCTTGTGGACTATCGTTCCCGCGGTTTGACTTGCCTTGTTGCAGCTAAGAATAAATCCCTTGCAGTCTTTGGAGTCTCGGACCGTCTGCGCTCTGGAGCCATCAAAGCCATCCGAGAACTCGATCGTCTCGGTGTCAAAACGGTGATGCTCACCGGAGATCACCCCACTTCTGCGGCTGAGTTTGCCAAACAACTAGGACTCAGTGATTTTCGTGCCAGCCTTTTGCCACATCAAAAGGTAGAAGCCCTCAAAGCATTGGAAAGAAAATATAAAATCGTTGCCATGGTCGGCGATGGGGTTAACGACACACCGGCCTTGGTGAGCGCCCAAGTTGGTATCGCTATGGGTGGAAGTGGCAGTGATGTAGCAATGGAAAATGCAGATATCGTTCTCATGAGTGACGCCATCGAACGTATCCCAGAAATTTTGATCCTCGGTCGCCAAACACAGACCATCATCATCCAAAACCTGATCTTTGCCATCGGGGTAATTATTGTATTAGTTCTAAGCACCTTCTTAAGCGGTTTGACACTTACCGAAGGAGTGATCGTCCACGAAGGAAGCACTGTCCTCGTCGTTTTCAATGGCTTACGCCTGTTACGATTTGGGAAAAGGCGGAGCTCATCCTAAAAGGCCTAATCTTCAAGCATCACTCTTATTTTAGGCCCCAGCCATTCCAATAAGATTTGCGCCACTGCTTCTTGTCCTCTCACATTATAATGAAAATCGTGACGAAAAAATACCGGGCCGGTTTCCGACGCATTGTGTAATGCAGGACGCACATCCAGAAGATCCCCACGCATGGTTACTTCGGGAAGGAAGGATTGAACCCGCCGAAATGGCCTTTCAAAATCCATGGTGAACCGCTCCATGCCTGGGAAAAACTTCGCCCGTTCTGACCAACGTTCAGGCCACAAGTTCTCTTCGGACGGTAAAAGCGCCACACAGAATCGTCCCCCATCTTTCCATATCATGGTTTGAAGCCGATTTAACAAAAGCCGTGTGATTTTATCTACTTCGATGATAAACGGATCGTCTTCGCGTGAGGCAGGATAACGGTATTTTCGATAACCAAAAACATCCCAAATTTTTCCGAGATTTTGAGAATCTTGAAGCTTACCTTTAAGCAAAGCTACATCCGCCTTTCGTCTCCACCCTTGCCGAATAAGATAAAAGATATTTTTTTGGGCATTATAGAGGTGGAGATACTGGTACCAGTGATGTTGATGTTGCAAGAGAGACTTCTGATAATTTTCTTGAAGGAGCAGAGGGTCGGCTGCCACCTTCTTTAAAAGGCCCTTTTCGAGACGAAAATAGGGTCGGCCGAAAGTCTTCTCAAAAAGGTAAAACACATTTCCAACAAAATCGTTGTGAGGATACATCATGAGAACAACCACATCGGGCTTATACTTGCGAACATAAGCTTCGTAACAAAGCACTTCTTGCTGCGTGTCATAACCGCCGATCCCAAAGTTCATGCACTCAACTTCCTGTTTTATTACTCCCTGCCTTCGCAGGATTTCATTCAACTCAACCTCAACGCGTCTCACAAAAGTCTGATCTTCCTCCACTTGTTCAGCTAAAGTGAATGAATCTCCAATAAATGCGATGCGGAGGACGTGTGATGGTTTGACAATCGAATAATCGCGATCCCGAAATCCCTCCTGATTTGTGCGAATTTCTGTGTCATACTCTCCCATGCGGTTTGTCGCCCGTCCGCAACAGTCCCTCTTAAGAAGAAGGCCGACTTTCTCATCTGGAATCACCAAGCTTGGATAATCAGGAAACGGCATAAAAAGGCGCAGAAACCCTTCGATTAGGAGAAGTCCCATTCCTAATCCCAAAAAAAGGATGCCGATCCTACAAAACCAAAAACCTGTTCTCCAAGCAGTAACCATGGTTACGTAAAATAATACAACTTTAAGAACGAACTTCTGTGCGAATCCGCAACTCGCGCAATTGTTTGGGATCTACCTCGGCCGGCGAACCCGTCATTAAATCTTGAGCACGCGCATTTTTGGGAAAGGCAATGACTTCACGGATGTTTTCGGTTCTGCAAAGGATTGCAACAAGACGATCTAACCCCAACGCAATTCCCCCGTGGGGGGGGGCACCAAACCCCAAAGCTTTGATAAGATATCCAAATCGCGAATGGGCAATTTCCCTGGGAATTTTGAGAACATCTTCAAAAAGTTTCCTCTGAATCTCCGGACGATGAATCCGGATGGAACCACCTCCTAATTCTACACCGTTGAGGACGATATCATAATGTTGTCCACGCACCTGGGCGGGGGCCGTATCCAACAAGGGGATATCCTCCTCAACCGGAGCAGTAAAAGGATGGTGCGTTGCACTATGCTTTTGCGCCACATGATCGAAGGTGATGAGCGGGAAATCGATCACCCAAAGGAAATCGTAAACATCCTCAGAAATATGGAGCTTGCCAAGCTTCTGAAGCATCTCGGCCACTGTGAGACGGATTTTCCCAAGAACTTCGCATGCTGCCGACCACCGATCTGCAGCAAATAAAATCAGGTCACCCTCTTCGACTTGCAGCTGTGCATGAAGTGCCACCTTTTCAGCATCACTAAAAAACTTCACAATCGGTGATTTCCACATACCACCTTCGACTTTAATCCAGGCAAGTCCTTTAGCGCCTGCTACTTTGGCTTGTTCGGTAAGTAAATCGATCTCGCCTTGAGTCACGCAAGCCAACCCCTTGGCATTGATAGCTTTTACCACACCTCCTTTCGCAACTGCTTCCGCAAATATCTTAAGGGTGCTAGATCTGAAAGTATCCGTAAAATCCTGAAGCTGGATTCCAAACCGCCGATCCGGTTTGTCTGTGCCAAAACTATTCATAGCTTCGCGATAGGTCATCCGTTCAAAGGTCCGAGTAATTTCATAGTCTAGAGTCTCTTTCCAAACTTGTTTCAACATGCCCTCGATAAGCTGATAAATATCCTCTCGCTCAACAAACGACATTTCGAGGTCTACCTGAGTGAACTCCGGTTGGCGATCTGCACGCAAATCTTCATCTCGAAAACAACGCGCCAACTGAAAATATTTGTCGGCTCCACCCACCATAAGAAGTTGTTTGAATTGTTGGGGAGATTGCGGGAGAGCATAAAAAAGGCCTGGGTTCGTTCGCGACGGGACAAGGTATTCACGCGCACCTTCTGGCGTACTTTTAAAAAGCATGGGCGTTTCAATTTCTAAAAATTCTTGTTGATCTAAATAACCTCGAATCACCTTCGCTACTCGATGTCGCATTTGAAGATTGCGGATCATTTGAGGACGACGAAGATCGAGATAACGATATTGAAGCCGCAAATCTTCACTCACATGTTCTTCATCCAACGGATAAGGTGGCGTCTCGGCTTTGTTCAATACCATCAATGCTGTGGCCTTCACTTCAATTTCACCGGTCACTAATTTTGGATTGACCGTACCCTGAGGACGGAGAATCACTTTGCCTTCGACACGAATGACATCTTCAGAACGCAAAGTGCGAGCTTCCGCAAAAAGTTGTGGGTCCAACACAATTTGAGTGATCCCTTCACGATCTCTTAAATCGACAAACACCAGCCCTCCGTGATCCCGGTGCGAAGCCATCCAACCCGAAAGGACGACCTTCTGGTCAATATCCGCGGCTCGCAACTGAGCACAATGATGAGTTCGATAAGGATTCATCCTGAAAGAATTCAGAATCCAGAACTCAGAATCAAGCCTCGAACGTTTCTACTCTCATTGGGATTTGGTGGCACAGGCCTCCGTGCCTGTGAAGATCATGTTTTTGACATAGACAGGGATACCTGTGCTACCAAAGGCTGCAGCACATTGCTTCAAATCCACTTCGATTCCACCCGTCACAATCATGTTTAATCCACCTTGAGGCGTCTCTCGTCAGCCAAAAAATTCTTTAAGTCCTTGTCGTCTATTACCGGATCACACTTCTTCCGCATTGTTTTGACTAATTTCTCAAACTCACTGAACAATGAATTATCATCGCCTTTATCTTTGCGTTCCTTATCGACATAAGTCTTTGCAGCCTCCCACCAACGATTCGCATAATAGCTGAAGGACGAATCAGCCAGTTCTTTGTTAAGGAGCTTATAGTTATATACGGTGCCAACGGACTCAAAAAATTCGAGCACTTCTTCGGTAATCTTGTTGTGCTTCGTGGAATTGGAATCATAGGAGTCCAACTGCTCCGCTAATTTTTTTCTGGCTCGCTTCATTTCATTCGAGTCAAAACGTGGTTCTAAAGCGAGCCACGTTTGCACTCCTATTTGGCGGGAAGAAGTTTGCCTTGATTCAAATGCAAGCACTACAGTCGCTATGCACGTTGCTGTTTCCATTATGATCCTGTATTCATGTCTTCATGGGTTATGTTTCCTGATATCACGTCTTCATTCCCCTACGACCCGAGACGATGGGGTGTGGTTGCTTTCGATCATCGCTGTTGAGATCGCGAAACAGTTCATCAACAGTCTTAAAACGTCGCGCATTTTTGATGGGTTCTGCTATCGCTTTCCGGGTTTCTTCATTCGGAATCTCTACGGGGAACGGGAGCCTGCGGTGAAAACAGATTTGTCGGTAAAGCAGATTTATCGCATCAGAAGTGGTAAGGCCGAGACGGTGCAATACCACCTCCGTCTTCCTCTTTAAACGCGGTCCAATCCGCGCGCGAACAGTGGCCGTGGCCGTTTTCACAAGGGTAAAGGGTAAGGGTAAAGTAGCTCCGATGTAGCTACACTGCAAGCTATGCTTTTAGTAGCATTTAGATCGGGTCGGGTCCGCGGGATTCTGGCGAAAGCGGGTAAATATAGATTCAGCCTCGTCGTAATGTTTCAAGCAAACAGGTTTGAAGATTCGCGACATTGATTTCCGCTTCTTCGCGACTTTGTAAATTTTTGATTTTCACCGCACCTCGCTGCCACTCTTCAGGACCAAGGACCACAGCCGCGCGTGCTTTTCGTTGAGAAGCAATCTTAAACTGCCGGCTCACCGTCATCTCCATAAAGGCATACTCGACCTTCAAGCCTGCGCCACGCAATTGATGAGCGAGAGATAACAGAGAAGGGCGAAGACTTTCTTCCACAAGTACCAAATAGACATCCAGAGGCTGCAAAAGTCTTTCTGGCCAAAGCTTGCGTTCGGTGAGCAATTCTCCAAGGACCACATCTCCCATTCCAAATCCAAGTGCGGGAATATCCACTCCACCTATAGTTTTGATAAGCTGATCGTAACGGCCACCACCGCTAATCGCCCGAAACTCACCCTTGCGATCGAATGCTTCGAAGACAATTCCCGTATAATAAGCCAACCCGCGTACTACCGTTAGATCAAATTCGACAAATCCTTGTAACCCCATAGTCTCGAGCAATCCAAAAAAACGCTGAAGATCGAGCGCGCGCGCGCAAACCTTGGGTGAAGCATCGTATTGAGGAACAAGATCCCCTAAGCTTTTTTGTTGGAAAAGTGAAAGCGCTTTTTCCGCAACTGCAGGTTCTAAACCGCCTTCCACCATCCTTTCCTTCACTTTTTCAGAAGGCTCACGTGTGAGTTTATCCACCGCTGCAAAAACCACTTTCTGCGCAGCTTCATCCAAAACACCCATTTCTTTCATCAAAGCAACCAAAAGTTGACGATCACTCACACGCACTCGAAAATCGGCCTCTGTTAATCCAAACGCCCTGAGAGAATCTACAAGCAAAGCTACTAATTCAGCATCCGCAGCAACACTTTCTTCACCCAAGATGTCGCAATTAAACTGGAAATGCTCCCTTAAACGTCCACGCTGCGCACGTTCATAACGGAAAACTTGGGGAATTGAGTACCACTTGATCGGCTTGGGAAGCGATGATCCACGACGAGCAATCATCCGAGCCAAGGAGGGAGTTATCTCCGGCCGCAACGAAACGTCGCGCTCTCCTTTGTCCTTAAAACAATAGAGCTGGCCGACGATCTCATCCCCACTCTTGCGACGATAAAGTTCCGTGAATTCAAGTGGAGGACCATCGTAAGCTGAAAAACCGTATCGATGAGCGGTTTCCTGCCAACGGCTAAAAATATAATTTCGCTGTGCCATCTCCTCGGGGAAGAAATCGCGAAACCCAGGTAATGGAGCCAGTTCCATAAAGAAAAGAGAAATTGATCTGAGAGCGTGTAGACGGCTCCGGTGAGATCGTCAATGCTGAACCGCATTCTTTGGCAAAACTGACTTCAGCAATCCGAATTGGAAATGAAGAAACCGTCTCCCAAAAAGAGACAGAAAGGAAAATCAACGGGTAACCGCCGACTCGTTTTTTATCTCTTTGTCCGCCTCTTGAATTAACTCAGGTTTAACCTTCGAAGAACGGGCTGCAATCTTATTGGATAATTTCAAGACCCTGGCCCGTAATTGTTTACCTGGTTTAAACTTAACTACAGCTCGCGGGGGAATACGCACATCATTCTCTGGGACATTGGGATTGCGACCAATCCGAGCCTTACGGAGTTGAACTTCAAAAACACCGAAATTCCGCAACTCAACAGTCTGCCCCTGCTCCATAGCTTCCGAGAGGATATCCAGCGTCTGTTGAAATACGGTGAGCACGTCATGCTGGATCATCCCAGTTTCATTGCTAATTCGAATAATAATATCACGTTTGGTCATACGTTAAATCCTTAATAATCTACAGGTTAGGTTAAGGCTGCAGGGCAACGCTGTCAATGCCTATTTTCGTCCTTCTGCCTTCATTTTTTCTTCTGCCCGGTTTCCATTTTGCATTTTCTTTGATTGGGACTAGAATGGAACTATGTCGCTCTTCCGAATGAAGAAAGTCAATGCGCTCGTAAAACGTGAACTCAGCAGTCTCATCCGAAAGCATCTCCCTGTAGAAGATTATGGGCTGATTTCCGTCACAGAAGTAGAGGTTTCTAAAGATCTCAAAAAAGCCGTCGTTTACATCAGTGCCATTGGGGTGGTTCCTCCTATCGAGAGCGTCGTTAAGTCCCTTGAGAAAATCCGAAAAAATTTACAATACGAGCTCTCCCGCAAGGTCGTAATGAAATACACTCCTCACCTTCTTTTCAAACAGGATCTCGGCCTTGAACGCGGTCACCGGCTCGTAGAATTGTTGGATACACTTAACGAAGGACAAAAGGCTTGAGTGAAACTCCTCCTCCGTGATTTGCTAGCTGTTTAGCAACTATTCCTTCTATTGGACGATTTTATATGAAGATTTATATCGACGGCAAATATTACACTGAAAAAACAGCTAAAATTTCAGTCTTTGACCATGGTTTACTTTATGGAGACGGTGTATTCGAAGGGATTCGTGCGTATCACCATCGGATCTTCAAACTGGAAGAGCACATCGACCGTCTTTACGACTCCGCCAAAGCGATCCTCTTGGAAATCCCTATGTCCAAACTCCAACTCCGACAGGCGGTTTCCCATACATGCTGGCTTAACCGTATCCGTGACGGCTACATTCGTCTTGTGGTAACGCGTGGGATAGGCGATCTCGGGTTAAATCCGCGCAATTGCAAACGTTCAACCGTTTTCATCATCGCCGGAAAGATCAAACTCTACCCTCGCCAGATGTACGAACACGGTCTGGAATTGATCACTGTCCCCACAATGCGCATCCCGCCTGCGGCCCTCAACCCAGCCATCAAATCTCTAAATTACCTTAACAATGTTCTTGCTAAGATCGAAGCCCTTCAAGGAGGCGTTTTGGAAGCTGTCATGCTCAATGCAGATGGATATGTAACGGAGTGTACAGGAGACAACCTCTTTATTGTAAAGGGAGGACAACTTTTCACTCCCCCAATTTTTGCGGGAGCCCTCAATGGAATCACACGTCAAGTTGTCATTCAGCTTGCGCGCGAGCATCTTGGGGTCGAAATTCAAGAAGTGAACATGACTCGTTACCAAATCTTCACCGCCGATGAATGTTTTTTGACAGGGACTGGTGCTGAAATTATACCGGCCGTAAAATTGGATGGTAGAGTCATTGGCACTGGTAAACCAGGTGAAGTTAGCAAACGCCTGATCGCTGCATTCCGTGAATTAACCACCCAAGAAGGCTATCCCATCCAGTCATGAAATGTGATGTTTGCAAAGAGACGGAAGCCACTGTCCATCTGACACAAATCATCAGTGGAACAATGCATAAGGTGGACCTTTGTGAATCATGTGCCAAAGCCAAAGGCGTCTCTGATCCAACCGGTTTTTCACTTGCTGACCTTCTGCTCGGGCTCGGCCAAAGCGAGAGTTCATCCTCTGCAACCACCACTCCCGAACTGCGTTGTCCAAACTGTGGAATGACCCAATCTGATTTCAAAAAGTCTGGACGACTCGGTTGCTCACGTTGTTACGAAACCTTTGCAGAAGCACTGGCGCCTCTTCTCCGGAGTATGCACAAGGGAGAACAGCATATCGGTAAACACCCTGCAGGCCATTCCGAAAGCCTTGCAACCACAGAACAACTTAAACTTCTACAGCGCAAGCTCGAGCACGCTGTAAAATCGGAAAACTTCGAGGCTGCTGCTGAATTGCGAGATCGTATCAAAAAAATAGAACAAGAAAATCGCATTCAAATCAAAACACCCTCTTGAAGGCAATGACTGCTCTGTCACCACAACCACCAACAGCAAATAACATTGTCGTCTCCAGCCGAGTACGCCTCGCGCGTAATCTTGAAGGCCACCCTTTCCCCGGCTGGGCGAAAAAGGCCGATCGTATTCGCGTTATCGAAATCATTCGCCCTGTGGTTCAATCCATGAAGGAAATGGAGGGTGCCTTCTCAGAAACCATGGACAATCTCTCTGCCATCGAAAAACAAGTTCTTGTCGAGCGTCATCTCATTAGCCGCGAACATGCTGCCAAGAACGTGGGAAGCGCCATCATCATCAACCATGCCGGTGCCCTCGCCGTAATGATTAACGAAGAAGACCATCTGCGCATGCAAGCCATCATGTCAGGATTTAAACTATCCGAAGTCTACCAACTCATCGATCAATTCGATACTAAGCTGAGTGATAAACTGCCCTTTGCTTTTTCCTTAAAACTTGGGTTCCTCACCGCTTGTCCCACCAATGTGGGTACAGGAATCCGAGCTTCGGCCATGCTTCATCTCCCTGCCTTGCTACTTCTCGAGCATATTAACAAGATCGTCCAAGCGGTAAACAAACTCGGTCTAGCAGTCCGTGGGCTTTACGGCGAAGGAACAGAAACTCTGGGCAACCTTTTCCAAATCTCCAATCAAACTACCCTCGGCGAAAAAGAAGTAGATATCTTAGAACGCCTCTCCAAAGTGATTACAGAAATCATTAAACACGAACAAAACGCTCGTCTCACCCTACTTGAAAAGAATCCACGCATGGTCTATGATCATATTGGTCGGGCATATGGCATTTTGGCAAATGCACAAACCATTACCTCCAAAGAAACGATGAACCTCCTTTCAATGCTAAGTTTGGGAATTGATCTTGGCTTGTTCAATGATCTTACTCATGCCATGGTGAACCAGGTTTTTATGGACACCCAACCAGCCCATCTTCAGCGAAACCATAACAACCAAAAATTACTTGCCGAAGATCGCGACGGTTTACGAGCGGATTATATTCGAAGCAAACTTGTTGCCGTACGTCCTCCTAAATTTGTGATTCCTCCTTCTAAAACACAAGGAGAGAAGGATGAAACCCCATGAACAATTTTACTCCACGCGCCCAACAAGTTCTGGCTTTAGCCCGGAAAGAAGCTGATCGTTTCAACCACAATTATGTGGGAACTGAACACTTGCTCCTCGGCATTATCAAATTGGGACAAGGTGTGGCTGTCAGTGTTCTCAACCGGATGAACCTCGATCTCGAAACAGTGCGTATGGAAGTGGAAAAACAAGTTGGCACAGGTCCTGATCAAAAAATGGTCGGCAACATTCCTTACACCCCTCGCGTCAAAAAAGTCTTGGCGCTTGCTAGTAAAGAAGCCAAAGCTCTTAACCACAGTTACGTCGGGACCGAACACATTCTTCTTGGCCTTTTACGCGAAGGTGATGGTGTGGCCGCACGCGTCCTCAAAAGTCTCGACATCGATATCGAACGCACTCGCCAAGAAATTCTCAAGGAACTTGATCCCAACTTTCAAGAAGCAGGGGGCGAAGCCGAGCCCGTGATTGCAGGCGCTAAAGAGGAAAAGAAAAATGAAGTAAAAACTCCTGCCCTCAAAGCTTTTGGACGTGATCTCAACGAACTTGCTAAACAAGGCAAGCTCGATCCGATCATTGGCCGCCGAAACGAAATCGAACGAGTCATTCAAATCCTCTGCCGTCGTACCAAGAATAATCCTGTTCTCATCGGCGAAGCAGGTGTCGGCAAAACAGCGATCGTCGAAGGGCTCGCCCAGGAAATCGTGGAAGGCAATGTCCCCGAAATCCTTCGCGATAAACATGTTTACTGCATCGACCTTGCACTCATGGTCGCCGGCACGAAATACCGCGGTCAATTCGAGGAACGCATCAAAGCTGTCATGGAAGAAATTCGAAAATCAGGCAATGTGATCCTCTTCATCGATGAGCTCCACACCCTCGTAGGAGCGGGTTCTGCTGAGGGAACGATGGATGCTTCCAACATCATTAAACCTGCCCTAGCTCGTGGTGAACTCCAGTGTGTTGGAGCTACAACGATGAACGAATACCGTAAGTACATTGAAAAAGACTCGGCCCTCGAACGCCGTTTCCAGCAAATTCGTGTAGACGCACCTTCCATCGAAGAAACCATCGAAATCCTCAAAGGCTTGCGACCCAAGTACGAACAACATCATAAAGCTAAGCTCACTGATGAAGCTCTCGAAGCGGCCTCTCGCCTTTCGGATCGTTACCTTACCGGACGGTTTTTACCGGACAAGGCCATCGACATCATGGACGAAGCAGGTTCGCGCGCGCGAATCAACGTCATGACTCGTCCACCCGAAGTCAAAGCTCTCGAGAAAGAAATCGAACAAATCAAGAACGAAAAAGAAAAAGCGATCAAAGCTCAAGATTTCGAAAAAGCAGCCTCGCTCCGGGACCGCGAAAAACAAACACGAGAAAAAATTGAAAAATTGATCGGTGAATGGAAATCCAAACGTGAAGAAAAAGAGGTCGTTGTTACCGACGAGGATATCATGAATATCGTTTCGAAGGTTACGGGCATCCCACTGAGCCGAATGGAAAAGAAGGATTCGGAAAAACTCCTCCATCTGGAAGAAGAACTACACAACGTAGTTATTGGTCAAGAAGAAGGTGTTGGCGCCCTTGCCAAGGCACTTCCCCGCTCGCGCGCAGATCTTCGTGAGCCGAAACGTCCCATTGGCTCCCTCCTCTTCCACGGCCCAACACGTGTTGGCCAAACTCTTCTGGCGGAAGCTCTTCGAGAAATTATGT
>OBEQ011409439.1_pt1 | contig 15486 bp, 13 predicted proteins | sample 1670901 | NCBI WGS metagenome assembly OBEQ01 (sample SAMEA104232315, study PRJEB22302) | groundwater metagenome | biome: forest; feature: aquifer; material: groundwater | place: USA | collected 2011-08-07 | depth 5.4 m | reverse complement strand
AGTTACTGTCGGATGGCGGCTATGACTGTTAAAGCGTGATAGATGAGACGTTAGAGAGAAACATCAGTTTATTGTGTGCGAAGGAATGCCCACAGAAAAAATCTACCGCTGAAGACAGTGCCACAAAAAAGATCGCAAAAAGCGAGTTTAGCTACGATGAAGAAAAGGATATCTATCGTTGTCCCGCTCAGCAGGAGTTGATTAAGACCCACACCATCAAAACGACAGTGAAACGTCGAGGTTATGTCAATTATCAATGTCAGGTGTGTGAACAGTGCGAATTAAAATCACGCTGCACCTCTAACAAGCGAGGACGCGTGGTTAAACGCTACGACGGGGAAGAAAAACGCGAGGCGTTGCATCAGGTAATGGAGCAGCATAAGGCACAAAAACGGTTGAGACAGAGAAAAGCCATGGTGGAGCCTGTCTTTAGCTCGCTAAAGTGCAGGCAAGGACTCACTCGCTTTCGCCGAAGAGGGATGAAGGGAGTGACAACGGAATTCGCTTTACATCTATTGGCTTACAATATGAGTCGATGGGTTGCGATTCTGTTTACGTTGCGGCTTTTATTATGCCTTTTTATAACACGGTTGAGAGTGTCAGAAAATTCAGCAAAAATTGGCGGTTCGATTTGCTCAGACTGAGCCGAAAGGTTTAATTTTTAGATTGAATTTTACTTTTACGACACCCTCTCCCGCGTGGGAATGCTTCGTTAAGATCGTGAATAGCTAAAAAATTTAATTCGGCTCGAGCTGGCCATAACGATAATGACCCGGTGTGACCCCAGTCCATTTTTTAAAAGCGCGGTGAAAGGTTGATGTTTCAGTAAAGCCAACTTTTTGCGCGATCTGATCCAGTCCCAGTTTTGATTGGCTGAGATGATAAATCGCTAAGTCGCGACGCACTTGATCTTTGATATCTTGAAACGAAGTTTTTTCCTGTTTCAGTTTGCGGCGTAAGGTTTGTGACGTGGTATTCAATTCGTGTGCGATGGATTCAAAGTCACGCAAACCATCATCAAAGTCGCGACTCAATAGTCTGCGTATTTGAGTAGTAACACTGGTGTTGTTGTTGGGTTTTACCAGCAGTGATCCCGGTGCTTCTCGCAACATCTCATTGAGTTGCTCCTCATCTTTTTCGATCGGCGCCTTGAGGTATTGCGCTTCAAAGGTAATAGAGATTTCTTCTTGGTTAAACAGCAGAGGGCAATAAAATAACAACTCATATTCCGACACATAGTCAGGTGCAGGGTAGGGGAAGGATGCATTAATCAATGGGATTCTTTGATTGATCAGCCAGCACGCTAAGCGATGCCAAATCACCAATTGACTTTCGATCAGGAAGTTATTGATCCGATTTTTCGGCTGGTCATGGTTTTTGATAACCAATTTCGCCTGATCACCTTCAACGATTAATTCAGCATAGGTGGCGAGATCAAACAAATCGTAAAATCGAGTGCCACGTTTAAATGCTCGCTCGAGATTGTGGGTATGGATAACCAATTGGCACATGGTAGCGAATGAGCCCACTTTGCTACGCACCTGTGAAAGCCCAAGAAACTCATCATCCAACGTCAGAGCAACTTCTTGGTAAAGACGCGCAAAACTATCCGGGTACACTCGGGCTTTTTTTTCGTTGAGTAACTCAGCGGGAATGCCGGCCCTATCCAAAATAGCATTGGTGTCATAACCCATCTGTTTCGCACCCGCGATAATCGCGCCAACAAAGTGATTCGCAATGGTGGTCGTGCGTGGCGGTTTTAGGGTCACGGGTAAAATATTATTATCGTTTGTGTCGTTCATTGATGGCTGTTGGTTCTACTCAGATCACAATCGAGGTGAAGTGTAGCATCTAATATCATCAGGGGTGAAATTGAGAAGGGCTGGCAATCACGTAGATGTTGTCAATTTTTATTCAATTGCTTTCTTTTAAGCAAAATAATCGTTCTGATTTGTTTTGAAACTTGTATACTCCAGTATATTAAATCTGAAAAATTGGAGAAGCCCCAATTGGCAGCTAACGAGCAAGTAAATCGAGTTGAGCGTCGTAAAATAGAATTTCGCGAGAAAATCACTCAAGCAGCTTTAAAGCTTTTCGAAGAAAATGGTGTTGCCAATACCAGTGTGGCTTCTATCATAATAGAGGCTGATATTGCCCACAAAACTTTCTTCAATCATTTTCCAACAAAAGATCATCTCCTGCGCCATATCGTCAGCAGTAATAGCGACCATGCCTATGCAGTTTTTACCGAGGCGTTCAAGCGTTATTCCAGTCCGCAAAAAAAACTTGAATATTGTTTTATTAATATTGCTGAATCCCTCGAATCTATGCATCCCCATTATAAAGAATTAATAATCTTCTACCTTATTGGTGGTGTCGGCGCTAACGATTTGCGCGCGGAGCAAAAGGAAAAATTTAGTACCATTGTGAATCAAATCCTGAGTGACGCTAAATCGCAGGAACTGCTGCGCCCCGGCTTTAATTTGGAAATCTTTCACGATATGGTGATTGGTATCTGTGTTGCGACATTGCTCAACTGGAGCGTAGAAGCAGATTTTCCCTTGATACCCAAAATGAAAAAAGCCATAAAGTTTATTATTGCGAGTATTTTTATTAATGACTAGAGTCGCTCAAATTATCGAGCCGCTTCGTAGGTATCGCGTTCATTACAACAAAAACCCTGACAACAAAGACTCTGTGTATTTTACTTACTGACTACAACTAAAAATACTGTAGTATACGCAAATATGGTTATGTATTGTATAAAGCGAAAAGGCAGCCACCCTTGAAAGCATCAAAGAGAATCGCATTACAGCGTCGAGTTTTAACATGCCATGATATTGGGCTATTGCTATTTTCTTTATCGGTATTAATTTTTTCGTTAAAAAGCTTCAGTTCAACCGATCTTCAATACGCCCCAGTTACAACCGACAGACTTGTGCATGCAGCACAAGAGCAGCCTGATTGGCTTAGTCATGGCCGCAGCTACGACGAATCTCGCTTCAGCCCCCTCACGCAAATAAATGATCAAACAGTGCAACAGTTGGGGTTAGCCTGGTCGTTTGAAATGCTCGACGCCCATGGTCTAGAGGCAACCCCCATTGTCGCTGATGGTGTCATGTATTCCTCCGCAGCATGGAGTCACGTTTATGCCCACAACGCCAAGACCGGTGAGTTACTTTGGCATTATGATCCCGAGGTACCCAAAGGAGTTGTTGTGCGTGGTTGTTGCGGTCCGGTTAATCGCGGCGTTGCTATATGGGAGGATAAAGTCTTCGTCGGGTCCTTTGACGGTTACCTCATTGCACTGGATCGAAAGACCGGCAATGTAGTCTGGCGTGTGCTGACTGTCGACCCAGAAAAAGATTACACCATTACCGGCGCACCGCGGGTCGTTAAAGGCAATGTTTTGATTGGTAATGGCGGCGCGGAGTATGGTGTGCGTGGCTACGTATCTGCTTATGATGCAGTTACCGGCAAACTCAACTGGCGATTCTACACAGTACCGGGTAATCCCAAAGATGGCTTTGAAAATCCTATTTTAGAAAAAGCTGCAAAAACCTGGAACGGTGAATGGTGGGCCTTGGGTGGCGGTGGCACTGTATGGGATTCGATGTCTTATGATCCAGAGTTAAATCTTCTTTATATTGGGGTAGGGAATGGTTCACCCTGGAACCAAAAAATTCGCAGCCCAGGCGGAGGCGATAATTTATTTTTGTCATCGATTGTGGCGCTCAATCCGGATACCGGCGCTTATGTGTGGCACTATCAAACCACGCCCGGAGAGAGTTGGGATTATACTGCCACTCAACAAATGATCCTCGCCGATATCGAGTGGCATGGCGCCATCCGTAAAGTATTAATGCAAGCACCCAAAAATGGTTTCTTCTTTATAATCGATCGCATTACCGGTGAGTTTCTTTCTGCTGAGCCCTTTACCAAAGTTAAATGGGCAGAAGGTTATGCTAAAAATGGTCGACCGATTGAGAATCCCGGTGCCCGTTATCAAGACGAAAAAATTATGATGACGCCCTCGGCTATTGGTGGCCATAACTGGCATTCAATGTCGTATAACCCCCAGACCGGCTTAGTTTATATTCCTGTTGTTAAGTCAATGAATCCATACCAACAACCGGCCAACTATTTGCCGAAGCCCCACCACGCTAACATTGGCGTGGATATTCCCGGCGACTCTTTGATAAGCCCTCAGTTTATGCAGATCTTAAAAAATAAAATAACCCGTGGTGAACTCGTTGCTTGGGACCCCATCCGACAACAAGCAGCCTGGTCATTCAAACATGCGCGAAGTTGGAATGGCGGCACATTGGCGACAGCTGGCAATTTGGTTTTTCAAGGTACCGCCGATCATAAGTTAATGGCATTCAATGCCGAGAATGGCAAGGTACTTTGGACTTGGAATACCCAACTCGGAATAATTGCCGCACCCATAAGTTACAGTGTTGAGGGTGAACAATACATCGCAGTGATGGCAAAATGGGGTGGTGGTTTCGCCTTAGCACTCGGTATTGAACCATTGCCCGGCCTGAAAAACGGTAGATTGTTAGTTTTTAAATTGAACGGCACCGCAAGTTTACCGCAGGTGAACGATGCAGATTTGCAGCGGGCAGCACAACCGAGTCCACCTCCACCACTAACCATTACCAATGAAAATGATCTCCGCGAAGGCAAACAGCTTTTCGATGTCAATTGCTCGGGTTGTCATGGCAATGACGTTGTCAGCGGCGGCAATGTACCTGACCTTAGACATATGGATGCGGGACGCCATCAAGCCTTTAAAGCGATAGTGTTAGACGGAATTTTGCAACATAACGGTATGGTGAGCTTTCGCGACGTATTAGATGAACCACAAGCCGAAAAAGTTTACGGCTATATTTTGCAACAGGCCCATGCCGAACACGCTGAGAAGCAAGATCAAGGTAGTTGGACCAGCACTAAATTATGGCTCTACGATCAGCTAGCTACAATGCTCGCTTGGGCTGCAGAAAATTTATAGAACGGAGCAAAAGCGAGGTTAACGTTATCAACAAATTAAAAATTATCGTGATGCGATTCGGTGTCAGATTAATAGCTGGCATTTGCTGGTGGAAAAAATCACCGCAAAACGTAACCATTGAAACGAAATGCATACCTGTTTCAGGCGGCGAAATTCGAGCACGAATTTATACACCGCTAGGATACGGACCTTTCCCGGTCATAGTTTACTATCATGGTGGCGGTTTTGTTATTGGGGATCTAGATAGCCATGATCCTCTTTGTCGTGATCTTTGTGTTAAAGCAGATCGAATCATTGTGTCGATAGAATATCGATTGGCGCCGGAGAATCCCTTTCCTTGCGCGCCAAATGATTGCATTGCGGCCTTGGAATGGGTGACCACTCATATTGAAAACTTGAAAGGCAATAGAGATGCAATCTTTGTGGCTGGTGATAGTGCCGGAGGAAATTTGGCAGCAGTAACAGCAATACAAGCAAGAGATAGATTTCCAGGACTTTTAAAGGGCCAGATATTGCTTTACCCCGTGACGCATCACTATCAAAATGTTACTGCGTCCTACATTGAGAACGCCAAGGGACAAGGACTAACAAGAAACCTGATGATATGGTTTTGGGATCAGTATTTACCAGCAGACGCATTATTGAATATGGCAGAGTCCCATCAAGCCTTAGCAACTCCGCTGGCAGTAGCGAATCTCACAAATCTTCCCCCCACGCTGTTAATTACCGCTGAAAAAGATCCATTACGTGATGAAGGAGTTGATTTCGCACATCGACTATCAGAACAGGGTGTAAAAGTGCAGCACACCCAATATAAGGGGCTTCAACATGGATTCATTGGTACTCTGGGGCCAAACGAATCACATAACCAAGGAATCGCTGAGATTGTGGCGTGGCTAGAAAAACTTTCACATATTAAAACAGAGCATGGTAGTGCACAGTAATTTCCAATTCACCACCAGCAATCTGCGTCACCAAACTCGATTGGCTTGTGGTCTGATTCCGCTGTTGAATTTGCTTCGAGACCGTGGGGTGGATACTGGAGATATTCTCAGCTGTGCAGGAATATGGAAGTTTGAGTTATTTGATCCAGCTTTTACTATCAGTTTCGAGCAGGAACTTAAAATTGTCGAAAAGGCTTTAGAGTATATTCCTGAACCCCACGCAAGCCTTGAGCTGGCCAGTCGTTACCATTTGCATAATTTCTCGGTGCTGGGTCTAGCCTTTCGCTCTTGTGCGACATTGGGTGAAATATTTGATCTGGTGTTACAGTACCCGCGTTTGCTCTGGGGCGCTTGTGAAACGTCGAACAGCGTTAAGGGCTCACTGATAAGTTTTGAGTTAAAAGCCGGAGAAAACAGAGCGGAGCGTTTTCTGCTGGAAAGAGACATGGCCTGCATCAAGACATTATTTGGCGAGGCACTCAATAACGAACTTCAGCTAACCGATGTCAAATTTTCACACCCTGAGCCGGAAGATATTTCGGTATATGAGGCTTTTTTTAATTGCCCGGTCTTGTTTGATCAGCCAGTTTCTGAGATGAGGTTTCCCATCGCAGAAACTGAAAGGACTGTGCCAACCGCTGATCCACTGTCCAAAGAATTTTATGAGGCGCAATGCGCGCGAATCTCTGCTGATATCGACAAGCCATTTCGCTATGCATACTTGATCCGCGATCATTTGTCGCGTATGACACCCATGCCGGGATTGGATGGTCTGGCAAAAAGACTGGAGATTGAGTTGAGGACGTTACAACGACTCCTGTCCAAAGAAGGTGAGACCTTTAGCAAAATTTTACAAGAGGTTCGGTTCAAACGTGCTGTCGATAGATTGCAGTATTCCAATTTAACAACCGAACAAATCGCGCAAGAGTTAGGGTTTAATGACGCTGTGGCGTTTTCCCATGCCTTTAAGCTATGGGCCGGTGTTGCTCCTCGGCAATGGCGAGCAGATCATGCACTATTATAAAGTCTGTCTCCCCGAATAAGCTCGCTTTTATGCTTCTCATGCCATCTCTATCATGATTCCTAACAAGAAATGCTGGAGTTATAAGATTAGTGCCTAAGTAAGTTGTGCTACAGAGATGTCCTGGAATTCAGGGCTTAAAGAAGTTCCACTTTGATCATTAAATTCTATACTTAAAGAGGTTAAATAAGTTAGTTGGTCTTGAGTAGTCATAATTGCCGAATCTTAACATTTATAGATTTACATTTTTCTTGTTATTGTTCTGTGGGGGATATGCCCATAGTAAAGAATCGACTGCGATTATTGATTCGCTCGATGCTCCCTTTAATCTAGCTCCCTATATTGAAGTGCTTGAGGATTCAGAACATCAATTTACTTTCGAGCAAATTGCGTCTGGCACATTTAAAGGCGACTGGAAAAGCAATATTGAAAAAGATTTCTTCGGTAAAGATCCAAAAATCCGTTATTGGTTTAAAGTCGACATAGAATACCGGAATAGAGTCTTTCAATATCATCCGAAGCTCTATATACCGGCAAACCCCGGCTTACTCTATCAACTGGATATTTGGTTGCCTGAACCAGGTGGTACAGTTCGGCATGTAAGTACTGGGTCGCTTACACCGTTTTATCAGAGAGATATTGAAACTCTCCGATACGCATTTAACCTGCCTGAGTTACAGAAATTTACTGTTATAGGATTTGTTGACAATCATCAGGCTTCCATGCCTGCAAGAATGCCCTTATATATTGTTGGAAATGACACACTGCAATATTTTACCCAAAGTGTAAATGGCATGCTAATCGGCTTTTACTCCATTTTGGCCGCGTTATTTTTTTATAATGCTTGCCTTTATGTGTCCCTTAAAGAAACAGTCTATGGTGCCTACCTGGTATTTTTACTAACCTCAGCGGCGGTTTGTAGTCTTACAGATGCTACTAGCGCTAAGTGGCTATGGTCTGACGCTCCTTCCTTTAATATACGTCTGACAATTATTAATACTATTTCCTATTTTGTATTTGTGTGGTACTCATTAAATCAACTAACGTTTGCGCCGCGTATACGGAAGATTTTTCACGCGTTATTCTGGCTTGGTGGTTTAGGTTTTTTGCACAATATCCTCAACGACTCTTTACCTGTAACGAATATGGTGACTCAGACCTACGCGGCTGTGGTGATGCCGATTTCCGTGGTGGCAATTATTCTTGCTATGCGACATCATGTGCCTTCAGTTGGCTACATCTTCTTAGCGGAAATATTTACGCTTAGCGGTGTCACATCTTTTATGTTACTGATGATGGGAGTCGTACCTATAAATGAACTGTTTAACTGGTCTATGCACTGCGGAATTTTAGCTGAGAGCCTTTTACTGTCGTTGGCGTTGGCCGCACGTACCCGATTGGCTCAACAGGCAGCTATTCAATATCTCGCAAATTATCAAACTCTTTATCAAGAATCTATCGAGGGTTTATTTCGTTACTCCATCGATGATAATTCTATTGAGTGCAATCAGGCTTTTGCCAAAATGTGTGGTTATGAAAGCTTGCAAAGCTTTTATGAGAGTACTGCAAAATCCAACCTCTTTGAGGTTATAGGGAACAACGAAACGGTAAATCTCACTAAATTATTAAAGGAGAATAAGGAAGTTAAAAATTATGAAGTGGTCATTCGTAAACTAGGCAAAAAGGCTGCAACTTGGGTGAGCATTTCCGCCCGTTTAATAAATAACGACCTTGCTAAAGTAGGGGTTGTAGAAGGGCTGATGATTGATATCAATGAGAGAAAAGCTCGAGAAAAGGCTCAGATGGAGTCTGAGATTGCGAAGAATACTTTTTTAGCCACGATGAGTCATGAGCTTATAACACCAATGAATGGCATCGAAGGCTATCTTGAGCTTGTTCAACAATGCCAGCTAACACAAGAAGCTCAGAATTATATTGAAGGAATAGCAACATCCTCGAACGAAATGTTGATGTTAGTAGATCGTATATTGGACTTTACTCAATTACAGGTACACGGTGACAATTATATTGTTGAGTGCCAACCTTTTACGTTCGCCGAATTACTTGGCCCCATAGAAAATAACTATCAAATTCGCTGTCAGGCAAAAGGCATTACTTTTAACATTACTCAAGATGAAATTCTACCCGCTCGTCTCTGGAGTGACCGCAAATTGATTGCGCGGATTATCTCTGATTTGTTAGATAATGCCGTTAAGTTTACCCATAGTGGAGAAATTAAATTAAGCGTCAGCGCGTTGCGCAATAAAAATATATCTGAGTACGACAAAAACCAAAGCTATACAATCCGTTTTCGAATTGAAGACTCGGGGATTGGTATTAGTCGAGAACATCGTTCGCAAATATTCCAGCCTTTTACTCAGGCCGATGGTTCTTTTCATCGAGAATTTGGTGGTCTGGGTTTGGGTCTTGCGATGTGCCGGAAACTAATACGTCTAATGAATGGAGATCTTTTGCTATTATCGGAAAAAGGCAAGGGGAGTCAGTTTGATTTTATTCTCACGCTAAAATCGACTGAAGACAGGCAGGATGAAGCAAAAGACACGGAGATATCTTTCGATAAGAACAGGGGTGATGTGTCAATACTTATAGCGGAAGATAACCTGACAAATCAGTTAGTGCTAAAGGGTATACTCAATTCCCTTGGCTATCAAAGTTGCGTCGTTGAAAATGGCCTCTTAGCTATAGAACAAGCCATGAAAAACAACTTTGATCTTATCCTCATGGATTGTCAGATGCCGATAATGGATGGTTTTGAGGCGACTCGAAAAATACGGCTTGCCGAGGGGCAACATAAACACACACACATTATTGCAGTAACGGCGAATGTTTTGCAGGGTGATCGGGAGCGTTGCTTAGAGGCAGGGATGGATGATTATTTAAAAAAGCCCATTAAGCGCAAAGAACTAGGGGCCAAGGTTAGCGAGTGGCTGGCACGTTGAAGACCAGCAACTCTGGCTAGAAAAGCGATTTTTTGAATTTGATCTGACAGCCAAGACTTCAACTTCAGTGGCTGCCAGATCAGGTTACAAAAACTGCTAAAACTCAGCTTCAAAAAAATGACTATATGGCTTATCTACACATTCTCCACCACCAAAGTAACTGACATGTGGGCAGTGTACCTCTGGTCGAATGGGTGTAATCAGTGAATGTAGCATGCGACAAACAACGGTATTTGACTCTGGTTGATCCCATGTTCCGTAGGGAATGCTCATCATGTGGGAGATACAATTTAACATTGGTTGACCCTGTACTGCAGGGAATCCCGCGGGAAAATCTTCCGGGCCGTCAAAATATGTTGGACAAGTGCCTTGATAAACGACTTGCTCATTTATTACGTTATAATGCGCAGTGGTCAACACAGCACACACATTGATGATGTCCTGCATTCTTTGTGCGTCAGTCTGACGATTATGCGCTTTACCCAGGTTTGGGATAGTAAGGTCAAAGCTAATCACTTTATCATTCGCATTAAACGTATAAAAACCGGTTTGACGAAGTGTGGTGTTACTCGCATCAACTTTTACTGCAGGGTTGCAGGCGTTATATGGGGCATTACAAAAATGAATGTCCACTTCTACTGCAACTTTATCGCCGCTAGCAACTAACGATAGGACTTCAACCGAGTCAACCATGCTTGCTCCCGTGTAGGCGAGTGCGTAAAAATATTCGATGGCGGCTTCGAAATCTCCATAGGCGCCTGCCGGGTTTACACGACCCTTCACTACACTTTCTTCAAAAATGTGATTTACTATGGAGTGGTCCGCGAGTACCGCTTTGGGATTGGGATAGATAAGTCCTTTATATATTTCCGCAACTTTATTTTTGCGTGTTTCCAGAGATGACTGGCTCTTGGTAGAACATGACACCGCTGGATCATTTGAGCATGCACCATTTCCTGCAAAACCATTAGCAATGGGTAGGCAGATGAGTGATGATACTGCAATAGCTTTAAGTATATTGTGATAGGTAAACTTCATTTTTTTGGATTCTCCCACGGTATGATAGTATTAAATTTTTTTATTGTTTGACTAAATGCATTAATTTTTTGAAATTATCGGCTTAACAGTTAACGAATAAGTATATTCGCTGTTTAGTAGTTATGTTTTGAAAGCTCGATTTTTTCTGGGTGTATATGTCTAAAAAGAAAACAGATGCTAACACACGCATTTTATGAGATATATGTTTTTATGTTATAAAACATATATTTTTTTGGAATCGTTTATCGAAAAAAGGTTGTTTTTTGTCAGTGTGAGGGTTTTGCTTTCTAAAGAAGATGGTCGCTCCATTTTTAACGTTGTTGCACTTTATGACGAATGTTGTGTACGCCACTGAAGATATTCCTCCACTTTCATTCCCGGTGCCGCTTCCAAATCATTGGGTAACTTAAAACAACCACTCGCACGCGCAACGCAACCATCGGGCCCTTCTATCATGCCGGTGGCAAAGCCCATCGTTCGTGTTAGCTTGACTGAGCGAATATCTGCATAGATCCAAGCACCTTCTTTGGTCGCAGCCATGAAATCGAAGCTGATACTGACGGTTGGTGTGCTGGTGTATTTACCCAGAGCGAAGCTCACGGCACTCGACAATGCGATATCCATTAACGTCATCATCACACCGCCATGGAGGAAACCACTCCAATTACAATGCTGTTTTTCAACGAGCATACCAATGGTTGGACCCTTCTCAGTAACCTTAATATAAACTGGTAAAATAGCGTCGTTGAAACTATTGTCTTCGCCAAAAGGTTTGAATCCTTCGGGTATGGATTGTTTGTTCATATGATTGTTCTTATCTTCGTTCATATCATTGCCTTGTCAGTGCACGTTGCTACAGTCATCGCGGGTTTACTGCTAGTTTCGCTGGGTAAATCTGCAGATATGACGAAATCATTTAATTCGGGTTCTTTCATTGTTTTCAGCCAATTATTCCAGGTGTCGGGCCAGGCAAGTGCGTCGCCGTCTGCATCAAGATACCAACTTTGACAACCACTAGTCCACACGGTTTTGCCCATTCTGGCTTTCAGCATCGCGGCCCACTGCTTTAATGCCTCAGATTTCACTTCAATTGTGGGAAGTTTTCCTGCCCGCCATTGATTGATGAGCTGAAGAACATAAGCCGTCTGTTGTTCGCTGATTTCTATCACAGATTGATTACCAATAGGTGAGTTGGGACCAAGCATGAGAAAGAAGTTAGGGAAGTTGGGCAGAAACATTGAGCGGTAAGCTTGAATTTTTTTCTTCCATGCTTGCTCAATTGACATATTGTTTTTGCCAACAAATTCCATCGGGCGCATAAATGCAGCGGCGTCAAAACCGGTTGCTAAGACAATGGCATCCAGGTGATGCAATTTACCGTCTTTGGTTCTAATGCCATTCGCTTCGATCTGCTCTATACCCTCTGTAACGAGATGTGCATTGGGTTGCTGAATCGCGTCGTATAAACGCGAATTAATGACAACTCGCTTACAGCCTAACTTATAATCAGGTGTCAATTTTGCGCGTAACTCTGGATCTTTCACGCTGCTATCCAAATAGCGTTTAGCATTCCACGTCATCAGGCGATGCTGGAACCTGTCAAACCAGCTATCACCGGTTAATGCTGCTGTACCTTGGCTATATACAAAAGCAGAAATCTTGCGGATTAGTTTCATCCGCCAGGGTTGATTGCGGAAGCGCAGTTTTTCGTTGTCGGTAAAATTGCGATCTTCCATCTTCACAATCCACTGCGGAGAGCGTTGGAAAACAGAGACGTCTGCTCCTGGCAAACCAATTAATTGAGGAATTACCTGGGTGGCAGATGAGCCAGTGCCAATGACACCGATGCGTTTACCTTTCATATCAACGCTGTGGTCCCAGCGTGCTGTATGAAACATTGCTCCTGTAAATGATTCACGGCCGGTGATATTAGGTATTACAGGATGATGAAGAATTCCCGTCGCGGAAAATAACAGGTCTGCTTGCAGCGTTGCGCCTTGCTCGGTTTTGACGGTCCAGCTACCGGTTTTATTCTCTTTGTTATAGACACAACTAGTGACGGCCTCGTTATATCGAATGTAGGTATCGACACCGTATTTATGTATGACCTTCTCAAAGTACTGGTGTATCTCACGACCATTGGGAAAGTGGCTACTCCAATCGGGGTTAGGTTCAAATGAATAGGTATAGGCGTGTGACGGCACGTCGCAGGCGATACCAGGGTAAGTATTCTCGCGCCAGGTGCCACCGATGCTTTCTTTTTTCTCCAGCACGGTAATGTTGGTAATGCCTGCTTCTTTCAGTTTAATCGCTAGCAGTATGCCTGTCATACCTGCGCCAATGATCACCACTGATGGATTTTGCCTGTTATTAGTCATGCTCAACTCCCTCCATACTTACAACTGTTACTCAGTACGATAAGTTCGCGCTCGAAAATTGTAAATGTTGCTTTATTCATTAAACTTGATATTTTGCGACAGGCCCCTTAATCCTAGCATTTCAAAGCAGACCTTGTGTATTTTACCTACTGACGATAAAAAGAAATACTGTAGTATACGAGAATATGATTATATACTGAGTAAGCAGAAAAAGCCCCCTGATTGAAAGGAAATAACATGAAAGAACTTGCGCCAAATACCCCAGTTATAGTGGGAGTTGGATTTTATCAAGAGCACATAGAAAATCCCCTGGAAAGCTTAGAGCCTTATCAATTAATGGTAAATGCTGTGCGCAATGCTGCCGAGGATGCAGGATCGACGGCATTGCTAGAGCAGATTGAGTCAATTTCTGTCGAGCAAGGAATGTGGGCATACCGCAATCCTGGTAAGTTGATTGCCGACACCCTGGGTTGCCCTCAAGCAAAGAGCATACTTGCCGATCTGGGTGTGCTGCAGCTTATGCCGCTCAGCGACTTGTGCCGTGCTATTGTTGCTGGCGAGCAACACATTGGGGTGGTCACGGGAGGAGAGGCAAAGTACCGTGAACTGCGCAGTAAAATTACTCAGCAGCCGGTTGCTAACACAGTGCAACCAGAAGATACGCCGCCCCCGCATGTACACCACAAATCTTCAGATCCATTTGCCACTGACTTAGAAGCGAAAAGTGGCCTTTTTATGCCGGTTGAACTTTTTTCTATTATCGAGTCGGCACTGCGTTATCACCAGGGTCTGGGTGTCGAAGAACACCGAGATAAGATTGCGCAACTCTATAGCGGCTTTAGTGATATTGCAGTAAGGAATCCCCATGCCTGGCGGCAAGAGTCGGTGTCGGCGGAAGAAATTCGCAATCCTACCGATAAAAATTCAATGTTGGCATTTCCCTATACCAAACGCCATAACACGCAATGGAATGTAAACCAATCGGTGGCAATCATCGTCTGCTCGGCGGCCAAAGCAATGCAGCTAGGATTAGACAGTACGAATTGGATTTATCCGTTGTCCGCAGCCCAGTCGAAACATGTTGTATGCTTATTGCAACAAAAGCAATTACACAGCCATACAGGGACAATTTTATCCGGCGAGCGTGCACTCGCCTTGGCGGGTGTTACAACACAAGATATATCAGCAGCGGATCTTTACAGTTGTTTTCCCTCATCAGTGCAATCATTTGCCCTCGATTTAAAATTAGAAGACGCCTGCCCACTTTCTGTGACTGGCTCTATGGCCTTTGCCGGTGGCCCCTATAATCATGGTGGCTTGGATGGGGTGGCCAGAATGGTAGAAGTGTTACGTTCCGGTGAGGGAATGCCAACATCAAACAAGCGAGTTGGATTGGTGTCTAATCTCAGCGGCATTTTTGGCAAGCAGGCTGTTGCGTTATTCTCGAATGTGCCTAACGAGAAGGGTTACGGTTTTGAGGATGTTACTGCAGCCGTTGCCAAAATAGATTTGCCATTGCCATTAAATGGCGACTATGTAGGTTCTGCCACCATCGTTGGCTACACCGTCGTGTTTAATAAAGATCAGCCTTCGCATGGCATCGCTTACTGTGATACGCCCAATGGCGAGCGCACTTTAGTGAAGACCCATGACAAAACGATACTGGAATTGATGACGCAAGAGGAGTTTTGCGGTCGGGTCATTAACGTTATTGGTGATGGAAATTTTTCACTAGAGGCATAGCCACTATTGCAATCGCCCTCGATTAATAAAAGGAGTCCAACATGTCAGACGAATTAGATATCAGTACAGCGAACTGTACCATCGAACAAAAAGGTCACATCCTTATTGTTACGCTAAACCGGCCAGAAGCAAAGAACGCTCTTAGCGGATCTATGGTGGTTGGTATGTACAAAGCTTGGCGAAGACTAGATGAAGATAAAGAATTGTATTGTGCAATTCTCACAGGCAAAGGGGATACCTTCTGTGCCGGTATGGATCTAAAGGCTGGTCCAGAAGGTAGCGGCCAAGGTGTCGATGAAATACAGCAATTGATGCAAACAGTTCCCGATTTACATTGGCAGGCATTGCTGCGCCACAATCGCCCTAAAAAACCGGTGATTCTCGCTGT
>OBEQ012274292.1_pt1 | contig 15488 bp, 11 predicted proteins | sample 1670901 | NCBI WGS metagenome assembly OBEQ01 (sample SAMEA104232315, study PRJEB22302) | groundwater metagenome | biome: forest; feature: aquifer; material: groundwater | place: USA | collected 2011-08-07 | depth 5.4 m | reverse complement strand
TTTTACATTCTGGACAGCTAAGCAAACTGGATAAATCTTTTTGATGGATATTTTTTTTGCCTGCTTGTTTGGCTAAGACTGAAATCCCTCCACCTTGAATAATTAGTAAGATTTTAGTTAACCAGTCAGGGTTTAGCCAGTTTTTAGTTGTGGCTACTTTTTCAATTAGTTGTTCTTTACCAATCAAATAAGGTTTAACTCTAGCCTCAGCTAGAGAATATTTAGTTAAGCTCTTTTGCCAAGTATTTAGCCAAAAAGCTTCTTCTAAGATACCACTTTCTATTTCAGATTTACCGATTGTAGATATAAAGGGTAAGATTAATAAGTATTTAAGTAATTTTTCAACTGGTGTTAAGCAAAAATCCCGTTTAAACAACCTAAAATTTAATAACTGCTTAATTGGTTCTTCGGCAAAAAATATGTATCCACCAGGTGTCAAAACCCGGTAAGCCTCATCTAAAATTGGTTTAGGATCTGGAAAATGATGCAAAGTTTCATAGAAAAATATAAATGGTAGGGAGTTACTCTTAAAGGGTAAATTATAGGCATCCAGACAGATTCTAATTGGCATCTTTTGATAATTTAAGACTTTGCTAAAATAATCAGCTGATTTTAACCTTTCAAATGAAATATCAGCTGCGAAACCAGTTAATCCTAATTCATTTGTTAAATATAATGCTCGTTGGCATCTTTCTGCACCAATCTCTAAAAAGGGAGATAAAGGGATATTTTTATCTCTAATAATTTGGAAATCTTTTCTGGTTTCCTCAATCCTTTTTTTAATTTCTTCAATAATCATTTTTTTATCAGGCTGCCCTTTGAAAAAAGTTTTTTTACCTAAATGTTGAGTGACCAGTTTTCTCCTAAATTCAACTTCAGCTTTTTGATTTAAGATAGATTGTAACCTTGACATAAAATTTAAATAATATGCTAGCTTTTCTTAACTAATCCTATTAAAGTAATTGACTGACCAATATTTTTTGATTGATAGCAATTTTAGGAGCAAGTGGTTTGGTTGGTTGAGGCCAAACAAGGCGGTAGACAAATGACTTGAAAGATGGTGGGAAAAGGAGGAATATTTTTTTAACTATTTTGTTTCCACCCAAAGATAATTGATTATATCTTTTAAAATAATTAATCTCCTGATCAATAAATTTTTGGTTTAAGAAATATTGGCCGTATAATTTTAACCCCCCATACTTTTTAAAAAGTTGTTTTAAATCAGTTGGGTTGAATTCTTTGTAATGGTAAGCACTGGTATTTGCCCTATATTGGTCTTTATTAGGAGTGGAAAAGATAAAATAACCCGGCTTTTTCAAAACCCTAAAGGCCTCTTTGATAAACATTTGGTAATTTTTTATATGCTCAATTACCTCAAAAGAGACGATAACATCAAAGCTATTATCTGGAAAGGGGATTGATGTGGCATCAGCAACTCTAAAGAAAAGATTTTTGTGATGATAGTTTTTTTTAGCATAATTTATTGCTTTGCTGGAAATGTCTACTGCCTCAACTTTTTTGGCACCAAGTTTAATCAACTCAAAACTTCCATATCCACTCCCACAGCCTAAATCCAAAACTTTTTTCTGCCTTATAAAAGGTTTAGCAAAATCATATCTTTGAATATGTTCTAAGTAAAAGCTATCTTCTGACTGTCCATTTGGCACAAAACGATCACTATTTATACCCATAATTTTTTGTCAACAATTTAACTTTAGTTCTTGAATCTAGCGCCCCCTTAAGATGATGGATATTCCAAAAAATTCCAGCTAGCATTGGGAGGAGAGTTTTTTGTTTAGATTGAAAATAGGTAAAAAGTGGTCCAATAAAAAGTTGTAGCAAAAAAAAGACAAATATCTGCGGGATTGACCCGTGAATTAGCATAAACCGAAATTTACCTCTGTAGTGAGCAAAAAGTTGATCAAAGTTGTCTGTTTTTTTAGATGCGCTGAGTAGTTTATGATATATGGTCGCAGTTGGGGAGTAAAATATTTTAAAACCGGCTTTTTTTGCCCGTAAGCATAAATCATAATCTTCTCCACAAAAAAAGAACCCCTCGTCATAAAATCCGATCTTTTTAAAGATTGACTTCCTAACTAACATACATCCCCCTGTTGCTACATCCATCTCTCGAGCCATATCAGAATTGCTAAAATCATAAGGATGGTAACCTAACCAAAGATTAACTCTAAAACCAGGTAGGGCCATTGTTTTTTTATCACTAAGAAGCATCTTGCCTCCAACTATACCAATGGTTTTGTCCTTTTCAATGATTTTGACAAGCTCACTAAGGGACTCTTTGTCAAACAAAACATCATCGTTAGTAATCAATACATACCTTCCGTTAGATTGTTTTATGCCCAGGTTCAATGCTGGAGCAAAACCTATATTATGGTTATTTTGGATCAACTTAACTTCGGGGAAGCTCAGTCTAACAAAATCACCAGTTTGATCTTTGGAACCATTATCTATTACTACTACTTCTAGCTTCTTTCTAGGATAATTCATTTTAAATAAACTTTTTAATGTCTGATTAAGCGAGTTTTTGCGGTTTTGTGTAGGAATGATCACTGACACCTTAGGTTGGGGCTGAATTTTTCTCATAACTTCAAAATCTTTAAATTTAATGATCTAGCAATTCTATACTCTTGCCAGATTAACCAAACTACAAATTTATACCATAAAAAAGCGCTGGTCAAGATTGGATGCCTAATTAACTTGCGCCAAGATTTAATCCAAATTAACATTCTATAACTTATACTACTCTGTTTGCTAAACTGGGAAGGATTTCTTTTGGCATAGCGGTGTATAAATTTAATATAGTAAGCTTCCTTTTTAAATAGTTCAAACAGGGAAGAAGTTGGTTCATTGTGGTAAATTACATATTTTTTAAGATGAAAGGTGCGGGTATTTTTATCTAAAAATCTTTGGGTTAAATCCCAATCTTCTCCTGCAAGTAACTTTGGGTTAAAGCCACCAATTTTCAGAAATTCCCTTCTGTTAAAAAAACGGGCTGCAGTTAAAAAGTTAATGTTATCTCCGTAACAGTTTTGTTCTAAAGCTAATGCTCTTCCCCAGAAATTAAAGCCACGGTAGTATTGCAAAATAGCCACCATTGAGGGAACTTTGTCTTTACTGACTATCTTGATGCATCCTGAAATAACTTTAGGGGAAGCTTCCATATCTGCGTCTAAAAAAAGTAACCACTTACCTTTAGCCGCTTTAGCCCCAATATTTCTTTGAACTGACCTCTCAGGACCAGCAATAATGATCTTTGAGGTATATTTTTTAGCTATTTTGATAGTGTCATCTATTGAGTGATTATCTACTAAAACGATCTCAATTTTACCAGGATAGCTTTGTTTTTTAATTGATTTAAGACATTTTTCGATATTTTTTTGTTCATTTTTGGTGGTTATGATTACGGAAACCGAAAAGTTATGTTTCATAGATAATTTTTTTTATCAGCCGTAAGCTTTTTATTCGAGCTTTTTCCCAAGAAAAATTTTTGCTCCAGAGATAAGCATTTTTTTGCATAGCTTGATATTTTTTCTTATTGGATATTAAGCTATAAACCTCATTTGCCAGCTCATCAGGATTATTCCTTTGGCAGATAACTCCACTATAACCACCTTTGACTGAATCTACTAATCCAGAAGTTTTATAGGCGATGACCGGAGTTTGAACAGAGTTAGCCTCAATATTAACTAACCCCCAGCCCTCTCTAACTGAAGGATTAACCAGCAAATGGGATCTTGCTAACAACTCAAACTTCTTTTTCTCAGAGACAAACCCCCAAAATCTTATTTTATTGCTAATTTGGAGATTACTAGATAGATTTTTTAGCTTTCTTAAATAAGCTATTCTATCAGCTTTGCCAATAATCCAAAATTTAAAATCAGCTCTTTTATTTAAAATGTCAAAACAAATCAGTGCATCCTCAACTCCTTTGTCTTTGGTTAAAGTCCCCAAAAACACGACCGTTTGTCTAGAGTCTTTTTTATACCTGAGTTGAGAACTATTTAGAGTAACCCCGTTTAAGATAACTGTAATATTTTTTTTAGGGATCCCAAACCTGGATAAATCTTTTTTAGTTGAGTTAGAAACAGTTAAGAAGTGAATATTTCTATAAAGCAAAAAAATAAAAGGTTCAAATAAGTAACCAATAGTACCAGCTATTGTATTAAAGGGCCTAGGTAAGATATTCAGAAACCATAGTTCTCTGGCTAGTTCATGAATTAAGGCTAATTTAGGTTTTCTAACATATAAAGGGGTAAAAAAAGATAAACCATGAAATTGATCAATAACAAGGTCAAAACTGTGGCTGTTTTTGATATAATAAAATAAAGCCGCCAATTGCACCCCCAGATACTGATGACCCTTTCTTAATATCTTGATTCCAGAGATCGTTTCTTCTGGGATTGATCCTTTGAATCTGGAAGAAAAAAGTGTCACTCGATGACCAGCTGCTTTCCAAGCGATTGAATGCTGATGAACCATCTGCTCAGCTCCGCCTGCCAAGGGGTGTTTCGGATCCCGCCAGGACAAAATTAAAATATTCATCTTCTCAAGTATTGATCTAAACTAAGTTAGTTTTTCCTTGCTAAATACAGCCACATTAGCCAAACAACAAACTTATACCATAAAAAAGCTAAAGTAAGCATTGGATGTTTTATCAATTCTCTCCAGGCACGCAGCCAAACAAAACCTCTATAAAGAAAACTACCTTGAAAAGAGAAAGCAGTAGGTTGCTTTCTAGCGTATAACTGAATGTTTTTGATATAGTAAGCTTCTTTTTTAAATAGTTCAAGTAAAGAAGAATTTTGTTCATGGTGATAAAGCTGGGCTTTACTTAAAAGTAAAAGAGGAACACCTTTATCCTGAAACCTTTCTGTTACATCCCAATCCTCGCCGGCATATAACTTAGTATCAAACCCTGCAAGTTTTAAAAAAATTTTTCTGGGAAAAAATCTTGCAGCCAATACCCAACTAGGTCCTTTATAGCAGTTTTTTTCTAAGGCTAGAGCTTTTGCCCAAAAAGCATCCCCCTGGGCAATCTCAGGTATCACAATCATAGGAGGGTAAAGCGAGTTTTGCATTAATTTGATACATTCTGATATTAAGTTTGGAGATAACTCCATATCAGCATCTAAAAAAAGTAACCACACACCTCTAGCTTTTTTAGCTCCAAAATTTCTTTGAGCTGACCTCTCAGGGCTTTTTAAAAAAACATTCCTGGTATATTTCCTGGCTAGTTTTAGGGTTTTGTCGGTGGAGTAATTATCAACAACTACTATTTCAATACTACCTTTATAGTTTTGCCTTTTTATCGACTTTAGGCATCTTTCTATATTTTTTTCCTCATCTTTAGTTGAGATAATAATTGATACTAAAGGATTAGCCTGCATGATTTACTTATTATAGACATAGAAGAAAGAAGAGCAAGTTTTAAAATAGCTTAAAAATGTAATACACTTAAAGTCATGCCTCATGCAAAAAGACACACTTTTTTCCACTACTTAGCTACAGCAATACTTTATCTGGTAAAGTCTTTACTGGGGGGAGTGTTATGGATAATTTTAGCTCTTGTAGGCTATTTTATTTTCCATACTCAAAAATCACCTGTAAATCTAATTGTTGGTATACCCCCCTTAGCCTTAATAGGACTTGGCCTAAGCTTAAACTCTCTCCTCAGCTTTTCATGCCATATTCTCCCCAAAATATAATCAAGCTGTCTGTATAATCTGCTCATAATTTTTTTAGTAAAATCTATGTTACATAGTTGTGACTGCCGTCCACTTTTTATAACAAATACACTTTATGCGCGATCGCGGATGTTTTGTAATAACTTTAGCCTTGACACCCCCGGGTGGAACCAATTGGAAGATCGTTGGTAGAGGCCATGCTTCCACCTCGGAGGTGGAAGAGATCAAAATGGGCTGATTTAGTGGGTAAAGAGGTAAGTACTGAGGTAACTAGAATGCTCTAAGTCCCTGCAGGAAGGGTGATTTTTGCTAAAAAAGCTGATTAAGTCTTAATATACGGCGTCCTTGTTTTAAATATTTATAAATATTCTTTCTTTTCATAACCAACAAAAACGCTCCCATTGCATAAATTGCGCCCATGAATATATCAAAAGTGTAGTGTTCGCCTAAATACATTATAGAAAGCCAAACACTAAATAAATAAATGATTAACAATAGCCTAAATTTAGGAAATTGTTTTGCTAAAAAAAGATAAGTTATAACAGGATATGCAGCGTGCAAAGAAGGCACTGCTGCAACCAAGTTATTGTCAATATATCGATAAACAGTAGGAATATAAATTGAATTAGAGCTAAAGCCTTACGACAAAGTCATAAATTTTCTTTAAATAAGGTATATAGCCATTTTCAGAGGCCATCCAGGGAGGCATTGTGGGAAAAATAATAAAAGTAATCAAAGCTAAGTAAGATAAAACCACAAGCGTTGCCATATATTCCTTGAAATCTTCTCTTCTATTATTCAGCCAAAATATTAAAGCAATAAGCATTGGAATAATAAAATGGCTCATGTAAATAAAAACTGCTAAAAAATCATACCAATGAACTAAATTATCTGAAGCTAAAGAATTTTGTAATACTATACTAGTGGTATAATCTTTAAGCATTCCAAATTTAATCATCGGATTAACATGAGGTAGTATAGTAAGGTGAGGTAAGGCTCCTCTAAGAAAATCAAATAATAAAAGTAAAAATATAGGAATTGTCCAATCTCTCAAGTAGCCTTTTATTCTTCCCAAAAAAAGCATAATAATACCCACAAAAACAAAAAACTGGTCTGGTGAGAACCATAAATGGTAGGCGAGCATAACAACACTCACAAAAATCATAAAAATAATAACTGCTAAATTAATATTTTTCTGACTATATAATTTTCCAAAATCTATCATCAACTAAATTATACGCAGAAAATTTAGATAAAATACATCTAATATAGTATTTTTTAAAAGCCTATAAATTATTACTAGACAAATTATTCTATCAGCTTCGGTTTTAAAATTTGGTCAAATCACAATTTATACATAACATTTAACTTAAGCCTCAATTTTTATTACAAGACCTTTTAATAACCCCTAGCTTAAGTTATCCACACTCTAAAAAACCACTGTGGATTATTAAAAGGAGGTATTAGAATATGTCGCCCTAACAACCTAAACTATAAACGATATCCCTTGAATATAACTCTAGGACGTAGGTTATTTATAGTAAATAATCCTATGGGTTAACGTTTGCTTGACAAATAGTATTTAGGGTGATACACTCAGCTTTGAATGTTTAATTTGAAGCTAGGTTTAAAAAAGGAAGGCGTTCGAAGAATCTCTAGAAGAAGAGAAAATCAAGAGGTAACTTTGGATGTTAGAAAAGTTTTAACAGCTGCTGATCAAAAATTGATATTAATGGTCAGAAGTTAGATTAAAATCCCGGGAAGCAGACGGACCCGGGATTTTAGGTAATATTAGTACTTTTAAATTAAGATAGTAGGACTAGAAAATAGAGAATAGTAAAGAAGGTTTTGATAGGGAATTTGGAAACAAAAAAGAGCATTACTACCGCAGACGGACTCGAATAGCAATGCCCTTTTTATTAAGTACGAAAATATAACTTCAGAGCAGCGAAATTATATCCTCTATGTTCTAGATTTCCATAAATTGGACGCTTTGTCAATAGGTCATTTTTCACAAGGCTAAATTTGTGGCAATTTTTGAGTTAAATTCTTACTCAAAACTTTTTCTTAATTAAAAACTAGATAATCGGCGTCGGAGACTTGTGAAGATTTGGTAGGGATTAGTAGTCTTTTATCGGAGACTTGTCTAGGGCAGGGACAAGTCCCCGATAAAGGCTATTAGTCTTTAAATACTTGACAATGACTGAACTTATTATTATGATTTATTAGTAATCTCCCTTTTGAATCTAATTTCAGCGATTTCACACATAACAACACAACATGGCTAATACTCGTTCATTTAAACCTAAAGCGATCTCATCAAGTGACACACCTAAAGAGTCAAAACCACTAGATATAGAAAATATTGTGGGGGATTCTCACGCCGAAACCAGTGCTCCTCCTAGTCCTAGCCACGATTACAGAAGCTCATCCTATCATCGTCCTGAAACAAGAGATGTTCCCACAGAACAAGTATCAGGTGTTTTAGATGTCATGCCTGAGGGGCATGGCTTTTTAAGGCCCAAATACACCCCATCTGATAGAGATGTTTATATCTCTGCCAGCCAAATTAGAAGATTTAACTTAAGAGGTGGAGATTTTATTGAAGGGGGCGCTAGACAGCCAAAAGAGAACGAAAGATATTTTGGTTTACTTCAAGTAGATAAAGTTAATTCTAAAGCTGCTGAGGAGTTTGTTTCAGCTGAACCTGGAGCCAGAGCAGCCAGATCTAAAAGGGTCAGATTTGAAGATTTAACAGCAGTTTATCCAAATCGTCATTTAAAGCTTGAAACTGGAAAACAGCCACTCTCACAAAGAGTAATAGATTTAGTTGCTCCTATTGGTTTTGGTCAAAGAGGCTTGATCGTTTCCCCTCCAAAAGCTGGTAAAACTACCATCCTTAAAGAAATTGCGGCCGGCATAACTAAAAATCACCCTGATGCCATTTTAATGGCTGTTCTAGTAGGGGAAAGACCTGAGGAGGTTACCGATCTATCCAGATCTATAAAAGGTGATGTTATAGCCTCAAATTTTGATGAACCAGCAGAAAACCAAACTAGGGCAGCAGAGATTGCGCTAGAGCGAGCAAAAAGACTAGTTGAATCAGGCAATGATGTAGTTATTTTACTTGATTCTATAACTCGTTTAGGAAGAGCCTACAATCTATCAGTTCCACCTTCAGGTAGAACTCTTTCTGGAGGATTTGACCCTATTGCTTTGTATCCTCCTAAGCACTTTTTTGGAGCTGCTAGAAACTGTGAAGAGGGCGGAAGTTTAACTATTATTGGTACAGCACTTGTTGATACTGGTTCTAGAATGGATGATTTAATTTATGAAGAGTTTAAAGGTACTGGTAATATGGAACTACATCTTGATAGAAGAATCGCTGAAAGAAGGACCTATCCTGCAATAGATATTGAGGCCTCCGGTACCAGACAAGAACAGCTTTTATTTAAAGAAGAAATTTATAGACAGATGATTATTATGAGAAGAATGCTTGGAATATTAGGGGAGAATGAACGGACTGAAATCTTTTTGGAAAGACTTAACAAAACTGAAAGCAACGCTGACTTTTTAGGGTCTTTAAAGGATGTTAAGTAACCTAGGTAACTTAGGATACTTAAGTAACTTAAAGTCTTCTGCTGACATATTTTGATATATTTCCAAAACAAGCAAAAGATTATTATAGCAAGCTAAACTGGTCACTTTTTTTCCTAGCAGATTTACAAATTGGGTGCTAATAAGAGCTAGCAGCTAACAGCTCTCAGCTATAAGCGAAGCTTGATGCTACGCATTCAGACTAGTACTTGGTTTCGACTGAAGACTGACGACTGAAAGCTGACGACTTTATAGTTGTTTACCCTAACTTTATCTGATAGAATAATCCCTACTTTCTAAAGTTTCTATGAATTCTCCATTGCAAGATTTTAAAGATCTAGTTAAATTTTTGGTAGTTTATCAAGCCCGCAAAACAAAACAATTTACAATACATTTTGAGAAATTTAAGGATCTATCTGTAGCTTTATTAATGCATAGGCGAGGTAGATTTCAAAAACAAGTTTGGCATGTTTTTATGACCTTACTTGCTTTAGTTGGACTGCTAACCTCTGGAGTGTTTGGAAATAATGCTTTGGTTGCCTCAACTTTTCCGGGGATGGTTGATCAAGATCCAAGGCTAATTCAAACCTATGACCCTAACGCCTCAGGTATAAATCTACAAAATCTTTTAGATATTAAAACATCTGTATCTAGCAAGCCTAGATCAGAAATTGTTGAATATGAAGTTAAATCAGGAGAGACTTTGTCTCAGATAGCTGAAAAATTTGGCATTACAGTTGATACCATCAAATGGGCCAATGATATTCAAAATATCCAATCAGTTAAGCCTGGTCAGAAGCTAGAGATTTTACCTGTTAGTGGTGTTGCACATACTGTTAAAAGTGGAGACACTTTAGAATCAGTTGCTAAAAAATACACTGCAGAGTCACAATCTATAGTAGATTTTCCTTTTAATGATCTTCCAGATGATTTTAAACTAAAGATCGGACAAGTATTAATTATCCCAGATGGACAACCACCAGAAGTTAAAGTTCCACCTAGATCAAAAACCTCACAATATTTTGCTCAAGGACCAGGATCTTCCAGCTTTAGTGCCCCAGGAGGTGGTAGTTTTATGTGGCCTACAATTTATCAATACATCTCTACCTATTTTGCTTGGTGGCACCCTGGAGTAGATTTACCAAATAGATCCGCACCTGCTGTTGCAGCCTCTGATGGGGGAACTGTAGTACTAGCAGGTTGGCCCGATGGTTATGGTTATGGTAATAGGGTAATGATTGATCATGGTAATGGTTATACAACTCTTTACGCTCATTTATCCAATATTTATGTTTCAGTAGGTCAAATAATATCAAGAGGGCAAACAATAGGTCAAATGGGATCAACTGGAAGGTCAACAGGGGTTCATTTACATTTTGAGGTTAGGTATAAGGGAATTGCTGTCAATCCTTTATCAATACTAAGATAATTTACAATTTTTAATTTCCAATTTACAATAAAGGCTCAATGATACAATGATCAATTGAAAATTCACTGAAAATTGTAACTTGAAAATTAATTTCGGGCCCGTAGCTCAATGGTAGAGTAGCTGGCTGGCAGTCAGTTGGTTGTCGGTTCAAATCCGATCGGGTCCACCCTATGTGGTTTATATTAAGCTTATTTTTTGCGCTTTGGAGTTCAGTTAATGTTATTTTAGTAAAAAAATTAGCTGGCAAACTCTCAATTAGGGTATTACTCACATTCAACTTTATTTTCAGTATTCCTTTCTACTTAATAATAATTTTCTTTACAGGGGGATTTCCCAAAGCTGCTACCAATTTTTATCTCCTAGTTAGCACCTCAAGCTTAATAGATTTTTTAGCCTTCAATGCTTCTACTACAGCTATTAAAATCTCACCTATCTCTTTAATCTCTCCAATCTCCAGTTTTACACCAATATTTACCTCAATAATCGCTGTTTTAACCTTAAAAGAAGTTCCATCCTTTCTTCATTTGCTTGGTATAGCCATAATTGTTTTAGGAGCCTATATTCTAAATTTGTCTGACTTTAATAAAGGTTTTCTTAAGCCCTTTAAGGATCTATTTTCCAATAAAGGAGTACAATTAGCTTTACTATCAACATTTCTATGGTCAATTACCCCTATTTTTCAAAAACAAGCTATATTATCAACTAATCCAGCTTCAGCAATTGTTGCAGCTTTTGCAGGTACCATAGGAAATGCCATACTATTTTTACTTTTTTCAGTTGACAAAGTTAAAAAAGAGTTTAAAATTGTGCTAGAAAACATCAAAATTTTTCTAATAATGGGTCTTTTCGGAGCGCTTGGAAGCTTTGCTGCATTTATTGCATTTCAACAAGCTCAAGTAGGACTTGTTACCTCAGTTTTTAAACTATCCATACTTTTTTCCATTATTTTAGGAGCGATTTTTTTTAAAGAACAAAAAATCAAAGAAAGATTTATTGCTGGATTAATTATGCTTACAGGGGTAGTTATAATAACTACTTTTTTATAGCATCTGGGGTAGCAATGTTCTCAGCTTTATTTGGCAAAACATTATCTAAGACTTTAGGTAGTTCTTTCTTTTGCAGGGCACCATTTTCCTGGGCAGCAGGTGGAGTTATTTGACCAGGGGTAGTTTGAGCTTGGGTAGAACTAGCTGTTGCAATTCTAGCTTTAAGATCAGCTAAGTAATCTGATGCTATTTTATAATCTGGGCTTTTAGTATCAAGTAGAGATACTACTGCCTGAGCAGTTTGCAAAGCTCCTTGGAGATCACCTTTATCTCTTAAAGCGACAGACAAATTATAGTAAGCATTTGCATAATCAGGCTTTAAATTAACAGCATCTGTAAAAAATCTGATGGCTAAATCATAATTTTTAATAGAGTAGTAAACTCCACCCACATTAAGCCTTAAAAGAGGATTTAATGGATCCCTAGCAATAGCTTTACCATAAGCATCTAAAGAAAAAGACAGCGCATTTTGAGCAACCCCAGAAATTTGTCTATAAATTGATGCTAGTATTTCCCAATTTTGAGCATTCTGTGGGCTTAAAGAAGTGGCAATTCTAGCCTCATTAATAGACTGAGAAAGCAAAGTTTGAATATTTTGCTTATCAGTATCAGTTAGTGATCCAGAAGGAGAAGCTGGAGTTGGACCTTTTTGAGCGGCAATTGCATTAGCTATGACAAAATTAGTTTGAGCTAAATCAGTATGATAAAGATCAATATAGGGATTTAACTGCTCAGAACGGACCAAATTATTATAAGTAGCCAAACTATTGGTCGCAGCTGCATTCAGGGCAATTCTATGATGATAATCAGCAAGTAAAGCTTTTTGTCCGTTCCAAAGAATGTAAACCAAGCCAATTGATATCGGGATAATTAAGATTAAAGGTAATAAATCACCAATTATTAAGTTAGAAACAAGTTCTGAATCAGTTAACTTTGAAGCTTGAATCCCAAGCGTTAATTCTTCAGTTTTACCAGTTGAGGATTTATAAGCACCAACCAAAAGCATCAGAATAAATAAACTAACCACAATACTAACCAAAGTTGAAGCATGAATAATTAAAAGAAGAACAACTATTATACTAGATATAGCCAGGGCAGTTATAAAAGGATCATCTTTTTGAGCTAGCCTTGATCTAGCAAAAACTAAGATCACAATTGCTAAAAAAATTAAAGCCAAAAAGCCTAAACCTCCAAAAGTTGCTAAAATCTGCAAGAATTCATTAAAAGCGCTGTCAAATCTAATATTCCAATTGGGATTGCTGTTATGTTCAGCTGGTTTGTATAAACTGAAATCAAATAAATATGTACCAGGACCTGTGCCTAAAAACGGAGCATCTCTAAAAGCAGATGCAGACACTTTCCAAGAAGTGGGGAAGCTAAGTTGAATCTCCTGTGGGAAATTAAGTCTTTTTTGTTGTAGCGGATTTAAATTTTTACCTGAGGGTAAATAACTTAGACCTAAAACAAAAAGAGAGAGTGCAATTGGAATTAATATAAATATAGCTGTAGTTCTGGAGAAATTATTTCTGCACAAATAAATTGATAAACCAAATATAACAGCAAGTAAAACATAAGATAGTAAATTACCTACCAATATAATAGTTAAAGAAAATAGTGATGCTAAAACAATCGCTGCAGGCAAAGGAAGATATTTACTCAAAGATGAACTGTGCTCATTTGGTCTAAGTATAGATATTAAAGGTAAAGGTAGAAGTAGAGACAGTAGTGCAACAGTTGAAAAAGATGAACCTGTTGGTGTAAAGTTCAAAACTTTAGTAAAAGCTAATAAATTACCCAATGGATAGACACCAAAATATGACAGTAAAGTAACCAAAGCTACAATTACAGAAGAACCAAGTAAAGTGTAATAAACAGTAACAACCTGTAGTTTAGATCTTAATTGTGAAACAGCAATAAAGTAAAAAAGTATATAAGTAACCCAAGATATTAAAGATCCATGGATTCTGGGAAAGTTACCATAGACAGCAATATTTTTAGTGTCAGTAAAAACAGTAGCTAAAACTACAATTATTAATAAAAGCAGAATTGGGACATCAAGAGGAGTTCTGATAAAAGAGACTTTTCCTTGGAAAATCCACCTTAGTGACCAAACAATGAGTAATAGGCTAGATGCTACAATTAAAAAAACCAATTTTACAGTTTCATAATATTCAGTTGTAAAAAGAACAAATATAAGGGGTAACAATGCAGCTACACCTAGAAGAATTACTATAGATAAACGATTTGTCAAGGCAGTTAATTCATTTCTCATGGTTAGCTTAAAGGCAGCAAGCTAAAGCTCAAAACTTAATTAATCTAACTTTTTCAAAAAAACTTGTCAAGTACTAAGTTAAAAGAAGAGTTTAGAGTTTAGAGTTTAGAGTTTAGTTTAAGAAGCCTGTAGTTTTAAAAAAGATAATTAAGTCACTTAAATCACCTAAGTAGTTTAAGTAATTTGATCTATTTGCACTCTAGTTTTCACAAGTATAAATTAGAGACCAGATTGATTAAGATGATATTCTTTAATATATAAGTATAATGTTAGATGGTATAGTTTTATTGAAAAATAAAAAGCAGAAGTTAAATATACGCTTGCGGTAAATAAGATAAACCACTTTGATATGTTTAGATATATATTGTGGATAAGTGTAAAAGTAACTATGTAAATATTTTTAGGTAACAATCAATTATCTAGGTAGAGACTCATAATATACTTTAATAGGGTAGCTAATAAATTAACAAATTTTTATGTTAAAATGTAAATTATGCAAAAATATTTACCAAAACAAGTTGAAGAGAAGTGGCAGCAAAATTGGCAGAAGCAAGAGCTTTATAAATTTAAGTTAGATAAAACTAAAGAAAAATTTTACAACTTGGTTGAACTTCCTTATCCTTCAGGAGATCTACATATAGGGCATTGGTTTGCTTTTGTTCCACCAGATGTGATGGCCAGATTCAAAAGAATGCAAGGATACAATGTATTCTTTCCTAATGGTTTTGACGCTTTTGGTTTACCTGCAGAAAATGCGGCTATAAAAAGAAATATTCACCCAAAAGATTGGACCATGTCTAATATCCAGACCATGACTAAACAATTCCAAACCATGGGTACAATGATAGATTGGGATCATCAGGCTATAACTTGTTTGCCTGAGTATTATAGATGGAATCAGTGGATCTTTCTTAAAATGTTTGAGAAGGGTATTGCCTATAGAGGTATGGCCTTATCAAATTGGTGCCCAAAAGATAAAACAGTCCTAGCAAATGAGCATGTTGAGGTTGGGAAATGCTGGAGATGTGGAACCCCAGTTATTCAAAAAGAAGTAAAGCAGTGGTTTCATAAAATTACAGCCTATGCAGATCAGTTAATCTGGCCAGAGAACCCAAGTGTAGATTGGCCAAGATCAGTTAGAGATGGACAAAATAATTGGATAGGTAAGTCTGAGGGGATAGAGATAGAGTTCAGAGTTGAGAGTTCAGAGGTCAGAGGTGAGGAAAAAATTAAAACATACACTGTCTACCCAGAGACTGTTTTTGGTGTAACTTATATTGTATTGGCTCCAGAGCACCATTTAGTTAAAAAAATAACTTCAAAAGAACAAAAAAATGATGTAGAAAGATATATTGAAGTTTCAAAACGCAAAACGGAGTTAGAAAGAAAAGAGAATAAAGAGAAAACCGGAGTTTTCAGTGGAGGTTACGCAATTAACC
>OBEQ012955904.1_pt1 | contig 15491 bp, 16 predicted proteins | sample 1670901 | NCBI WGS metagenome assembly OBEQ01 (sample SAMEA104232315, study PRJEB22302) | groundwater metagenome | biome: forest; feature: aquifer; material: groundwater | place: USA | collected 2011-08-07 | depth 5.4 m | reverse complement strand
AGCTGCTGTCAAGAGATCATCGGAGATATTGATAGATAATTTTAAGGTAATTTCAGAGGTAGAAGTTTCGGAAAAGACAGAAACAAAGAAAGCGAAAAAAGAACCAAAGGCAAAGAAGAAAAAATAATATACCTAACAGGGATCCTATTGGTCATCAACGCAAATGAGACGAGGAAAACATAGAAAATTCGGCCGGGAAAGGAATCAAAGGGCAGCGCTATACAAAGCGCTGGCTACGGCATTGATAGAACACGGCAAGATAAAAACTACGGTAGCGAAATCAAAGTCATTGTCTGGCTATGTTGATAAGCTGATAACTATCGCCGGTCATGGAGATATTCCTTCCCGAAGACTTCTGGCCAAGAATCTTGGCGTGAAAGCCGTGAAGAAACTTTCCGACGACATAGGCCCGAGATTTAAGGATAAGCAGGGTGGATATACGAGAGTAATAAAGCTTGGTCAACGAAAGAGCGACGGTGCTCCGATGGCCTTGATAGAATTTACACAATAAATAACGAACAGCAATGTACGAACTTGATGCAACAAACCAATCCCTTGGAAGGTTATCGAGCAAGATAGCCGGTGTTTTGCGCGGGAAGAACCTCGCTTCTTTCCAGTCCAATACTGCTCCCGGCACTCAAGTACTCGTAAAGAACCTGACTAAGGCTAAATTTACCGGTAAGAAATTTGCTAATAAGACCTATTACCACTTCTCCGGATATCATAGCGGTATCAGGGCCAGGAGCCTTTCCGAGCTTTGGGAAACCAGGCCGAACTATGTTCTGCGGCAAATGGTCTATCGGATGTTGCCTAAAAACCGAATGAGGGATAAAGTTATCAAGAATCTTAAGTTTGAATAAAGACCTTATATATTATGCCCAAAAAAGTTGTTACAAAAACTACTGCTAAAAAGCCGAAAAAGGAGAAAAAGCCCCAGGAAGTTTTGGAGTTAGAGACGGTAAAGCCGGAAGAGGTTGAAGTCGAGGTTGTCGAAGCGGGAGAATCCAAAGACAAAAAGGAAAAATACTTCCAGGCGGTAGGCAGGAGGAAGGAGTCGGTGGCTATCGTCCGGCTTTATACCAAGAAATCCGTTGATACTGTCGAGGAAGAAAAAGCTCTCATTACAGTCAATAACAAGGATTATAGCGAATACTTTTTGGATAAAAATCTTCAGCTGGTGGTTGAGTCTCCTTTGAGGAAGTTGAAGTCTTTGAACAGGTTCAAGGCGACAGTGATGACCCATGGCGGGGGATTGGCCGGACAGGCTGATGCCGTAAAGCACGGCATTTCAAGAGCCTTGATTTTATTTGACCTTAATTTCCGGAAGAAACTCAAAAAAGCCGGTTTCCTGACCCGCGATTCGCGCACCAAGGAACGACGCAAGTACGGCTTAAAGAAAGCTCGTAAGGCTCCTCAGTGGCAGAAGCGATAAAATAAAATCCCCTTTCGGGGATTTTATTTTATCTCCTATCATCGCTCCGCCCTACTCTAATTTTAATCACGGCTTCCTCGTCTTGATAGCATAGCTATTCGCTCCTCCTTTTTCTGACCGCCCGGAGTTACCTCTGTCCGGCCTTCCGGCCCAAGCTTAGGAAAGCTTGGTTGCCGTTCCGGACATCTCCGGCTCGGTTCCCAGAAAAAGACCTGCCTGCCGGCAGGCAGGGCGTCGCTCATAGACGCTATCATAGACTCGTCAGAGTGATTAAAATCAGATTAGGGCGGAGCGTTCTTCGCGACCTCACGATATGAATACTATAAAACTAAAAGCCGCCTGTTGGCGGCGGAGGTGTCACTTCGCTTGTACTACTTCTGGGGGCGCCGGCTTGGGCAGGTAGTCCTTGTGCGAGGATTTAACGGTATATTCAAATTTTTTCGCCAAACCATGCGCCTGCCAGAATTTATCCTTCCAAGCTTTGATATTTTCCTGTATCTCGATTATAACTTGCTGACTTCTCTCAACCGCATCGGCAAAACTATCTTGGTAATGGAATGTGCTAGCGATCGGCTTTTGCTGGAGGTTAACTTCTTGCTTGCAGGCCGCATCTAATTTTTGAGCTAAATCAGAAAGAATCTTGTCAACTCTTTCCTGGTCAACGAATGCAAGGCGGAACTCATGGTAATTTTTCAGCAACTTCTCATTATATTGATTCTGTGTATAGTAGACTATAGAGAAAATTATAAAAGTGCCAATAATAAATACTAAGCCAGCTATTACCAAATTACTATCCATGATTGCCTCCTGCCAGCTTACTGGCTCTGCTCCGTTCTTCGGAGCCAGTTCCCGGCTTGTACCCGGACAGTTCTTCTGTCCGTGGGCGGTGCTCTCCACCTCCCAAGGAACTGGCCTATTTATACTGGAAATAAGCTGATTAGTCAAAAAATGCGAAAGACCCTGCCCCAATTTTTATCATTTAGATAAATAGCAGAAAGGTGTACAAGCAGTTATTTATTTTTTACGAATATTCCAATAGGAGGCCGATAAAAATTGGGGCAGGGCTGAGCGATCCTACAGCTTCACAATATTTAATCCGCCTCTTTTGTCTATTTCAAGTACCTTGTAGCCGTTGGAGTCAACTACAATATGGTCTTCATCGCGGAACCAGCCCGCGTTTTTTATGCCGCTCGAAAATTTCATGATGATATCTTTGTCGCCGTTCTTCTTGTATGGCTGATAGTCGGTGTCGGCCAGCCACATCACCCAAAGCTCGTTAGTAGTCCACCACAGCAATTTATTGTTGTATTTTGAAAGAGAAAATCCGCTGACATTTTTGGCAACTTCTTCAAGGATTTGATCATTATTTTTATAAAGTGTCTTGTTTTGAAGAACGAATGGCTTGTCATATACCACCGGCGTAGGGCTGGCTTGCGGTGAGTTAGTCGAACCCGGCTTTACTGAAGGCTTTGGTTTGGGTCCGCCAGCTGGCAGAGGTGATGGCGTAGGCATGGGTTTGAACATTTCTTCTATCTCTGCCAGAGCTTTATCTTTTTCTTCTCCGCTAACCGGCACCAGCATTATTCTTGAAAAATCAGTTACTAAACCTTCTTCTACTCTGACCCTTTTCTGCCAAACGGCATAATTATCCATCCGAACCTTGAGCGAATAATCTTCCGGCAAGAGGCGGTCAATACTGAAAGAATGATTGAAGAACGATGTTGTGCCTTTGAGTTCCTCGTCAAGATACACCTTGGCGTCAGTGCTTACCCGGAGAGATATGGCTCCTGTCCGGACAAATTTATTGCCGGAAAAACTGTACGCATACCCCTCGGCATAGAGGATGACTCCGTAACTAAGCAACAAAAAAACTGCCACGGCAGAGTAAAAAAGAATGCGTTTTGCCCGTTTAGTCACCTAGATATTATCTCAAAAAATTCGTTTTTTGCAAATACAGTTATTTATAGTATTATTTGTGAATGGATAAATTCATCATCAACGGCGGGAAAAAATTAAATGGTATCATAGAGGTTAAGGGAGCAAAAAACGCCGCCCTCAAAGGTTTTGCGGCGGCCCTTTTGACATCTAAGACAGTCGTTATAAAGAATGTCCCTGAAATTGAGGATATAGCAAGGATAGTGGATTTGGAAAAAAGTATAGGAGCCAAGGTGGGACATGTCAAGCATGGCCAATACGAAATAACAGCTGATAGTTTGACCAGCCATCTTATAGACCCGGAGATTGCCAAAAGATTGCGGGCTTCAATCGTTCTGGCCGGCCCGATATTGGCCCGCATGGGGAAAGTTAAGTTTCCTCATCCCGGAGGTTGTGTGATAGGGGAAAGGCCGATAGATATTTTTCTGGACGGTTTCAAGGCTTTGGGGGCAAGTGTTGAATATGAGGGCGGATTTTACGAGATAGAAGCCAGGAAATTAAAAGGCGCTAAATTTGTTTTTAATGCTGTCAGTGTTACCGGAACGGAAACTTTGATGATGACAGCGGTGCTGGCTAAAGGGAGGACAATATTAAAGAACTGCGCCTGTGAGCCGGAGATAGAAAGCTTGGCTAATTTTTTAAATCAATGCGGAGCAAAAATAAAGGGAGCAGGCACCCCATATATTACTATTGATGGCGTAGCCAAGCTTAACGGTGGGACCTACCAAACTATTCCTGACAGGATAGAGGCAGGGACTTTTGCTATTATGGCGGCGGTTTTAGGCGGTGGCGTTACTATTAAGAATTGCGAACCGGAACATCTTGATTCCCTTTGGAATTCGCTTGCCAGAACTGGCGCTAAATTTGAAATAGGCAAGAACAGTGTTCATGTTCTCCCGTCTCAACTAAGGGCCGTTAGTATCAAGACCCACGAATATCCCGGCTTCCCCACAGATTTACAAGCGCCTTTCTGTGTGCTATTAACACAAGCAGAAGGACAATCATTGGTTCATGAAACAATATACGAAGGCCGCTTGAGTTGGACGGAAGAATTGAAAAGAATGGGCGCCGATATACTTAGTCTTGACCCTCATCGGATAGAGATAAAAGGGCCTACGGTGCTGAAAGGAAGAGAAATAGAAAGCCCCGATATAAGAGCCGGCATGGCGTATATAATTTCATCTCTTTGTGCAAAAGGGGAATCAATAATCAATAATATTTATCAAATCGACAGAGGATACGAAAAGATAGAAGAAAGATTGCAAAAACTGGGAGCAGATATTAAAAGAGTTAGTTAGTTTACAGCTTTTAGTTTTTAGATTAAAACTATAAACTATAAACTAAAAACTAGAAACTACTTTGGCCAAGATTGGTATCGACCTCGGGACTACTAATACCGTCGTCTTTATTCCGAAAAAAGGAATAGTCGTAAACGAGCCCTCCGTGGTGGCGATTTCGGTTCTCGATAATAAGATAATAGCTGTTGGTACCTCGGCCAAGGAGATGATAGGCAGGACGCCGGACAGTATAGTCATTTCAAAGCCGTTAGTGGACGGGGCTATCGCTGATTACCGGGTTACCGGGGCGATGCTCAAGTATTTTATAAAAAAAGCGGCAGGCATGATGAGTTTTGTTAAACCGGAAGTTCTGATATCAGTGCCGGCCGGGATAACTTCTACCGAAAAAAGAGCAGTCATTGAATCGGCGCTGAATGCCGGAGCAAAGGCTGTCTATCTTGTCAAAGAGCCGGTCTTAGCGGCCGTAGGAGCAAATATACCCATCAACAGCGCGGCCGGAAATATGATCCTGAATATCGGCGGAGGCACGACCGAACTTGCCGTAATATCTTTGGGCGGGATTGTAACCTGGTCTTCGGTAAGGATAGGCGGTAACAAGCTTGACCAGGCGATAGTTGACTATATTAAGAAAAAACACGGCCTTGCCATCGGAGAAAGGACAGCCGAGCTGATAAAAATAAGCATCGGCAGTGCCATCAAAGAACCGGAAGAGGAAAAAATAAATATCAAAGGGCGCGACTTGGCGACAGGTTTTCCAAGGACTATAGAAATAGGCTCTAATGAAATAACTGATGCCATCTCCGAACAACTAAGGGAGATAGTCCAGATAGTAAAAAGCGTTCTGGAGGTAACGCCTCCGGAACTATGCTCGGATATAATGGATAAGGGCATCATCATCTCGGGTGGCGGAGCGTTGCTCAAAAATATAGATGTTCTGATAAACCGCATTACCGGCGTACCGGCGACCATCGCCGACGACCCTCTCTTTTGCGTCGCCCGGGGAACGGGGATAGTTCTCCAGAATCTGGATGTGTATAAGAGAAATGTGGTGGCAAAAAGATAACGCCTTAGCACCCGTCGGGAAAAAAGGGACCTAGCCCATTTTTCTGGATTCTGCCCGGATTTTATCAGTAAGGCTTTTTGGCTACTTGGAATAAAAGAGAGCCCTATGAAGGGCTCTCGGGAGGCAAGCTTGGCTTATTCGGAGTATCTATAGGCTCTATCACAAACATTCCTTTAGCGAATGTGTCAGCCATATCTGCGAAATGATTTAGGGCGGTATTAAAATCTGAGTAGAACCAGAGAAATACAAATAGCAGTGGGTTCAATATGACAATTGTTGTAATGAACGAGAGTTGAAATAGCCCCATCTTTTCAAAGTCGCTTCTTTTTTCCACTGAAACCTCCTTTTTTGACTCAATGTATTATAACATATGATTAAGATATATACAAATTCTAATCCCTGCAGATTACTAGCAGTCAAAGACCTGCTCTAACTTTTTAGCATCCTGACGATTGGTTGGTACCCAATAAATAATTATGAGATTTTCCTGGGCACCGATTGGGATGGTCCGGAACGGCTTAGCAAAGCCGCATGGCCGGACCAGGGAATCTCAATCGGTCTGGAAAAATGATTAATTATTTATATGAGTACCCCAAGAGGAGGGCGATAAAAATTAGAGTAGGGCTTTTGCTGCTATTTGTTACTATTTATAAACCTCGAAAACTATGTTACTAATTAATCATGAAAGTTGCCCTCGTTCATGACTGGTTGAATACTCTCGGCGGTGCCGAGCGGGTTATCATTGAACTTCACAAGATATTTCCCCAGGCACCGATATATCCTCTCTTTGCCGACAAGAAATTTATCCGAGAATTTCTACCCCAAGCCGATATACGCCCCAGTTTTCTTAATTCTGTTCCACTGGTAAGGAAATTCTACAAATACTTTTTTTTTCTGATGCCTATTGCCGCGGAATCATTTGACCTATCAGACTATGACCTGGTCATTTCTTCCTCGGTTAATTTTTCTAAGGGTCTTATTTTAAAACCAAAGACCAGGCATATCTGTTATTGCTACAGCCCGGCCCGATTTTTATGGGACCGTCATACGGTATATAGCAGTCAGAATGACTTCGGACTGACGGACTGGATATTGCGTCTGTCCCAGCATATTTTAAGGATATGGGACCGTCAGACGGCAGATAGAGTAGACCATTTCGTGGCGATATCGGAGCATGTTAAAAACCGTATCAAAAAGTACTATCGGAAAGATGCGGAGGTAATATACCCCCCGATTAGTATTACGAATTACGAAGTACGTATTAAGGGTTCAGAATCTAACCGTAATACTAAATACGTAATACGTAATACGGACTATTATTTAATAGTATCCAGATTGTATCCTCACAAAAATATAGAGGTCGCCATAGAAGCATTCAACAAACTTGACTTACCCTTGGTTATTATCGGTGACGGACCGGATAAAAAAAGATTAATGAATGTGGCCGGAAGAAATGTGCGGCTCCTCGGATATCAGGACGATGAGACCGTCAGAGAATACTACAGAGGTTGCAAGGCCTTTCTGATGCCCCAGGAAGAAGATTTCGGTCTGACGCCTATTGAGGCGATGTCTTTTGGTAAACCGGTTCTGGCCCTTCGTAACGGCGGAGCCCTTGAAACGATAAAGGAGGGCATCACCGGAGAATTCTTTGATGACCCCATCCCTGAGGCATTAGCCGACGGCGTCCGCCGTCTGAATGAGAATTATAAAAATTATGACGCCGGCGTCATCAAATCTCATATCGGAAAATTCTCCACTGAAGAATTCAGGAGCAGGATATTGGGGCTGGTTGGTTAGGTTATTTTTTAATAAGATTAGGGGAATGAAGCTTTCTGTAATTACAATAAATTATAACGGTTCAGAGAATACCAAGAAGCTGCTGATATCACTGGCCGGGCAAACAGATTTGGATTTCCAAACTATAGTTATAGATAACGCCTCGGGAGAGATGGATTTTGACAGTTTGAAGGAATACATAAATCACGGCTACGACAAGGTGCTTTTGATAAAGAACGAGCAAAATATGGGCTTCTCGGGGGGCAATAATATAGGCATACCCCAAGCTCTCAAAAATGGCTCTGAATGGGTCCTGTTACTCAATAATGATACTTGGGTTGAAAGTGACTTCATAGCCTCTCTAAGGCTAATTTTGGCCTCAAAAAAGGGCATTCTGGGACTGCCGATGGATGAGGGTTCTAGGATATCTTATTGCGGCAAGATAAGATGGCTTAGGCCGACCTTGGGGCATGTATATAGTATTACGAATAAAGTATTACGGGACTCAATCCTTAATACGGAATACGAACTTCGTAATAGGAGTTTTTATGTCATCGGTGGAGGGATGCTGATACACAAAGATGTGTTCCAAAAAATAGGCTTGCTTGATGAAAAATACTTTTTGTATTTTGAGGATGTAGATTATTCGGTCAGGGCTCAGGCGCAGGGCATTCCGGTAGAGATACTCGCAGAGCCGATGGTACGCCATGATGCATCTTCAACAACCAAAAAACTGGGGAAGGCGCTTTTATTGAGATACCACTATCGAAATGCCTTGTATTTTAATTTTAAAAACGGGCCATGGTATGTTCAGTTGCTAGTTTGGCCCTGGAGCTGGCTGGTTATTCTTAAACAATTATTCAAAATAGGGGCGGGCATCAGTGAAGATGAGTCGCGGGCGATATTGGCCGGAGTTTTTGATTTTTATAAAAATAGAATGGGAATTATTAAATAATTTTCAATTCTCAATTATCAATTTTCATTGAATTTTCAATGACTTAATTTTCAATTAAGATCCGGTCTTTTTGAAAATTTAAACATTGGAACATTGATTGTAAATTGCAAATTTGTAAATTGTAAATTTTTGAGCTTTGTTTAAACTGGGCATTGAGTGTGAAAATTTGGAAGATACTAAATCGCGCTGGGGCGTCGGCCAGATAACTTTGAAATTGCTCAAGGAATATGCCGCCAATCCAGAATGGCAAGAAAAATTCAAATTGTATCTGTATTTCAAGAAGCGGATACCGGATGACGAAGTTCTGAAAAATCCGATTTTCATCAAAAGAGTTCTTGGGATGCCATCTTTCAATGTTTTTTATCATATCGCTATGCCGTTACGGGCGATGATGGACAGGCTTGATTATATGTTCTTCCCCGCCTACATGCTTCCGCCTTTATATCCCGGCAAATCGATAGTAATGCTGACCAATGATGTATATTACGAATATACTGAAGGAAATTTGCCTTTCAGGTATCGCTTAGCTTACCGTTTATTTACTAATTGGGCGGCGATGAAGGCGTACAAAATGCTGGCTATTTCTGAAGCATCAAAAAAAGAATTAGTGAAAGTATATAGCATAGAACCGGAAAGAATTTTTGTATCACATCTAGGGGTGGATAGTCGTAAAAATTCTTCTTCCCAAATTGGAAATTGGAAATTGGAAATTGGAAATTCCACGTACATCCTGTACGTGGGTCAGATGTTCCCGCGCCGACACGCAAAAGAAACTATTTTAGCATTTAGTAAAATTGCCGGAGATTTTCCAGACTTAAAACTGATAATGGTCGGTAAGGATAAATATAGTCCCCAGATTATAGATGAATTAATTAAAATAATGAATGAAAAATTGGGCGGCGAGAGAATAATTCACCGAGATTACATAGAAGAGAGGGGGGAAATAGAAAAATTATATGCCGGAGCCAAGCTTCTTGTCTATGTTTCTTCCCATGAAGCTTTCGGCCTGCCTCCGGTTGAGGCGGCCGGATATGGTGTGCCAGTGGTTGTAAAAGATAATGATTTGAACCATGAGCTATTTCAGGATGCGGCCTTTTTCGTTAAAGATGATAATATAGTTGATGCGATGCGGGACGGCTTGACCAACGAAGCCAAGAGAGAATATTGCTTAGAAAAATACAAAGAGATTATCCCGAAATTGAATTGGCATAATTTTGCGGAAAGATTTTTTCGGGCCGTTAGCGCATGATGCCGATTGAAATAGTTATAATGTATATATTATGACCGAAAAAATAGAAACAAATTTGCCGCAAGCACACCAAGAACGCTTTGAATCCGACAAAGAGCGGCTTAGATTTCTGGAAAGGAACATCTCTGGGCGTATTAGGGAAGTTAGGAAAAGTAAGTATGGGAAATTCCTTCAAACATATAGAACATACGAAGAAGAAAAGGGCATAAAACCCGGCGGGTATATCACATCCAAGTATTTTGAAGAAATATCCAAATTAAGAAATGAATTTGAAAAAACGACAAATCAGGCAACGATTGAGGGATTGAATAATTTACGCATAGAACTTGAAAATAACCCGGCTTTAAAAAATTTTATACCTGAAATGAACGCTTTTATTGAGGCGGCAAGAACCATGTTTTTAACGAAAGAAATAATAAAATACAAGGAATATCAAGTCATGACCGGAGCGCCGGGATTATCCGAAGAAGAAATCAAAAAACAGGATATTCTGCGAGAGGACATGACCGAGGGCAGAGCGCTTATTCAGTGGCATGTTCTACAAAACGAGACTGACCCGGAATATTTAAGGATATTCTCTGTGACTCTCAAGCAATTATTAAATGCAATAGGATTCAAAGATGAATGGCGGGGCATGGAGAGAGGATTAAGGCAAGAACTGGGTATTTTAAAAATTCTTAAAAAATATTTTAAAAAAATTACGCCCGGTGAACCCAAGGAAGACGCTCATTATGCCATTGATTTTTGGGCAGAAACAGAGGATGGCGAGACGATAATTTTCCAATCTAAATCATCAAGTCCGTTCGGAAGGCAGGGTATTTTTGACGAAGAAGAGATGCAAAAATTAGAAGGGGAACTTTTAGAAATTGGGGACACGCCGGAATACCAAACGGGATCGGGGAAATATGGACTGCCCTTATCTGGCCTGATAAAAATAAAGAAACTTCAGAAAGATTCAGCTAAAGCTACGCAATACGCCGAAAGTCTTGGGATTGAAAATCCCAAATTTTATTTGATTGTAAGCAGGGCAGATAACTTTAATGAAATAACGGGAGAGCCGTTGTCTGATAAAAATAAATCACTTGAAAAAGAGTTGGAGGCCATTGCAAAATGAAAATTAAACTCATTAATCTAGTATTTATAGTCGAAGTTATTTTATTCGGTTTGATAATAACCGGTGTTTTGCCGCGGGTGGTTGCGCTTTACCTCGGCGGGGGATTGGCGGTTTACTTTCTGTTTGCCTCGCTTGAGGACGCGACCGTATTTTTTGTCCGGTCAATCCCGCTTTTCCTGGCCCTGCCCCTGACTGGAACTTTCGATAACTTTAATATTTGGAGGATTCTCTCGGTAATTATATTTATAAAATGGCTGGCCGAGTTAAAAGACTATAAGGCAGTTATCAAAAAATTTCATAGCTCAAAGGTCTCATTTTTGCTTCACGCACTTTTTATTATGGCGGTCTTGTCGGTAATCCCAGCGGTAGACAAAATGACGGCCATCAAGAGGATAATTTATTTTTTTAATTTAGCGCTGATTGGATTTGTAATTTATGACCTTACCTCAAGGAATAGCGATTTTGCAAGGAGGCTCATAAAAAATATAGCTATCCCGACGGTCATTGTTGCTTTAGTCGGCTTTGCCCAGGTCATTTCTACCTATTTTATGGATGTGTATCAATTCATGAGGATATGGGGCGAAGGGATACAATGCCGGCAGTTCGGAGAGGGCTGGTGCTATATTGCTGTTCATTTGGGCAATACCTGGCTTGCTTATTACGGAGACCAGCTCTCTCTGAGAGTTTTTTCTCTATTCCCCGACTCGCATTCTTTCCCGCAATTCCTTCTCTTGGGATTACCGGCAGTTTTTGCCATTTCGATACAGAAATTATTTAAGCCGGAATATATAAATAATTTGAAAAAAATGTTCAGAACGAGAGTGAGCATGAACATTGTCTGGGTTCCGGTGATATTTCTGGCGGCGATACTCAGCGGCACCAGGGGTATCTGGGCAGCAAGCGCCGGCGTTCTGATAATTATCGCCACAATTATTTATTGGATGAAAAGGACCGGAGCAGAGAAGGGCCATAAAAATATATTCATATACGTAGCCTCGTATATGCTGGTTTTCTTTTTATTGTTCAGCGTGGCTTATCCTATTTTTGTATCGCCGCAATTTTTATTATCAAAAGGGGACTGGGCGCTATTCGGCAACAGGATAAGGTCAATCATCGATTTCGGTGAGACGTCAAATGCTCAGAGGATAATGATATGGAAAGCCAGCTTAAAGTCTATAATACGACACCCACTGCTGGGCGTCGGTATAGGAAATTTCCCGATTGTTCTGGGGCAAAATATCCTATTATCCAAAGCCGGCTCATCGGCGCACAATATCTATCTTCATATCGCCGCCGAAATGGGCATCCCGGCGTTGTTGGCGGCCTTGTGGTTTTTGTGGCTTTTGTTCAAGAAGAATTATGCCGATTTTATTTCCAATGATGAACCTATTCTGACGACATATTACGGGGCGGCGCTTATTTTTGTGCCCTGGGTTCTGATATACTGCCTGACCGATGTGGCTCTTTTTGACGAGCGGGCGTTCCTATTATTTGTGACGACGGTTTCTCTGATTTTGGCAAACAAAAATGCCGGCTAAGTAGGTCGTTTAATCGGCAATTTTAAGAATACATTCTACGAAAGGGAGGTCTTGACCAAAATAAGAATCGAAGTCCACTTCAAATAGAACGGTGACTTGGCCTTTTTTGATGAGTTGATTCAGTCCCCCGGCTAGTTTTTTTAATCCCGACTCATCTCCTTGTGAATCTAACTGTTGGCATAAATCACCGACAACACTTTCAAAAAGTGCCCGTGGATTAGGTTTAGATTTATTATTACGTTTAATAAAGAAAAGGATGACTGCCTCTAGCTCTCGTGGCGTTAGATCTGTTACCTTTTTGGATGACATCTTTCGTAGTTCTTCTTTCTCTGTCTCAGACAATGCAGGAATAAATATTTTATTAGAACTCATGCTCACTTCCGCGTATCTAATTGTAAAAGAAGTGATAAGATATTAATATTGTAATATGAAAATGTCAAATCCTATCGTCACAATTAATCTTGTTGTTTTGAACGGCGAAAAATATATCCGTCATTGTTTGGATGCCGTTTTGGCCCAGACATATCCGCATGAATTACTAGAGTTTAATATTCTAGACAATGGGTCGACTGATAAAACGGTAGAACGAATTACGAATTATGAATTACGAATTAAGGAAAAGTGTGCCAAGTTTTTTTTGCTTAAAGGCAAAAAAAACTTGGGCGTCTGGCCGGGACAAGAAGAGCTGTTGAAATACACGGAAGGTAAATATGTCTTAGCTTTGTGCGTAGATGTTATTCTTGATAAGGATTTTATAAAGAATGCCGTTGAAGCCATGGAAGAGGACGATAAGGTAGGCGCTTTGCAGGCTAAGATATATAAGTATGAACTTAGCGAATTAAGCATTACGAATTATGTATTACGGAAAGAAATCATCGACACATGTGGGTTTGAGATATTTAGATCAAGAAGAGTGACTAATATTGGGCATGGCCAGAAAGACAGCTCTGAATTTAGTGTAAAAAAAGAAATATTTGCCGTGGAAGGAGCGGCGCCGTTTTTCAGGAGAGAGGCTCTTGAGGCCTGCAGGGTCGGCGGTAAGGTCATAGACCATGATTTCTTCTGGTACGGCGATGACCTTGACCTTGCCTGGAGGATGCGTCTACTCGGATGGAAAGAAGTCTTTGCTCCAACTGTCATTGCTTGGCATGACCGCCAGACTACCAAGGGGCTCAGAAAGAGCTGGGCTGATTTTGTGAGGATGAGAAGGGAAGTGCCTATCAAAAAACGCCGCCTGGACTGGCGCAATACCCGCTTTACAATTCTTAAAAATGATTATACAATAAACATCTTGAAAGATTTGCCATACATGGCCAAGAGGGAATTGTTACTGCTTGGGTATATGTTGTTTTTTGAACCGGAAGTCCTGCTGGAAATTCCAAATTTTTTAGTATCATTTCCGAAAGTTATGAAAAAAAGGTCAGAAGTTATGAAGATGGCCAAACTTAGTCCTAAAGAAATAAGAAAGTGGTTTAAATAATGTATCACCAGTCAGATTTCAATGAATACGGCAGTATCAGGAAAAAAATGCGCTACCGGAACGGCGTTATTTTAATTTTGGCTGTTTTAAGTATCGCAGGAGCGATAAAGTGGGGATTTTTTTCTAAAAATATCGAGATAACTAATGACGACAGGACTATGTGGGAGAAAGTGGCCAATTTTATAACTTTTGGCAAGGTAAGCGATAAAGAAAGTGCCGACTATGCCAAGAATTATGTGATGCCCAAAAAAGAAAAAAACAGACTTGATGTTCTTATCCTCGGTCTTAGGGGGAAAGATACGCCTGACGAGGACGAAACGGGAGCTCTTTTGACGGATACAATGCTGGTGTTCAGTTATGATAAAGATACCCAAAAATCCTCGCTTATTTCGATCCCCAGAGATCTATATGTGATAATCAGAAAGGGAAAAAAAGATAAAATAAACGCCGCTTATGAAACGGGGCTATTAGGGAAAGAAGATCTTGGCTTGGTCAAAAACCTTGTTTCCGAGGTTACCGGCGTCTACATAGATAATGCCGTAGTCATTGATTTTTCTTCTTTCAAGAAGATTGTGGATGATTTGGGCGGGATAGATGTTGAATTGGCCAAGCCTTTCAGCGAGAAACAGCAATGGGGCTATGAGTTCTCATTGCCGGCCGGTAAGAACCATCTCGACGGCGACAAGGCTCTGTATTTCGTTCGTTCCCGTTATTCCAGCAGTGACTTTGATCGGTCCCAAAGACAACAGCAGGTTATAGCGGCCGTAAAAGATAAGCTTCTGGCGTTGAATTTTATTAATGATCCGATAAAAACGATTTCTCTTATAAATACGCTAAGAAGCAATATAAAAACAGATTTTAATATTTGGGATGTAGCTGACATTCTAAGTCTGGCTAAGGAGGTGAATTCATCTTCCTCCAAAATGAAGCATTATATCATGTCGACGGAGAATCTTCTGTATGAAGGTCATCTCGATAATATTTATATTTTACTGCCGAAAGGAGATAACTTCGACGGCATAAAAAAGATATTCCAGGATTCGCTCAAATAAATAAACCACCCCATGCTTTCTATTATTATCGTCAATTTTAAGAACCCGCCTTTGCTTCGCCTGTGCCTGAAGTCCCTTACGAATATCATCAATAAGGATTTTGCATACGAGATAATAGTCGTTGATGTAGCCAGTTCTATTGCAACAAAAAATGTAATTCTTGAATTTCCAAAAGTTAAAATCGTTCCATTTAGGGAAAATATCGGTTACACCCGGGGAGTTAATGAGGGCATCAGGGCAAGCGGGGGCGATGCTTTTCTAATTTTGAACTCAGATATTATACCCCTGAAAGGTTCAATCGAGACTATGTATGATTATTTAAAGAGGAATGAGGGCATCGGTATGCTGGGGCCGCAGCTGCTCAATTTTGATGGGAGTATCCAAAATTCATCTTTTGCTTTCTATAGCTTATTAACCGTAGTTTACAGAAGAACTTTTATCGGCAGTTTTCCTTGGGCCAGAAAGGAGCTTGGCCGGTTTCTGATGACTTCCAAAGATAAGTTAAAAATATCCGAAGTAGACTGGCTGATGGGTTCGGCACTCATGACCACAAAAAAAGCCATCCGAGATATAGGGCTGATGGATGAAACTCTTTTTTT
>OBEQ010650985.1_pt1 | contig 15493 bp, 24 predicted proteins | sample 1670901 | NCBI WGS metagenome assembly OBEQ01 (sample SAMEA104232315, study PRJEB22302) | groundwater metagenome | biome: forest; feature: aquifer; material: groundwater | place: USA | collected 2011-08-07 | depth 5.4 m | reverse complement strand
TCTAATTGTTATTATTTTTCTTTCGGGAATTTTTGGGTTCTGGGAAAGCGCTGAACTTCGAGCTCTTGATCTTTTCCGCACCGGGCACAATCCGCATCCAGATATCGCAATAGCGGCGATCGATAACAAAAGCATCGGGGAAATCGGCCGCTTCCCGTGGGACCGGCATGTGTATGCTGATTTTCTTGCTCAATTAAATAAAAATAATCCCAGAGTGGTCGCCTTCGATATCAATTTTTCTGAAAAGCAGAACGAGATCAATGATAATGCTCTCAAAACTGCGATCGAAAACTCCAAATTTCCGATCATCTTAGCAACTGAAGCGGTTTATTACAAAAACTCCAAAGCGCCACAGCAGATTTTGAAGCCCATTTTTTCGGGACTTCTGGGTCATGTCAATGCGCCAGAGAGCGCTGACGGAATTATAAGAAAATTTCCTTGGTACCGGGGTATTTTAAATGAAAAATTTGAGCCAATCGGCTTTAAAGTTGCAGGTTTAGTCGGAGCGGATCTGCCGAGTTCCACTAATTTACTCGTTAATTTCGCGGGTGGCGCGGGAACTTTCCAAACGATTTCTTTTTCCGATATTTTGAATGGAAAAATTCCGGGAAATGAATTAAAAGATAAAATTTTGCTTGTTGGCGCGACCGCAAGCGATCTCCGGGATTACCTTTTGGTGCCAGTTCCAAATCAAGTGCTTTCCGGTATTGAGTGGCATGCAAATGTGATAGACAATATTTTATTGAATCGCCCTATTACACTTTTACCCCAAGGCGTTGCCTTGGGGTTAGGTATTTTGCTCTGCCTCATCTTGCTTTTACTGCCGTTTTCCTGGAAAAATAAGACGATTTCTATAATTTTTGTTGCATTTATTTTGGGTCTGGTTGTCTTGAGTTTCTTACTGTGGCAGAAATTAACTGGCCTACCTTATTTTCTGAATTTAATTCTACTGACTAGCATCTACTTGCTAAGATCTTTTTACAACTGGTATCAGACCGAGATGGAAAAGCGCCGACTGCACAAAACTATCCAGAATAGATTTTCTCCGCAGGTGGTAAACGCGATTATGCATGACCCAAAGCTTTTGAAGCTTGGAGGCGAACGCAAAGAAGTAACTGTACTCTTTTCCGATATTAGGGGCTTTACTACTTTAAGTGAATCAATAAAGCCAGAAACTCTTTCCTTGCTTTTGCATGAATATTTTACTGAAATGACCGAAGAAGTTCTAGCAACTGACGGCGTGCTCGACAAATTCATCGGCGATGCGGTCATGGCTTTCTGGGGCGCGCCGATTGATCAGCTAGATCAAGCTGATAGGGCAGTCAAAGCGGCTTTAGGCATGTTGGAGCGGCTTAAAATTTTGCAAGAAAAGTGGAAAGCGCAAGGTTTGCCCGCCATAGATATCGGCATCGGCATTCACTCCGGCCTAGCGACTGTCGGCAACATGGGTTCCGAGAAAAGATTTGACTACACTGTGATTGGCGACACTGTGAACACCGCTTCTCGTCTTGAAGGCTTGAATAAAGAGTACAAAACGCATCTGATCAACTCCGAAGCGACCAAAAACAAACTCACTATTCCAGTCCAAACCAAATCTCTTGACGGTGTTATCGTCAAAGGCAAAACTCAAGCAGTAAATATTTTTGAGGTTAATTAAATATACTATCCATGGTATAATGTAAGGGAACACTTATTATGGGAGAAGTAATAACAAAAATCCTAGAAAAACATGGTGTGGCTCTAGGATACATATTTGGTTCTCACGCAAGAGATACTGCAGGTCCACTGAGCGACATCGATGTGGCTGTGGCTTTTCCGTACTCTTTAAGTAGAGATGGACAGGATGAGAAAATAGCGAGTCTAAGAAATGAAATACAAAAAATATTCAAAACAGATTATGTTGATGTTATTAACTTGAATATAAATAATAATCCCGCTCTTCGCTATAGCATTATTTTCGAAGGCAAGGCACTTCTAGTAGCAGATCCAAATTTAAAAACATTTTTGGAAATAAAAGCCGTAAAAGATTACGAAGATACGCGCCATCTTCGAGATGTTCAGTCTAAAATCATAAGAAACAAAATTTATGCCGCTTAATTATACAAGTATTAAAGATAAGTTGTTTAAACTCCAAGAATCGACTAGGATCATTGAGGAATTGCTTAGCGAGGAAGGAGATAAAATAATCGGTAATGAGCGCTTGAGAAGTATTTTGTATTTTAATCTGATTATTTCTATAGAAATGATACTTGATATCGGCAATCACATATTAGCTGAGAGTTTTAATAAACCGGCCGCGTCTTATAAAGATGTCATCTTAAAGTTGGGTGATTCAGGAGTCATTTCAAAAGAATTTTCGGGGCAAAACGAAAATATGGGAGATTTTAGAAATAAACTTATTCATGACTATGATATGGTGGATGATAAAAAAGCATATGAGTATGCGATAAAAGCGCCTGAAATATTTAAAACATTTGCGAAATGTTTTGTTAAATTTATAAATCCATAATATTTAGTATTCTCTATTTCTGTCTTAAGCACAAAACTTCTTTCTGGTCACTTCAAAACCTTAAGGATGGGGTAATTGACAGAATATACTAAATTTGTTATAACACAGCTATGAAACAAGGAGCTATTATTGTAGTGGTAGTAGTTGGAGCTCTACTCCTGTGTGGTTTTACAGTTTGGAAACTGCGCCCATCATCATATGAGTCGAAATCCACGTTGTCTACCAAGTCCGCGAATCTAGTTGATGAAAAAACTGCTCTCGCGGAGCTTCAGGCCGACATGCAAAACGTGACACCTCATTTTATTGCACACAACGCTGGGAACGGGCATGCGACACTCACTCCCAAGGAGCAGAAAATAAGAGATGACTTAGTCACGCTATATGCTGCGCGATATTATGCGGAGGCGGAGTTTGCTGATAATCAGGCTAAGGCTAATAAGTTAGCTGACCGGAATACGTTAGCTGACCAGGCTAATTCGTTACTTACGGCGCAGAACGGCATATGGCTCAATGCCATAGGTAAAAGTTACATTCTTGCTACGGAAGCGAATGCAAAAGAAGCAATGGATGAAGTTCTCGACTCGCAAACCGGGCAGATCACATCCATTTCTTCTACAAAGGCTTTATCGTACTACTTTGCACCCGAAAGAAGCATCTCGCTCTATATCGAACCCCAAGCGCTGTATACCTACTCACTTGATCAAGCAACGACAACTTTAGTTGTCGGTTCAAAGCTTCAGGGAACTGAGACATATGACAGTGGGTTCGCAGATGGTCCGGGAGCACGAATTAATCCGCAGGAGACGCATACGAAGAATAGCATTACCATTTCAATCTTCGATTCAAGCAAGAGTGTACCGAATCCTGACTTGGAAGGAGCAACAATGTACGAAAAGATCAGACAAAACACGCTGTCGTTCTAACAATTGTGTCAAGTCACTTCAAAACCTTAAGTGTCTAGTTTTATACTTATACTCTATAACATTAATAACATGTATTAATAAACGTGCTATGCTCTTTCCAATATCATCTGCTTTCTCCTTTAAATGAACTGCAGTTCGTTTGTCAATGAAAATGAAGATTTGTCTAGGGTAAGAAAAAAGCGTTAAAATAGGCCTGGAAATAAGAGTTAAATCTTCAAAATCTGCAAATTCGGGATTCTTTTGAAATCTTTTACGTTGCGAGTGACTAAAGTACTGCCAGTTGCAATTGCCGTAGCGGCTATAGCACTATCTGCAGTTTCAATATTAGTATCTCTTCTAATACTTGCGCCGATTCGAGCAATGTTTGAATCTACCGGAATTAAAAAAGATGAATATTTTAATAGAGTTTCAATTCTTTCTTTGGCTGATTGTGTTAATTCTTTAAAACTTAGTAATTCCAATTCAGTAATTGTGGAAAGGTAAAAGTTGCTATCATTCGAGAAAATCTTACTTAATACGTCGTAAGACTCTTTTTCTTCTCCAAGATAATAAATAACAGCATTAGTATCTAAAGTATACATCTTAGTATCGATTCCATTCTTTTCTCGCTTTTTTAGCAGCTCTTTCCAGAATTTTTACTTTACCTTTTAACATTCCTCTAGCTTTTTGCCATGCCTTAATACGCTCCTCTGGACTAAGGCTGTATTTATCTAAAATATTCATTTTTTTATCTACCGTTTTCATTTGTGCACATTATAACATATACAAACAAACGTGCTACAATAATCTCATGAGCTTTTTTGGCTTTAATATAAATATAAATCCAGGCGCCATTTTCTCTCTTTTATTTTTGTTTTTCATTATTTTTACCGCAATCATAAGCCTGATTATGTTCTGGCATTGGAAAAGATACGGCTTCGGGCAGAAGGGGATTTTTCTCGCGGAAATTGTTTATCTAACTGGCTTGGTAATCTTGGGTAGCGGCTGTTTTTATGAATTATCTTTCTTGCAATAAAATTAAAAGCAATGTTTGAATTAGAAGCAGGCGAAGAAATAATAAAAGTGGCTCACCGGCACTGGTTCCTGATGCTTTCTTTCGGCTTTCTCCTTTTCTTTATGGCGGTGGCCCCGATAGTTATATATGTCTTTTTGCTGACTGGCACTTTCTATGTTATCCCAGCTGTATTAAGGGAATATCTTATTGCGCACACGCATTGGGGCGCTTTTGCCTATTCTATTTGGATTATGTCGCTTTGGATTTTGTTTTTCATCGAATGGACTGACTTTTATCTCGATATGTGGATTCTGACCACCGACAGAGTGATCAATGTAGAGCAGAAAGGATTTTTTAGCCGCGAGATTATTACTCTGCGCTATCATCAAGTGCAAGATGTGACAGTCGAGATTCACGGCATTATTCCAACTTGGCTCAAATTTGGCTTGATCCAGATCGAGACAGCAGGGGAGAGCCGAGTGATCGAGATGAAAAATATACAAGATCCAGAATTCGTGAAGTCTCTTATCATCGAACGCCAGGGCAATCATCCTCCGCTTATATAGCTTCGGTCAGCTTTATATTTATTCAAACCTTCAAATATCTTTTCTTTTGCTTCATGAGAAATTAATATTATCCAAGTATTAGAGAAGAAGCTGAAAGGCAGGCTAATAAATAGAGGTTAGGATTTTACAGATAATTCTTGGTGAGTTAATTTCATTTATCACGATGGTATTTATATTCGTGCCAGGCGATTATGATGAAAAACGCGTCGAATATTGTAATAGCAGTTAAAATTATGGAATGATGCGCGCTTATGCGGTAGATTTGATAAATCATAAAGATAATGACAGTCCCGATTGTCACCAGATAGGCCCAATGCCTGTCGCGGTAGAGCTGGATGGCCAAGAATATATTCAAAAGGCCATGAATCAAAAGGTAAACCCCGACAAAAGTCTTCGTCCCCCAGAAGTTGTGCAGGAAGAAAAGCAACAAAACGCCGCTTGTCGTTTGCCAGAGGCCGTTGAAGCCTTTGATGAAAACGGCGACCTCGAACAATTGATGCCAGTATTTTTGGAGTGATTGTCTAGACATTTTGATCTAAATCTAAGATAGATCTTTAATCACAATCTTTTTCATTTTGAGCATAGCCTGCATCGCTTTGTCGGCTTTGGTTTTATCCGGATTATTCAAAAGTTCTGGTAATTGTTTTGGGATAATTTGCCAGGAGAAGCCGTATTTATCCTGCAGCCAACCACATTGTTGGGCATTTGAATCACCGCCTTCACTCAATCTCTCCCAATATTTATCCACTTCCTTTTGATCCTCGCATTCCAGATAAAAAGAAACTGCGCCCGTTGCCTTGAAAAACGGTCCGCCATCGAGGCACATAAATTGCTGTCCTAAGAGCTCGAATACTGCAGTTAGAACCTTGCCATCAAAGCCTTTCATCGGCCCTTCGGTAATACCATCTGGATACCTCTTAATACTTACAATCTTAGAGTTTGGGAAGATACTCGTGTAAAAATTCATCGCCTCCTCTGCGTTCCGATCGAACCATAAAAATGGTGTTATCTTTTGCATGCTTTTATTATAGCAAATTAACTTCTTAAAAAGCGAAAACCGTCCCTGTGAACCCGTTCACAGGGACGGTTTTTATGGGTGCGGGTTCTCACGCATGGCTTTTTCGAAAACGTCGATTTGCTTTTGGAACTTGACATCAGCCTCCAGAGCAGTTTCTACTTCTTGAATGAAGGAGTCAGGAACTTCAACTATCGCGGGTAATATGGATCCAAATAAATAATCCTTCTGATTTTTAATCGGAATAACTCGAAGTCCGTGGGAAAGTCTTGATACTAAAACTGGCCATTCTTTGATTAGGAAATACAGTCCAGTGTAGTTAGTTTTACTCCAAGTGTCCCCGCGCCATTCTGACCACATTCGTCTCTCAACTTTTTGCATAAGCTAACCTCCAATCCAAAACTAGCATATGGATAAAAAACTATCAAACATTGTGATAGTATTATTTTATGGGTTTGAAATTGATTATAAAAAATTCAGAGGTTGGCTTCGACAAAAATACAATCCTGAAATAGTAAGTTTTCAGATAGGATATAAAAAGAAAAGCCCCCAATGCAGGCATACCTGCACCAGGGTCTTTTCCATAGTGATGGAAAAAGTTTATACTAGTAGTTTTTAGTTGTCAACCCTGTCATTACAGCCCCAGATAAATTTCGAAGCGATCTTAGTATTTGTACATTGTCCATCTCGGACCTCCTGGCACTAAGATAACATGTATAGAGGGAGTTGTCAATCACATCCGCTGGCTCGGCTGCAGCATCCCGACACGGTTGCCTTCGGAATCGAGGATAGAGCAATAGAGGCCGACGCCGGGGATGTCGTCTGGTTCGCCGGCTTTCATTCCGCCAAGGATGGTGGCGCCAGCTTTCTTGGCTTTCTTCATCGCTTCTCTAATGTCCTCGACGGCAATAACCACGGAAGGGTATTGGGTGTTTTTGGTCTTCTTAAAAAATCCGCCATTGATTCTACCAGACTCTTGCAACATTCCTTTTTCATCTGTCGCAGAAGTTTGCACGACAACATACCCCCCGTATTCAGGCCCCATTACTTTTGCTTTCCAGCCGAAAGCCTTTGTGTAAAATTCGCTCATCCTCTCCTTGTCCTCATAAGGCATTTCAAAATGCACTACTGGATTCATGTTTTAAATTTTATTGCTAATATAATACATTTAGAACTAGTTGCCTGAAGTCTCTGAAGCCGAATTGGTACCATCTCCCGTGCCTGTAGGAGCTTTGCAGGCCGCTACAGAAGTGCGATATTTTGCCCATGCCGCATTGCGAGCAGTCTGCCAATCTTTGCGAGCAGTCTTCATGGAAGAATTAAAGGTTGACCAGACAGATTTAACCGCTGTTTTTACAGCAGCAAGAGTTGTTTGACCGTATGCTCCCTGCAAAGCACTAGCTCGCGCGCTATAAGCATCACTTGTAGCTTTCGTATAAGCGCCGATCCCTGTAATCAAAGATGTTTCTCTGACTGATACAGCGGCGCCCACACAGCTGATTTTGGCAGTTACTAACGCGCTAGTAGTAGTGCTTGCCGTGCCTGCATCTGTTTTAGCAAGTACGGGGATAGCAATACTCAAAGTCAGCAACGTTGCGGAAATAGCGATTGTTTTCTTGAACATATTATTTTAATAACGATTACTAATAATTAAGCATTATACACTAAGTCCCTCCAGAATCTTGAGACGGCGGACTGCCTTTGATTTGATATCTTTTCGCATATATTTAGTATAATACCCATGTGGGGTATTGGGGTCAACTCACTGCCCCTGTGATTATTTGTAAAGCATACTTGACATTCTTGGACAACTTGTACTACAATGCAATCAAGTCCTATTTATGTATGTATGCAAGAAATAGTTTTAAACAAAGTCTACGAGTTGCGCTCCAAGGCCGGTATCACACAAGAAGCGCTGGCCGAATCTATCGGAGTAACGCGCCAGACAATTATTGCTATTGAAAAGGGAAATTATACTCCTTCTGTCATTTTGGCACTTAAAATAGCAAAGTTTTTCAAAAAGTCATTAGAAGAAATTTTCTATATCAAATATGAAAAATAACTTTCTACAAGAAATCATTGTCTCCGGGGTACTAATCATCCTGCTCGTTTTGTTCCTCAATCCTTTTGAGCTTTGGATGCCTCCTATTCTCTTAATGATGATGGTTTTGGGATTGGTTGTGGTGTTCAGTCTGTTTGCGAGTTTCATCTGGCGAGAGAACAACAAAGACGAGAGAGAGGGTCTTCATAAAATGATGGCGGGTCGAATTGCCTTTCTGGCCGGTACGGCCACATTGGTGATCGCTATTATCATCCAAAGCCTTAGACATGAGCTTGATGTATGGCTCGTGGTTACTTTAGGTGTAATGATTTTGGCAAAAATCATCGGCCTGCTTTATGGCCGAATTAAATATTAAAATATGACGATAAAAATATACAAAACAACAACCTGTCCTTACTGCAAAATGGAGGCCGAATACCTAGAGTCCAAGGGAATAAAGTTTGAGGAAATTTATGTGGATAAGGATCCAAAAGCCGTTCAAGAAATGATCGCCGAGTCAGGACAAATGGGAGTTCCGTTTACCGTGATTACCAAAGATGACGGATCAAAAATTTCTATCTTGGGATTTGATAAACAAAAATTGGACAGTGCACTCGCAGGATAAAGTTATCCACAAACGAGATGTAAAGCTTACTTGACATTACTTTCTGATAAACATATCATTAAACAAATGGTCGAAGATGGCTATTTCCATATTATGACAAAAGACAAAGAACAAAATAATTCTAAAGCGTATCAGTGTCAAGAATGTGGTCTTTTTTATAAAGATAAGGAGATCAGCGAGAAATGCGAGGCGTGGTGCAAAGAGCACAAAAGTTGCAATTTAGAAATAATTAAACATTCAATTAAGCATATGACAAACAATAACTCACAAAAGGGTTTTGCCATGCCCGCAATTATCGCGATAGTGGCAGTCGTATTGGTTTTGGGAGGCGTAGCGTTCTACGCGAATCGGTCGCAGGTAGAGAAGGCCAAAATGGCGGAAGAAAAAGCCATGATGGAAAAGAAAGCAATGGAGCAAAAAGAGAAGAACGCGATGATGAAAGACGAGGGAACAATGGCAGATAAAATGAAAGACGAAAAAATGATGGGAACCGGCGTCATTTTGAAGAACGGAAAAATCATGCTTGAGGAAGGCGGCACAATGTCGCCGCTCACCAAAGAGTACGTCTTTGAGACCGGTGTCAAAGTCTCGCTCACCGGGAAAGTGACAAAGAAAGACGGTACGACAGTACAGCTTAAAGAAGGAGAATCGGCATGGGCGGATGGCACCATCATGAAGGCAGGCGCAGATACGATGATGAAGAAAGATGAGGGAGCCATGATGAAAAAAGAGGAAGGAGCGATGATGGCAAAATACACGGGAACGGTACTTGCTGGTAAATCTGCGCCGCTTCTTGATTACAACAAAGCCGATTACGATGCGGCGATTGCATCAGATAAGTTGGTGGTGCTCTATTTCTATGCCAACTGGTGTCCGATCTGCAAAGAAGAAACCAAAAATGCTCTTTACCCCGCGTTTAACGAACTCACCACTGATAAGGTGGTCGGAATTCGCATCAATTACAAAGACAGCGACACGGATAAAGATGAGGAAAATCTGGCACGCCAGTACGGCATTCCGTATCAGCACACGAAAGTGCTTGTGAAGAATGGAAGGCAGATTCTCAAAGCACCTGACGGATGGGATAAAGCACGCTACCTCGCGGAGATCAATAAAGCCCTGGCTCAATAAACATTATGGAAAATATCAACCCAACGACACCAGCCATAAAACCTCCGCGTGATTGGAGCGTGTTCTTCTCAAGCGTTTTCTTTGTCCTTGGCTTCTCTCTCGTCTTCTCGCTCGTCGGAGTGCTTTTGCAGACGATCCTATCGAATGTTTCCTACTCGGTGCAGGAATGGCTCGGACGGATCGGCGGTGTTATCATCATTCTCTTCGGATTTTTCTTGCTTGGGCTTTTCACCCCAAGCTTTCTCAAGCGCGATCATAAAATCATGGTCAAGCGTCGGTTCCGCTCGCACTACCTTACCTCCTTTGTGTTCGGCGCGGCATTTGCCGTGGGCTGGACCCCGTGCGTTTCGGCGGCCTTGGGAGCTATCTTGGCGCTTGCAACGACGTCAGCGTCAAGCGCATTTTTGTTACTTTTTGCCTACACGCTCGGCATCGGCATTCCGTTTCTTTTGGTGGGACTTTTTACGAACCAAGCACAGACGCTCATCAACCGCTTAGGCAAGAAACTGCAGTACTTCCAATATTTCTTCGGCATTGTGCTCATTGCTCTCGGCGTCCTTGTTTTTACGGGAACGCTTTCACGCGTCGCCAACTTGCAGTTTCTGACTGATATTCTTCTCTCGCTGAATCTCGTTACTTCGATCGGCGGCGGCATCAGTTCACTTACCATTTTTAATTTCGGCATTTCCTTCCTTGCCGGAGTCGGATCATTCCTAAGCCCTTGCATTTTGCCACTCATCCCCGGCTTCCTTTCGTACCTTGCTTCCACTGCAGTCAAAACAGAAGCGCACTCCTAATATGAATCCTCAAAAAATCATCATTTCCGCGGCGCTCATTGTTGCCGTTGCCCTCGGCATCTTTTATCTCAATTCACAAAAAGTAGATCGCAGTAGCGGCAACAATGGAGCGGTAACAGTTACCCCGCGGGTTGCCGTGGATAGCGCGGCAGGGCAGACTTCCACCTCCAGCGCTCCCTCGGAAACACCTTTGCAGAAGAGCGCCGCTTCCAACGCATCTCCTGTTGCTAAGAAACCCATTCCCTCGCAAGACAAATCAAAGAAATATGACCTGGCAAAAGAGATCACTACTCCGGACGGGTTCATCAATACCGACGGCAAACCGGTAACCATCAGTCAGTATATCGGCAAGAAAGTAATCCTCATTGATTTTTGGACGTACAGCTGTATCAATTGCCAACGAACGACGCCGTATTTGAATGCATGGTATGAGAAATACAAAGACAAGGGCCTCGTCATTATTGGAATTCACACGCCGGAATTTGAATTTGAAAAGGTCTACCAAAATGTTCTTGATGCAACAAAGAAAGAAGGGATCAAGTATCCCGTAGTGCTGGACAATGACTATTCGACATGGACTGCATATCAGAACCGATTTTGGCCAAGGAAATATTTAATTGATATAGACGGTTATGTGATATACGACCACATTGGCGAAGGAGAATATGAAGAAACAGAAAAGAAAATTCAGGAAGCACTTTCCGAGCGGATGACCGTCTTGTGGGAGAATGGAACAATCAATACTGCAGTAACCAAAGAGATAGCTACCCAAAACGGCGCTAAGAGTCCTGAGACTTATTTTGGTAGAGCGCGTAATAGGGAGCAAGCAAAACTCCTGTTCCCAAAGAATGCTTGGGATATACAGCCTGAATTTGCTCAAAATAATTCCGCGAACGCGAGCATAGTGTATACCTACACCGCTAAAGATGTTTTCTTTGTTGCAGAAGCAGGTACTGAAACTCTTGTTGAAGTGCTTCTCGATGGGAAACCTCTTGGTAAAGAAGCAGGAGTGGATATAATAAAAACTTCTGACGGAAAGAGTGTCGCAAAAATAAAAGAAGCCCGTCTCTATAAACTGATTCAGGGAGAAAAATCAGAAACCCACAAGCTTGAGCTCCGAATTCAAAGCCCCGGCCTCAAAGCATTCACTTTTACGTTCGGCTAGCAATAAGTGTAAGTTTTATGTCGAGGACTTATTATATCGATCTCGATGATATTTGTATTCATGCCAAGCAAGCAGGATAAATATACCGTCAAAAATAGTGATGGCCGTGAGAAGAAGCGAGTGATGGATACTGATGCGATACGTTTGGTAGACCATAAACATGATCATTGTCCCTATAGTGACGAGATACGCCCAATGTCGGTCACGGTAGAGCTGTATGGCTAAAAAGACATTGAGAACGCCGTGAGCAAGGATATATAGTGCGGCGAATGTTTTTGCGTCTGCCGAGAAATTTTGCAGAGCATGCGCCAGAAAATTAATAAACTTGTCATTTGGGTCTTCCAATAGTTCATTGCGCGTCACTAAGAAGAACCAGTGACTCAATGTCGCTTTACTCAAGACCAAAACCAGAAAACCGCTTATGGTCTCCCATACCCCGTTAAAGCCTTTGATGATGACCCCGAACTCAAAAAGTTCGTGCCAATACTTTTGAATTGATATCTTTGTCATTCGCTTTAATGCATCGAGTGATCCATGCCTGGCATACTCTGCATTGAATCTGATCCTTGGCCAACCGTTACCACAAAGTCAGTTGTGAATACTTTGCCGGCTCTTTGGAACTGCGTGAATACTTTGTATCTTCCAGTTTCAGGGAAATTCACCATAAAGCCGACTTCACCAGTTTGAGGTCTCTTTGCGTCTTCCATCGGGTGTGCGTGGATGAAGTCGAGATTGCCTTCGCGGAGAATAACCGCATGTCCGAGTGCGCCAAGATACTCCTCCAAATCAGTTATTGGCTTGCCATTTTGTTTGAGATTGAACGTGAGCATCACTTCCTTTCCAGAGACGAGAGCTTGATCGAAGGAAAGAGCAACTTGATACCCATCAAAGGTTTTTGATTTTTCCTCCGATCCAAGTGCTTTGAGAGTATAGTTAGCACCAGTGCCTACTGGCACGTCTTCAGAAAGGGTAACAGGGAGAGGTGCACCCATTGCATCTTTTTGACCACCAGCCGGAGCAAAATCGGCAAAAATACGATAGACCCCATCAGCTGGGAATGTTAAATCTTTGAATGTGAATTTACCCGTGGCTTGATCGAATGCCGGGTGAACGTGCTGGAAATAGGCGAGGTCTTTTCGAACGACAATCACATGCATAAGCTTTGTGTGCGTGATGGCAAAATCCTTAAGCGTATTGCTTTGCTCGTCCACAATAGAGAATGAATACTCGCTCGGAGTTTTCACTGAATAAGTCTTACCACTTGAATCCGACTGTAAGGAATAAGATCGATGGCTTTGCACGATGCCGTTGGTTGGCTTGTTATTATTTTTTGTAGAAATGAAAACGATACCGCCGACTACAACCACTGCAATAATCCCAAATAAAAGCGTTTTGTTTTTCATAGGTAGATTAAAAAGATTAGTACTAATACCAATATCGCCATACCAAAGTCCTCGATGAGAGTGACGTAGGTAAGCGGCACCTTGAGGAATGTGCCGAGACACGCACACATGAACGGCTCGCGCCTTGCGATCTTGATCGCCACGCCAAGGCCACTGAAAGTCATAACTCCAAACTCGGTCCAAAGAAGCCATGCAGGATGATATCCGGCAAGCATAAGGAGTCCGAACGATAGCTCGATAAAGGGATATACGTATCCATAGCCGAACCATCGTTGCGCTAAGAGATCGTAGGTGGAGTACCCTTCGGCAAAACCTTTTAAATCCAAGAGCTTGAACCCGGCAAAGACCAGAAAGAATCCAGTCATGAACGAAAGCAGAAAACTTTGAATAGCAAATGACGATACGATTGCTGAAACGATGGTAATAAGAGCAACAATGACAATGAGAGGTAGATAGCTCTGCCACGTAATGACTCCAAGCCCTTTGTCCTCGCTCATATGGACAACCGGCTTCTTTTCGTCTTTAACGACAAGAGCCATGCCGCACTTTGGGCAACGGCCGGGTTTATCCGATACGATCTCCGGATGCATGGGGCAGGTATAGGTGGTCATATTATTTCTTTTGTTTAAGCTTGTATACTTTCAGAATCTCATCCTACATCCCGACCTCCACCTTACTTTTGCTTAATTATAAAATGTTATTTTTCTATAATTGTTAATAAATATGAGATCAGAAATCTTCAATAACAATTTTGCGCATTTTCATCAGCTTAGCAAAAGCATGAGGACGCTTCATTAGCTCTTCCATGTTTTTCGGTACCACCTGCCAAGAGAGGCCATACTTATCCTTACACCAGCCGCATACTTCAGATGCTGGCACGGCTGACAGTTTTTCATAGTAGTAATCAATCTCTTTCTGGTCCTCACAAGGAATCGAAAAAGAAACTGATTCGTTGAACTTAAACTTTGGGCCGGCATTAATAGCCACAAAACGGTTGCCCATAAGTTCGAAGTCAATCGTCAAGACCTTACCCGCCATGTTGAGTTGAAAGGGAGCCAAACCTTCCTCGGCGCTCTTTGGATAATAGACCGTGGAGATTACTTTACTGTTCGGAAACACTGAAATGTAAAATTCGACTGCCTCCTCGGCATTGCCGTCAAACCATAGATTGGGTGTGATATTTTTCATATTCATTCTTGGGTAATGTTAATAATCTTATTTTACCAAATTTATAATCGTTTATCGAGATGTTTATCTGTCTTCTGTTTGTTGTCAATTTCGTCCATTTTTTTGCTGATGTTTTAATAGTACCTCTGCTGGGGAGATGTCGCCAAGGACTTTGTGCGGAAAATAATTCTAAGCGTCGGTTACCAGCTCAAGCACATTTTCAATTTCGGTGGCATCTCCGCCACGATCAAACATAGCCACGACTTTCATCATATCGTCGTTATCCTCCTCGTGAAAAATAGCGTCGCGGACGTGATCTAAAGTAAAATCACTTTCGGTCTCCTTGAGCATATCCGCGAGCTCCTGCTCGATCTCTTTCCGCCGTTCCAATTTGCCTGCCCCGCTGCAAGCTTGCTTTGCTATGGGTTTGTTTTGATTTGGTTTTCATCTTAATCTTTCCTAAGATTTTCTCATTATAAAAAGATACTTAAACCCTCGCAGATAGAAATTATATTGTCTTGCTCGTTCATGCCAAATTCCTGTATTTGATGTTTGATTATGGCGAGTTAAACAGACAATATCCATGGCATCAAAATATTTTTCTAGTCTAGGCCAAAGTAAAAATCCGACTGGTGTAAATTTCTTTTTGATCCATTGATCAGCAATAACCCAACCCATTACCTTGCCGGGTTTTAGAATTCTTGCAATTTCACTCGCAGTCTTTTCTAATTCATCATAAAATTCTGTTTTTTCGCAAGAAATTTTGCCAATACATTCTTTATTGTCCGAATAGTTAATATTATCCGAGTATGGCGAATCAATAAAAACAAAATCAACAGAATTGTCCTTAAGTGGTATTTTGCGAGAGTCGTTTTTAATAATTTCTGGTCTAGTTACATTTATATCGTAACCAATAACTTCTCGTTTTAATTCTTTAGCAACATCGATAGTTGTTCCGCTTCCACACATCGGATCAACAACCAAATCGCCCTCTTTTGTATATCTTTGTAAAAGATTCCAAATAACAAAAGCGGGCGTTACACCATTATATTTATTATTTCCATGGGGTTTATCTCCGTAATTTTGAGTAGGATAATCCCATAGGGTTGTAGATTCTAAAATTAAATCTTTTTTTGCCATATATCATATAAGAAATC
>OBEQ012113436.1_pt1 | contig 15496 bp, 12 predicted proteins | sample 1670901 | NCBI WGS metagenome assembly OBEQ01 (sample SAMEA104232315, study PRJEB22302) | groundwater metagenome | biome: forest; feature: aquifer; material: groundwater | place: USA | collected 2011-08-07 | depth 5.4 m | reverse complement strand
GCAAAAGGTTGAAGGATTTACGAGACGTACTCATGTTACGTAGAGTAAAGACTGAAACCTTTTAACGAAGGGATCGGACAAACCCGAAGGGCTTGGCGATGACCACTTAAGGTAATTGTGGTCAGCCAAGCACAAAAGTTTACATGTTGACACAACCACAACTTAAGAAGCAATATCTGACCGCCGAACATTTCTATAAATTTTTCCAGTGTCCGCATTGGATTTGGTACGACATCTACGGCGATCAGACTAAGAAAGGACCCACACCGCCGTTGATGGACATGATTTATCGCGGGGGATTGAAGCATGAGAAAGAAGTCATCAAGTCACGGCAGTTTGAGGAGATTAAACCGGAGATGTTTCGTGATCTTGACGAGGCTTTTTTGGCGACCGTGGAACTGATGAAGCAAGGTAAGAATATCTACCATGGTGTACTCATGGATAAGCATTGGGTAGGTATGCCTGATCTTTTGGAGGCACGGCCCGGTAAATCCAAACTCGGTGATCATTATTACGTGGTCTATGACATAAAAAGTGGTAGGCAGATTCGTGACGAGTATAAATTTCAACTTACTTTTTATAGTTTGATTTTGGAACAGATCCAAGGTGTTCTTCCCGTCGAGGCCTATATTATCAATGCCGACGGAGAAGAGCGGTCATTTTTGGTAGAAGACTTCTTGGATTACTTCCATCTGACCCGCCAGACGATTGAGAAAGTTTTGGACGGAGAAAAGCCGCCACCGTTTCTCAAAAGCGGTTGCAAACATTCACCATGGTACTCGCTTTGCTTAGACGACACAGTTGGTTGCAACGACATCTCTCTAGTTTATCGTTTGAGTCAAGCAGACCAGAAGAGGTTTTATGATTTAGGCATCAAAACCGTAGAAGATTTGGCGCATGCCGATTTAAACCAGTTGAGTTCACAGTTGCTCGATTGGCAATTCGATAAGTTGTTGAAATTTTATAATCAAGCGCAAGTATTAGTGTCCAGCCAGCCAAAATTTTTAAAAAAGACCGATTTTCCAAAAGTTGAAAATGAAATTTATTTTGATGTTGAGTCCGATCCGACAGACGGCATTGATTATCTGTTCGGAATTTTGATTAAAAAGAATTCAGCTAAGGGTGAGCCGGAATACAAATATATGCTGGCCAAGAACAAAGAGGACGAGGGTCGGATGTGGAAGGAGTTTTTAGATTTCCTTGAGACTTTGGAGAACTTTGCTATTTACCACTATGCCTATTATGAAAAAGAGGTTTTCAGACGCTTGGCCAGTACTTATGGTGTTTCGGCGGAACTGGAAGATAAATTCCGTAATAATTCGATTGATTTGCATTTAGCTGTGATGAATTCAGTAATTTTGCCACTTTATTTCTATGGCCTTAAGGATATTGCTAAGTATCTGGGTTTCAAATGGACATCAGAAAATGCTGGCGGAGCAGAATCCGTGGTTTGGTATAACGAATGGATGGAGAAAAAAGATAAGAAGATTCTAGACAAGATTATCCAATATAACAAGGATGACGTCCTCGCCACTCTCTACGTCAAGGAATGGTTAGAAAAACAAAAACCGTCGGTAGCCAAAGAAAAACTAGCGGACTAGTAAATAAGATGAAAAGTTTTCAGAACTTTATTGATGGCTTTCTTTTGGCTTGCAAAGAAAACAGTTTTTTTATATAACTAATACTAATGCGTTCAAAGTTTTTACTGCCCATAATTATTATAGTTTCGGTTTTCTTGGCTTTTTTTGTTTTTCCATTTGCTTGGAACAGGGGAGCCAATTTTCTGAATTCTAAGCTACACCTTGCCAGCAAGAGCTATAAGGTCCCCCATTTTTTTAATGTACCTGCCTTTCATCTGGGACTTGATTTGCTGGGAGGTAGTCATTTAGTTTATCAAGCTGACCTTTCCAATATCAAAGACCAAACTGCGGCTGATGCCATGGCCGGGGTGCGTGATGTGGTAGAGCGCCGAGTTAATGCCTTTGGAGTAGCCGAACCACTAGTTCAGATTGAGGGGACAAATCGCTTGGTGGTGGACTTGGCCGGCATTAACAATGTTAATGATGCCATCAAGCTGATTGGAGAAACTCCGTTCCTAGAATTCAAGGAGCAGAGACCGGCCGCGGATACACAAGCTATTTTGGACGCCCAGAAAAAGGGCCAGCGACGTAATGAGGATCCTTATTTCTCTCCTACTGCTTTGACCGGCAAATACCTCAAGCGTTCAACAGTGACATTCAGCCAGAATACGCTCGGTGCCCAAGTTTCTCTAGAATTAGATAGCCAAGGTGCCCAGCTTTTTGCCGACATTACCAAACGCAATTTAGGCAAAAGAGTGGCCATATATATTGACGGCACTCCAGTGACTGTACCGGTGGTCCAATCGGTGATTACTAGCGGTAACGCCGTCATTAGTGGTCAGTTTACTTTGGAGCAAGCCAAACAGCTTGCTACCAATCTCAATGCGGGAGCTTTGCCAGTACCAATATCAATAATTTCTCAACAAACTATTGGCGCTTCATTAGGACAGGATTCACTCAATCGTTCACTCAAAGCCGCTTTATACGGATTCTTGCTGGTCGCCATTTTCATGATCCTATTTTACCGTTTACCTGGTCTGGTCTCAGTTATTGCCTTGTTAATTTACGTGGCTATAGTCCTATCAATTTACAAAATTATTCCTGTAACATTGTCGCTTTCCGGTATCGCTGGTTTTATTTTATCTCTGGGCATGGCTGTTGATGCTAATATTTTAATCTTCGCCCGTATGCGAGAAGAGCTGAAGCTCGGTAAATCACTGGCAGTTTCGGTTAGTGAAGGTTTCCGTCGAGCATGGCTTTCCATCAGAGACAGCCACGTTACTGCATTATTGGGTTCAATCATCCTTTACATATTTACTACTTCCATCGTCAAAGGATTCGCGTTAACCTTGGGCATTGGAGTCTTGGTCAGCTTATTGACGGCAACCGTGGTTACCAGATCAATGTTGAATTTATTTATCGGACCAAAGTTTGAAAAGAAACGCTGGTTGTTTTAATAAACAAGCCACGCCGCGCTTCAAGGTCACGTTTTAAAGGATACCACGTGACATGATTCTACAGAATCAATTGCGCGGCATGATTTCGCAAAATCAATGAAACCTGTTTATAAAATTGTATTTTTCCTATCACTAATTTTAGTAGTTGCTTCATTTATAGTGATGTGGATTTATCCTCTGCGCCTGGGAGTAGATTTTCAGGGCGGCTCTGTAATTGAAGTAGTTTTCTCTGGTAACCGCCCCACCATGGCTGACCTTAATAAAACCGTAATGGGCGTTTCCGGGGTTAATGATGTTAATGCCAACCCGGCGGGGGATAAGGGAGTTTTTGTGAGACTCAACAGTGTTAATGAGCAAACTCACCAGGATATTCTAAAAGCAATCTCAGCCAAGTTCGGAGCTATTAACGAGAATCGCTTCGATTCAATCGGACCAAGTGTGGGCAGTGAGCTACGCCAGAAAAGTATCTATGCCATAGTACTTTTGCTCATCTCGATTGTTATCTATATCGCTATAGTATTTAGAAAAATTTCGCGAGTGCTTTCGCCTTGGGCCATGGGCATAGCAGCTTTGGTGGCGCTAATCCACGATGTCTCTATTCCTATCGGTGTGTTTGCGTTGCTGGGTCATTTTTACGGTATTGAAATCAGCGCAGTATTCGTAGCAGCCGCCTTAACCATTCTTGGTTATTCAATTTCAGATACTGTGGTGGTCTTTGATCGAGTCCGAGAAAATGTTCTTCGTTTTGGTGGCAAGGAAAAATTCGGTGAACTGGTTCACAAGAGCATTATGCAAACGCTAACCCGTTCGCTTAATACTAATTTCACAGTTTTGCTGTCGTTGATCTCCATTTATTTTTTTGGCGGTCAGTCAATTAAGTATTTTGCCCTAGCTTTGATTGTTGGTATTTTTCTGGGAGCTTATTCTTCGATTTTTGTGGCTTCACCAATACTCGTTTGGTGGTCCGAGCGACGAGGGAATAAATAGTGGCTTGACAAGGACTTCGCCATTGGTATATTGGAGGTAAGCTGTGTCACAAAGTCAAAATTGGTCATGGTATTGACTTAATTTTGTCGGTATGATACAAGTTAATTAACGTGAGCTTTAATCTGTGCTCGGACAAAATGTAAGTAAACCCCCATTTTGCTCCTCGCTTGTTAAAATAACTAACTAAACCTATGGGCAGTCCAATCAATAAAGGCAGTATTAACAAGGTAGTCGGTCAGCTTTTGAGCGTCTTAAATACTAGAAGTAAGGACGTTATTGCACGCAGATTTGGCCTAAAATCAGGCAAAAAAGAGACTTTAGATGGTATTGGTCAGGATTACGGCATTACCAGAGAAAGAGTCAGACAAATCGAAGAGGTCGCCCTCAAACAGATGAGAGCGAATTTGGATTCTGGCTTTGACAAAGTTACTGCACCCTATCTGGTTGCTGCTGGTGCGACCCTAGAAGAGCATGGCGGGACACTAAAGGATGATCAGCTTTTCAATGAAGTTTTTGGTGATACTAAAGACAAGTCTGCCATTGCTGGCCTAACATTAATTCTCTCTCTCGGTAACCAGTTTAAGCGTTACGGCGAAACGGACAACCTTCATGGTTTTTGGACAATTTCTGATAAGCACGCTGAAAACTCTACCAAAGCAGTAGCTTCGTTAGTCGGTGCGTTTACAAAAAACCAGGAACCAGTCCACGAAAATGACCTCTTAAATTTTTATAAAAAATCTACTCCGAATTCTAGCAACATCAGTTCCAAAGCTTTCGGCGCAGTGTTGAACTTATCTAAAGATATTGGTAAAAGTATTTTCAATGAAGTCGGACTGGTTGATTGGTCAAACATCAAGCCCCGTGGTGTCCGCGATAAGGCCTTTTTGGTGCTGAAGAGAAATGGTAAACCCCAGCACTTCCGCGATATTACTAAATTGATTAATCTTGCCAACTTTTCCAGTCGCAAGGCCAATGTTCAGACAGTGCACAATGAGCTGATTAAAGACAAGCGTTTCGTTTTAATCGGTCGTGGTACTTATGGTCTTGCCGAATGGGGTTACAAAGCTGGTACGGTCAAGGATGTTTTGGTTGACTTGATTCGTTCTTCGGGCAAGCCATTAGCTAAAGCGGAATTAGTATCTCAGGTATTAAACCACAGACTCGTTAAGGAAAATACTATTTTGTTAAACTTGCAGGATTCTAAAGTTTTTAAGAAAACAGAAAATGGCGCCTACACATTGCGTGAAGCCTAAATTAGTTTGTAGTGATTAGTTTAGAGTAGTTAGTTAAACTATAAACTACAAACTTTCCCTTTTTTGGATCTACTCAGTCCACTTACAACCGCATTCAGCATATTATTCGATTATGCTTGGATATATATGCCAATCATTCTTTTTATTGGCGTTGTCGAAGCCAGGCAGTTTTACGTTAATCAAAAGTACCTCAACTCGCTGAAGTGGATTTTACTCGAAGTTCTCCCACCTCCCGATGTGGAAAAAAGTCCTAAAGTAGCCGAATATATTTTTTCGGTTCTTCATGGTGTCTACCTGCCCACCAATTGGAAAGGTAGATTTTTTAATGGCAAAGTAGTAGATTGGTTTTCATTTGAGATTGTCGGTACCAATGGTGAGCCACATTTTTATATTCGTACCCTTGAGTCATATAGGAATTTGGTGGAGACCCAGATTTTTGCCCAGTATCCGTCTGCTGAAATCAGGGTAGTTGATGATTATGTCAATGCGTTACCGGCTTTACTACCCAACGACAAATATAATCTTTTCGGCGCAGAGCTCTTGTTTAACCAGCCAGATTGCTATCCTATACGGAGTTATGAAGAGTTTGAAGAACAAGGGGGTGCGAAAGAATCGGAGTTTAAACGCACCGACCCGCTCGCTTCCATTTTTGAGCTATTGAGCACGTTAGCAGGGCAAGAACATATCTGGATTCAATTACTACTCAGACCGACCGGTGGAGCTTGGCTAGAGAAAGCGAAAGGAGAAATAGATAAAATACTTGGCAAAGAGAAAGCACCGCAACCATCCCGACTGCACGATGCTGTTACTGTCATCGACCAGTTGATTCCCGGTGCAGCAGTGCCAGCAGAAAAAAAAGAAGACAAGAAAGAGCCAACAGTGATGAGTCTCACTCCCGGCAAAAGAGCTATCCTAGAGGCAGTTGAAAAAAAGATGGCCAAGCTTGCTTATGAGGTGGGAATTAGGTTCATGTATTTAGGGAATCCTGACAATTTTCAACGTGCCCATGTCTCAGGAATTTTTGGATTTTTTAGGCAATTTACGGGAGCCAATAGTTTTAAACCCAACGGTAAAACCATGACTTTTGATAAGGGTATTTTGTCACAGTTTTTTCCATCTGATAAGGGATTTTTTGTGGCACCGCGCGAGTATAGAAAGAAATGGAAACTATTTCGCAATTACAAGAGACGTTTATTTGTGAAAGAACCAGTGATTTTAAATATTGAAGAGCTAGCCACCCTCTGGCACTTACCAGGGCTTGGTGTAAGAGCGCCGTTATTCCCTCGTGTTGATTCGAAAAAGGGTCAGCCCCCCCCAGGTCTGCCCATGGCTGATATCTAATTATGAATATACCCACAAACAAAGATGTAGTATTCTTCGGAGAGATTAACTATCGCAACAAGAACGACATTTTTGGCATTAAGATGGATGATCGCAGGCGCCACATGTACGTTATCGGCAAGACGGGTATGGGCAAGTCGGAACTGCTCAAGAACATTGCGATTCAGGATATTCAAGCCGGTCGGGGATTGGCCTTTATCGATCCTCACGGTGATCCGGTCAAAGACCTACTCGACTATATTCCCAAAGAGCGAATTCAAGATGTCATTTACATCAATCCTTCTGACATGGAATATCCGATCGCTTTCAATGTTATGGAATCTGTTGATCCAGATAAGCGCCACTTAGTTGCTGATGGTATCATGGCAGTGTTCAAGAAACTTTGGATTGATTTGTGGTCGGCAAGAATGGAGTACATATTGAGTTATACCATCTTGGCTCTCCTAGAAGTTCCAGGGACAACCCTCTTGGGCATTAACCGCATGTTGGCAGAGAAGGACTATCGTAAATGGGTGGTAGAGCAGGTCACTGACCCGGAGGTTAAAGCCTTCTGGACGCAAGAATTCGCCAAATGGGAGCCGCGGTACGTCATGGAGGCAACTGCAGCCATTCAGAACAAAATTGGCCAATTTGTGTCGAATGTCCTAATCCGCAACATTGTCGGTCAGCCCAAGTCCAGTTTTGACATGCGACAGGCCATGGATGAGCAGAAGATTATACTAGTGGATATTTCTAAGGGCAAGGTGGGAGAAGATGCTTCGAGATTGCTGGGAGGGCTTTTGGTTACCAAAGTTCAGATTGCAGCTATGTCTCGTGTGGATATTCCAGCGCAGGAACGAAAGGATTTTGTGTTGGTTGTTGACGAGTTCCAGAATTTTGCGACAGCTTCTTTTGCTAATATTTTGTCCGAAGCTCGTAAATTCAATTTGAGTTTGGTGGTAGCGCATCAGTATGTGGCTCAGATGGATGAAGCAGTGGCCGATGCGGTGTTTGGCAACGTCGGCACCATAATTGCTTTTCGGGTCGGTGCTGAAGATGCTGAGTTGCTTGAAAAAGAATTCTCGCCTGAATTTTTAGCCACCGATATCGTCAATCTTGGCAAACGCCAGATTTATCTCAAGCTTATGATTGACGGTATAGGTTCTAAGGCCTTTTCAGCAAGGACCATGGATACTCTTTCTCCACCGGCCGTTAACTTGAGGGATGAAGTTATTGATGCTTCCCGTAAAAATTACACTAGGCCTCGCAAGGAAGTCGAAGAGGCAATTTTGAAGTGGCGAGTGCCAGTTGGTGGTATGCCAGTTACGTCGAGTGAAGAGCGACCACCAAAACCAAAAGGGCAATACTATCGACCAAATCCTGATTCTAGGAATGATTATAACTCACCACCACAGAGATATAATGATTTTCCACGAACACCTCGGGACAACTATCCCTCTGTTCAGGCAGGTCCACCAAGATCTCGAAATGATTATCCACCTCGCCAACAACCCACAGCGAAGACCACGCTATCTCTGGATGAAGCTATGAAGCGGGAGCCCGTGGATTTCAAGGGCCGGGCGGTAAGAGCACAATCTTCAGCCCCTAAAACTAAACCTCAAATCGATTTGGAGGGGCTGCATAAAGTCATAGACAAATCTCTCGCTAAAAAATAAAAAATTCTCCACGGGGAGAATTTTAGTTTACAGCATCAAAAATAATGTCTCTGACCAGTTCGGCATTTTTAGAAAGTTTTTCACGATGTTTTTCGCTACTGCAAATCCGCAGTGCCGTATAGGATTTAGCAGTCTCTGCTAAATCGGAAAAGTGATTGGGGTAATCTTTTTTTAGCGAAGAAACTTCGCCATTGGATCTAAGAATGGAGATATCTTGGGTAATAAATCTTTCGGGGGAGACAACTGTTATCAGAAGAATGTCTTTGGCTTCTAGGCCGAGTGCTTTAGCTATTTTGGTCTCAACCTCAAGCAGGGACGCTTGGTTATGGTCTGATAACAGTTTGGAGTCAGTAAACTTTAACATCGCACTATCATCCATACCCATGACAGTTATGTGTTTAGCCGCTACTCTTTCAGCATGGACAAAATCTTTATACCGAAACACTACTCCTTCTCTGAACAGTTCGCGATTCTTTAGCGCCCTGAATAATTCCTGCACCACCAAATCTTTAGCCACACTCAACCGGCCAAGCAATTCAAAATCATTCATCGTTTCCAGTTCTTGGATAGTCATTTCTTCGGACTGCAACAGGAGATAAACCATTTTTTGAAAGTGACGTTGGGCAATCACCGAATTTTTCCGGAGGTAGACATTTTTGAACATCTTAGCGTAAAAATCTTGAGCGTCTTTGGCGACATCAATAGCTTTCTCATCAATGACTATCTGGCCGTTAATCCAGTAAATGTAAGGTCGCAAGTAATTGATGCCGGGTGGCCGGTCGGTGATAGTCGAACGGCCGTCCCTTTCTAGATAGTCCAATTTTTCCATGCCGAGATTTTTATCATGAACGGCTAAGTAGAGATGGTTGGTGTGATTGGAGAGTGATCTGACAAGCTCGAAATCAAGACCACATTTTTCTATCTGGCTTTTTAGCCCCTCAACAATTTTTATTCCCTTATCGTCGTGAGAGATTGGGAAGAGCGGTTCGGTAACATGAGAAAAAGGGTAGTGGCCGATATCATGAAGTAGGCCGTAAATAGGAATTGCTTTAGCTTCTTCCTTGTTAATCATGCCGAACTCTCGCCAGCGCCGACAGAGATCCTTGGTGGCGTGATATGCTCCCAAAGAATGAGCTTTCCTTGTATGAGTAGCCGAAGGGAAGGTGAGAAAAGTCATACCCAGCTGGTACTTGTATCCTAGCTGTTGAAATTCTGGGCTTTCCACGATTGGTAAAACCGGCCGTATGTTAATCATGCCCCAGATTGGATCGGAGACTAATTTGGGTGCGATAATCTTGGTGTTGTTCATCCCGTTAGAAGTCGCAAGGCCATACACATCAGTTGCCTGGATATGGCTCTGTTACTTTATGATTAAGTAGCTTAGCGCAAATTAACCCGCTAGGGCGACTTCTAACGGGATTCATGGTAATTCATTCCAGTTTAACAGTAACCAAGAACCTGTCAATTTGACGATGCTTAATTTGATTTTCCACGTTTTTTGTGAAAAAATAAAGTTGTGAATTAGGCAATACCGCCCATAGCTCAGTTGGTAGAGCAGCTCCCTTTTAAGGAGATGGTCCCTGGTTCGAATCCAGGTGGGCGGACTATGATTAAATTTTTGGTTGTCATTATCATCGCAATTGTATTATTGGTGTTCACCGCACCCGGCCAGAAGTTGACGGCAAGTATTTTAGATAAAGTCAGTCCGGTGGCGCGAGAGAAGCAATTACTAACTAACCTTCAGAAAAATATCGATGGAATTTCCACTACGATTAATGCGTCGGAATATCAGAAATTGAATGACAGTGAAAAATTAAAGCAACTCAATATGTTGGTTCAGCAGGCCAAAAGTCAGACCCAAGCTGTACAGGCTGCACTTACCCAAGGGGACTTATCAGCCACGGCCAACATGTTAATTCAGAAAGTGGTCAGTATCCAAACTGGCAATCAGCCAGCAGTGTCGCTATCGCCAAGTCAAAATAATTGTCATAACCAATAAGCTGTCAAAACTTGTATTTTTATGAGAGGTTTGTTAGGTTCAAGTTACAAGAATCTCACAGTCATGGTAACCAAAATCAAAATCGGAATCATAGGGGTGGGCATGGTCGGCGGACCGTTTAAGCGGTGGTTTGAAGAAATCCAAGGCTACAAGCGAGGCAAGGACTTGTTTTGCTATGATGTCGATACTAAAAAAGGGTATACGGATGACGTAAATAAAGCCGACGTGGTTTTTGTCAGTGTTCCCACTCCGTCGAATCCTGACGGGAGTTGCAATATCTCGATTGTGCAGAGTGCAGTTGCCATGCTGAAAGATGGCAAGATTGTAGTCATCAAATCTACCGTACCTCCGGGTACTGTGGAAGAGTTGCAAAAGAAATATCCGCGCAAGAAAATTATTTTTAGTCCGGAGTTTCTGACCGAGTCTCAAGTTTGGACCGATTTTATAAAACCCGATCGGCAGATACTCGGGCCAACCAGTAAAAGCTTTACTGAAACCAAAGAAATTCTGGGGGTGTTACCGCTAGCTCACTTCTCAAGACCGTGGGCATCCGATTACACTAAAAAATCAGTCAATGCCACTGAAGCCGAACTAGCCAAGTATGCCAGCAACTGTTTCGGTTATATGAAGGTCATTTATGGCAATATCTTGGCCGATGTTGCACATGGTTTAGAACAAAAATTTCAGTTGGAAAAAGTTAATTCAACGGCAGATTATGAAAAGGTTAGAGAGGTCATCTCTGCTGATCCGCGTATTGGACCGGCTTGGTTGAATGTGGAACACGGTGACTACAGTGGGGCCGGAGGATATTGTTTTCCCAAAGACATGAACGCGTTCATTGCATTTATTGAGAAGGATTTAATCGCCAGTTTGAGTAAAAACAAAAAACACAAAACCATTGCCGATTCACTTGGTAAGGGTGTTGCAGTATTAAAAGCCATCAGGGATTATAACCGGTCACTATTGAAGTTGCAGGGACTGACCGAAGGGGAGGTGAGCAAGCATAACCATGACCTCATCGTTAACAAACGAAAGCCCATACGAAAAAAGAAGTAAAAACTTCTGGCCAACTAAAAACGCCGACGCGGCGTTTTTAGTTGGCAGGGTGGTCAGCGGATAATTAATTAGGTACAATGAAGTCACTTGTCCCGTTAGAGCTCCGCTTTCATCTTTGGATGAAGTCTGGAGGACCTTGAGCGGGCAAGCTTTAATGGGATGACCAAAGATAAAACTATATTCAAAAACATTAGTGATTTACCGGTGAAGATTACAGACTGGATTGGTTCTACTTCTTCGATAGTTATTCACACGATTTTTTTCGTAGTGATTTTTTTCTTGCATTATTTCGGACTCACCACAACAGACATTTTACTTATCCTGACTACGGTTGTTTCCCTGGAGGCCATCTACTTAGCGATTTTTATCCAGATGACAGTCAACCGTAACACACAAAGTTTGGAAGAGGTTGAGGAAGACATCGGAGAAATTACAGAAGATATTGATAGGCTGGAGGCAGAAGATGTAAAAGAAAGCGTCCACGATGCAACTACCGTTAAGACCCTCAACAAGATTGAAAGTGACCTCCAAAGATTAGTCGAGGATATTGCTCGGCTTCGGCAAACATAAAATCCCGCTTGAAGCGGGATTTTATGTTTGTGTCGGCCATCGTAGGTGACGTTAGAACCATAATCAGCAATCAAAAGGCTATATTTATATATCCACCAGTATAGTTCCCGCTATACAGTGTCAGATATGGTTCATTTTCTGCTATCCTACTTAATAAATCCGAAGAATCGGCCTATGGCGGCGAACAGATCGCCAATACTGCTAATGCTTGTCTTGGGTGTCGGTGTAGGGGATTGAGGAGGGAGTGGTTGTTGTGAGGGGTTTAGTGTTGGCGGTGGGTAAGAACCCTGTGGCTGGTAACCAGGTGGCGGCTGACCAGGATATTGTGGGTTATATGTCTGATTAGGGAATTGGCAATAGTTGTTATTCCAAGTACCACCAGATCTAGCACAGCCAGTGGCTGGATCCATTGGGTATGGACTACCACTTATTGAAGGAGATGGTTGATAGGAATAAGAAGGCTGTGGTTGGTAGGAACCCTGTGGCGGATAACTCACAATCGGTACACAACGCGAAACCATACAGCCATTATCATTGGTATAGTCATCATGCCGTTGGTTAACTGGACACTCGAAATAGGGCGAGGCTGGGCAGATACCCCGTGATGGGATGGGTTGCTGCGGCGGTGTTGAGCTAATACAAATTGTTTTAGCTGTCACAAAATCTCCAGACTGAATTGCTTTCAAACATTCTTGGCTGACACCAACAGTATTAGGGCCAGTAAAATTCTGGTTTGGAAAATCCCGGCCGTGCTGAGGGTAGGGTGGATTATTGTGGTTTTGTTGTTGTGGATTCTGGAGATCCGAATTAGACTGATCGACAGACTGATTGTTTTGGTTGTTCGATCCTTGCTCATCAGGACCGTTTTGAAACTCTTGATTAATGTCCTGATTGAACTGCTGGAATTTCTGAACTGCTTGACCTGGATCTATGATATGGAACTTAGCTGCCTTAGCGATACAACCGGCTATTTGCCCCGGAGTTAAATCGGGAACAGAACATTCTTGCCTTGCTTGTTCAATGGATTGTCTAAGCTCGGGGCGATTTTGAATTTCATTGAATTTCTTAGCTTGGTTGATATGTTGCTCAAGATTACGAATTATTTCTTGGACTTGGGGATTCGTAGAGTTGAGAGCCTTGAGTTTATCTAGGGCCTTGGCACTGCCTTCTACACAATTCCGATGCTGACATTCACGAGGATCAAAACCAAGTGATTCTCGCATGATTTTCTCAACTTGTAGAAAATCTTTTTGTTCTGGTGGTAAAAATTTTTGACACTGTTCGGATGAATTAGGGTCGTCGGCGCAACTACTGAAGTCAGCATTACCACCCTGCTCCTTGATTTGGTGAACTAGGTCTAGAGCTTGTTTCTTATCAGCATCTGACGATTGGAAGTGATTACCAAAAAATTCTATGCATTTTGCCGCCTCTGCTTCATTTCCAGCTTGGCCAGCTTGTTCACAATGTTGCCCGATCAATCTCGGATCAGTGAGAGTATCACCGGTATCTGGGGTGAACACTAAATCTTGACCCTTTTTGGCGTAGAAGTCCTTAGTTTGTCTGACTTGACTGTGGGCTGATTCCAACTGCTTCATACCATCGGGACCAAAAAAGTTTTGAGCAATGTCGCGACAATCCTGAGGAATAACTGAAACATCTTTACTCTCACCTTGATCGGGATTGAGACAGTAATTGCCGCAAGCTTCAAGAGTTGTGGTTCCGCCACAACTAACGCTACCATTAGCCAAGCCTTCACTTAAAGCAATCTTTTTATCAAGATGTCCTTGGCTATCATCGGTTTCAGCCGGTAAATACTTGCTTAGATCTTTATTTTTAGCAAGTTTCTGGGCAACGTTATAGCACTTCTTCAGAGTAGTAGCATCAGTTGTTTCGGTATCAGAATCGAGCTGATCACATTGCTGCGTATCCACGTTCTCACTTTTGATGACCTTGGCAATTTTTTCCTGATCTTGAATATCTTTTTTTGTTAAGCCGAGCTCGGCAGCAATATCCGGGGCTTTGAAACTCAGTTTGTCAGATAAAGTCTTGGCGGCGGCCAAAAAACATTCCGGGGATTGGCAGTGCTTGATCTCATCACCGATAGCTGCAGCTTCAGCAAGAAAGGCATCGACGAGTTTCTGTTGATCGACAGTATAGGCGCCGAATTCCTTGCCGACAGTCTCACACTTGAGCAGCTTGTCTATGTCATTAGTATCGCACCAGGCCGCTGCCTGACTCTTGGAACTGAAAGTCTGTCCACTAAGCTGACTAAGCCGGTTTAGGGCTTGGCCTATCTTGTCGGTTGGAACACTCGCTTGAACGTTCTGGAAAAAGACTGCAACAATTGCCATTAATCCCAGAGCAACTCCAAAGAAGGCAATTCTGGCTATTCCCAGTTTGATTTTAGAATCGGTAATATTAATCATGTTCATTTAAAAGGATTGAGGATGTTTTTAGCTTTTTCGAACGGATTGGTATTAACTCCACGCAAAGGGTTGGCGGCCTGAAATGGGTTAGCGTTCTTTGCCGCTTCATTGGCTGCTTTTTGGGCCGCTTCGTCTTGAAGCGTCTTGACATCAACTTGAGCCTGCCTGTAGCCGCGGCCATAACCTTGGTGAGCACCGAACCAATAGGCACCAGCTAGGGCGATGGCTACTATCACCGCCCAGAGAATTGTCATTTTTCGACTCATAGATTAAAATCCCACATAGCAAAATTCATGGATGCAACTAGGTCACTTCCAGCTTTTTGCTGTTGAGTTAGTTAGATACTTATAATTCTATCGTGTTTAAGCTCGGTTACCAAAATAGCTTATCAACAGGATCTGTGAATGGTCGTTCGTCGGACTTCTGAGGGTCAAGTAATTCGTCTACCTAGCCCTTGTGAGGGCTAGGTGATTTTATGAAATGACGTGACAAAGATAAATTTTCTGCTACAATCTTTTGGTGAGGTCTGGCCTTTGAAAAGGAGAAGAAGAAGCATATGTTTGATCTTAATGAACAAGCCATTCAAAGAACCCTGAGCTTAATCAGTACCGAACGAGAGGTTGCAATTGCTAGAAGACTAGAGCTGAATCAACAAGTGGCATCACTAAAGAGGGAAGTTAGAGATACAGAAGCACTTGAGAGCGGCCTTAATAACAGCAAAGTTTTACTTAGGAAAGCCTTGGTGGTTCTGAACTCCTGGCCGACAGAAATCATGAAACTGAAAGAGCGGGTTGCTCTGCTTCAGAAAGAAGCGTCTCGAGAAGACATACTAGTTTCAGAAAAAAATCGTTTGCAATCTGAAATTGCCAGAGTTAACAGTGAGGTTGCCGACAAATGCCAGCACCCATTCGTTATCGGTTATCGAGGTTGGGAAGGTTCGTATAGTTATGATTATGACAATGGCTATAGAGGTAAACGTCTCTGCGTTATCTGTGGGTTCTATGAATACAGTGATAATAATAGACTAAGTGTTTATACAAATCTACAAGAAAATGAAAATCGGCTGGTTGACGACACCAAACTTGATCTAGAAAACGGTTACGATAATTCACAGTCGCCTGAGGAAATAATTAGTGGCTGGATACCAAAAAGAGTTTACGAGTTACAAAACG
>OBEQ011816527.1_pt1 | contig 15497 bp, 12 predicted proteins | sample 1670901 | NCBI WGS metagenome assembly OBEQ01 (sample SAMEA104232315, study PRJEB22302) | groundwater metagenome | biome: forest; feature: aquifer; material: groundwater | place: USA | collected 2011-08-07 | depth 5.4 m | reverse complement strand
TAGTCGATGCTGGTGGCGTAGATATCGGTGATCTTCTGGTAAAAGCGGCGCTCCGAGGTACGAATATCCTGGATGCGGCGCGTCAACTCTTCAAAGTAGTCAAAGGGCTGATCGGGATTTTTTAATCGCTCATCGTCCAGCACGAACCCCTTAACAATAAACTCGCGCAGTCGTTGAGTAGCCCAGATACGAAAGCGGGTGGCCACATGGCTTTTCACCCGGTAACCGACGGAAATGATCATATCCAGGTTGTAGTAGTCAAGCTGGCGTTGAACATCCCGTTTTCCTTCACGGCGAACTAACAAGTATTCCTTGTGAGTTGCTTTTTGAACCAACTCTCCCTCTTCAAATATATTGTTAATATGCAAACTAATATTTTGTTGGGTGGTTTGAAATAGTTCGGCCATAAGTTTCTGAGTGAGCCAAACAGTCTCCTCTTCCAGACGGACATCAATCTTTATGCGGCCATCTTCGGCCTCATAGACCAAGAACTGACTTTTTTGCGTCGGGTTCTCACTCACCATTCTTAATCTCCGCAAGTCTATTCATCATCAATCGAACTAACATCTTTACTCTTTAAACAACCCATTGACATAACTGGTTGAACGATCTTTTTGCAAAGCTTTCGGTTCGCAAAAATCCAACAAAGAACATGTGTCGCATCGCTGATCATTTACCGGTGGAGGAGTTTTCCCTGAAGTAAGTAATGTACGCGCAGCGTCAATGATACCTATGGTTTCACTGCGCAAATTGGCATCTATATTCACCCACTGCCGTTTTCGCACTTGCCAGTACCACAGGGCGGCCTGATCAATCGATACATTTAGCATCTCTTCTAGACACAATGCCTGCGCGCACAATTGAACGCGATCCCAATTTTCTACTTTGGGTTTACCGCGTTTAAACTCCACGGGGATGTATCGCAGAGGATCGCTACTCTCTATTTCTAATACATCTAATTTTCCGGTTATGCCTAATTGATGGCTTATGACTGATACACTTCGCTCTGTTCGTATTCCCGGTCGTTGCTCTGCCTCTCCCGAATCTGCCCGTTCGTGAAGTAATCGTCCTTCAGCCGTGAAACGATTTTCTGACCAAACCTGCTCTACATGAATTAACGCAAATTGCCTTGGGCAAACAGCGTAGTGGCGTAGGGCTGATAACATTAGATAATCGTCTTCCATGCTGGGGACTACTCAACGACTCGAATTAGTTCAACGCCATTCGGCAAATTGTCGCCATTCACTTCCACCTTATAATCTTCGAAGCTTCGAGGCACTGATCCACTAATATTAAGGTGTGGACGGATGCGTTCAAAAAGCTTGTGAGAATGGGCATTACCTAATTTATTTTCATGTTTGAACACATACAGTCCTCGGGTTGTCATTTCTCCTCGTGAAGCTGAACGATCATGCTCAAACATGTTGGCCAATGAATCCCATAGAAGCTTAAGATCATCATCGTTAAATCCAGTTCCAGTTGTCTGCTCCGCCAATGATGCGGAAACAAAACCATGCGCCATATATAAGCCATAAGGGACAGTGAATTTTCGACCCATAGTACGATTATCACCGCTCTGATTTTCTGCTTCTTTTTCCGTAGTGACAGCCATTCGAGTGATAGAATGTTCAGATACAACTATAGGATCAATTGAACGCCCAAATGTTATTTGTACTGGACCACGAACTTGGCCACAATTAACTCCCGTTGACATCACTGCCCCAAAGGTACGCACGTCGTAAAAATTACTGCACATCCATTGACGCGCATCCTCAACCTTATCACCACCTTTGCGTTTCTTGTCATCTGCTTTAAGCATATCTTCTGCGCCAATAGCAACATAAGCGCGCTCATGTGTTTTATTTAGAATAGCTTTCTCTTTTACATAAATTTCATAAGGTGGCTTTTCCTCCTTAACTAATCCCACATAATTCCGCACTTTACGTTTCAAGCAAACATCAGTAACCAAACCTCTCCCCGTTTCTGCGTCAAGACGAGGTAAATTTCCCGCATCAGGGTCACCATTGGGGTTTCCGTCTTTTACATCAAATAACAAGACGAAGTCGTATCGATTTTGAATAGCCATGTTTTTATTCTCCCTGAACAGATGATTCTGATTTAGTAAATAAAGCTTGTCTTTGATGATAATAACCAATAAAAAATCGGCCTTGGTCTTGAAGATTTAATTGGAGTGGAAAATCCATGACTTCATTAAGTACTTCACCGATAAGTCGTTCAAAATAGATGGTCCTGCCTTTTTCTAATTTTGCTAATTTTGCCAGGTGGTGATTCTTAAGCCGCATCAAAATAGGCAGTACACTAGCGGGCGCTCCCGAGACCGCTGAATAATAGCGATCGCGAATTGTGGCATTAATTCCTTGATTGGCTTCTTCCTGAATCTTTTCCAATAAAGCAAATAACCGCCCTAGTCGATAGCCTGTATTACGATTTTCTTTGTCCAGTGACACGGTCATCTCCTTTTCTTGCTGATGTTGGAATTTTGATTTGCGATTTAAATAGGCTTTAATAATAGATACACATGGATATTCGACTTCTATTTCATATTTAACTTTTGACATTTTACTTTCGTCACGATGCGAACGTATTTTACGCAATGCCATTTGCATCAATGTATCTGGATAGGTCAATCCCGAAAAAATTGCGCGAGTCCAATCCCCTGCGAGGTTTGGAGGAATGCGCTCTACATCATTAAGTGGTGCTATTGCTCTAAGCATCGTTTTCAACGGTAACCTAGCCATCGCGAAAGATCGATGATCTATATCTATATCATCGAAATGTGTTTTTATTCTCTGCGAAAACTCTGCAACAGTTCCGGCATTCCAAAAACGAATTGATATGCGGGCTGCATTCGGAGATAAGCCCAGCACAAAAAATCGATTCTCAACGTCTTTAATTGGTAAGATACCAGATCCAATTGATTGATAGAGTGCTCTTATCGCGTCGGTTAATCGATCCGGATTATCCTTTGGTGGCTCATCAAAAAACGCAGAAAAATCACTTTCAAAACACGTTGACTTTTCGGCCCAGAAAATAGCAGTTGCATCGCCTACTTGTATTTTCTGTTTTGAGTCTTTACCGAGTAAATGATTTAGAGCTGTTGTATAAGCGAAAGTTGCTTTATATCCGATGGGTGCGTTGTTTCCTTGGCTTTTTTGGAATGACGTGAATGCGTCCTCATTAAAAGATACAATGTCGCCTCCACTGGTATTTGTACCACGCACACCTTTAATCGCAGGATGTAAGCGTGCTATAACATCATAATTGCCAGTCACTAAACAAAGTTTTTTGTCACCAGATAAATCTTGCGAAGTAATTGCGTCGATAACTTTTTGCCTTTCACTGACTAGATGAACATCTGTATTCAAGCGAAAAGCTAAAAATGAGTTTTGTTCTTTTATTTCGCTCACGTATTCGCTTTTTTCAAGATTCTCTTCTGGAGCAGAACTCAGAAACTTTAACACCGCCGAAATGCCTAGATCATTCTCGACATCTAGATCCTTTATTCTCTTGATGAACGCAGCATGATACTTTGCGACTTGCTCTTTTGTGTTTTTAACCGCGACGCCAAATATATGTTCTGCATTGTCCCATAAGAGATAGGGCTTAACATTGCCTGAACGTTTTTCTGATTGCGGTACGAGAAATCTCTTCGATCTGAGCTTTTTTCCCTCCAGATATCGAGTATCCTCGATTTGTACTAGATTTCCGCTTTCATCGATTACAATAACAAACGGAATCTCTTTATGCTCAAACCCTTCTGGAGCAATTCCTCCGTCAGGGTCAGACGCTTTACGTTCATAATAATCATAGAGTGCTTGCAAGATCATCCACGAACCTCCTCGCTATCCCAAGCTGGTACATCAATAACTCCATTTTGTATGACGGCGTTGAAAAATCGAGGATTGGGATTTTCTCTATCGGTATAGTCCAAGTCATATAACATCCAACCTAATGATCGGCTTTCAGTAATGGGGTCCGGCTCACCATCAAGCTCAGCAATCAATCGAAAATCGCACGAAAATTCACGACATCCTAGATAGGGTTGATTGAAACATTGGCCCTTTTCGGCACGACGCTCAAACATAGCAACGTATTTTCCATAATTAGATTCAATATCCTTTTGTTGGTCGAATATAAGATTCGCATGTATACGATATCGAACATCTCGAAGAAATAAACCTGCACGTTGTTTCCGATCTTCCTCGACATATAATCCTAAAGTGCCAACACCGGCATTCATCGTTTTTTTCACTGAACCTACTGGAATCACTCCGCCAACTTCATTGCGTCTTACAGATATCCAACGAATGGGATTTAATACTTCAATTCGAGTTACTTGCCATTTTATCGCCGGTTTCCAAAATATAGCTTCGAATATCGCTCGCGCCGCTGAAGGTGTCATAACATCATAACTGACACGTTCTACTTTCATTTCTGGGCGGGTAAAGCAGGCAAAATCTCCCCTCACTTCCAAGCAATAATTATTAGGCATCACTATCTCCCTTCTCTAAAAAACTGAATTTTCTGGAGCACTTAAACAAATGGCTTCAACCGTTTGCAGACCCATCACTTTGTCATACGCATTGGATGCACAGAGGGCGTAAATACCTGGATGCACTTCTTCAACCGCACCAAGGTTTTTTAACTTATCAAACTCAAGGTTGTACAGAGTTACGCAGTAGCGTTGAAGTTTCCGCATTATCTCTCTTTTAGGGCCAACGATACTTAATGAATTCAATAATTTTTCGCTCGCATCATCGAATGGCACTAAAATTTGCACTGTAGCGCTATCATCAATAATGCGAAATTTTTCCGCCGCTGAGCGAAACTGAATAACACAGTCACCAGCATCTTTCGTTAATAGTGGGATAACGCCGTACTTATCTTTATCAACATTGAAATATTGTTCGAAATAACGCGAATAGAGTTTATGGTCCAGCGGATTAGCTTCCCAACCATGCCACACGCTGACCGTTGCCTGTTCTGCTTGTCGTAGCATTCCTCGGGGTGGTGCATTTGGCGGCACAAAAACTACTACTCGCCCCCTTTCCAAACGACCTTCTCGATTGCAACGACCCGCAGCTTGCGCGATGGAATCCAAACCTGCCAAAGCTCTATAAACAACCGGAAAATCAAGATCAACTCCTGCCTCAACCAATTGTGTGCTAACTACACGAACACCCTCACCTTCTTTTAGTTTTTGTTTTATTTGCGCAATGACTTGGGAGCGATGCTCACCACACATCAATCCTGATAAATGAATCGTGCCTTTCGGCAATAATTCAAATAGCGTTCGGCAATCTCTGCGAGTATTTACAATAATCAGTACCGAATCGAGATCAGAAACCTCCTGGGCTATATTTTCCCAACTCGTTCGCTCTGTTAAGTCACTCGGTTTTTCCACATCTACCCGAGCAAGTCGTCGATACAAGTCTGCAACATCCGGCATAATTTCCTGAGTTTTGTCAAATCCACGTAATAGCGTTCGACCATGACCATCTATTAGAGTCGCTAATGCTGGTTGCGTTGCAGTGGATAAAACCAGGGACACACCATAATGGTTTGTCAGTAATTGCAAGACATCAAGTACAGGTTGCAAGAACTCAGGTGGCAGTAGCTGTGCCTCATCAATGATAATAATAGAGCCCACAATATTGTGTAATTTACGACAACGACTAGTGCGTGCAGCAAAGAGAGATTCAAATAGCTGAACATTGGTGGTTACAACAATTGGTGCATCCCAGTTCTCGGACGCTAGCCTGCTTTTAGCAGTTTCTTGTTCGGGGTCGAGATTGGAGTGATGTTCAATAACAGCATCGGCAAATATTTTCCGGTATTCATCGGCTGTTTGCTCAATGATACTGGTGTAAGGAATAGCGACGATAATTCGCTTTTTGTTATGTCTCACTGCATGTTCCATAGCAAACGCCATTGCTGATAGCGTTTTGCCACCACCTGTCGGTACTGTCAGTGTAAAAATTCCAGGTTTATGAACGGCCGCATTTCGACAAGCTTGTAAAATTTCACTCCGAATTTTATTTACGTTAGTATTTCCAGCTTTTGCCAACTTTATTTTCATGTACTCGTCTAAACATTTTCTTAACTCAAAAAATGACGGCCATTTAGAGCGCTTTTGCGTTTTATCCGGCGACATAAATGCTTCAGTATCGAGGAAGTCGGCATCAACGAGACAAGAGAACAACATTCGCATCCAGAGATGAAAACCTTCTCTACCGCCCAACGGTTTTGCAGCAGGCATTTTTCCATTTAGCAGTTCGTTAGGTGCATCATTACTGTACGCCTCTTCAACAAATCCCAACTTACGACCATTATCCAATCTTTGCTCCAACGAAGCATTACCGCCTTCGGCAGCACTCCAATCCGGCAAACCCGCATGATGCCCTGCAATTAAATAAGCTAATACTTGGCCAAATGATCCTAATTTATTTACGGCATGTATTGCTCCTGCTGTGGAATGATCAACGCGACCTTGCTCGATATGTGCATCAGGGTCATATCCAGAAGCAGAACAAATATAGCGTTGAAACGCTGGCCGATATTTGCCCAGGTCGTGCCACAAACCAGCAAGCCTCGCCCATTCACCACCACCAAACGCAAAGGCCATTTCCTCCGATAGTTTTGCGACATCTCTAAGATGCTCTTCAAGTAAATGGATTTGCCATTGACCAGAGGAATCTTGTTTGACATGGGCAATAGCTGGATTTTGCATTCAGTTACCTTAAAATAAGACTAATTCCTCGACTATCAACCATGATTCGATCATTAGCTCAACATTGATTTTTACATTTGAACATCGCTTTTGAATATTCCTCCGAGTGGGATGGATAGTACCCTAATTATTATTAATCACTAGTGAGTCTAAGCGCTAAAACACAGAGATTTACGCCATAATTTGAATTTTTTTGGAATTTAATTTACTTTAGAAGGCGAAGACTATCTTATGCTCATTACTGAATTAAGAAGTAACTGATCCCCATAAAGGACACTTCCCACAAGTTTAATGAAATTTTTTAAATAGAATTGTGGAGCAAAATGGAAGCAATATCATCGCGACGAAAGGCGTTGTGCAACAACCGCAGCAACAACTGATTTTTTTTGACAGGTGACAAACTACATTCTTGCCAACAGGCTATCGATGTCGTCTTTTAAATCGTAAAAACGCGATTCAGAGATGCCGGTATATTCCAGCACAGCTTCTTCCAAACGTTGCCATTCGTGGTCGGCCGATTGTTTGCCGAGATGTGAATACAACTTACAAAGGTGTTCCGACATTTTTAGCAGGGCCAGGTGATCCATGGCCAGCGGATCTTCCATCATGCTGGAATGAAAATCTTCACTATCAATATCGTGGTGATACTCGATAGCGCTGCAAACGGAATCGGGCAACTGCCAGAGTTTGGCGACATGGAAACTCACGTCAGCATGGCTGCGGCCAATCTTCAATTCCTCCATCTCGGAAATTTCTCCGCTCTCATTGGCATAGGCGCTGATAAGAATCTCGCGATAACCAGGGTAGCGCTGCATAATGAACGGAATACCGCAGTTGTGAAACAAGCCCAACATATAGGCCTCATGGGGCGGCACTGTTTTTACCAAGCCCGCAAGATGTGCGGAACAGAGTGCGACATCGGTTGACGCATCCCAACACGCTTGTAACAGAGGCACTTTATAGTTTTCGGCAACCTGGCGGAAGAGCACGGTTTTCGCCAGATTGACCACAGCTTTCACCCCCATGACTTCCACGGCTTGCTGCACCGAATCGATTTTTTTTCGCAGCTCAAACGCGGGGGTGTTCAGTGTATGGATAAGCTGAGAACAAACAGCACCATCGTTGGAGATCACGTCTGCCAACTCTTCAACATAGTCGCCGGCGGCTTTTATCGCGGCAAACATTTGTGGCGGTTGCGGAATGGTGAGATGCTCAAGTAAATCTCGAACATCTAAGTCGTGTTTCATAGGTTATCCACTTAGCTAACGTTTATCCCCGCCGAATTTGACATTGTGTTAAATGTTACTGATGTTTTTCAAATCAAAGTAATTTAAGTATAGCCATTTATCCTAGAAAACGCAGTTGTAGCCATAGCGTTTATCGCCGTCCAGTGAACATCTGTCAAAAGCGGTATTTCCCTTCTATACCAATAAGTTGTGGATCCGCTCTGCGGCTCGTGGGCGAAAATATTTCGCGCCCAAGTCCACCCTTGAGGGTGGCATATTCTTTATTAAACGCATTATTCGCATACACAGAGACCTCCCAACTATCCTCTACGGGCAGATAGGTCATCCGCAGGTTAGTCACTGACACGCCGCCTTGTGATTCGAGCGGATCATTTTCGACATAGAAAAACTTTTCGCCGGTATAAGCAAAATCGATGCGATATGTAATCGAACCCTGGTCAGAATAGACTTGTTCATACTCCGCGGTAAAACTGAGCGTCTGGTCTGGTGCATAGGGCAAGGTGTTGCCCGACAGATCGGTGTCTTCATCTTGCATATAATTATCAAATTCTGCTTTTAACACACTGCCATTAACACTCAGATATAAACCTGCACTCGGCAACCAAATCATCTCGAACTCAATACCTTCGCCCGTGGCATCCGAGGCATTTTGAATGTAACCGTTTGGCACCAAGTCGCCAGGAGCAAGCAGAAAAACCTGCACCTGTAAATCCTGATAATCGTAATAGAACGTTGAGACATTGCACCGCACACGATGGTCTAACCAGGTAGATTTAAGGCCAACTTCATAACTCAACATGGTTTCCGGATCGAAGGCGTCCTGCCGATTCAGCGCGTTAAACCCTCCGGCTTTGTAGCCTTCGGTAATACTAAAAAAAGTATGCATGTCTCGACTCCAGGCATAATCCAGTACCAAGCGCGGCGTCAGCTCAGACCAACTTGCGTGATCGTGGTCAATGGCGGGGTCATACTCTTTGCCATAGACCAAGCCAAAACCAAATTCATTGAATTCTGATTGCCAATCAAAATCTTTTTGATCACGGGTATAACGCAAACCAATGGATGTTTGAAATCTAGCGGTGATGTCATAGGTCAGGTCACCGTAGAGGGCAGCACTTTGGTATTGGCCGGTGTTATCCATGCGCTCAGGAAACAGTTGTCCACTGGGAAAATTGGCAGAAAAGCCAACCTCTCGTTGGATCACATTATTCGCAGTATCCGTGGTGAATATGGCGCTACTGGCCTGTTCCGCTGCTTCCTGAAAATAACTTGTGCCAATAAACCAATGATAATCTTCCGTGTCGCGGTTGAGGCGAAATTCTTGAGTGAATTGTTCGTTCAGTTCATCATTGCTGGAGTGCAGCTCAAAAAATGCTGAATCCGCACCGTCTTCGTCAATAAAAGATTCTGAAGCATATTTGCGAAAAGAAGACTGCGACGTAAATACATAGGCTTCTTGTTCGTGCGTATAAGTTAATGACACACCATAGACTTCTCGACTCTCAAAGGAATCTGCGTTGTGCCGCACGTCACCATAGGGATCTCCGATGGCGACATCCGTGCGCAAACTGGTGGGCGCCGGGCCATCTTGATCCATCACCTCTGTATCCAAACGCAGGATTAATTCACTGCTATTATCAATCTGCCAAAGCAGGTTGGTGCGAAGCGTATAATCGTCTTCTTGGCCCAAGTCAGCGCCACCGAGCTGATTTTTAATAAAACCATCCCGCCGATTGGTTAGCATACTCGCACGTAACATCACACTCTCGGTGAGAGGTTCATTTACAATAAATTCACCCCGTTGTTTGTTGTAATTTCCTAGCGTCGCGCGCAGCTGACCTTCTCTTTCAGGAGTAGGTTTTTTGGTGATGATGCTGATCGCACCCGCCGAAGTATTGCGACCAAATAAGGTGCCCTGCGGTCCTTTCAACACTTCAATTCTTTCAATATCCGTCAAGGCCAATACCGAGCTGCCAGGGCGACCTATATAAATCCCATCAATGTACACGCCCACAGAGGGATCAGAACCAATGCCAAAATCATTGGTCCCCAAACCGCGAATATATAACTGTGGTTGTGTTCTGGACGATAGTTCGGTCGCAAAGCCAGGGGCAAAAGTGGCGAGATTTCCCAGCGTGTGGATATTGGCGGCGGCAAGAAAATCGTCGGAGAACGTCGTCATCGTGAGCGGAACGTCTTGCGAATTTTCCGCTCGCTTCTGTGCGGTCACGACAATCTCTTCAATGCCTTGCTGCTCTTCAGCAAAAACCGCAAAGTGGATGGTCAAACTGGTCACACCAGCGAGGCAAATAATACAAGGCTTCAAAGACTGATTCATGCTCTGATCCATTTTCCTAGCAAACGCACGAACGCGGTTGAAATTGCTCGACCTAAACCTCGCTCCATAACTGCGGAGCTATTTTATACAGACTTGGAGAATAAGGGTTAAAAACGAGCTTATAGAAATTCAGACTAGATTATAGGACATGTCGCCAAAAGATCAGGGAATAATTTCCTCTTTTTATTCTATAGCGAGTTAACTACTCGTGCGGATGGTGAGAAAGTGATTGAACGCCACCACTGATTGAACACCACTATGGTTGAAACTTATCACCACTTAACCTTAAAACTATTATAGATGTGGCGTTTTAAAACCCGGCGTATCTTTTCTATATCGCGACAATTTACCGGATCAATTAACGCCTCATATTCGAGATCTAAAATAATCGCTTTTAAAGCTTGGGCATCGGCCTGCGGATCATTAGAGCCGATTGCTGCATAAAACTGCTCCATCATTGTTTTAAGAGCGGTGTAACGCGCAATATAAGGACCTCTGAGTTTTTCGTTGCGGCTCGCTTCAATTTGAAAATTCTGCTCGATAGTGCGATTGCGTAACTCGGCGTCACTGACCTGCTCCATAACGTGCGCCACTGCAAATTCTAGGCAGATATCAGCCAACTCTTTCAACGTTTCTTCATTATCAAGTTTATCGGCAAAATGCGCGAGCACCTCAAAACTCTGATCTCTGAATCGATTGGTATGAATTGCATCTTTTTCCGCAAAAAAATTGAATGCGTCAGTCATCAAATCATTTATATCTTTAAAATAGTAGGTCGTGGAGGCAAGCGGTACGCCCGCTTCTTTGGCAACAGCGCGATGTTTTACGCCGCGAATACCGTCACGGGCGATAATGTTTAACACAGCGTGGAGAATTTTTTCGCGGCGTTCGACACTGCCGGCTCGACTGACTTTTCTGCCCTGATACTCCACAGCTGCGTCTTGTGGTTCGGAGTCGGTCAGCGGCCTTACATACTCTCCCATAGGATACCTCTGAAATTTACAGCTATAGATAAACGCTAAAAGTAACGACGAGTAACTATTATTATAGTGTACGATTGTCTTACTAACCCTGATTGGCCTATTAATTATCACACGACATCTGCAGACACAATGACCGATGGGTAAATCATTGAATCTAAGCCAAAATAGACACGGTTTTGACCATCGATAAACCAAATAGCGGTTAATTTTCTGGGTTGAAGGGGGGAAGTCCAATCAATTCAAAATCTAAAACACCAGGTCAAGTGCCAATCCATACAGCCAGACAATGCTTGGCGTCTCCCTACCGGCAATAGTTTTGAATCCTCCATTATCACCATGATAAAAATCAAAGCGTTCTACTTCAAATTTTATCACTGCCGTATCACTGATATCGTAACGCACACCAAAAGTCTGAGTTCTTTCATGGGCACTGGTAATCGCTGCATAAAGCCCTAGTTCATTCACTGTATTAACAATTAATTTATCAATTCCTGTAATAGGCAGCGAGTCACTCGCCCTGATTAAGTCTGGCAGCTGCCTGCCATTTTCACTCGTTGAACCACCCAAAACCAGATAAGGTGTGAACCGCTCGAACTGATAAGCAACAGAAATATAATAACCTTGGAGATCAGCAGAAAGATTATTCTTGGTCCGGTCCTCGACGATTTCGGCGCTCATTAGCCAGGTATCATAATCGGCTGAGACGCCCACGGATTGAAATTTATTGGATTCTTTTCCGGTATCAAAGGCATCGGCAATATCATTAAACTCGGGATAGCGCTCACCTAGGCCATAATAGGCATCCAACAATTGATTAAATTGCGGTGACTTAAAGCTTAATCTCAGATCCAGATAACTGTATCTCAGGGTATAAATATCATTACTGAAACTCACATTAAAACCTTTTACCGGATCACCTTTCATGCGGTAAGTCAGCGTGTCGGCCATAATAGAGTTTTCAAATTCACCATAGATTCCCTGCAGCACAAAATTAAACGCAACAAATTTTTTGTTATACAGAAACTCTATTCCCTCATGAGTGGCAATGGGCAGGACAAAATAGGGATAAACATCAATGGGCGGACGCACCCAGGGATAAGCCATGCCCACATCGATAAAATCCGAGATCATGTAATAGGGAACAGCCATTTTACCCACCCGAAATTTCCAGGCAGTATTCATCTGGTAGGTCAAGTATGCCCACTCAAACTGCGGTTTGTACTCCGTGTCACCATTGCCGCGATAACCTTTTGACGTCACTTGCGTAGTCACGGAAATTTTGTGCGTAAGCCGTAAATCGAGTTGTGCGGCTAGAACAGTATCTAAATCAAAACTGATATGATTATCGTAATCTTCAAATTTAGTATCTGCTGTATTGATACGGCCAGCACCGACACTCATGAAGCCGGAAACATCATACTCTACCGCTTCTACTCTTGCGTTAGTCAGCAAAAAAACCATGCATATAAGGTTGGCGAAAACAGATAAAAAGCGCGACATCTATTTCTCTTCCTCTAATCGATAGACGACCTTTACCTGTTCATTAACAAATTTTTCGTCGAGGTAACCAATTGCATGGGGCGAGGTGCTGACCTTATCCACAATACTTTGATCGCTTTCAAGTGCCAACGGCGGTTGACCTTTACCAGTAAACAAATATCGCGCCCAATAGGTATTCATTTTGCGGCGTGACTTATTGGCCAATTGCAGATAAAACCATTCGCGAAGATCGCTGGAGTTTGCCTGATCTAACGCATTCACTTCAAAATCGGTGGCAGGGAATACAAAAAGTCGGCCCAGAAAAATGCTGCGAACATCATCTTTGCTGAGTTTTTCAACCGGCGCGCTCTTATTGACAACAACCACGGCATCAGCCAAGACTATTGGTGAAAACAACACGAATAGCCAAAGCAAGAGAAAAACAATTGCTATAAACCTAGCCGCTATAAGTGAAAAATCGGCAGATGCTCGATATCTTTCTTTCTGCAACCCCTACCTTCCCCTGATGTGTTAATTCCTCTTAGGTTAAAGTATAGATGCAGATAAATTTTTATGAATTTTTCTCTATCCTTTTAATTTTTATCGACTTGCACGGAGACAATTCAAAAGTTGATATGGCGCGCCATAATTTAGAACAAAACACAATTAAGAACGGGCTGCGCGCAAAGACTGAAGATCAGAAATCCACCTGTAGTGGAACATACCCAAATAGCGCATTCAGGTGATGAAGATACGCATGTTTACCATAGCTCATCCAACCGAAATCGATAATATTTGAAATTTCTTTATAGGTTTCGGCGAGCTTAGTTATTTCAAGATTGTCGCCGGCGGTTTGTTTGGCTTTATAAAAAATAGTGACCTGTGCCAGCCAGCTTTCGCTTGCGCCCATGATGAAATAGGGCCAAGTTTGTTGAATTTCGATTGGCCAGCCATGATCACTGGTCCCCTCTACTTTCGGTAGCGCAACAACGCCAAGGTCATCAAAACCGACTTTTTCGATCAGGCCCGCTTTAAGCAATTTAAGCACTACGGGATTTTTGCTGATTTCATCATATACCTGACTGGCATTTTTCACCGAGGTATAAAAAATAAAGCTGAATTGACAGCCTGCACCGTCATTATTGGCACGACGGTGAAAACGCCAGAGCTTGATGTCAGCGCGATGGGCATTTAGCGTCGGCGCCACAACTTGATCGGCTAACAGGGGATCATAATAGAACGGTGGAGGTTCTCCTTTCGGCCAGGCTTTTTTAAACCGGACGTACCACCAACCCTGCTGGTCCGCCAACTCACTCTTGATCTCTTGCACGGAGAAATCCGGCAACTGAGATCCATTATTTACACCCATGTCTTGGGACACGGGCAGAGTAGAACAGCCGGCGACAGCGGCGAACAAAATAACCCAATATACTGCAATGAATTTTTTGAAGAGATGATTCATCATTTAAAAATAGCCTATTACTGTTGAGCTGCTCGATGTAAATCACAAGAACTGCTTGGTTTGTTCCCTATCTCACCCATAGCATCAAACCATCAAACTAAGCCATTCGGTACGGTTATTCAGAATCGGAATGTAGAGCTAGGGGGTTTAATCGGTTTTAAGTCACCTTAACTTAGCGGCAATCTTCTATACTTTATTCTGATGTATTGAGAAGTGGAAGATAGTGTAGTCGATGCCAATCAACAAGGATCAACTGGTGAGAATGGTGGATAATGTACCGGCCTTTCCGGCTAGTGTACATAAAATTCTGGACCTCACCTCCAGCGCTGATTGTTCGCCTAAAGAATTGGTGAAAATCATTGAATACGATCCCATTCTAACCATCAAAGTATTGAAGCTGGTGAATTCAGCCTATTTCGGGCTTTCTCGTGAAGTAACTTCGGTTGGCCATGCTGTGGTTTATGTCGGTATCAATACCATAAAAAATGTCGCTATCAGTGTCGCCACCGCAGGTGTATTGCCCAAAGAAAATAAAGCCGGCTTGGATATGGACGAATTCTGGTTACACTCGCTTACGGTCGGTGTCATCGGTCGATTACTTGCCAAAAAACATATGGTGCTACAGACTCAACAGGCCAATTACTTTGTCGCCGGACTGCTACACGATATCGGTGAAGTGCTTTTTGCGCATTTCACTCCCGATGATTATCAACCTGTTGTACAAGCCAAACAAAAAGTTTCTGCACCCTTATATAAAATAGAGAAGAAAATATTAGGCGTCACACACTCGCAATTGGGCGGCATGGTCGCCGAACGCTGGCAGTTACCACCCGATCTGATCAAAGCGATCCGCAATCACCACCGAATCGATTCATTGCCCGAAGCCTGTGATCTGGAAATTGCCATCTCCTGCGCCAATCACATTAGCCATTACCTTAAAGATCGCCAACTGGACGAATATGCAGAGCTGCCGGAATTGAGTCAAGTGGAACTGAAATGGCTGGGAACCCCCCTGAAAAACATGATCGATTCACTCGAGAATCTGGAAGAAGAAATTAACAAAGCGAAAGCGTTTATCAGTTTATGAAACTAAGAACGTCTAACACAATGACATAATTCTGCATTGATCGTCATTCCCGCGAAGGCGGGAATCCAGTTATGCAGGCATTACAAAACTAGATTCCCGCCTTCGCGGGAATGACGATCAAGACAGAATTATTTTATTTTGTTATATGCT
>OBEQ010751128.1_pt1 | contig 15499 bp, 12 predicted proteins | sample 1670901 | NCBI WGS metagenome assembly OBEQ01 (sample SAMEA104232315, study PRJEB22302) | groundwater metagenome | biome: forest; feature: aquifer; material: groundwater | place: USA | collected 2011-08-07 | depth 5.4 m | reverse complement strand
GCCACAGAGAACAGACCGCCGCAGCTGCGTTGTGTATTGGCCGCGGTAAGGGTGAAACGGTGCCGTAAGAGCGCACCGCGCTTGCCGGCAACGGCAGCGGCACGGCAAACCCCATCGGGAGCAAGACCGAATAGGAATGACGTTGGGGCGCGAGCTCCGGGTCCGTCCGGGCCAGTCATTCGGGTAGGTTGCTTGATGCGCCGGGCAACCGGTGCACCAGAGGAATGGCCGTCACGTATGCCGCGCAAGCGGCGTGCCATACAAAACCCGGCTTATAGGCTGGCTGATATGTTCAAGGGGGCTCGGCGGGAAACCACCGGGCCCCCGCCAATTTGATATGGTCGCGCGTTCCGGCAACGCCCCCGGTTCCAACAGTCGGACTACTTGGAATTGACGCCCGCTTGCTTGCAGTCGAAGAAGTGGCGCAACCTTTGCCACGCCGTCGAATCGAAAACGCTCCAATTCTGCCGCATATCGTTCAGCAAGAGTTCAGGTGCGGAACCGCCTTCTAACATTGGCGTTGGTGCCGGGCAAGATCGGGCGCGAACGCCAGCCTTCACGATCTCAAACGGCGAGTAAAAAAACCGTTTTCGCTCTTTCCGGAGATTCTCACCGATGACATCCGCCAAAGCGCTTCTGCTAGCCTGCTCGACGCTCGCCGGCACCGTCGCCGCCGTGCTGCCGGCATCCGCTTTGCCGCCGGAGCATCCGATCGTCGTCGCGCAGATTCTGGCGCAAGCACCGCCACCAACACCGCTGACGCCAGAGCAGAAAGCCGCGTTGGAAAAAAAGCTGCGCGAGGAAAAGGAAAAGCAAAAGCAAAAGGCACCGCCACCGGCAGGCAAGCCAGTGGTACCGCCGGCTGCCAAGCCCGTTGCACCACCGCCACCGGCGGTCCGACCCGTATCACCGCCGCCGGCAACTAAGCCCGCTGCTCCGCCGCCGGTTGTGCAGCCCCAGCCTGCTGCGCCGCCGCTACCGCCGGCTGTGCAACAGAAGCCCGCCGTACCGTCACCGCCTGCGGCTCAAACAAAGCCCGCAGCTCCGCCGTCGCCACCGGCTGCTCAGACCAGACCGATTGCACCGTCTCCACCGCCGGCCGCGCAAAGCACCCCTGCAACGCCAGCGGCACAAAGCAAGCCTGTTGCGCTGCCGCCGACTGCACAAAGCAACCCAGCCCCCGCGGCGCCGGCAACCGCACCGATACCGACCACGGCGCCGCCACCGCCAACCCAAACGCGCAACGCCAATGAGTTTATCAGGCGCGGTAACGGCGCGCCGGCCGCCACCATCGCCACGGAGCGCCAGAATCGGCAGGAAACGCACGAGGGCGATCGCGTGGTGATTCAGGAAGGCAATCGCACCATCATTCGGCAGGATAATCGAATTATCATCCAGCACAATGAGTCATCGCGCTTTGCCGTCGGCGCACGCGATATTCGCACTGAACGCCGCGACAACGAGATAGTTACTATCGTCGAACGGCCGGACGGCGTGCTCATCATCAGCACGCTCGACCGCGATGGCCGTCTAATCCGGCGCGTGCGCCGCGACCGCTTCGGACGCGAAGTGGTGCTGATCGACAGCCGCTTCGCCGGCCGCAGTTCGGGGCTGTTCATCGATCTGGCGCCACTGGTTCTGCGCATACCGCGCGACCGTTACATCATCGACGGCGAGCGGGCGAACCGGGCGCAGCTCTATAGCCTGTTCATCGCGCCGCCACTCGAACGGATTGAGCGCCGCTACACACTCGATCAAGTGCGCTTTAGCAGCGCACTGCGCGATCGCATGCGTCGGGTCGATCTCGATGTCAATTTCGACATTGGCTCGTGGCAACTCACGCCGGCGCAGATCGACCGGCTGGCCGCGGTCGCCGACGGTTTAAATCGGGCGATCGCCCGCAATCCACGTGAGGTCTTTTTGATCGAGGGCCATACCGACGCTGTCGGCGCGGCAGAGGATAATCTCTCGCTGTCGGACCGGCGCGCGGAGGCGGTCGCCGTCGCACTCACCGAGGAATTCCAGGTGCCGGCCGAAAACCTGGTGACGCAAGGCTATGGCGAGGAATATCTGAAGGTGCCGACCCAGGGTCCGTCGCGTGAGAACCGCCGTGTCGCCATCCGCCGCATCACGCCGCTGATCGACCGGGTCTCGATTCGCTAGCGAGAACCCAGTGCGGGACGGATTTAGGCTCCCGGATTGAACCCGGGGGCTTTGTTTTAAAAGGCGCCGCCTCGACAATTGGCGGGTAATTCCCCGTTTACGAAAGCACATCAATTTGCCGAGCGGCCGCTAGCCTTAGTGGATCACAGGCGTTAGTTTGCGCCCGCCCACCCCATGATCAACTCAAAATCAAAGATCGGCCTTGCGCTTGGCTTTGCCGGCGTCGTCATGTTCGGCGGCACGCTGCCGGCCACGCGGCTGGCTGTTGCAAGCATCGACCCGCTGTTTCTGTCGGCGGCACGCGCGACCATCGCCGGCTTCGCCGGGCTCGGCCTGCTGGTGGCGCTGCGACGGCCGCTGCCGCCACGCGAGCTGTGGGTCCCGCTGTTTCTGACCGCGCTCTGTACCATCATCGGTTTTCCGGTGCTGATGGCGCTGGCCATGGTCAGCGTCCCCGCCGCTCACGGCGGTGTTGTGCTCGGCATCGTGCCGATAGCAACGGTGGCGGCGGCGACTGTCGTCGCCGACGAACGGCCGAGCTTCGGTTTCTGGCTGGCGATTGTGATCGGCGCCGGGGTCGTCGTCGCCTTTGTTCTCAACCACAGCGATGCCAGAACGCTCAGTACCGGCGACATATTCTTGCTCGGCACCGTGGTGGTCGGCGGCTTCGGTTATGCTTTATCGGGACGCGTGAGCATGCGTATGCCCGGCTGGGAGGTGATTTCCTGGCAGGTGGCGGTGTTCCTGCCGGCTTCAGCGCTCGCGATGCTCTGGTTCTGGCCGCACAGTGTCGTCGATGTGCCGTTGGCCGGCTGGGCCAGCCTCGCCTATGTCAGCATGGTCAGCCAGTTCTCGGCCTTCTTCGTGTTCAACGCGGCAATGGCCATGAGTGGCGTCGCCCGCATCGGCCAATTGATGTTGCTACAGCCGTTCGTCATCGTGGCGTTGGCGGCACCGGTGAACGGCGAACCGATCCAACTCACGACCATTGCCTACGCAACCGCCGTGGTGGCGACAGTCATCGTCGGTCAGCGCATGCGGGTGAAGCGCAGCTAGCGCGCGCGGCATGGTCGATGGCAGCCATAGTGCGAAGCTCGGAAACATCGCCACCAGGGCGATAGCTTGGCGCGGCACAGAATGCTGTTCCGTCAGACGCCTCGGGGTACGGGGTAAAGCCGCCTCAGCTCTGACCGTCCGCCACCTGCTCCACCAGTTCGACGATGCGGCGGCGCAATTTGTTGTTCTTGATCTTCATGAAATATTTGATCAGCAACAGGCCGTCGGAGGTGGCGAGGAAGTCCGACACATAGGCCGGCGACGGCGTTTCGCCCATGCCGGAATGGCCCGGCATGTTCGGCGCACCTTCGAAAAAAAATGACACCGGCACATTCAGAATATCGGAAATCTGCTGCAAGCGGCTAGCGCCGATGCGGTTGGCGCCCTTCTCGTATTTCTGCACCTGCTGGAAAGTGAGACCGAGGGCATCGCCGAGCCTTTCCTGCGACATGCTCAGCATCATGCGGCGCATCCGTACGCGCGTGCCCACGTATTTATCGACCGGGTTCGGTACTTTCTTCGCTAACATTTCCAAATTACGCTCCAGAACATAGGGACAGTTTTCTCAGGTGACCGTAGCCGGCGGTTTTGTCGCGACGATTTTTGCAACGCGGCTTCTTGCCGCCCGCCTGCCAAAGTCGGCCTCGACAGGCTGATCGCGAAAGACCGGCCCAGCCGACTAGACGGCAAGTATCCACAACCATTTGTAAGCTGTCATTAAAATACAACCGTTGTTATGTTAGATCGTATCTAATACCGGCTCAGCGGTAGCGGAGTGGGCGGCGGACGATGGGAAGCATAGAATTGCGGCTTTATCGATATTTCGTCGTGCTCTGCGAGGAGCGGAACTTTTCACGCGCCGCCGAACGGCTGACAATAACCCCACCGACGCTCACCCATCAGATTCAAAAGCTTGAAAAAGATCTCGATGTTCGCCTGCTCAACCGCAACACGAAAGTAAAGGTCCAGCTCACCGAAGCCGGTGCGCGATTCCTGGAAAGCGCGCGCGACGTCCTGCACCGCGCCGATGAAGCCGAACTTGCCGCGCGCAAGGCAGCACGCGGCGAAGTCGGCCGGCTTGAAATCGGATACATGATATCGACCGCTTATTCCGGGCTGGTGCAACGATACATCGCTAGCTTTCAAAAAACATATCCTGCCATCGACATCACACTGCATCAGTGTTCGACCGTTACGCTGGTTGACGCGATCATATCCAATGAAATGGATGCCGGCTTTGCACGAACCCCGAAACAATATCCGTCGGGCCTGAGCGGTTTTCCATTTTATCGAACGCAAATCATGCTGGCGCTTCCCAGCACGCATCCGTTGGCGCGCCGGCGTGGCTCTATCGATCCCAAGGATCTGGCCGGCGAGGCCTTCGTCAGCACCTCGATCGGATACGACATGGCCTTCACGCGCAATGTCGAATCGATCGCGACGCTCGGCGGCTTCACGCCGGCAATCTGCAAGCGGGCCGAAGACCTGACGACCGTTTTGACCTATGTGTCGGCCGGTTATGGAATTGCGGCGATCAGCCAGGAAATGCACAAATGTCACGTTCCCAACGTCACCTATAAGAAACTCGCGGCGCGCGCGGTGCCCGAGGTGGCGCTCTCATTCATGTTTCGAACGAACGAAACCACGCCCACGGCAAAAGCCTTCATCGAAACGGTGCGGGCCTATACGTCCAGAAGCGAGGTTTCGAAACGCTGAGGCGGTTGGCTGAAGGCAAATGCGGGAGAGATCACATGCATAAGCGGCCGCGGTTGGGGCTGGTCGTGCTCGCCGGAATTCACATCTGGCTTATTGGCGCGGTTTCGGCGCAGGACTGGCCGGCAAAAATGCCGATCCATGTTATCGTCACAAACACCCCGGGCAGCGCGCTTGATGTCATGACGCGCGTTGTGTTCGATCAGGTGGCCCGCCAGATCGGGCAGACCATTGTCGTGGAGAACCGCCCAGGCGCCGCGAACACCATCGGCATCGCGGCGGCCGCCAAAGCGGCGCCGGACGGCTACACCATCCTCGCAACCACGTCGGCGATCGCGATTGCGCCGCACACGCATAAGACTCTGTCCTACGACACCGCACGCGATTTGCGGGCGGTGATCCCGCTCGGCAATTTGACCAACGTCATGCTGACGCCAGCGGGGCGCTTCAAGTCGTTGAAGGACTTCATCGCCGCGGCTAAAGCCAAGCCCGAGGCGCTGTCCTATGCCTCGATCGGTCCCGGCAGCACCGGGCATTTAAGCGCGGAGCGCTTGGGTCTGAGCGCCGGTTTCAAGGCGCTGCACGTGCCGTACAAGGGCTCGCCCGAGGCGGTGCGCGATCTTGCCTCCGGCCGCGTCGATTTCTTTTTTACGCCGGTGGTTCCGGCCTTGGGGCTGATCCGCGAAAACAAGGTCGACGCCCTGGTCGTGAGTAGTTCAGGCCGCTCACCGCTGCTGCCCGACGTGCCGACGACCGTGCAGGCCGGCTTTCCCGATTCCGACTACAATTTCTGGATCGGTGTTTTCCTGCCGTCGGCCACGCCGCAGCCGATTGTGACCCGCTTATACAGCGAGACTCGCAAGGCGCTGGCGGCGCCAGAGGTAAAGGACCGTTTCGCCAAGCTCGGCGCCGCGCCGATGGATATGACCGGTGAGCAGTTCGAGACTTATTTCAGGAAGGAAATCGACCTTAACGCCGGGCTGGTAAAGGCCGCGAATATTTCACCGCAGTGAGATCGGCGCGACACGGGCTAGGAATTCGCCGACCATGCGGTTGAATGTCTCGGCCTGCTCCAGGTTTACATAGTGCCCGGAATTCGCGATGCAGTGATACTGCGCATGTGGCAAGGCAAGCGCGACGCGCGCGCAATCGCCGGCCGGGACGATGCGGTCGTCGGCCCCGGCGATGACCAGCGCCGGCACATCGATATCCGCGAGCGAGGGAAAAATATCGGACTCCGTCAGCGCGCCGTAGGCTTGCAGATAGCCTTCAGGGTTCGCCGAGCTGGCAAGCTCAACCACACGCGCCACCAAAGCCGCCGGCATGCCCCGCGCCAGATAAGTCGAATTACGCGCCTCAGCGAATTTGCGCTGTCCCATGCCTTCAATCTCGGCGCGGCGCACCGCACGCAAGCGGGCGCGTTCCCGAGCATCGAGACGACCCATGCCGGTGACGCCACAGGCAAACACCATGCTGCCGATGCGGCCCGGATCGGATTGCGCGAGGCCGGCAAGAACGACCGTGCCGTAGGAGGTGGCAACCGCGGACGCCCGCTCCACGCCAACCGCATCCATGAAGCGCCGCGCCATGTCGCTGTAGTCGCGCGTGCTCGCCGGCTGCGCCGCCAGCAACTCGGATTGGCCGAAGCCCGGCATGTCCCAGGCGACGACGCGGCGGTGTTTCGAGAACGCGGTGAACTGCGGTTGCCATGACGCGGAGTTTCCGCCAAGTCCGTGGAAGAAGACAATCGCCGGCCCGTCGCCGGCTTCGCGATAGGCGATGCGCCGGCCATCGATCGCAACCTGTTTAAGCGACGCTTCCATTGTTGCGGCCAAGGGTGTGAAACGCGCAGCCTAAGCGGCGGCTTAGCGCGCGTCCAGCATGGTCGATGGCAGCCACAGTGCGATACTGCTGTTTCCGCTCTTAAATCTCGGGTGCTGGAGACGATGTCTGCCGACATCGCGGCCGTTGCAATATACGCTTCCTCGTACCCAGAAAAACGACCGGGCCCCGTGAGAGGCCCGATTGCCAAGCCGACGTCGATTCCGCGCTACTTCTTATAAGCAGCGATCACCGCCGCGCCATCGGCGCCGGCTTTCTTGAGCCAGTCGGCGGTCAGCTGATTGCCGACTTTCTCCAGGCCGGCCTTGAGCGTCGGGCTTGGCGGCAGCACCTTCATCTTGTGCGCCTTGAGCTGATCGAGATACCAGCCGCTCTTGTCCTGCCACATTTTCCAGCCGCGCGTTTCGGCGGTCGCCGCCGCCTTGAGCAACGCATCTTGCGTCGGCTTGTCGAGCGCATCGAACGCCGCCTTATTAACGAAGGTGACATTCTTCGGAATCCAGGCTTGCGTATCGTAGAAATGATCGACGGATTCCCACGCCTTGCTGTCATATCCCGTCGCGCCCGAGCTGATGAAGGAATCGACCACGCCGGTCGCCAGCGCCTGCGCAAGTTCCGCCGCCTGCACGGTGACAACCTGCGCGCCGACGAGTTCGCCGATGCGGGCCGTTCCGACATTGTAGGCCCGCCACTTCAGGCCCTTCATGTCATCGATCGAGTTAAGATCCTTCTTGGCGTAAATGCCCTGCGGCGCCCACGGCACGGCAAACAGCAGCAACATACCCTGCGAGGCAAGCTTCTTCGCGATCGCGGGCTTCGACGCCTGCCAGAGCTTCAGCGCCTCCGGGTAGCTGGCAGCAAGGAACGGAACGACATCGACGCCATAAATCGGATCTTCATTTTCGTGCAGCGAGATCAGCACCTCGCCGATCTGCGCCTGGCCGGTCTGGACCGCGCGCTTAATATCAGGCGCCTTGAACAGTGAAGCAGCCGGATGAACGGTAATTTGCAACTTGCCGCCGGTCGCGGCGGCAACGTCCTTGGCAAACAGCGCGAGATTTTCGCTATGCGGATTGTCGGCGGGATAGGCCGCCGGCAGATTCCATTTGGTCTGAGCGGAGGCCGGCTGAGCGGCCATCGCGGCTGCCGCAAATGCGGCTAGCAACAACGAACGGTACATCTTCATTTGTCGCCTCATTGTTAAACTGCGCAACTTCCAACCACCTTGAACGACAAGCCTAGCAGAAAGCCGGGCTTATCCAACAAGCCTTTCAGCCTTGCGGGAATGCCAGCCGCGGCAGCACCAGCACGATCTCGGGAAATTCAGTGATGATGAAGACCGCAACTATCAGCAAAAGAAAGAAAGGGAACGCCGCACGCGCCACTGTGAAGGTGTCGCGTCCGCTCATATTCTGGAGAACGAACAGGTTGAAGCCGACCGGCGGTGTGATTTGCGCCATCTCGACGTGGATAATGAGATAAACGCCGAACCAGACGAGATCGAGGCCGGCCTGTTTGATCATCGGCAGCACGATCACCATCGTCAGCACGATCATCGAGATGCCGTCGATCAGACAGCCGAGGATGATGTACATGATGGAGAGATAGAGCGCGAGCATGCCCGGCGTCAGGTTCTGCCCTTTCACCCATTCGGCGAGCGCGGCGGGAATGCCGGTATAGGCCATCGCTGCCGTGCAATAGGCGGCGCCGGCCAGAATCAGCATGATCATGCAGGTGAGCCGCGTCGCGCTCATCACGCTTTCGAAAAAACTTTTGCGGTTGAGCGTTCCGCTCCACCACGCCAGTAACAACGCGCCGGTCACGCCCCACGCGGCACATTCGGTCGCGGTCGCGAGGCCGAGCACCAACGACAGAAATACCGCGAGGATCAGCAACAGGCAGGGAATCAGCTTGGTCGATTCGCTCAACTTCTTCCGGAACGGCATCGGCGGATCGCGCGGCGGAATCTTGGAGGGATTCATCAGCGACCAGCCGATGATGTAACCGGAATACAGCGCCATCACGAGGAAGCCTGGCAGAAAACCGCCGAGAAAAACCTGCAGCACCGACACATTGGCCGTCACCGCATAGACCACCATCGGGATTGACGGCGGAATCAGCAATCCGAGCGTGCCCGAGCCCGCGAGTGACCCGAGACTAAGGCCTTTGTCGTAGCCGCGTTTGTCGAGTTCCGGCAAAGCGATCTTGCCGATGGTCGCGCAGGTCGCGGCCGAGGAGCCGGACACTGCCGCGAAGATGCCGCAACCGATGACGTTCACATGGACCAGCCGCCCCGGCAGCCATTGCAGCCATGGCGACAGCCCACGGAACATTTCTTCCGACAGACGCGTCCGAAACAGGATTTCGCCCATCCAAATGAACAGCGGCAGCGCCGCGAGCGTCCATGATGCGCTCGCGCTCCACACGGTGGTCGCAAGAACGAAACCAACCGGCGCCGATGTCGTCAGAATCATGGCTGTAAAGCCGACCAAACCGAGGCCGACCGCAATCCATACGCCGCTACCCAGGATGGCAATGAGCAGTGTCAGCAGGACGATCGAAAGATTGACCAGACTGAGGTCGTGAAACATCAGCCGGCTCCTCCCGAAGCGACGCGCTCGACGAATTCATCCGGACTAGCCGGCGGCTCCTTTTCGTATGTCGGTTTGTTGCCCTTGAGGACGTTGACCATTTCATCGGCCAGCGCGATTGAGAGAATGACGAGCCCGCCGCAGTAGCCAAGCTGCGGAATCCAGAGCGGAACGGCGACCACGCCTTGAGCCATGTCGTTGAAGCGCCATGAGTCGAAGACCATCGAAACGGCGTACCAGGTGAAATACAATGTGCTGATCGTCGCAATGGCAAGCGCTACGCATTCCAGCGCCCAGCGTTTCTTGCCACTCACCTGCTCAAGTAGAATGCCAACGCGGATGATTTCGCCCTTCTTGAAGGTATGCGCGAGACCAAGAAACGCCATCGTGGACATGCACCACGATGCAAAATCATCGCCGGCCGGAATATTCCAGCCGACCTGCCGTCCAACTGACATGAACATCATGATGCCGAAGATCAGCACCAGAAACGCACCCGCCGCATAACCGGCAAACAGATAAAGTCGATCAAGAAAAGCCCGCATTCACATCCCCCCGCCAGCCAAGACATGATGGTTCGTTGACCGGCTATTGTAACCCAGCATCTACAGGCTTGCCGCCGCGCGCGCGGCCTGGTCGTAGTGTCCGGACAGCGCACGCATCAGCGCGGCGATTTCCGACAGCCGGCGCTCGTCCATACCGGCGCTCTTGACCGATTGTACCAGCAAAGCTTCGCGCACTTTACGATATCGTTGCACCACCTCATCGCCCTTGGCAGTCAGGCTGATGGTTTTTTCGCTGCCGCGCCGGCCGCTATTCAAGAGCTTGTGCACGTCGAGCTTTTTGAGCGAATAGGTGACGAGATGCGTGTCCTCGATATTGAGGACGAGACAAATGTCGGCAACCCGTTTAGCGCGACTACGATGGGCAATGGTGTGCAGAACCAGCACGTCGAGCGGCGACAAATCGGGCACGCCGGCCGCCGCCATGCAGCGGACCATCCAACGCTCGAACGCATGATCGAGCAGGATAATGCCGAATTCAAGTTCCGACAAAACCGGCATCGCGCCCGACGCTAAATGCGCCGATGAAACGATCGGTCCGAGCGCGATGTCCCAGCGCTGCTTGCCAGCCATCTCAGCCCCTCGCCAGTCCCGCACCGGCCTAACGCCAGCCCCCCACGCGGAATAGCACCGTCGAAGCGTAACTGTCGCTGATAATTTGTCAACGAATTATTGACGATTTTTTACGTCTCTGCTTAAGTGCGGTCTTGTGGGAGACATGATTATGGCGGCGGCAAAGCATCGTTCGTGGGATTTCTGGATCGATCGCGGCGGCACCTTCACCGACGTGGTCGGGCGGCGGCCGGATAGCACGCTCGCGGCGCGCAAGCTACTGTCGGAAAATCCGGAAGCCTATGCCGATGCCGCGGTGCAAGGCGTTCGCGATCTGCTTGGTCTCAAAGCCGGCGAACCGATCCCGCCGTCGATGGTCGGCGCGGTCAAGATGGGCACCACGGTCGCCACCAATGCGCTGCTTGAGCGCAAGGGCGACCGCATCTTGCTGCTGATCAGCAAGGGTTTCCGCGACGCCCTCAAGATCGGCTACCAGGCGCGGCCGAAGATTTTCGCCAAGCACATCATCAAGGCCGAACTACTTTATGAGCGCGTCGCCGAAGTCAGCGAGCGCGTACGCGCCGACGGCACGGTCGAGCGTGAACTCGATCTCGACGCCGCGCGCGCCGATCTTACCGCCGCCAAGGCTGACGGCATCGAAGCCGTCGCCATTGTGTTCATGCACGCCTATCGCTTTCCCGAGCACGAAAAGCGCGTGGCCACGCTGGCGCGCGAGATGGGATTTGCGCAAGTGTCGGTCAGCCATGAAGTCTCGCCATTGATCAAACTGGTCGGGCGCGGCGACACCACGGTGGTCGACGCTTATCTATCGCCAATCCTGCGGCGCCATGTGGCGCGGATGGCGGACGAGATGCAGGCCGGCGCGTCGACGCTGTCGTCCGGCGATAAAATCCGCCTGATGTTCATGATGTCATCGGGCGGGTTGACGGCGGCGGAATTGTTTCAAGTCAAAGAAGCGATCCTCTCCGGCCCCGCCGGCGGCGTCGTCGGCATGGCGGAGACCGGCAAGCAGGCCGGCTTTGACCGGCTGATCGGTTTCGACATGGGCGGTACTTCGACCGACGTCTCGCATTTCGACGGCGAATACGAACGCGCGTTCGAAACCGAAGTCGCCGGCGTGCGCATGCGTGCACCGATGATGCTGATCCATACGGTCGCTGCCGGCGGCGGCTCGATCCTGCATTTCGATGGCGCGCGCTTTCGCGTCGGACCCGACAGCGCCGGCGCCAATCCGGGGCCAACATGTTACCGGTGCGGCGGGCCGCTGGCGCTAACCGACGCCAATGTCGAAGTCGGTAAACTCATTCCCGATTTCTTCCCGCAGATCTTCGGGCCGCAACAGAACGAGTCGCTCGACGCCGATGCGGTGCGCTCGGCCTTCGATCAGCTGGAAGGCGAAATACGTGGCGACCTCAAACGCGAGCAGATCGCCGACGGCTTCATCAAGATCGCGGTCGAGAACATGGCGAATGCGATCAAGAAGATTTCAGTGCAGCGCGGCTATGATGTGACACGCTACGCACTCAACTGCTTTGGCGGCGCCGGCGGGCAACATGCCTGTTTGGTCGCTGACGCGCTCGGCATGACCAGGGTGCTGATTCATCCTTACTCGTCGTTGCTTTCCGCTTACGGCATGGGCCTCGCCGATATCCGGGCCACGCGCGAACAGGCAATCGAGCTTCACTACGGCACCAAGGCACTGGCCGCGGTCAAACGGATCGGCGCCAAACTCGGCAAAGACGTGCGGAACGAAGTGGCCGGCCAGGGCGTGCCGGCGGGCAAAATCAAGGTGATCCAGCGCGCGCATATTCGTTATGCCGGCACCGATACCGCGCTGGTGGTCAATGCCGGCAGCCTACCCGCCATGCAGCGCGCCTTCGAGAAAGCGCATAAGGCCCGTTTCAGCTTCATCGATCGTAGCAAACAGCTGGTGATCGAGGCGGTGTCGGTCGAAGCGATTGGCGGCGGCGCCAAATTTTCGGAAAAGAACGCACGGCGCACCGACGCCAAACTGCCGACGCCGAAGCGGCGCACGCAGTTCTACTCCGCCGGCGCCTGGTACAAGGCCAATGTCTATATCCGCGATCAGCTCAAAATCGGCGCCAAGGTCAAAGGCGCCGCCATCATCATCGAACCGCACCAGACTATCGTGGTCGAACCGGAGTGGCAGGCCGAGCTAACGCCGAAAAATCACCTGGTGCTGTCACGTCTGAAAAAGATCAAGCGAACGCATGCCATCGGCACCCATGCCGATCCAATTATGCTCGAAGTATTCAATAACCTGTTCATGTCGATCGCCGAGCAGATGGGCGTGTCGCTGCAGAACACCGCCTACTCCGTCAACATCAAGGAGCGGCTCGACTTCTCCTGCGCGGTGTTTGCCGCCGACAGCACGCTGGTGGCCAATGCGCCGCATATGCCGGTGCATCTCGGCTCGATGGACCGCTCGGTCGAAACGGTGATCCGCGACAACAAAGGCAAGATCGCGCCCGGCGACGTCTTCGTCATCAATGCGCCCTACAACGGCGGCACGCATTTGCCCGACATCACCGTCTGCACGCCGGTGTTCGACGACAAGAAGAAGAAAATTCTGTTCTGGGTCGCCTCGCGCGGCCATCACGCCGATGTCGGCGGCATTTCGCCCGGTTCGATGTCGCCGAACGCCACCACCATTGAGCAAGAAGGCGTGCTGTTCGATAACTTCAAGCTGGTCGACCGCGGTCGCTTCCGCGAGAAGGAACTGATGGCCGCGCTGTTGGGCGCCAAATATCCAGCGCGTAATCCGGTGCAGAACATCAACGATATGAAGGCGCAGATCGCCGCCAACGAAAAGGGCGTTGCCGAGCTGCGCAAAATGGTCAAGCAATTCTCGCTGCCGGTGGTGATGGCCTATATGGGCCATGTGCAGGACAACGCCGCCGAAAGCGTGCGGCGCGTGATCGACCGGCTGCACGATTCGGAATTTTCCTACGAGATGGATCAGGGCACCGTGATCAAAGTGAAGATTACGGTCGACAAGAAGAAGCGCGAGGCCACCGTCGATTTTACCGGCACCTCGCCGCAGCAGCCGACCAACTTCAATGCGCCTGAGCCGGTGACACGCGCCGCCGTGCTTTATGTATTCCGCGTCATGGTTGACGACGACATCCCGATGAATGCCGGCTGCCTGCGGCCGATCAACATCGTTATCCCCAAGCACTCGATGCTGTCGCCGGAATATCCGGCGGCGGTGGTCGCCGGCAATGTCGAAACCTCGCAGGCGGTGACCAATTGTCTGTTCGGCGCGCTCGGTGCGCTCGCCTGCGCGCAAGGCACCATGAACAACCTCAATTTCGGCAACGCCAAATATCAATATTACGAAACGATCTGCTCCGGCTCACCGGCGGGCCCCGGCTTCAACGGCACCGACGCCGTGCACACGCACATGACCAATACGCGGCTGACCGACCCGGAAATACTAGAGTTCCGTTATCCGGTCGTGCTGGAGGATTTTCATATCCGCGTCGGTTCCGGCGGCAAGGGCAAATGGCATGCCGGCGACGGCATCCGCCGCACCATCCGTTTCCTCGAAAAGATGGAATGCACGACGCTGTCCGGCCATCGTCGTGTGCGGCCATTTGGGCTTGAAGGCGGCGAAGCCGGTCAGGTCGGCGAAAACTGGGCGCGCCGCAAGGACGGCCGCATGGAAAAACTGCAAGGCTGCGACGAGACGGTGATCGACGCCAACGAGGCGATCATTATTCAAACTCCGACCGCTGGTGGATATGGCAAGGCGTAATGCACCCCGGGGCTCCGCTCATGCCCGCGCAAGCAGGAAACGAGCTTTGAAAAAAAGTCGTGGCGATTCTCGCTCTAAGCGCTCGCCTTCGCGGAGACAAAGTGGATAAGTCTGTTGAAATTTGGAATGTTATTTCCGTTACCTCGCTCGAATTATAGCGGAAATTTACAAATCTAATGATTTAGGATGTTACAGTGTGAATTGCGGGGATTAACATTGCCCGGTGGAATTAAGCCGGCCGCCGTGCAGCATCCGGTCTGCACCGGCTGCAAATGTGTTAGAGACAGACCCATGAAACCCTTGATCGCCGTTGCCGTATTTGCCTGTATAGCCGTCGCTGCGCCGGCATTTGCCGACGACTATCCGGTGTCAGGCCGATGGGGCCAGAGCGCCAGCACGCAGAAAGGCACGATCGAGTGCCACGGCCGCCGTATTATCGATTTCAAGGGCAACCAACGCACCGACAGCAAGGGCGGCGTGCCGGCTTTTCGCAACAAGTCGGTCAATGCCGACGGCCCCGGGCGCTATCGCATCGTTGACGAGTTCGCCACCGGGCAGATCGGCAATGCGCGCGTCAATTATACGCTGCGCCAGATCGATGCCGATCACATTGAGATCAACATGCAGCCGGGGGGCATGCTGAAGCTGCAGAAGTGTAAGTAGGTTTTCTGCGATCAGTTATCGCTTGTCATCATGCCTGACCTTGTGCCGGCCATGACGAAATAAAATCGAGTTTCAATTTCTCGCAATAATCTCGCGTTCGCCGCGATGGACCGGCGTGGTGTCGGAGATCTTACCGGTCTTGCGGCGTAGCGGCATCGACGCACGCCGGCGTTTGAGCGCGCTGTGGCGGCGTCGGCGCGGACGCACCCTTTCGATGCGAACGCCGCCGATGCGCGCGAACGGTTCGCGCCAGCCGCCATCCTCGTCTTCGATAAGCTGCGGCAGACCGAGCACATTGCTCCAACTGCGCCATTCGGCCATGGCATCGTCGGCTTCGGTTGAAATGAATAGCTGAAGCGCCAGTCCGGGATCTTTGTGTTCGAGCACGACCGCGACCGTGGGCGCCGCCCCGTCCTCGCCCGCCATTAGTCTGATGGCGACGCCGGCAAAGGCCGACAGCGGCATATTGAGCGCCATGCGCATGCCGGCAAGCGAACGCCGCATCACCACACGCTCACGAAAAAGCTCGACCTGCCGCACCCGCCCATCGGCGACCG
>OBEQ010563203.1_pt1 | contig 15501 bp, 11 predicted proteins | sample 1670901 | NCBI WGS metagenome assembly OBEQ01 (sample SAMEA104232315, study PRJEB22302) | groundwater metagenome | biome: forest; feature: aquifer; material: groundwater | place: USA | collected 2011-08-07 | depth 5.4 m | reverse complement strand
GCCACCTTCCGTGTGCTCCAACCTTTAGCGACGAGGGCTACGGCATCTTTCCTGATGCGGGGCATGTGGGGGTTTGTTGTGTAGGGCATAGATATCATCCTATTTCTTAGGGTGATTCCAAGCTATTGGGATATTACGCATTGTTTGACATTTTTTTTATTTTTTGTAGTGTGACGTCAGCATTATGGGGATAATACTCCGTATAGTGCTCTTTGTAACTCAACTCGAAAGGTATCCCATGGCAAGAGATGACGACCGCCCCGGTAACGACCGGGACTTGGTACTCGTACCCGGCGAATTCGCATACATCCTCGACCGAACAAAAGGTCAGGTGTCCATGATTGTTGGTCCCTACAAGATCAGCATGTCGGCCACCGACGCTCCGGTGAAATGGGATGGTGCAACACGACGTTTTGTCGACTGTGGAATGAATGAATCGCGTCAGCCCTACCCCAATGCGCCCGAGGGGCACTACTTGGTCTTGACGAATCCTTCGTTGGACCAAAAGCAGCCCCAGAAAGGCACCTCAAGTCCGATGGCAGACCTCCACGTTGGTAGGACCATCAACATTCCCGGACCGGCAAACTTCCCACTCTGGCCAGGACAGGTCGCAAGCGTCGTTCCTGGACACCGTCTGCGCTCGAACGAATACCTCGTCGTCCGTGTCTACAACGACGAGGAGGCGGAGAAAAATTGGGCTCATGCGGTCATGAAGCCGCAAGCACCTCAAGCAACAAAGCCTACAAGTGACGACGGCGGCGTAAGTGGTGAGGGAAAAGTAGGAGTTCAACCTCCCGCAGAAACACCCTCGACTCCGCCCGACGCATCGGCGAGCATGCCGAAAACGCTCACAATGGGGCAACTCATCATCATCAAGGGCACGGAAGTCTCTTTTTACATGCCTCCGACTGGCATCGAAGTGGTGAAGGATGAGAATGGTGACTATGTCAGGAAAGCAGTCACACTCGAACGTCTCGAGTATTGCATTCTCTTGGGAGAGAACGGCGAAAAACGCTACCTCAAAGGTCCAGCCGTGGTCTTTCCTGAACCCACCGAAAAGTTCGTCGAGAAAAAAGGAGAAAACAAATTCGAAGCGATCGAACTCAATCCTGGGTCCGGCATCTACATCAAGGTCATCGCGGACTATGCCGACGAGGACACGAAGGTCGAGCATAAGGCAGGAGAAGAGTTGTTCCTCACCGGTGGGGCGCAAGCCATCTACTACCCCAGGCCGGAACATGCGCTCATCAAGTACGGCGACAAGGAGATCCACTATGCAGTGGTCGTCCCGGAGGGTGAAGGTCGCTATGTCCTCAACAAGGACTCGGGCAAGGTGTCGCTCAAACACGGACCCCAAATGCTCCTTCCGGATCCCCGCAAGGAAGTGATCGTCCGTCGTGTGCTTTCCGATGCCGAAGTTAGCCTTTGGTTCCCCGGCAACAGCGAGGCACTCGAGGTCAATCGCGACCTTTCCCAAAAGGCGGATGGCGGAAAGAATTTCCTCTACTCCGAGGAAGCAGCAAGAGGGGCACAGACACTGCGCTCCACTGCTCGGGCTGCGTTCGCTGGCGACGCAATGTCACGGAGTACGGCATATACACCGCCGCGCACCATCACCCTCAACACAAAGTACGAAGGTGCGGTCACGATCGATGTGTACAACGGCTATGCGATCCTCTTGGTCAACAAGACCGGCAAACGTCGCGTTGTGGTGGGACCCCAAACGGTCCTCCTCGAATACGACGAGCGGCTGGTGGCATTCGAACTCTCAACCGGAAAACCGAAGACCACGGACAAGCTCTTGAAGACCGTCTATCTGAAAGTGCGGAGCAATACCGTTTCGGATATCGTCCAAGCGGAGACCGCCGATCTCGTCAATGTGTCGGTGAAACTCTCCTACCGCGTGAACTTCGAAGGCGAAGATCATGAGCGGTGGTTCTCGGTTGAGAACTACGTCAAGTTCCTCACGGATCACTTGCGGAGCCGCCTGCGCGCTGCGGTGAAACGTATCGGGGTCGAAGACTTCAACAGGCACGCTGTCGATATCGTTCGCGACACCATCCTCGGTGAACATCCGGAGGAAGGTACACGTGCGGGACGCTCCTTCGAAGAGAACGGCATGCGTGTCTACGACATCGAGGTCCTTGCGGTCACGATCGGAGACGCGGCCATCGCAGAACTCTTGAAAGGTGCGCAACGCGATTCCGTAGAAGAAGCGCTCGAACTCGCCGCAGCGGAGCGCACACTCGATGCAACCCGTCGCAGGGAAGAAATCACGCGTAAGACCAACCAGCTCCAGGCGGAAACCCGAACCGCTGCAAAGGAGTTGAAGATGAAAGCGCTCGAAGAGAAGGTTGATTTGGACGAAAAGGAAGGCAGTGCAAACAAGGCGGCGGAGAAATTCGTTGCTGAGGTCGCGGCTCTCGTTCGTGAACGGATGAAGGCCGATGCCGACCAAAGGCTCGCAATCGCAACAGGTGAGCAAAACAGCAAGATCGAGTTCCTCAATGCGGAGGCGGAAGCCATCGCAAAACGCTTCAACGCAATGTCACCCGACATGGCTGCAGCACTGAGTGCATTTGCAAACCGTGAAGTTGCTGAAAAACTCGCAGTGGCAATGGCGCCCCTTGCCCTGGCAAGCGGTACCAGTGTCTCCGAAACGCTTGGCCAACTCTTCAAGGGCACGCAAATGGAAAACCTCTTCAAGACGCTGGCTGCACCGGCACCAATTCCGGTGGCAATTGCCGCTGCAAGCCGATAAGAGACACGAGTTGAGTTGATCAACATGTAAATTTACTGCCTCACACCCCCAAGGGGTGCGGGGCAGTTTTTTATTCCGGGACCTACCACATAAAAAACCCGCAAGAATTTCTTGCGGGTTTTGCACTAGAACAATGCATCCAACGAAACAAAGAACTTTGTCAGTCTGTGCTTTTCGGCAACGGCCTGGTTGGTCAGTTTCCCTTCCCACGTCTGGAGCCCTGCGCGAAGGTCCCCGCGATCTTTCAAGAGCTTCTCCACGCCCAACTCGCCATGCGCGAGTGCGTATCCGGCAAAGAGTGAGATGTACTGAAGCGTCGCCTCGGTCAGGGCAAGTGTTGCTTCGTGCGGAACCGTTGCGGGAATGTTTGGCACACACGAAAAGACAATGCCGCGATCTTCATATGTATCTCCGGGCTTTGTCACTTGTGACCATGCGGTTGACCCACCCTGGTCGATCGCAACATCCATGATGTGCGTCCCCTTCGTGAGCCTGCGAAGCATTCCATGAGAAAGTACTTTCGGCGCTGCTTTTCCGCCCGGGAGCATTACTCCGGAAATAATGATATTTGCCTGTGCACGTACATTACGTCCAATCTTTTTCCGCAAATCCGGAAGCGGGTGAATGTGAACACGCCCACCAAGATACACGCGGAACTCATCCGAAAATGATTGGATGCGCTTTGGGTCAGGCTCAAATACCGAGATAAAGCATGAGCCCAGCTGAAGCGCTTTCCGCACCGCAGCTTGCCCGACAGTCCCGGCACCCAACATCACAAAGTGCAGATTCCCGAGACCAGCCTTGTATGGAAACATCGCGACTGCTTGTTCCACGGCAACTCGGCCGGCAATCTTCGACATTGGTACCAAGAGTGGAAAGACCTTCTGCCTGTGGGCATCCTCGACCTGAACTCCTTCATAGGCAACACCGGTGATTTCCTCTTCGAGAAGTACTTGCGTCAACCGCGGGTCAACACCCGCAAGGTGCAGGTAAGTGAAGAGTGTCTTGCCTCGGATGAGTTTTAGGTAGGGATATTCCTCTGGGGTGGGTTCTTTGACCTTCACCACGAGGTCAGTGAAGGTGTAGAGATTTTTCTGATCAAACACAATGACGGCACCCGAAGCCAGATAGTCGTCATCACCAAAGCCTGCCAAGCTCCCCGCACCTGATTCGATCTTGATAGACAAGTCTTCCGGAAAAAGTTTGAGTAAATACCGCACTCCATCCGGAGTCATTCCGACTCTACCCTCGCCCGGCTTTCGCTCGCGCGGAACACCGATAGTGAATTTGGACATAACTGCCCCTTTCAAAGAAACGGAAAGCACCTATGCACACTCTAAGCCGTGAGACCGTCTTGTCAAACAAAAAAGCCGCGGGCAGCGGCTTCGGGACTCATGGAGAGTCAGGCGGCAAACTCTTTGTCGGGGTCATGTTCTTCTTCGCGAACGATCACGAGGTCGTATGCCTCGGTGAGTACTCGCTTGACCACAGAGAGCAGCCCCTCGGCATGGACTTTCACTCCAAACGTACCGTCGTCTTCCTGGTCCGGCAAGCCACCAGGACAAGACACGCTGAAGTGCGCACCGTACATCTGGATGTGCTCGTCGATGCGCTTCATTGCTTGCGGGGTGACATTGCCTCCGGCACCCTGAACGAAGAGTTGATACCACTTCATTGCGATTCCTTTGTCGTGACGAGGAGGATTCCTGTCTGTATTATATCTTATAATAACCTATTTGTCAACTGTTCGTAGGGCACATTGGTGCCTGGTTATTGAGAGTACGCTCGCAGAAAGCAGAAAATAAACATTGACAAAACACTTAAAATAACGTAGTTTTTCGTCAGTTTTGCTCTCTGTCAACGTTATTGAAAGGGTCAGCAATGATCGACAAATGGCAGTTGTGGAAAGTGCTCGCAAAGAGCTGGGCGTTTACGATGATGGGGCTTTTCAACCTCGTTTTTCTCTGCGCCCTAGCATCATTTCTTGTGATGCGTCTTGCCGGACCAGAAGCGTTTCTCGTCATCCTCATGCCGTCGCTTGCGCTCATGACACTGATGTTTCTCCTCGGAGAAGTGCTCGTGAATATCATCTTCCAGGCCGAAGTTCCCGATCCGGCTGAAGACAAGGAGCTTATCGATGCATTCACGACGGTGTGCCGCAAATCGCGCATACTGGTGAAACCTCGTCTGCGGATCATTTCACTCGACGATATGCCGAACGCAATGGCGTATGGAACAGGCTTACCGTTTCTCTCGTCGGTTGGTGTGAGTCGTCCGCTGATGAACATACTCACACAGCCAGAGCTTGAGGGCGTACTCGCTCATGAATTTGCGCACATCAAATGTAAAGATGTCGGCCTCCTTTCGGTAATCGGACTCCTCTTGAGCCTGATCGACAAACTGCGTAATTTACTGAAGTCACCAAAATCGCTGATCACCAAGTCGCCGATCACGCTGGTGCTCGGCTGGGTCATCTATGCGATCGGAAAAGTCGCACTGTGCATCTCGCGTTTTTCGATCTCACAAGAGCGAGAACTCGCGGCAGATGCCTTGGGTGCTTCATATATCGGTGATCCGGCACCGCTCATCAGCGGCCTGCGCAAACTTCATTCCTGGAGTAAAAAACAAAAAACGTTATTTGGCGACGACGGCAAGGAGGAAAAGCCCTTCTTCCACGATCTGATGGTTTCTCACCCTGGGCTCGAAGAGCGCATCGCTTCCCTCGAGTCACTTACCCCCCAACTGAAAGGAGCCTTGTCATGAGTGCTGTTCATAGTTTGCCCAATCGCGGGCGTAAGGTTTCTGCGCCGCCCAAAACGCGCAGTGTGTGGATTTACAACATCGTCGTGCTCGCTGTTGCGCTCACGATCATGTATTTCCTCTTCCCCCAGCTCACGAAACGGGTCGTGTTCGATGTGGGGTTGCGCAACGGTTGGTATGCCCTTCCCGTCATGCTCTGGCTCCACGCACTGTGGCGCTATGCGGCAAAAAACGACGCACTCAGCGACATGCTGGGTATGAATTTTGCTCCTCACCGGCGGGCAATCGGTATTTTTCTCACTACTGCTTCTCTCATCGCAGTGTGGGGCATCGCGGTTTTCAATTACACCGATTACCTTGTGTACAAGATGTATGCATCAGGATTCACCGCGCGCGATGTGCTGGTGCCCTCGGCTCCGGACTTTGTGCGCTTCACGCCACTTGAAAACGCCTGTACCGACATTGGAAATTCTATTTCGTCGACCGGCGAACATGTGGAATGTAGCCACGTTCAACCGATCATCACCGAACATGGCTTCGGCTATGCGGCGCCCATCACTCCATCGGGAGGGTGGAACACGTTCTTCGAGAAAAATCCTGGCTTCCTCTTACTCGATGACGCGCACGAGGTGAACAACGATCCCAAGAAGCGGCTCGTGCGTATCAATGAGACGCAGGAGATCGGTCAAGGCATGGAGTGGTTCGACAACCTCAACTACATCCTTGCGCGCACCGACTTCTTTGCAAACTTCGATACGCCGCATTTTCTAGCGCTCGACGCGAGTCAGCCACATAAGCTGACGCTCGTCGTGCCGAAGATCAAGTATGGGATGCTCTTCCGGCTACCGTATTGGGGCGGAGATGTGCTCGTGCATGCCAACGGCAAGGTGGAAGACCTCTCTGCCGAAGAAGCGAGGAAGGACCCTCGACTTGCCGGAAAGTGGATCTATCCGATCAGTCTTGCGCGCAAGTATGTGCATCTGCAAAACTACGCCGCCGGACACGGCATCTACACACCCTTCGCCCGGCTCTCTGGGATGCTCGAAATCGAAAAGCTCGAAGGAGGAAACCAATTCCCCCTTCTGACCCAAGGAAACGACGGCAAGACCTATCTTGTCACCGCGACCAAGGGCCAAGGCTCCGCAACTGGTTTGTTCCGTATGTACTTCGTTGATGCAGCAACTGGCGATGGCACCTTTCATCAATTCAAAACTGATGAGGTGGTCTATGGGGCACGTGCCGCAAGTCTGCGTATCACGAACATTCCGGGCTATCAGTGGTATCACAAAGGAAAAGGTGACAAAGAGTCTTCGGGAAACATGATCGCCACCGAGCCGGTATATGTCGTACGTGCCAACGATCCGACGCTGTACTGGAAATACACCATCACCAACGTCCAGCATTCCGGCATCTCGGCAACTGCAGTCGCAAATGCGTCCAAGCCCGATGAAATCACTCCCTTCAAGACACGTGATGAATTCGAAGCCTGGAAACGCGGAACGGTAGTGGCGTCTGTTGCGGCCCCGGCGGCGTCTGCTGCGCCAGTAGGACAACTAGGACAACCAGGAAGGCGCGAGATCGAACAGCTCATCCAGGGCATCCAAACTCAGCTCGGCGAGCTGCAAAAGAGAGTTCAGGCCCTTCCCCAATAACTGACACATAAGGTTCTGCCCCCACCCAAGCGGTGCGGGGCTTTTTTATACGCAAAAATGACACCCTCCTTATCAACACCTTATCCACAGACTTATTCAGCTTAGAATAATAGGTTACAATGACCGCATGAAAAGAGAAAAAATCGTTGTTGCCATCTACGGGTTACCCGGGTCCGGCAAGGGTACACAAGCAAATTTAGTCGCAAATACGTTCGGACTGGTGAATTTCGACACGGGCAGGCTTTTGGAAGGCATTTGGTATGACCCAAAACGCCAAAGTGACCCGACCGTCAAGAAAGAAAAGGTGCTTTTTGCCAGTGGAAAACTCAATACTCCTAGTTTCGTCCTGAATGAGGTTAAGAAAAAAGCGACAGTATTTGCTAAAGGAGGTCATGGCATCGTATTTTCCGGATCACCACGCACGATGTATGAAGCGGAAGGTCTCATCCCGGCGCTCGAAAAGCTCTACGGACGGGATCGTATGTTCTTCTTTCTCCTCGATGTCGAACACAAAGACTCACTCGCACGGAACAGCAAGCGCCGTCTCTGCAATGAATGCAAAACTCCACTTATGGCGCTCTACTACCCCTCCAAGAACCCCAAGTACTGCCCTATCTGCGCGGGGTCACTTTATCGGAGAACATTGGATGACCCGAAGATCATCCCCAAGCGGCTCGTCGAATATGAGGAGCGCACGCTCCCGATCGTCGGTTACCTTAAAAAGAATAAATATAAAGTCACGACATTAAACGGCAAGCGCGAACCTTTCAAAATATTCAAAGACATTGAACGCACAATAGAAAAACGCCTTTCGTAATCATAGAACTTGAAAAAATGGATGAAGTTCGAGGCGACAAAATAAACGTGTCCGAGAGGACTTACTCATCGTAAGTTTTCCGGACCGGTTATTGAAGTCAACGAAGAAATTCGCCATTTTTGCAAGTTCTATAAGAAAAGCACATTGACAATTTAGTCAATGTGTTTTTTATTAACTATGTCCTTGAGTTATCCACACTTTGTCCTTGATACTTATAAAGGACACATATATACTTGTCCCAGACGCGGAAAACAGATTGTCCTGATTTCTCAAGCAAAAGGACTTCTGTTTAACCACAGTAGTTCTTTACACAATCAAAAGTTTTCCTCCAAAAAACGAGGTCAAGGGCACTCAATCCTTGGCCTCAATGTTTATCTATTTTAACAAAGCTTTGTTTCGAGACTAGCGCCATCATTCACGGGATGGCGCATTTCTTTTGGCAAAATTTTAATGTCCTTTAAAACTCCAAAGGACACCTTTGAAGTCCCATATTAAAAAACATCCAGGGCCCGGGCTTGGATGTTTAAAGTCGGAGGAGGAATTGTTCGAGTGCAATATCGAGCTCCCCCTCCCCGCGGTGTGCGAGGTGGTACATATCTTTGAGCTCTGTGAGCTTTCCTTCAAGTTCCGGGATAAGATACTTTTTCCCAAACGTGTAGTACGTGCGGTAGGTGAACTCTTTCATTCCCGCTTTCAGTGCATCCACCTTTTCAAGCGTGATGGCGAGATACATACTTTTGAATGCCCAAAAGATCGTTCCATGCACCTCTTCCATTGCGGCACCGCGCCTACGTACTTTTTCAAATTCCACCCACGCGCGCTTTTTGTCCCGCGCTCCCACGGCATCAGCGATCGCAAAACTATTTTCTCTTTTTTCAAACTTTTTTACTGGATCGAACTGCTTTATTTCCGCGATCCGCTCAAAAAAAGCCAAAAGATCCTTTGGTAGAGCCGTTTCACGGATCAGCACGAGGTGGTCAGTAGCCTTGAGCGTGGTGCGGTAAAAAGACTCCCCTTCTGGGTGGTCCAAAATACCATCAAAATAAAGGATATTTCCGCCACCAAAGAGGTTCTCGGAGGTAAAGGCATCTATTGCGAGAGCCATCTCAAAAGAGACGTCGTTAAAGTGTGCCACCTGAGCCCCCGGGTTTTCTTCTCGCAGTGCATCAAAGGCATCGCGCGCTGCCTTGCGCGCTTTCTGAGTATCCTCGCCAGTAAATACCTCTATCATTGCTAAATTCTAGCTTTTTCAAGAGCACAAGGGAACCTCACCTTAACGGATCCCGGAGTCACCTGTGAGATTGACGGTTCCCACAACATTTTTCATAACACCAACAGGCCCACCGGGAGTGACGCGTGGGTACACCTGTTTTTCAGAGCCAGTAAGCATATAGGTGCCGACTGGAAGCGGCATGGCGTAGTCTCCGTTCGCATCAGTAACGGCTTCTGCCACAACCTTTCCGGTCTTTTCGTCATGCGCGACAATAGTCACCCCAACTCCCGGCTTGTCCGGACACGGCTGGTCTGCCCGCATGACGGGGCATGTTGGCCCTACGGTGAGTTTACCTGTTATTCCCTGTGTAATACTTGTCGGTGCTGGCGTGACTGCAGGGTGAGCAATAAAACCTATAGTGAAGCGGTAGTCTGCATCGGAAGTGAGTGTTCCGGTCTTCTCCGGCCTTACATTATCCAGGTGCACGTCATAGTCTCCAAAAGAAAGCGGGGAAAGGGTACTTAATTCAAGATATTGTGTCGACTTTTTCGTCGCCCCTAGGTACTCCACTGTAAGTCCAATTTTGACCTCACCCGCCCAAATACACTGCACACCACTTGGACAGCGACTGTCGGACACAAGCCGATCGACATGAACCAGCATATCTTTCACCTCGATCGTGTCGCCTATTTTCGCAGTAACATAGCCGTTTGCATCGAGTATGACACGTGTCGCTCCTCCATTTCCGATGGGAGGTGCAGGGGGAATTTCAGGCGGGGGGAGAGGTGCTGGAAGGATAGTTGCCGGAGGAGGAGGTGTAACGGTGCCGACGGGTATTTGTGGTTTCTGCACAAAAAGAAATCCCGCCCCGACCACTACAATAAGCGCAATAAACCCAAACAATATATAGATCTGCTTCATTTGCTCATTATACCACATGACTCATCTGTCTACACAGGGGTACCCTGTGACATAGGGTACCCCTGTGTAGATGAGCAGATTGACACTAGTAAGCTTATTTTGTTAGTTTATCCAAATGAATTTCCCACTCATAGGAAAGGCGTCTCGCGCCTTTTTTCTTTGTTATTTTTTGTTTTTGGCACATTCGGCCTCAGCCCTCACTGTTGTGCCGTTTAACCATGCGGTCACCGGCACAGAAACATGGACGAAAGAAGCGGGTCCATATGTGGTACAGAACATGAGCATTGCTTCGGGAGGGGTACTCACCATCAACCCTGGTACCATAGTGAAGATTGCACAAGGAGTGGGCATCGGTGTCGCGGGCACGCTCGTTGCAGTAGGAACGCCAACCGACCCGATCGTCTTCACCTCACTCAAAGATGACGCACAAGGAGACGACAGCAATGGTGACGGCAGCGCAACAACACCACAACCCGGGGATTGGACTGGTATCATCACCTACACAGGAGGAATAACACATATCACGAATGCCACCCTCACCTACGGCGGAGGCTATGGTGGCAGCACGCTCTTTGCCACTCTCCAAAATGAAGGAGGTGTGCTCGATGTAGCAGACAGCACAGCAACGAACACACAGTACATCGCACTACAAGAGAGTAGCGGCACCACCAACCTTGACCATGTAACCCTTGTCGCCCCACAATACGTACTTTATATGACCGGAGGGTCACTCGCTGCAACATCGACTATCTTTAATGGTGGCACCGGGGGCGGAACAATTGATATTTTTCATGGAGACGGACAAGTGACAATCCACCAAAGTGTGATCAATATCGTTCGCAGCTTTGGCGTCTACAGCCCCACCTCCATTGCAGTGGATATGACGCAAAACTACTGGGGCGACCCCTCTGGCCCCACCGTCTCCGACAATCCCAGCGGCATCGGCGCCTCCATCGCCGGCAATGTGCTCTATCGCCCTTTTCTTGGCGAAGACCCCACAAAGGGCTGTGTCATAAATTGCAATTCGAATGTGTTGTTCCTGCCGGGGATTGAAGCAAGTCGGTTATACGCCATGGACGACCCCAACTGCACACTCATCAATTGTGAGAATCAACTCTGGGAGCCAAATCGCAACGATGATGTACGTAAACTTTTTCTTGATAAGGAAGGAAAGAGCACTGCAGCTTACGATATCTACACACGGGATGTGGTTGACGAGGTAAATGTTACCAACAACACCCCGATTCCAGACGCAAATATCTACAAATCATTTCTTGTAGATCTCAGGGCATGGAAGGATACCGATCATATTATTGCTGACTACAGTGTTGTTCCCTATGACTGGCGACTATCTTTAAACGAGATACTCAATAATGGCTACCAATATCACGACGGGACTATTTCCTACAATAACCATTTTGGGGCAACCACCTCTCCCTATATCCTCCAAGAACTTCGGCGTCTCGTCGCCAGCTCGCGAAATGGAAAAGTCACCATCATCGCCCACTCTAATGGCGGACTTTTAACCAAAGCGCTTATAAAGCGACTTGAGGATACTCATGATCCTGTTCTTGAAAAGATCGACAAAATTATTTTTGTTGATGTACCTCAGCTCGGGACACCCGAGGCAATTGGCGCGCTTTTGCACGGTTATGATCAAGGACTACCAAAAGACTGGTTCCCACTTATCTTAACTCCAGAAGTCGCCCGCAGTTTTGCAAGCACATCGCCGATGCCGTACCACCTGCTACCGTCAGCGGGATATTTTAATGGCGATGGCATTACTGTTCGCACACCTCCGGTTACTTTTGATAATGGCGTACTGACGCAGCAATTCATCAACTCCTACGGCCACGAGATTGGAAACGCAAGCGAGCTTCATAACTTTCTCCTCGGAAGTGAAGGGAGGACTCCACCTGCTGCGGACGATATCATTCATCCGAGCGTACTCGATCCATCCATCCTTGCTTACGCAGAAGGCGTCCATCAAGACCTTGATGACAATTGGGTCCTTCCACCATCGATTTCCTTGTATCAAATTGGCGGATGGGGAAAAGAGACGGTTGACGGTATACGCTACTGGACTGGCACTGAATGCGCGCGTACAGGGCTGTTTGGGGCACTATGTCTCGAGTATGGTCCAAAACTTCAATACACGCCCGAAATGGTAATTGATGGCGATGGCACGGTCGTAACTCCAAGTGCGCTAGCCATGAGTACAAGTACGGCGAATGTTGCGAGGTACTGGGTGAATCTATTTGACTACAATGAGAATAATATTGACCGGAAACATGCTGACATCCTCGAAGTCCCTACACTTCGCAACTTCATTAAGGATAATATTTTAACCCAGGCAACAACATCACTGCCCACTTATATTGAGGCTTCAACTCCGCTGGTCATATCTGATAAACGCCTCCGCTATTTCCTTCACTCACCACTGACACTTTCAGCCCAAGACGCATTTGGCAACGAGATTAGCGCATCTACCTCAACAATACCCAAAGCGAATTACGAACGTTTTGGAGAAGTACAATATATCTCTCTCCCCGCTTCAAGTCACCCCACGCTCGTTCTGAACGGACTTGCCCAAGGGTCGTTCACACTTGAAATACAAGAGGTACAAGGCGACACCATCACTGCGACGACAACGTTCGCGGGCATTCCCTCCGCAACGAGTACGGTTGTCACCATGAACTTCACCAACGGAACAATCGCAAATGCAGGAGCGTTGCAGATTGACGAAGATGGAAACGGAAGTATCGACCTTGCGCTATCACCGAAGCTGGGTGCAATTGTTACCACCCCTCCTCCCGACCTCACCCCACCCGAAGCCCTCCTTTCATTTGCCACTGAAACCCAGACTCTGCTTATCACGGGACAGGACGCAAGCTCTTCCATTTCTGTTCTCGCCACCTCAACAAGCACAACAATAACGGATGCCTCAGGAAATACACTGCGCATTCCATTCCTGCAATATAAGGAAAAAAATCGCCGCATTATCCTCGCGTTTAATAAGTTGGTATATAATGGAAACACCACGACGATCGCAACAACCACGTTGAAATACAAGTGGAATACCAACAAGAAGGGCGAATATACGATGTTCGCGACATACATCAAGACTGCATCATCCACGACTGAGGCACACTACCGACCAAAGAAAAACATTACCGTTATCATGACCAAAGCGACTGACTTTGATGATACGGACAATGATGACAACTGCGATGATCGGCCAATAAAGCAAAAGTTGCCGGGGATGGTGGTACTGGGTATTCAAACAAGTCACGGGAATATTAATGTGAATTACTAATCTTAGTTTTTTTGTATGAAAAATTTGCTGACAAAAAAAAATATATTGCTTACTGGGTTGGTTGGAGCATTGTTTCTAATTATCGCGATGTTTCCGGTGGATCTCGGTATTTGTGAAAAAAATAGTTATGATTGTCGAACAAATTTTGATTTTCTTCAAGATATTGTTAGTGTCTTTCCAATCATGTTTTTCTTTTCTCTCATCACTTACAAAATGCGTGACGAAGTCTTCGACCATTGGATGAAATTTGCTGTCTGGGCAGTTCCCACAATGATGCTCCTCACGTATCTCATTCTTGGTGGTGCAAGCCAGGGCGGACTCGGTATCGAAAGTGCATACGGTGGATCATTCGATGCGTTCCTTTTCATGCTCCTCTATGGAATATTCATCGGAGTTTCCATTTATCGTATTGTAAGTAAATACAGGGAGCTGAAGTACAAATAGTCTAACGTAGACTAACGAAACATAAAAAATAAGTATTAAGTAAGGCCCCCTTGGTCTCTTCTTGAATTGAAACCTGTCTAATTTACAAAAATGAAAGAAATTCTTACTTTGCTAACGGGGATTATATTGGGGATAGTGGGAACTTGGAGTACTTATAAGTTTAACAGACGTCAAGAAAGAGAGAAATTTCAAAGAGATAGAACACACGAAACCAACCTTTTACTCCTAAATGACTTAGACCACTTCTTCGAAGAAAGTCATTTTGAATATTTATATATCCCATTAAAAGTCTCAAAAGAGGATCGAAATAAGGTTAATATTTCATTTGCGGAATATAAAAAACAAAGCAGCGCTTCTCTTTGGTCGAACTTTAATGAGGTAACTCTCTACAAACAAACGTTTGAGGTGTTTGGAAAAAGCATTGTTCCAAATCTTCGCAAAATTGCTAGAGAAAGTTACCCGAAACTGCGAAATGTAGCAAAGAAAATTTTATTACGTTACGAAGCGGAAATCGAAGGTGATCAACTAATGCATGAAAATGTATATGTAAATTTATGCGATCCAAGAACCTTTGAAATGGGGTCCAAAGAAAAGGACTATATAAAATATATTGGGGAGCAGAGAAAAGAAATATTTTGGATTGAATCTACTAAGTTTTTATATAAACTACGACATGAGCTCGAAAGAGCCGTCGCTCAAGAATTTTAATTAACTCTTTCTTGAAAGATTCATTTCAAACTTCCCCATCTTGGACCTTGTTTTACGTCTACAACTAACGGGACATGGGCGCCTTTGGTGCCTTCGGCAACCCCGGTCATTTGTTTCATGATCACTTTTTTTGCTTCGTCGATGATCTCTTTTTTGTCGGTGACCTCGAAGATAAGTTCGTCGTGCACCTGGAGAAGGAGCTCAGCATCGTGTTCGAGTTTAGCTTTCTTGATCGCTGCATCAACGCGGATCATTGCGATCTTCACGAAGTCCGCGGCGGTACCCTGCAAGGGGGCGTTCATCGCCATGCGCTCGGACATCGCTTTCATAAATGGGATGCGTGAGCGGAGATTGGGAAATTGTCTGCGGCGGCCGAACATCGTCTCGGTGTAGCCGAGCTTTGTCGCTTCTTTCGTCACATTCTCAAAATATGCGGCGATCTTGGGGAATGTAATAAAATACTGATCGTAAAATTGCTGTGCTTCATCGCGTGTCGAGCCGAGATTGGTCTTTAAGGCAGAGACGCCCATGCCGTAGATAATACCAAAGTTGATCACCTTTGCGCGGCGGCGCATTTCTTTTGTTACACCCGCGGGCTCCACACGAAACACACGCGAAGCAACCGAGGTATGAATATCGCTTCCAGACTGAAAAATCTCCGTGAGTGCGTCATCACCCGAGAGCATTGCGAGCACGCGCATTTCGATCTGAGAATAATCGAAAGACATCATGATCTTTCCCTCCGGCACAGTGAAGCCGTCGCGGATCACTTCACCCAAGCCTTCGCGCACCGGGATGTTCTGGAGGCCCGGATTCGACGAAGAGAATCTGCCTGTCGCAGCACCGTCCTGGTGCAGCGTGGTATGCACGCGATTATCACCGTCGACCATATGCGGAATATTGTCGATT